>Ga0155950_1005_pt6 | contig 43092 bp, 37 predicted proteins | sample RifCSPlowO2_02_FD_107604 | JGI IMG/M metagenome (GOLD analysis project Ga0155950, IMG submission 107604) | Acidobacteria bacterium RIFCSPLOWO2_02_FULL_67_21
GGCCACCATTGAGATCGCGTACGCCGGCGTCCTCAACGACAAGCTGCGCGGCTTCTACATCAGCCGCGCCAACGGCCGCAAGTACGCCGTGACCCAGATGGAGGCGACCGACGCGCGCCGGGCGTTTCCGTCATTCGACGAACCCGCGCTCAAGGCCACCTTTGACGTCTCGCTCATGGTGGACGCCGCCGATACCGCGATCTCCAACGGGGCGCAGGTGTCCGATACGCCGGGGCCGGAGCCCGGCACGCACACGCTGAGGTTTGCGACGACGCCGAAGATGTCCACGTATCTCGTCGCGATGATCGTCGGCGACTTCGCGTGCCGCGGCGGCGCATCTGCCGGCGCCGCCGCCATCCGCGTCTGCGCGACGCAGGACAAGCTCCACCTGACCTCGTATGCGCTCGAGGCCGCCCAGCAGCAGCTCGCCTTCTTCAACGACTATTTCGGCATCCCGTACGCGTTCGGCAAACTCGATCTGATCGCCCTGCCCGACTTTGCGGCCGGCGCGATGGAAAATGCCGGCGCGATCACCTTTCGCGAGCGGCTGCTGCTGATCGACCCGGCGCGGGCCTCGCTGGCCACGCGCAAGTCGGTCGCCTCGATCATCTCGCACGAAATCGCCCATCAGTGGTTCGGCAACCTGGTCACGATGAAGTGGTGGGACGACATCTGGCTCAACGAGGGCTTTGCCACCTGGATGGCCAGCAAGCCGGTAGGGCGCTGGCGTCCCGAGTGGCGCGTCGAGCTGGACGACGCCGCGGATACGCAGACGGCGCTCGGCATCGATGCCCTGCGCACCACGCGACCGATCCGGATGCGCGTCGAGACGCCCGACCAGATCAACGAGGTCTTCGATGGAATCGCCTACGAGAAGACCGCGGCGGTGCTGCGGATGATCGAGGCCTTTGTCGGCCCGGAGGTCTTCCGAAAGGGCGTGGCGTCGTACCTGCGCAAGCATGCGTTCTCGAATGCCGCCGGGGAAGACTTCTGGACGGAAATGGCGCGGGTGGCCGGCCGGCCGGTCGACCGGATCCTCGCCGGGTATGTCGAGCAGCCCGGCGCGCCGGTCATCTCCGTGGAGACGCGATGCACCGGGACCAGTCCGTCGATCACGCTCGAGCAGGAGCGGTTTGCGGGAACCCCCGATCCCCCGGATGCGAGCGCCTCCGGGCTGTGGACGGTGCCGGTCTGCTTCAAGACCAGCGAGGGCGCCCCGCGGTGCGAGGTCCTCGACAGCCGGCGGCGCATCCTCCAGTCGCCCGGCTGCGCGAATGTCTTCGCCAATGCCGAGAGCCGGGGCTACTACTTCACCGAGTACGCCCCCGAGGCGATCCGAACGCTGACGCGCAGTGCCGGAGGGCTGGCGCCGGTCGAGCGACTCGGCCTGGTCGGCGACGAGTGGTGGATGGTGCGGAGCGGCCGGCACGACATCGGCGTCTATCTGGATCTGGCGGCGTCGCTCGCGGGCGATGACGCCGCGGCGGTCACCGACACGATTGCCAGCCGGCTCTCGTTCACCGGCGAGTACGTCGTGGGGCCGGCGCAGCGCGCCTCGTACGAGGCCTGGATCCGCGACCGCTTCGGCCCGGTCCTGGGGGCGCTGGGGCTGCCTGGACCTGCGAGCGATGACGAGGAGCGATACAGCCGGCGCGCGGAGCTGCTGACGCTGGTCGGCGTCACCGGCAACGACCCCGCCGTCCGGCAGCGCGCCCGCGAGCTTGCCAGGGACTACATCCGCGTTCGCACGTCGCTGCCTGGAACGCTCGCACCCGTCGTCTTACGCGTCGCCGCCGTGAACGGCGATCTTGCGCTCTACGAGGAGTACGTTGCGCAGCTCGGCGCTGCAGGCGGCGATCCCGAGGAGTACTACCGGTTCTTCGGCGCGCTTCCGTGGTTTCAGGAGCCGTCGCTCGTGCAGCGCACGCTGGCCTTTGCCGTCTCGCCCGACGTTCGCTCGCAGGACACCGGCACGCTCCTCGCCGGGCTGCTCGGCCGTCCGCTGTCCCGCGACGCGGCGTGGGCCTTCGTCAAGGCGCAGTGGCCGGCGCTCACCGCCAGGCTCGGGACGTTCCAAGGCATCCCCGGCATCATCGGCGCGCTCGGCAGCTTCTGCGCGGCCGGCGACGCCGAGGACGTCCGGCGGTTCTTCGCCGCCAATCCCATCCCATCGTCCGAGCGCTCGCTGCGGCAGTCGCTCGAGCGGATTGACGCATGCGCGGCGGTCGCGGACCGACAGGCGCCCGCGCTCGCCTCCTGGATGAATTAGCGTGCTCATTCGTACGTAGTGCCGGGCTTTAGCCCGGCTAAAGCCGGGCACGACTACCGACTACCACCTACCAGCTACCAGCTACTCCAACGGCTCCAGCTTGATGATCGTCGCGCTGTGCGTCGCACCCACCCAGAACGCGACGGGTTTGGCCGAGTTGTCCACGACGACCCGCCGGACGTTGGTCGCCCTCGGCAGGCCGTATTCGACGTACTGTCCGCTCTTCGGGTCGAGGCGAAGGATGCGATCGTTGTACTCCCCGCCGGCCCAGACGTCGCCGTTCCGATCGATGGTGACGTCGTAAGGCCATGCCCCCGGCGTCGGCGGCGCCCACTCCTGGAACGCCTGCGTCTTCGTGTCGAACATGCCGATCTTGTCGGCACGGTTCTCGCCGAACCAGATGCGGGCCTGCGAGTCGATCATGCCGCGCCGTGGACCCGATCCAGGCGTGGGCGTCTTGAAGATCCTGATATCGCCGGTCTTGGCATCGATGCGGCCGACGTCCTCGCGTCCGATGACGAGGAAGTAGACGTTGTTCTGCGGATCGGAGACCACGTCATAGATGTTCGGACGCGGAATCGCGTACGGCTCGAACACCTCGAACTTCCCCGTCTTCGTATCCACGCGGAAGACCCGATACGTCCCCGCGTCCTGGAACCAGACCTTGCCGTCCACGTGGGAGTTCTCGGGGCTGATCTGGTTGATCTGCACGTGCGGGCCATTCAGCTCCGGCGGCAGGCTCCACGTCTGGAAGGTCTCCGTCTTCCGATCGAACTTGCCGACCGCCGCCTGATACAGCATCCCGAGCCAGAGGTTCTGGTCGCGATCGAGGCGCAGCGCCAGGCTGCCGGTCGGGGCGCCCGGCTTGACCACCGGCACCTTGTATTCCGTGATCTTCCCGCTCTTCGGGTCGAGCTTCCCGAGAATCTGTTCGCCGAAGCCCGCGTACCACGCCATCCCATGGGAATCGACGACGACGTCGTGCGGCTGGCGGGTCCGTGCCGGCAGGTCGTACTCCGTGTAGATCACCTGCGTGGCGCGCCCCTTCGGCCGCGGCAGCGTCTTGAAGCTGTAGGTCCATTGCGGCGAGGCGCTCAGGTTCGCCGTGGCGAGGTACTCCGCCTGCCGGCGGCGCGAGACCCGCTGCTGCTCCGGGTTCGGCGGGCCGCCGCCAACCCGCTCGGCCGGCTCGCGCTGCGGATGCAGGGGGAATGCGAGCGGCGGATAGGTCCCCATGCGCTCGATGACCGCCTCCCAGGCATCGGCGTCATGCCGCGAGCGCATCACGCGCTCGAGGGTGTGGCAGTGGGCGCAGCCGCGGATCGAAGCTTTCTGCGCATCGGTTCCGGGGATGCTCATCAGCCACTCGGTGTTCGACAACTGCGCGGCGACGTCCCCGGCGGTCCGCAGCGTGAGATCCGCCGTCGCCGTCTGCCCGGCCGTAATGGTGACGGCCCCGGGGCCGTCCAGCTCGTATCCCGTTGCCCGGATGCGCAGGGCGTACTGCCCCGGCTCGAGCCGCGCGCGCGGGAAGCGATACCGTCCCCGGGCGTCGCTGACCACGGTGGTGGCGATGGTCGAGCCGGCCCGTCTGGCCGTCACCATCACGCCTTCCATCGCGCCTTCCTGCGCGGAGGTCACGGCACCTGAGAGGGCGGCGGCATCCTGCGCGGCCAGTTGGACCCGGGCGCGAGGCGCCGCGAACACACAGGCCGCAACCATGGCGGCAATCAGAACCGGAATCCGTCTGGCGCGCATAGAAAACCTCCTGGTGACGCTTCACTCCCCCGAAGGACCTCAGAATAGTCGGCCCATGGATGCCGGGTGTCAAGCGACGCAGAAGACGCCCTGAAAAACCCTCTGCGCCAACCGCGGGCAAGGTCGCGCGCGTCCAGGGCCGCTCGGGTATGATGCGACAGACGTGGGTCGTCACATTCTCGCTGCATTCATCCTGGCGCTGGCCGGCCTCGTGCCGGCCGGCGCCACCTCCTACGCTCCGGTGAGCTTCGGAGAGCTCGTCGCCCGCGCCGACGTCATTTTCGTCGGCGAGGTCGTGGACGTGCGGCCGCTTCCATTCACGACCCGCGACGGCACGATCATCAAGACCCGCGTCGTCTTCCGCGTCTCCGATCCAATCTGGGGCACGTCCGCCGCACTCGAGGTCTTCGACTTCTTCGGCGGCGAGTGGGGCGGCGTCGGCATGGCGATCGCCGAGATGCCCACCTTCGCGGTCGGCGACCGCCGTGTGGTGTTCGCACGGCGCGAGCGGAGCATCAACCCCATCGTGGGATTTAGGCAGGGGCTCCTGCAGGTCCGCCGCGATGCCGCCGGCGCCGATCGCGTGCTGACGCTCGATGGGAGACCGATCGACGCGCCCGAGAGCATCGGCGCACAGCGCGCCGGACGGACCGGTGTGCCGGCGGCGCCCATGCGTCTTGCGGACTTCCGCGCCCGCATCGGGCGCGCCCTCGCAGGGCGACGCCGATGAGAGCACGGCTGGCGATCCTCGGCGCGGCGGCGCTCGTGATGCTCATCACCCAGGCCCCGACCGCCTACTGGGCTCACGGCCAGCGCTGGGCGTCTGGCTCAGCCATCGTGATGCAGCTGCAGCTCGGCCTGCCGATGCAGCCGCTCAGCGACGGCCACCCGAGCTGGGATGCCGTGGCCGCCGGCGCGCTCGCGTCATGGAATCAGGTGCTGAACGAAGTGGGGTTCGACGCCGTTGCCGACTCGGTTGAAGGAGCCGGCCTGCAGAACGAGCTCAACAACGTGCTGTGGGGCGATGATGTCTACGGCGACGCGTTCGGGGATGCGATCGCCATCACCAAATGGCTCTACATCGTTCCCGACAACATCACCGTCGAGGCCGACGTGGTCTTCGACCGGGCCAGGGCCTGGGACTCGTACCGCGGCGCCCTGCGGCGCGCGCCGCAGGGCGGCACGCTCAACGACTTCCGCCGGGTGGCGCTGCACGAGTTCGGCCACGCGCTCGGCCTGGGGCATCCGGACGAGCATGAGCAGTCGGTTCCGGCGATCATGAATCGGCAGACGGGAACCCTCGACGATCTGCAACCCGACGACATCGAAGGCGTCCAGTCGATCTACGGCGTCCGCCCCCCGGCCGACGTCGCGCCCCCGGGCGCAGCCGCGCCGCCAGCCGCGACCGATCCGCCGGCCGAAGGCGAGCCGCTCACCTTCGGCCGCCGCTGATCTCGCTCAAGCGCAGCCGCCCTTACCACTCGACCTGCAGCGCGATGGTGCCGGTCGCCCCATTGAGGCGCCCTACTGCCTCGGCAGGCTGATGTTGATGGCTGAGGTCTGCGCGGCCGTCACGGTCACCTCCGCCGTGTAGCTGCGGTAGCCGTCCTTCCGCACCTCGATCCGATGCGTACCGGGCGCCACCTGAACCACGAGCGCCTCGTCGTCCTGCGGCCCTTCCCATCGCTCACCGTCGATCAGCACTTCCGCATCGCCGGGCTGGACACGGATGGCCAGCGCGCCAAAGCTGGCGTCGCCGCGGATTACCTCGCCCTCGTCGCCGCCGCGTGGCCTGGCGGGCGGCGGGCCGCTCCGGCGCGCCGGATCGCTGCGCGGCGCGGCCGACGGCCGCGGCTCCCCCACCTCGCCTGCGGCGAGCGGTTCCATCGCGTGGCGGATCCGGAACGTCCCGTGGTCCTGAAGGAAGATCTTCTGATGAACCGACCTGTGCCCCGCCAGGTACAGCGTGACGTCGTGCTCGCCCGGCTCCAGGTGCAGCCGCTGGAACATTCCGTCGAAGTCGTCGACCGTGCCCGCGTAGTACCCGTCCACGTACACCTCCGTCTCCCGCGGCGACACCTGCAGCCGAACCGAGGCGGTGTCGTCGTAGTACGGGCGGCCGTACGCGTATGGCGGATACCCCCCGTACGGATACGGATACCACCACGGGTCGTAGAAGGAGTCGTAGTAGAACGGCGAGAGGAACAGCGGGCGGTAGTACGCGGCAACCACGACGCCGCCGCGGCGCGGCGGGGCGGCGCGGCGGCCCTGGGCAGACGCGGCGTCCTGGATCATGGGCGCCGTCAGGAGCGCTACGGTGCCGAGGGAGAGCATCAGCAGTCGCATCGATCGCACGGGGCAACCTCCGGAGAAGTGGACATTGAGGGTCGTTCACCGGTGCTGCAGGCAACGCCCGTGCCGCAAATGAGGTGCGCTAAGTGATTGCGATCATGAGATGCGGCAGATCGCTCGCGGCATTGCCCGCGTCATCCCACCTGGACACCGTGTCGTGGGTGGAGCACGCCGTGCGATCTGCCACACATTTGCCATAGTGCGGCACACACCTGAAGATTGTAAGTATCGCAAACAGGTCATCGAGACAGATCCTGATGGTGCTCCTTGATGCGCGTCACCTCCGACCCGGTCACATTCGCCTGCGTGGCAAAGTCCGGCCACGAAGACACTGTCTCACTAACGTGTTGCAGGACTTGAGGGGCAGTGCCGACACCAAAGCGATCCGCGACCGCCAGTAAATCATCCCGAGAGATAGCGGCGAATTTCCCATTCACCGACATCAGGTGCTGGTACGTCCACTCCCCCTTCGGATTGTAGGCGTACGTCACGTCGTACGCTGGCACCAGTTCCCACGCTCCATCCTCGCGAAGGAGAAACGACACGTTCTTCGTGTGGTCATCACAATTTGCCGCGATGACGTTGAAGGCGATACGCCTGAAGGCTTCCTCCTTCGCGTCGTATCCCAACCCAAGCCGATCAATCGTCAATAGCAACTGGCTGACGTCGTGTGTGGCTTTGTGACGGTAGTCCAGATGCGCGAGGCCGCAGAGCGTCTGCACATGGTGCTTTGCGTTTCCATCACGGTCGAACCGCTTGGTCATGAAATGGGCACGGCCATGCTCTTCCAACAATCGGCACGGCGACATCGTGATTCCCGCGGCGCAGGCCATCAGGTGATAGGCGTACTCGATGCGTCCGTAGTCCTGGCTGACACCGAGCCTTTCATCAATGCCCACACCATCGAACTTGATCAGCCAATGTTCGAACCCTGCTTGCACATCGAACTGCCCTGCGCGGATCTCGCCGGTCGCCGGATTCCACGAAATGACGGCCTTCGCCCGTGCTCCTCCAGCAGACGTACCGACTTGAATGATTTGCGCCAGAGCGGCCTGGCCGTGCGCGTCAGTGTCGATCTCGCCCTGCACGGCGCGCCGTGCACCTTCGACCAGCGCAGACAGTTCAATCGCGGTGCTCGGCTTTGATGCTTTGGGACCAAGCGCGGGCTTGAACTCCAGGGCACCCATACCCCGCTTGCCCATGTAGGCCAGGCGATCGAGCGACGTGATCTGCGATTTGGCGACACCCTCGCGCGCCATCCATGCGTCAATCAGGGCATTCCCGAAGTCGTCAGGCAGCGCGTCGGCGAGCATCCCCGGCAGCCGCCTATAGGTCAGCTCGGGAAGATCGGCAAACACGAATGGTTCATTCGCCGCGGTGAGCGGCATCGTCAGGGGCGCCAGTTCAATTCCTGAGCGAACGAAGGCAGGTTGGTACTCGAACGCGTAGTACCCGAGTCTCGGATCGCGCGCGACGGCACCCACGGCCTTGCGCCAGATGCGGACCTCGACGACGGAGACTGGGGTGTACACGCGGGTCTCGTGTCTTCTACGACTTCTTCGTTCTGAGATGCCTGGGGGATGCGCGCTGACGTGGCGCCTTGGTCTTGAGCATCTGTACGGGGCTGATCGAGACGGCGGGCGCGAGCGCGCGAAGCCACTCGACCCTGTTCAAGACCCGCAGAACCTGGATCAATGAGCGAAGCGTCGCTCCCCTCCCACGCTCAAGGTTCTTGACTGCGTTCAGGGCGATGCCGGCTCGATCGGCCAGCTGCTGTTGGTCGAGATTCTGCCGAAGTCTTAGAACACGGATCTGCCTGCCCAGCTCAACTTCCCACTCGTCCGAGGTCGTCAGCACATCCACATCAGTAGCCCTAAATAGGTCTATTATCAATATACATGATGCTTGTAGACCTAAACGAGGATGTAAACTTCGCTACTTATGACATCTCGTCGCGCGCGCTTCAGCGGTCGATTGGGTAACAACCTGCACCCATGACCCACCTGGGCCGAATGTTCGAAAGGTCCTGTCCTTACGTGGCTGCTGGAGCCGTAAACTCCCCGCGCCCTCACGACGATAAGGAGTCCTGGAACCCACCACGGCAGTAGATCCGGCTTCTCAGGAGTTTAGCTGTGCAAATATTGGGCTGTGCTCGTGCTCTCTGGCTTGGCGTGCCGCTCATGCTCAGCTCAACCCTAGTCGTCGTCGCGACGACTCCCCAGGGCGCTCGCGGTGAACCCACCACGACGGCAGTGGCGCTGGCCAGTGGCCGCGACACCTTCCGCCAATTTTGTGCCCCGTGCCATGGCGTCGACGGCAGGGGGCACGGGCCGATCGCGGCCATCCTGACGACGCCGCCCACCGATCTCACGACTATGAAACGACGCAATATGGGCGTGTTCCCGCTTGCCACTTTCGAGGCGATGATCACGGGGGCATCCCATCTCGCGACGGCCGCCCACGGTTCGGAGCAAATGCCGATCTGGGGACCGACGTTCAGCGCGATTGATGGCAACCCGACATTGGCGCGGGCGCGAGTCGCAAACCTGGCGGCCTACATGGAATCCTTACAGCAATAGGTATCGCGAGATACAGATCTCATGAGATCAGGGCCGTCTAGGGATACCACTGACCCGACCGCACCTCGGTCGACGTCCCCGTCATCGCGTCCCGGAATGCCTGAAGGCTTTGGGCGATCGTGCCGCCGCCAGGAAGCCCCTGTGGCTGGGCGCTCGCGTTGGCAGCGCGCGCCGCGGAGTCCTGATCGTAATGGTAGATATAGACCACGGCAGGATTGAGAATCTTCACGCACTCGGCGACGGCCGCCGGCATCATCCGTTCGACCGGAATGTTCATCGGCATGAACGCGACGTCGATGTTCTTCAGCGCTCGTACTTCCGGTACGCACTCGGTCACGCCAGCCAGGAAGATCCGCTTGCCGCCAAGCGTGATGACGTAGCCGTTCGCCTCGCCCTTCGGATGTTCCGGAGCCCCCGGTTTGATGTCATAGGCCGCAATCGATTCGACCCGGACGCCGGCGGCGGTCGTCGATTCGCCATTGGGGAGCACGATACCGTCCGGTATGCGTGACGTGCCATTCGCCGCGATGACGACCGGCGCGCCAGGCTTGCGGAGTTGCTGGATCGCCTTCACATCCAGGTGGTGCCCGACATCATCGGTGATGAGGATGAGGTCGGCCGGCTTCGCGCGCGAGAGATCGCCGGCGCTCCAGGGATCAACATGGATGACCTTCCCCGCATACTCGATCTGCACGCTGGAGTGAATGATCGGCGTGATCTCGATATTGCCACCGTTCGCCGGAAACGTGTCGGCGGCTATTGCCAGGCTGGCGGTTACAAGTACCACGAGGATTGCGATTGAACTACGCATCGTTTCCCTCATATGTGGAGATCAGGGTATCCGTGCCGTCTATTGTCATGCCGTCCGTCTGACGGACAGAACCGACCCGCGGCGCTCGCGAGTCACCGCGCCGCCGGGTCCAGTCCGGGTTGGGCACTGTACGGCTGACGATGTACCATGGCATTGTAGAGTCCGGAGGTTCAGATGCCCATGCTTGAATCAGTCGTGCAGAGTGACCCCGAGATCCTCGGGGGAACGCCTGTGTTCGCGGGCACTCGCGTCCCCATCAAGAACCTGTTGGACTACCTGGCTGCCGGCGATAGCCTCGAGAGATTCCTCGACCACTTTCCGACCGTCACCAGAGAACAGGCCGTTGCCGCCTTGGAAATTGCCAAGGACCTCCTGACCTCTCGTGCGCGTCCTACTCGATGAATCGCTTCCCAGACCCCTGGCTGAACTGCTCGTAGGCCACGAAGCCAGAACCGTTAAGTAGGCCGCTTCTCCCAAGTACCGTCGCAGCCATAGACCGCCAACGTCTATTGGGAGAGTGCGCTCTAACCCGTTGAATGCGCGGATTCTAGCACGCGCAACCGCCGCGCCAGGACGCCGCCATTACGTGCGAACCAGATGCCCAACAGCGCGGAATCGCCCGCAGCACACGCCCCAGGGCACGAAGCGCGACAAGTGCGGCGGCTGCAGCCTACTGCGCCCTACAGGCGATCCGCCGGGCTTCGCACATCTACAACGGCACGGTGCAGAACGCGCGCGTGGGTCATTGTCCTCTGAGGCTCGCGGTAGCTGTGGCAGGTCCGCTCATTCAAGCCGGGAGGTGCGGCATGTCCGGAGGAAAACCGTAGTCAGCGTAAGCGCGACGCGAGGCTGGTGGCGGCAGCCGCGCAATCCGAGTGCGACGAACGGAGCCGGTTTTCCGGAGGACATGCCGCGCCTTCCGGCGATCCCGCCGGGTCCGCGGCTCGATGGCATGCGGCTCGCCGCGGAACCGGCCTACCTGCAAAGCCTGGCCCCGGCGCTACGACGAAATGAAGGTGACGCTCAGGCGGATTTGGCAAAGTAGTCGATCACCGCCGCGGAGGCCCTGGGGCCGATCACGGCGGCGAGCTCTTCGCGCGTGGCGCGGCGGACGCCCGCGAGGCTGCCGAACGCCTCGAGCAGCGCGCGCCGGCGCCGCGGACCGATGCCGGGCACCGCGTCGAGCTCCGACTGCAGGTCGCGCATCGAGCGCGCCTTGCGGTGGAACGTCACCGCGAAGCGGTGCGCCTCGTCCCGGATGCGCTGCAAGAGCAGCAGCGCCGGGTCATTCTCGGCAAGCGCCACCGGCTCAGGCCGGTCGCGGAGGAAGAGCAGCTCTTCCCGCTTGGCAATCCCGACCGCAACGAGGTTCCCGAGCCCCACCGACTCGAGCGCGTCATACGCGGCGGTCAGCTGCCCCTTGCCGCCGTCGATCAGAATCAAGTCCGGAAACGGGCCGCCATCCTCGACGAGCTTGCGGCAGCGCCGCTGGACCACTTCACGCATTGCAGCGAAATCATCGTTGCCGGCCCGTTCGGCCCGGCTGAAGCCGGGCACTACGTACGCCGGGGTTTGCGCGTTGGGCTTTGGGCCCGCCTTCGCTTCGCTTCGGCGAGGTCTCGCCGGAGCCTGCGGCGGAGGCGGAATTTGGGATTTGGGATTTGACAGGCCCCTGATCCGGAACTTCCGGTATTCCGCCCGCTTCATGCGCCCGTCTTCGCAGACGACCATCGACGCCACCGTCTCGCTCCCCTGGATGGTCGAGATGTCGAAGCACTCGATCCGCCGCGGAATGGCGGGCAGGCCGAGCGTGGTCCGTAACGTTTCGAGCGCGTCGAAATGCGCCGCCGTATTCTCGTTGAAGCGCGTGCGGTAGGAGAGCTCGGCGTTCCGCGTGGCCAGTTCCACGAGCGCCCGCTTGTCGCCCCGCTGCGGCACCAGGAGGCGCACGCGCCGCCCGGCGCGCGCCGACAGCCAGGCCTCGATCGCGTCGGCATCCTCCACCTCGACCGGCAGATGGATGTCGGCTGGCGGAATCCGGTCCTCGTAGAACTGCTGCAGCGCCGCCTGCAGCACGTCGGCGTCGCGCACGGCCACGCCGCCCGGCTCGGTCGCCAGCTCCACACGCTCGACGACCCGCCCGCCGCGCATCGCAAACACCTGCATGGCGCCGCCGCTCGGCCCCACCTTGAGCCCGAAGACGTCGCGATCGCCCAGGCCCGGCGTGGCGACCTTCTGCTGACGGTCGCTCAGGATCTCCACCGTCCGCAGCGCGTCGCGCAGCTGCGCCGCCTCCTCGAAGCGCTCGCCGACGGCCGCGTCGGCCATCCGGTCGTGCAGCGTAACAATCAGATCGTCGTTCCGCCCCTCCAGCAGGAGCCTCGCATCCTCCACGGCGTCGCCGTAGCGCTCCTGGCTGCAGAGCTCGGCCACGCAAGGCGCAATGCACCGCTTGATGTCGTACTCGAGGCAGGGCCGGGCCCGCTCCCCGGTGATCACCTCATTGCACGACCGGATCCCGAACAGCCGGTGCGCCAGCCCCATCGTCCGGCGCGCCAGCTTCGCGGGCAGAAACGGGCCGGCATAAAAGTCTCCGCCCTTCTCGACGCGCCGGGCCACCAGGATCCGCGGGAACGGCTCGCTCGTGGTCAGCTGCAGGTACGGGTAGTTCTTGTCGTCGCGGAGCAGGATGTTGTACCTGGGGCGACGCTGCTTGATGAGATTGTTCTCGAGCGCCAGCGCCTCCATGACCGAGTCGGTGACGATGACCTCGATCGAGGCGATCTCGTCGAGCAGCGCGTCGTGCCGCGGGCTCATGCCGGCGGCGCCCAGGTAGCTGCGCACACGATCCCTGAGCGCACGCGCCTTGCCGACGTAGATGGTCTCGCCAGCCGCATTGCGCCACAGATACACGCCAGGCTGTTCGGGCAGCCGCGCAATCTGCTCCCGCAGGGACATGATAGACATCTGAATTTACGGATTGATGAATTTACGAATTGACGGATTCGAGTGCCACACTACAATGCGTAAATCTGTAGATTCGTAAATCCGTCAATGGCTGAAACCTCTAATTATAACAACCGATGACCTTTACCGGCCTGGTGGGAACCGTGTGCATGTTCCCGCTCCGCGCGATCATTGCCGCCTCGGTGGCGCTCGGCATCCACCCCAACGTGCTGACGCTCGTGGGCGTCATCCTGAATGTCGCCGCCGCCTGGGCCCTCGGCCTCGACCGTTTCGTGCTCGCCGGCTTCTTCATGATCGCCGCCAACCTCTTCGACTTCATCGACGGCAAGGTCGCCCAGATCACCAGCACGTCGTCCCGGTTCGGCGCCTTCTGGGACTCCACCCTCGATCGCTTCTCCGACATTGCGCTCTTCCTCGGCCTGATCTACCTGTATGCGACACTGCACCGGACCGACTACGTCATGGTGGCAGCGCTGGCCATGATGTTCTCGATCATGACCAGTTACACCCGCGCGCGCGCCGAATCGCTCATCGACAGGTGCAAGGTCGGGTTCATGGAGCGTCCCGAGCGGATCGTACTCTTCATGATCGGCGCGTTCACGGACCGCATGGCGGGCGTGCTGTGGGTGATCCTCGTGCTGTCGATCGTCACCGTGGTCAATCGCATGCACTTCACCTACCTCGCGCTGAACAACCGCGCGATGCCGTCGGGATCCAATCCTGCAGCGCGCGTCCTGTGGCGCGCATTCTTCTGGAGGGACGAGCGGTCGACCGTGCCCTACGACGCATGGGTGATTGCCATCCTCGCCTTCGTGTGGCTCACGCCACCCGGCTGGCTCGGCGATCCGACAGCCATTGGCGCCGGCCTCTGGGCGCTGCTGCAGTGACCGATGTCCAGCGCGCGCTCGAGGCGCTCGGGACGTTTGGCCCCGTCCTGGCGGCCAAGCTGTATCGCGTGAAGCTCGATCCCCCGCCGGCCGTTCCCATGCTCCCCTGTCTCGACCACGAGGCGATGCTGCATCAGGTCGTGCCGCCGCATGCCGCCGCGTACGTGCAGGACAAGGCGTCGGGCGACCTGCACGAAGTAGTGTTCATCCCCGAGCGCTGGCGGATCGAGGTCGACACGGTGTCGACGGCCGGGTCCAATACGCCCGAGTCGCACGCCCGGCTGCTCGCGCTGCTTGCCGCGCAGTTCCCGGGCGACCGGGTCGTCATCAGCGGGCCCTCATGGTGGCGCGGCGACCGCCGCGTCGTGGCGGCCTGCCGGGCGCAGGTGTCGCTCGCTGACGTGCTGCTGGGCCGCGATATCGGCGCGGTGAAGACCGCCGTCGACCGGCTGCAGACCGTCGGCGCACTGATGGAGAAGCAGTCGCGGGTGGCGTCGTGGGCGGTGCGGACCGTGACCGGACCCATCCTCGCGGTCGCCGGGTTCGTCACCTATCAGGGGCTTGGGCTGTTTACGGGGCGGCTGGGCGAGCGTGGCGTGACAACGCTGCGATACGTCGTCGTCAGCCTGCTCGGGACCGCGTTCCTCTACTTTGGCCTCAAGGCGGTGCACCTGACGGAGATGTCGAACCGGGTCTGGAAGCGGGCCGCGGAGTACAGCCTGATTCTGGCGGAGCGACGACGGCTGCAAGGGCTCGGCTAAAGCCGAGCACTACGAGAGAGATGCGCCGAGCACTACGAGAGAGATGTACGTAGTGCCCGGCTTCAGCCGGGCCTACTGCGGGCGCGGAGGCGCCTTCTTCAGCAGGAACTCCTCCGGGTTGACCATCCCCTCATAGCAGGCCGATTCCCAGAACTCGTCCGGCGGGCGCCGGCGATGCGCCACGCGGATGGTCCACGGCCGCGTGAAGACCGTCGGGTCGATCATCGTCGCCTCGTAGACGAGATTGTCCCGATCCGCCAGCCTGAAGCGCTCGAGAACGTGCACGTTGTCGCTGTAAAAATCGCCGAGGTACGTGAGCCGGGCGCCTCTCACGCTCGTGGTGTCGACCACCAGAGTGTCCCCTTCCCATCGCCCGCGGCCGTCGCCCATCCAGAGCGTGACGCTGGATGGGACATGCGGCCTGCCGTCCAGCGGAATGACGCGGTACGCGTGGTACTGCTCCCAGGTGAAGACGACCTGTCCCGGCGTCTGAACGATCTTGAACGGCGGCACGATCGTGTAGAGACGCGGCACGCCCGAGAGCAGGCACCGGTGCTGCGTGTCGATGTGCTCGGGCCGGGTCGGCCAGTCGTGGTCGAAGGCCTGCTGCTTCTGCCGTGCGGCGGCCCAGGGCTGGTATGGCACGAGGCCGTCGGGCGGATCGATGATGCGGCTCGGCACGCGCCGGGCCGTCCCCTCGAACGAGTCGGCCTGATTGACCGGATTGGTCAGCGAGAGTGAGCCCGGCAGGACGGCGGCCCACACACCCTGCAGGTTCGGCTTGCCGTCAGGCAGCCGCTCGATCGGCGGCGGCGGACCGGCCGGCGCAGCGCCCTGCCCGCGCCCCTGCGCCGGCGCCGGCCCGGCCGTCCACACCAGCACTGCGATCCCGATCGCCCACGTCCGGTGCCTGCTGATCATTTGACGCCTCGCATCTCCGGATACGGGTAGTACTGCTCGATGTCGAAGGCATAGCACTCGTAGTCGAGCAGCTGCGCGCCCGGGTCCTTGTGGCGGTACAGGACCATGCTCATGTTCCACGGGCGCGTAAACACCTTGGCGTCCTCGACCGTGAGGTCGTACCGGATATGGTCGGGGCCCATCGGGGTGTACCGCTCGACCAGATGCATCACCTCGCTGTGGAAGTTGCCCGCGCGGTCGAACCAGTTGCCGTCCTGGAAGTGCACGACGTCGACGACCAGGCTGTCGCCCTCCCACCGGCCGCGCGAGTCGCCCAGCCACCACTCGATCGGGCCTTTCGGGTGCGGCGAGTCCATGAAGATGTAGCGGATCGCGTGCGCGTACTCGTACAGGACGGTGATTTCCTTCGGCGTCTGGACGATCTGAAATGGCAGCGGCGTGTAGGTGAGCCGCGGCACGCCGGGCAGGTGGCACCTGGCTTCAGGGTCGAGCGTCGCACGCTGCTCGTAGTTGGCGCGCCTCTTCTCGAGCGCCCACGGCTGATATGGGAGGTCGCCGCCGATGACGACCCCGACACCTCCCGGGACGCCTTTCCGGGCGGCGTGCGGCTGGATGTCCCAGGCGGCGGTGTTCAAGACCTGCCAGAGACCTGACAGGTCGGGCTTGCCGTCGGCCGTACGGGGGATCGTCGAGGTGGCAGGCTGCGCAGGACCGCCCTGGGCGGTGAGGCAGACAGGCAGCCAGAGGAGAGCGAGCATGAGGTGCGCGCGCCCGGGCCGCATCGAGGCGGAGTATTACCCTACCGCCGCCTTTTTCGCAACCTGGGATCGTGGGGCCTTGGCCTTGGCCTTGGCCGGACGCTTCTTCTCCTTGCTTACCGAATCGAGGCTGCGGCGAAGCGCCTCCATCAGGTCCACGACCTTCGGCGGCTCCTGCGCTTCGAGCGACACGATTTCCTCGCCGGCTATCTTGGCGTCGATGATCTGGCGGAGCCCCTCGGTGTACTCGTCCTTGTAGTCCTTCAGGTTCAGTTCGGCATCGAAGGTGGCGATCACCTGCTTCGCCAGCTTCATCTCCTCGGGCTTCACCTTCGACGGCACCGAGTTGAGCTCGTCCACCTGGTCGATGCTGCGGATCTCGGCATCGTGATGCAGCGTGTACATCACGAGCCCCTTCTTCCGCGGCTTGATCGCCACGAGATATTCGCGCCCGTAGAGCGCCACCTTGCCGATGCCCGCCTTCCCGGTCATCCCGTCCCGCATCACCGCGAACGCTTCGGCGGCCATCGGGCCGTCGGGCGCCAGATAGTACGCGCGGTCGACGTAAATCGGATCGATCTCGGCCGCGTCCGCGAACTGCACGAGGTTGATGACACGGGTCGATTCGACGCGGACCTTCTGCATGTCTTCGTCGGTGACGATCACGTAGCGACCCTTCTCGAACTCGTAGCCCTTGGCGAGCTCCGTATTGGCGACCTCACGCTGACACTGCGGGCACCACCGCTTCTGCTGGATGCGCGTCTGGCACTCGGCGTGAAGCTGGTTGAACGAGAGCGTGGCGGCCGACTCGGTGGCCGGGAACACTTTGACCGGGATGGTCACCAGGCTCACCTTCAGGAAGCCTTTCCAGGTTGGACGAATCGCCATACAGCGCGCTTATCGGCTCAGAGGCCCCTAGACTGCATCCTGATCGCTCCGGCTCCCCAGGTCCAGCCCGGCGCCGCCGATGTGGATGTCGTGCGCCTTGATTCGGTCCCTGAGCAGCCGCCGCGCCTGCCCGTAGAGGTGGCCGGGCACTTCGAGGTGCCTGGCAATGCTGCGGAAGCGCGAAATCAGGATCAGCGTCACCGACTCCCCCTCTTTCCAGGAGACGGCCGAGATCTGGCCCCAGGGCATGAACCCGCTGTCGGACCAGACGCCGTCCTGATAGAACCCCCGCGCGATCCGGGTGCTGAGCGGCACCGCGTAGCCGAAGTACAGGAACATCATCACCTCGCCGAACAGCTGCCCCGGCGAGCGGCCGAGGATGAAGATCTTCACGATCAGCAGCAGGCCGAGCACGGCGCCGAGCGCCAGCGCGAACCCGTAATAGCGCGGTTTCGGGTTCTCCCAGATCAGCAGGGCGGAGGACTTTCGGCTGTGGAAGCGGAGCAGATCCGCCGTGACCTTGACGTTGGCCGCAAAGAACCCCACGCCGAACATGAAGAGCAGCTGCGGCAGCAGGAACTCCGGCGCCATACGATCAGGGTGACATACACAAATCCCAAATCCCAAATTCCGCCTCCGCCGCAGGCTACGGCGAGGCTGATGGTGCAGAATGTGAGGGCAGGAAGACCTGTCCCGATGAGCCCCGCCCGCCGTCTGCTGCTCCTCGCGCTGTGCGCCGCCGGCGCCGGCTGCCACCAGGCGGGCCCCCAGGCCAATCGCCTGATCGCCGAGAAGAGCCCCTACCTCCAGCAGCATGCGCACAACCCGGTCGACTGGTACCCCTGGGGTGCTGAAGCGTTCGAGAAGGCCCGGCGCGAGGACAAGGCCATCTTCCTCTCCATCGGCTACTCCACGTGCCACTGGTGCCACGTGATGGAGGCCGAGTCGTTCTCCAATCCGGAGATCGCCGCGTTCATGAACCAGCACTTCGTCTCGATCAAGGTCGATCGGGAGGAGCGTCCCGACCTCGACCGTCAGTACATGAACTACGTGATCGGGGTGAGCGAGGGCGGCTGGCCCATGTCGCTCGTCCTGATGCCGGACCTGCGGCCGTTCTTCGGCGCCAATTACCTGCCGCCCGACGATCGCGACGGCCAGGTAGGCTTCCGCACGCTGCTGCAGCGCATCGCCACGCTCTGGGAGACCCGCCGGAGCGACGCGCTGCGGGCCGCGGCCGACGGCACACAGGCGCTCGAGGCGCGGAGCGCGCTGACGCGCGGAGCGGCCACGGCGCCGGATGAGGCGGAGCTCGATCGCACGTTCGAGGATCTCAGCGCCAGCTTCGATGCCTCCGCCGGCGGCTTCGGCGGCGCGCCGAAGTTTCCCCGGCCGGTGGTGCTGAACTTCCTGATGCGCTACTACGCGCGCACCGGGTCCGCACGCGCGCTGGACATGGCGCTGGAGACCCTGCGGGCCATGGCGCGCGGCGGCATCCGCGATCATCTGGGCGGAGGCTTCCATCGGTATGCCGTCGATCGCGAGTGGCGCCTTCCCCACTTCGAGAAGATGGTGTACGACCAGGCGCAGCTGGCCGCCGCCCTCGTGGATGCCTATCAGGCCAGCGGCGATGCCCTCTTTGCCGATCTCGCGCGCGAGACGCTCGACTACGTCCTCCGCGACATGCGCGATCCCGAGGGTGGCTTCTACTCGGCCGAGGGCGCCGCGGTCCTCAGCGAACGTCACTCCGTCGAGGAGACGGCGGGTCGCTTCGGCGTCTCCGGGCGGGACGTGCGTGCCAGGCTGGCTGCCGCGCGGCAGATCCTCTTCCACGCGCGCGGCTCCCGGCCCCGCCCGGCACGCGACGACAAGGTGCTTGTCGCCTGGAACGGCCTGATGCTGTCGGCGCTCGCGAAGGCCTCGGTCGTCCTCGACGGACCGACGTATCGCGACGCCGCGGTCGCCGCCGCCCGCTTCCTCGAGCGCCGCCTCTACGACCCCGCCACGGAGACGCTGGTACGGCGCTATCGGGCGGGCGATGCCGCCGTCGCCGCCCTCCTGGAGGACTACGCCTTCCTGATCCAGGGGCTGCTGGATCTCTCTGAAACGTCCTTCGACCCACGCTGGCTCGCGTGGGCGCTGCGGCTGCAGGCGCAGCAGGACCGCTGGTTCTGGGACGACCGGGAGGGCGGCTACTTCTCCACCCGCGCGGATGCCGCCGACCTGCTCACCCGGGTCAAGGAGGAGTACGACGGCGCCGGGCCGTCGGCGAACTCGGTCTCGACGATGAACCTGCTGCGATTGTGGCAGTTGACGGGTCAGCAGAGGTGGCGCGACCGGGCGGACGCAACGTTCCGTGCGCTCTCGCCACGGGTCGCCCGGTCGGGCCTGGCGCTGCCCCAACTGCTGGCCGCGCTCGAGTTCTCGCGCTCGCATACCACGCAGATCGTCATCGCCGGCGACCGCGACGCGCCAGACACGCGCGCGCTCCTGAAGGTCGTCCACGATCGGTTCATCCCGAACCGGATCCTCGTGCTCGTCGAGGAGGGGCGGCAGCAGGAGCTCGTCGCCGCACAGGTGCCGTTTGTCTCGGGAATGGGCCGCCGCAGCGGCCGGGCCACGATCTATATCTGCGAGAACTCCGTGTGCCGGCTGCCGACCGCCGACCCGGCCGTCGCCGCGCGCCTGCTGGACGGCGCCCGGGGACATAACCAACGTAGTGCCCGGCTTTAGCCGGGCTGAAGCCCGGCACTACGTACGGAGCTGGAGCCCGCGGGGGATGCTCCGCTCAGCCCCGGCTGCCGTCGAGCCTCGGATCGAAGCACCGGCGGCACCGCGCCTCGTAGGTCCCCTGGGTGCCGAGCAGCACGCGGTCCTCGCTCGCCACGAGCCGCTGCGTGTGGTTGGCGGGATTGCCGCACACCATGCAGATCGCGAGCGTCTTGGTGATGAACTCGGCGACGGCCAGCAGCTGGGGCATCGGCTCGAACGGCCTGCCCAGATAATCCTGATCGAGCCCGGCCACGATCACCCGCTTGCCGCGGTCCGCCAGCGCGTTGCAGACGGCCGGCAGCTCGGCGTCGAAGAACTGTCCTTCGTCGATCCCGACCACCTCGGTGTCGGCCTCCACCTGATCGAGCAGCGCGCGGGCGCCCGTCACGGCGGTCGACGGAATCCGCATCTCGCTGTGCGACACGATGTGATCGTCGGCGTAGCGGGTGTCGAGGACCGGCTTGAAAATCTGCACCTTCTGACGGGCTATCTGCGCCCGTCGCAGCCGGCGGATCAGCTCCTCGCTCTTGCCGCTGAACATGCTGCCGACGATGACTTCGATCCAGCCCTGATTGGCGTCGCGCTTGACGATGTCCATGGGACAGTAGACAGTCAGGCTCTCGACAGGTACTCCCCGGTTTCCGTGTTCACCCGGATCGTATCGCCTGGGTTGACGAACGGCGGCACCTGCACCACAAGGCCGGTCTCGAGCGTCGCCGGCTTGACCTGCGCGCTGGCCGTGGCGCCCTTGATCCCCGGCACCGTGTCGAGCACCTTGAGGTCCACCGTCTGCGGGAGCTCGATCCCGACCGGCTCGGTCCCGTAGAACTCGACCAGAATCGTCATCTCGGGCTTGAGGAAGCTCACCGAGTCGCCGAGCGCCTCGCTGGAAATGTGGACCTGCTCGTACGAGCTCGTGTCCATGAAGTAGAAGTCGTCACCATCCCGGTAGAGATACTGCATCTCGCGCTCGTCGAGCGTCGCCCGCTCGATGAGATCCTCCGAGCGGAGCTTCTGGTCCACGAGCGTCCCGCTGCGGATGTTCCGCAGCTTCACGCGGACGAAGCCGCGCAGGTTGCCGGGGGTGACGTGCTGGAGCTCGAGAATCCGCAGCAGATCCTCGCCCATCTTGACCAGCATGCCCTTCTTCAGCCGCGTTGCCTGTACTGTCGCCATGATCTCCAGGTGGTAGGTGGTAGGTGGTAGCCGGTAGCCAGCAGTGAACGCTCCATCCTATCAACTACCCACGATCGACTACCATCTCGTGCTACCGGCCTACCGGCTACCAGCCGGGAGGTGCTAGCATCAAAACGTGGCGTTTGCACGCTGGGATCCGATTCGCGATCTGCTGGCCATCCAGCAGCGGCTCGCCCAGTTCGCGCCAGGGCCCACAGGGTGGGTTCCCCCGGTCGACCTCCACGAGACCGCGGAGCAGTACATCCTGATCGCCGAGGTGCCGGGGCTGCAGCGCGACGACCTGGAGATCCGGCTGCACGACGGCCACCTGGTGCTCTCCGGCGTCCGGCGCGAGCCGCCCGTCGCGTGCGAGCAGTATCACCGGATCGAGCGCGGCCACGGGTCGTTCAGCCGGACGTTCCACCTGCCGCTCCCGGTGGACGCGGACCGCATTGTCGCCGACCTGCGCGACGGCGTGCTCACGATTAGCTGCCCGAAATCCGACTCGGTCTCGCGGCGTATCCAGGTGAAGTAGTCCGATGAGCCCCCGTCGTCTCGTGCTGGCGCTGATCCTGCTGGCGTGCGGATTCGCCGCCGGCTTCGTCATCACGGCGCGGATGCGCCAGGCGACCGAGGCCACGGGACAGACGCCGCAGGGCGCACCGCCTCCGACTGTCGCGGCGCCACCCGCCGCGGCCGCCGCCACGCTGCCCGACTTCACGCGCGTCGCCGAGCGTACGGTGCCGGCCGTCGCCAACATCTCGTCGCTCCAGGTGGTCCGGCGCCAGAACTCGCCGTTCTCGAACGATCCGTTCTTCCAGTTCTTCTTCGGGGATCCCGACGACGTGTTCGGGCAGCCGCGGGGGGTCGAGCGCAGCCTCGGGTCGGGCGTCGTGGTGAGCGCCGACGGCCTGGTGCTGACCAACAACCATGTCGTGGCGGGGGAATCGGGGCGGATCTCGCTGCGCCAGCTGCCGGCGGTGACGGTGGCGCTCGCCGACAACCGTGAGATCGAAGCGGAGATCGTCGGCGTCGACCCGGCGACCGACCTCGCGCTGCTGAAGATCCCGGCCTCCGGGCTGCCGACGATCGCGTGGGGCGACTCGAGCCGCCTGAAGGTCGCCGAGTGGGTGCTGGCCATCGGCAACCCGTTTCAGCTCAGTCAGACGGTCACGCTCGGGATCGTCTCGGCGCTCGGCCGCACGAACGTCGGCATCTCCGCGTACGAGGACTTCATCCAGACCGACGCCGCCATCAACCCGGGCAACTCGGGCGGCGCGCTGGTCAACGCGCGCGGCGAGCTCGTCGGCATCAACACCGCCATCTTCAGTCAGAGCGGGGGCTATCAGGGCATCGGCTTCGCCGTGCCGAGCAACCTCGCCCGCCGCGTGGTCGCCGACCTGACCCGGTACGGCGAGGTCCGCCGCGGATCGATCGGCTACGTGGAGATCGCCCCGCTCTCGACGCTCATGGCCGAGCAGCTCGAGGTGCGCGACGGGCGGGGGGTGCTGGTGCAGGCCATGCGCCGCGACGCGTCCGCGTACCAGGCCGGCCTGCGCCCGGGCGACGTTATCGTCAGCTTCAACGGCACGGCCATCGCCGACGGCGGCCTGCTCTCGCGTCTGATTCAGGATGCGCGGATCGGCAGCACCGCCGCCGTGACCGTCATTCGCGACGGGCGCCGAATGGAGCTCGCGATCCCCATTACGGCACAATAGGGCTGAAATACCCGAGATGGTCGTACGGTCGGCGGCCGATTCCGGTCAGTAGTGCCCGGCTCTAGTTTAGCCGGGCTGAAGCCCGGCACTACGTACGGGTACGTAGTGCCCGGCTTTAGAGCCGGGCGGAAGCCCGGCACTACGTGCGGGTACGTCAGACCCCGTGCCCGTAGCCGGTCTCGTGCAGCGCGTGCGGCGCGGCCGACGGCGTATCGAACGGATCCACCGGCGCGGCGGCCTGCGGCTGGGACGTCCGGACGCTGCTGACGACGGCGACGATGTCGTCGTCGGTGAGCTGCTTGCGGTCGTCGGCAATCGCCATCAGCGCGCGGTAGACCTCGATGAGCTCCGCGCCCTCGACCTCGAGCCCCAGGTCGTTGCAGCGCTTCTGCACCGCGTGGCGGCCCGAGTGTTTGCCGAGCACCAGCGGGTTCCACGGGGCGCCGACGTCTTCCGCACGCATGATCTCGTAGGTGCGGCGGTCCTTCAGGATGCCGTCCTGGTGGATGCCGGCCTCGTGCGCAAAGGCGTTCCGGCCGACGATGGCCTTGTTGACCTGCACGCCCTGGCCGGTGAGCTTCGTGACCATCTCGCTCGACGGGTAGATCTCCTTCTGCTCGATGCCGACGGCGTACTGCAGGCGATCGCGCCGCACGTGAAACGCCATCACGATTTCTTCGAGCGCCGCATTGCCCGCACGCTCGCCGATGCCGTTGATGGTGCACTCGACCTGCCGCGCGCCGCCCTGCACGGCCGCAATCGAATTGGCGACCGCCAGGCCGAGATCATCGTGGCAGTGGGCGCTGAAGACGACGCCATCGGCGGCCGGCACGCGCTCGCGTATCCGCGTGAAAAAGTCGCGCGTCTCGTCGGGCGTGCCGAACCCGACGGTGTCGGGCAGGTTGATCGTGGTGGCGCCGGCCGCGATGACCGCGTCGACCACCCGGCACAGGAACTCGAAGTCGCTGCGGGTGGCATCCTCCGCCGAAAACTGCACGTCGTCGGTATGCTGACGCGCGAAGCGGACGGCGTCGACCGCGCTCTCGAGGCACTGCTCCCGGGTCATGCGAAGCTTCGCCTGGAGGTGCAGATCGGAGGTGGCGATGAACGTGTGAATGCGCCCGCGCGCGGCCGGCTCGATCGACCAGGCGGCCTTCTCCAGGTCGGCGCGATGGCAGCGGGCCAGACAGGCGATCACCGGCCGCCGGATCTCCATCGAGATGCGGCGCACCGCTTCGGCGTCGGCCGGGGAGGCGATCGGGAACCCCGCCTCGATGATGTCGACGCCCAGCCGGTCGAGCTGGCGGGCGAGCTGCAGCTTTTCGGACACACGAAGCGAGAAGCCGGGCGCCTGCTCGCCGTCGCGGAGCGTCGTGTCGAAAATGCGGACGCGGTTCTCGCTCATGGTCAACTCCCAGCCTGCCCCGCCGTAGCGCAAGGCGCGAAGGCGGGTCCCTGCCAGTAGACGCGACCCGGGGCCATAATGTCAAAATGATAATTATTCTCGTTGAATCAATTATTATTATGGGCTGAAGCCGCATGGAACTGGGCGAATTGCGGGTTTTCCTCCGGGTGGCGGCCGAGCGCAGCTTCTCGCGCGCCGCCATGAAGCTGCACCGGACGCAGCCGGCCGTGAGCCAGGCCGTGCGCCGGCTCGAGGAGAGCGTCGGCGAGCGGCTCTTCGACCGCGCCACCAAGGACGCCACCCTGACCGATGCCGGCCGGCTCCTCCGCGACTATGCCGAGCGGCTGCTGCGCCTGTCGGAAGAGGCCGAGTCGGCCGTCAAGGAGCTGCGCGACCTGCGCCGCGGCCGCGTGCTCATCGGCGTGAACGAAGCCTCGGTGCACGTGGCGCTCCCCCTCATCCAGCGGTTCCGCGACGCCCACCCGCTCGTCCATGTGGACGTCCGGCGGATCCCAGCGCGCCAGATCGGCGCTGAAGTCGCCCAGGGCAGCCTCGACTTCGGCGTGCTCACGTTCCAGCCCGCCGAGACGCGGCTCGGCTCGATCGTGCTCGGCCAGGACGAGCTCGTCATGCTGGTGCACCCCGGCCATCCGCTGGCGCAGGCGAAGGAAGTGACGCTGGCCGAGTGCGGGCGCCAGACGGTCATCGCCCACAACGACCCGTCGCACGTGCGCGATCGGGTGCTGCGGCTCTTCGAGCAGCACCGCATCCCGGCGAACATCCTGATCTCGCTGCCGAGCCTCGAGGGGATCAAGCGTGCGGTGAGCATGAAGATGGGGGTGGCGCTGCTGCCGCGCCGCTGCGCGGAGCTCGAGATCGCCCGCGGCGAGCTGGTTGCGCTGCCGATGCCGGAGATCCGCCTCCGCCGCCAGGTGCGGCTCGTCTACCGGCGCGGCGGCGAGCGGTCGCACGCCTCGGCGGCGTTTCTGGCGTTAATCGAGAATCACCGGGGCGAGCGCGCGTCGTCGTAGAGGCGGGCCGTCAGGCCCGCCCCTGGAATCCCGTCACGTACGGAAGACGCTGCCCGACCGCGTCCACCTCTTCGTAACGCTCCAGCAGCAGCCCGGTCGTATCCCAGGCGCCGGTCGTCAGCGCGTCCCGTGCGTGCGCGGGGAGCGCGATCGGACAGCTGAAGCCGTCGAGCGTGCACGTGCCGGCCTGCAGATCCAGCCGCAGGCGCACCGCCGGCTGCGCCTCCACCCGCGTCATCAGCTCGCGCACGTGCTCGGGCGCCGCGGTGACGCACGCCAGACCGATCATCAGCGAGTTGCCGAAGAAGATCTCCGAGAACGACTCGCCCAGCACGGCGCGGATCCCCCACCGCTGCAGGGCCTGGGGCGCATGCTCGCGCGAGGAGCCGCAGCCGAAGTTCCGGTTGACCAGCACGATCGACGCGCCGCGGTACTGCGGGTTGTCGAAGGGATGCCGCGACGCCGCAGCGCCGGCGGCGCCGGCCCGCTCATCCTCGAACAGGTGATCCTCGAGGCCGTCGAAGGTCACCGAGCGCAGAAAACGCGCCGGGATGATCCGGTCGGTATCGACATCGTCGCCGCGCATGGGGAGCGCGGTGCCTTCGATCCTGGCGATCTTCTGCGCGCCCATCAGGCCTCCACCTGCTCGGCCACCAGACCGCGAACATCGGTGATTTCGCCGGCAACGGCGGCGGCCGCCACCATCGCGGGACTCATCAGCAGCGTACGGCCCGTGGGACTCCCCTGCCGCCCCTTGAAGTTGCGGTTCGAGGACGAGGCGCACACCTGCGGCCCGACGAGCTTGTCCGGATTCATGCCAAGACACATGGAGCAGCCGGCCCCGCGCCACTCGAATCCGGCGTCGCGGAAGATCTGATCCAGCCCTTCCTGCTCCGCGGCACGCTTGACCGATGCGGAGCCGGGGACGACGAGCGCGTTCACGTGCGGCGCCACACGATGGCCACGGACGATGCGCGCGGCCTCGCGCAGGTCGGACAGCCGCGAATTGGTGCACGACCCGATGAACGCCACGTCGATCTTCATGCCGGCCACCGGCTCGCCCCCCTTGAAACCCATGTAGCCGAGCGCATCGGCAACCGCCTTCGCGTCGCTGCCGGCGGCACGCTCGGTGGGGACGCGGCCCGTCACCGGCACCGACTGGCCCGGGTTGACGCCCCAGGTCACCACCGGCGCCTGCTCCCCGGCCCGCAGCACCACGTCGTCGTCGTACCGTGCGTCGCGGTCCGACGCGATCGCCTGCCACCATGCGCGGGCGCGATCGAAGGCCTCCCCCTCGGGAGCGAACGGCCGTCCCTTGAGGTACTGGAACGTCGTCTCGTCGGGGTTCACGTAGCCGACACGCGCGCCCCCCTCGATCGACATGTTGCAGATCGTCATCCGCTCGTCCATCGACATCCGCTCGATGGTGTCGCCCGCGTACTCGTAGGCGTAGCCGACGCCGCCGCCGACGCCGAGCCGGTTGATGATCGACAGGATGACGTCCTTGGCATAGACCCCGGGCGACAGCAAGCCGGTGACGCGGATGCGGCGTACCTTCATCGGCTCCATCGCCAGACACTGCGACGCCAGGACGTCGCGCACCTGGGACGTGCCGATCCCGAGCGCGACGGCGCCGAACGCGCCGTGCGTCGACGTATGGCTGTCGCCGCAGGCAATCGTCATCCCCGGCTGCGTCAGGCCGAGCTCGGGGCCGATCACGTGCACGATGCCCTGGCGGCTGTCGTCGAGCCCGGCCAGGCGGATGCCGAACTCGCGGCAGTTGCGCTCGAGCGACGCAATCATGTCCTCGGCCAGCAGGTCGAGAAACGGGCGGGCCCGCTCGCGCGTCGGCACGATGTGATCGACGGTTGCAAACGTCCGGTCCGTACGGGCAACGCGCCATCCCCGCGCACGCAGCGCGTCGAACGCCTGAGGTGAGGTCACCTCGTGGACCAGGTGAAGGCCGATGAACAGCTGCGTCTGGCCGGTCGGAAGCGTGCGGACGGTGTGGAGGTCCCACACCTTCTGCAGCAGTGTTTTTCCCATGGATCTATTTCAATGTATCACCGGGACACGGCTGGATGCCCGGTCACCCAGCAGCGCCAGGGCCGCTCCACGCCGACGCGGATGCCGATCCGCGGCCCCCACGAGACCGCCGCCGCCTCACCACTCCAGTCTTCAATCGCAAGCCGGCCGCTCGACACCAGGTCGAGCCGGTTCTGCGCCAGGGTGATACCCAGTGCGCGGGTGAGATTGCCGGGGCCCCGGCAGAGATCGTGGTCGGAGAGGTCGCCGCCCGGCCGGGCGCGGCGGCGCCGCATCGCCGCGAGCCCTTCGAGCGGATGCAGCGCGCGGACCAACACGGCGGCCGGGCATCCTTCCGTCTCCGTGACGGCGTTCACCAGATAGTGGATCCCATAGTTGAGGTACACGTATGCCACGCCCGGTGGACCGTAAAGCGGCGCATTGCGCACGGTCGGGCCGGGCGCGGCGTGACACGCCGGATCGTCCTCGCCGATATAGGCCTCGGCCTCGACAATCATGCCGGCGGCGAGGCCGCCCCGCATCCGATGCACGAGCACCTTGCCCAGCAGCTCCTTGGCGACCACCAGCGTGGGCCGGTTGTAAAACGACCGCGGGAGCACGGGATAAATGGGGTCGGAGGTCATTTTTCGAGGACACATGTGCCGATGTCCTCGAAAAATGACCTCCGACCCCATTTATCGTATGGCATACGCATGCGTCCGGCTCGACGCGAGCACCTCGCGCAGCGCACGGCCGGTATACGACGCGTCAACCGCGGCCACACGCTCAGGCGTACCGGTGGCGATGACCTGCCCTCCACCCTCGCCCCCCTCGGGCCCGAGATCGATCACATAGTCGGCGGTCTTGATGACGTCGAGATTGTGCTCGATCACGAGCAGCGTGTGGCCGGCCTCCACCAGCTTGCGAAACGCGGCGAGCAGCTTCGAGATGTCGTCGAAGTGAAGGCCCGTCGTCGGCTCATCCAGGATGTAGAGCAGCCGCTCGCCGCCGAACGAGGCCAGGTGCGCCGCGATCTTGATCCGCTGCGCTTCTCCGCCGGAGAGCGTCGTCGCCGGCTGTCCCAGCCGCAGATAGCCGAGCCCGATTTCCTCGAGCACCTGCAGCCGGCGCAGCACCTTCGGCGACGTGCTGAAGAAGGTGATGGCCTCGCGCACGGTCATGTCGAGCACCTGGTGCACGTTCTTGCCCCGGTAGCAGACCTCCAGCACCTGCGGCTTGAAGCGCCTGCCGTCGCACTGGTCGCACGGGACGAACACGTCGGCCAGAAACTGCATTTCCACGCGCACTTCGCCCTCACCCTGACAGGCCTCGCAGCGGCCGCCCGGGACGTTGAAGGAGAAGTGGCTCGACGTGAGCCCCCGCGTGCGCGCGTCCTTCGTCGACGCGAACAGCGCGCGGATCGGATCGAACGCCTTGAGGTACGTCACCGGGTTCGAGCGCGGCGTCCGCCCGATCGGCGCCTGGTCGACGAGCACCGCGTCGCTGATGTACTCGAGCCCCTCGAGCGCTCGAAACGCCCCGACCCGCCGATCCCAGCCGCCCTTGGCCCGCTTGATGGCTGCATAGAGGACGTCATGGACGAGCGTCGACTTGCCGGAGCCGCTCACGCCGGTCACGCAGGTGAGCGTGTTGAGCGGGACCTCGACGTCGATCTGCTTGAGATTGTGCTCGCGGGCGCCGAGCAGCCTGATCTTCTGGCCAACCCCCTTCCGCCGCGCCGACGGCACCGGGATGGCCAGCTCCTGGCGCAGATACTTGGCGGTCAGCGATCGTGCCTCCTGCAGGAGCCCGGGGAGATCGCCCGAGTACACGACCCGCCCCCCCTGCTCGCCGGCGCCAAGCCCCATGTCGACGATGTGATCGGCGACGCGGATCATGTCCTCGTCGTGCTCCACGACGAGCACGGTGTTCCCCTGGTCCCGGAGCTGTCTGAGAATCTCGATGAGACGCTGGTTGTCCCTCGAGTGCAGCCCGATCGACGGTTCGTCGAGCACGTACAGCGTGCCCACGAGCGCCGAGCCCAGGGAGGTGGCCAGGCTGATGCGCTGCGCCTCGCCGCCCGAAAGCGTCGACGACAGTCGATCGAGGGTCAGGTAATCGAGCCCCACATTCACGAGAAACGCCAGGCGCCGGCGGATCTCCCGCAGGACCTTGTCGGCAACCGCAACCTCCTTGTCCGTCAGGTCCAGCTGGTTGAAGAACTGCTGCCCCTCACGGACCGTCAGCGCCGACACCGCGTCGATCGTCCGGTCCGCAATCCGGACGTCGCGTGCCTCGCGCCGGAGCCGTGCGCCTCCGCAATCCGGACACGGCAGGTACCCCCGATACCGGCTGAGAAAGACGCGGACGTGCACCTTGTACTTCTTGCGCTCCAGCCACCGGAAGAAGCCGCGGACGCCGTCGTAGTCGGTCGACGGGTCTCCCTCGACGACGTATGCGCGCTCGGCATCGGTCAGATCGCGCCACGGCACATCGAGGCGCACGCTCGCCTTCCGGGCCGTCCGCTTCAGCTCCGCCAGCTGCGCCCGGTAGTGAGGCTTGCTCCAGGGCTCGATCGCGCCCTGATTGATCGACTTCGACGCGTCGGGCACGACCAGCCCCATGTCGAGCTCGATGATGTTGCCGAACCCGTGGCAGGTCGGACAGGCGCCGAACGGGTTGTTGAACGAGAACAGCCTCGGCTGCGGGGCCTCGTAGGCGATCCCGCATGCGCGACACTCGAAACGTTCTGAGAACTCGACCCTCTGGGGTTTGGAATCTGGGATCTGGGATTTGTCGCCGTCTCCGAGCACGATTGCAAATGCCGCCCCACCGCCTTCCCGGTACGAGGTCTCGATCGAGTCGGTCAGCCGGCTGCGCATGTCGCCGTCGATGCGCACGCGGTCGACCACGACCTCGAGGGTCGAGCGGCCGCTCAAGGCCGAGAGATCGATATCATCAAACGCCACGGCCTGACCCTCGACGAGCAGGCGGCCGAAGCCGCGGCGGCGCAGCGCGTTGACCGTCTCGACGATCGCGTCGAGCCCTGGGGCGGCAACCGGCCCGTTCTTCCCTTCCGAGTCGGTATCGCCCTCCTCACCTGTATCGGCATCGGCAGGCAGCAGCGCGACGACCGGGATCTCGTAGCCGATGAGCAGGCGGCTCCCGGCGGGGAGCGCCGCGAGCCGGCCCGCGACGATCTCGGCCGTCTCGCGCGTCACCTCACGACCGCACTGGCGGCAGAACGTCCGCCCGATCCGCGCGTACAACAACCGCATGTAGTCGTGGATCTCGGTCATCGTGCCGACCGTGGACCGCGGGTTGCGAACGCTGTTCTTCTGCCGGATCGCAATCGCCGGGCAGATCCCCTCGATGCGGTCGACGTCGGGCTTCTCCATCCGCTCGAGGAACTGGCGCGCGTACGCCGACAGCGACTCCACGTAGCGCCGCTGCCCTTCGGCGTAAATCGTGTCGAAGGCGAGCGACGACTTGCCCGACCCGCTCACGCCGGTAATGACCGCCAGCGCACCCGACGGCACGGTGACGTCGACGTTCTTGAGATTGTGCGTGCGCGCACCGCGGACGACGAGAGGGCGGCGGGCCGGGGGGGTGTGGGACATGCTGGATGGTGACTGTGGCGAATCTCGAGCGCGTCGTAAGCAATCCATGTTACTACCGAGCCCGGCCGGCGCGGTATCCCGGCTCCCTGGCGGTCTTCCCCGGCGGTCTTCCCTGGGCAGGCGGCCGCACGCGATACCATCGGAGGGCGTGCAGGAGCCCGGGCTCATCCTCACCCTTGCCGCAGCGCTCGGCGCTGCGCTCGTCTTTGGCTATCTGACACAGCGGCTCGGCCTGTCGCCGATCGTCGGCTATCTCATCGCCGGCGTCGCCATCGGGCCGCACACGCCAGGCTTCATCGGCAACGCCGAGCTGGCCGAGCAGCTCGCCGAGATCGGCGTGATCCTGCTGATGTTCGGGGTCGGCCTGCAGCTCCACGTCGAGGAGCTGCTGGCGGTCCGGCGGGCGGCCGTGCCCGGCGCCGCGGCCTGCATGAGCGTCGCCACGCTCTTGGGGGCCCTCGCGGCCCGTGGCGCCGGGTGGACCTGGACGTCGGCCCTCGTCTTCGGCCTGACGCTGTCGGTGGCCAGCACGGTCGTGCTGGTGCGCGTGCTGTCGGATGCGCGGCAGCTCCACACCTCCTCCGGCCACATCGCCGTGGGCTGGCTGGTGATCGAAGACGTGATCACGGTCGTCATGCTCGTGCTCCTGCCTGCTCTCGTCGGGACCACCGTGACGCCCGGCGGCGTCGCCGCCAGCATCGGCGCGGCCCTGCTGAAGGTGGGCGTGCTGGTCGCCCTCGCCGTCGTGGTCGGCGTTCGCGCGATTCCCCGCCTGCTCGATCTCGTGGTGGCCACCCGCTCCCGGGAACTGTTCACACTGATGGTGCTGGTGCTGGCGCTCGGCATCGCGGTGACGTCCACGATGGTCTTCGGCGTGTCGATGGCGCTCGGCGCCTTCATCGCCGGTCTGACGGTGGGCCGATCCGACTACAGCCTGCGCGCTGCCACCGAGGCCCTCCCGATGCGGGAGGCGTTCGCCGTGCTGTTCTTCGTCTCCATCGGCATGCTGCTCGATCCGCTCGAGCTCCTCACCGTTCCCTGGCTCACCCTCGCGGCGCTCGTCATCGTCGTCTTCGCCAAGCCGATCGTCGCCGCGCTCATGCTCGCGGCCATGCGCTATCCACTCCATGCCGTGCTGACGGTACCGTCGGCGCTGGCGCAGATCGGCGAGTTCTCGTTCATCCTGGCGGCGCTCGCCCGCGACCTGGGGGTGCTGCCCGAGGCCGCGCTCGATATCGTGGTGGCCGTGTCGATCGGATCGATTGTCATCAACCCCCTCGTCTCGAGGGCCGTGCGCCCCGTCGAGCAGCGGCTCATGCAGACGCGGCTCTTCCGCGGAATGGGAGCGCGCGACACGCCGGCCGGCCGCGGCGAGAAGTCGTCACTGCAGCCGGAAGACCGCGCGGTGGTGATCGGCTATGGCCCGACCGGCCGGACCGTGGCGCGCCTGCTCAGGGAGAACGGCATCGCGCCGACCATCATCGATCTGAACCTCGACACGGTGCGCGCATTGCGCCAGGAAGGGGTCTCGGCCGTCTATGGGGACGCCCGCGATCCCGACACGCTGGTGACCGCGGGCGTGCGCCACGCCGCCACGCTCATCGTCAGCGGCGCCGACAGCAGCGCACCCGAGGCGATCAGGGCGGCGCGGGAGCTGAATCCGGCCGTTCACGTCTTTGCGCGCGGCGCCTACCTCCGCGACGTCCCGCAGCTGCGGCGGGCCGGGGCGGAGCATGTCTTCTCGGGCGAGGGGGAGGTGGCCCTGGCCATGACCGAAGCCGTCCTGCGGCGGCTCGGGGCGACCCCCGATCAGATCGACCGGGAGCGGCACCGGGTCCATGGCGAACTCCTTGGGTAAATTTCCCCGCCGGGGCTATACTCAAGCTTTTGCAATTGAAGCTCGGGCAACTCGAAGTGGAGGAGGTTGGTTCATGCGCGTACTGTTCACATTAGGCCTCTTGGCAACGCTGGCGACCGGCGTCATGGCGCAGACTGCGGCAGAGCTGAAAGTGGGCGACATGGCCCCGGACTTCACGCTGCAGGGCACCGACGGCAAGACGCACAAGCTGTCCGATTTCCGCGGCAAGCAGGCGGTCGTCGTGGCGTGGTTCCCCCGCGCCTTCACGCAGGGGTGCACGATTGAGTGCAAGTCGCTCGCGGACAACGGCGAGCGGATCCGGAAGTACGACGTCACCTACTACATGGCGAGCGTCGACCCGCTGGAGGACAACATCAAGTTCGCCAAGGCGACCAGCGTCAAGCTCGGCGAGCGGATGGTCGAGAAGAAGGAAGCCGACTTCCCGATGCTGAGCGACCCGACCAAGGAAGTGGCGACCCGCTACGGCGTGCTCAGCGAGCGCGGCACTGCCCTGCGGTGGACGTTCTACGTCGACAAGACCGGCCGGATTGCCGCCATCGACAAGATGGTGAAGCCCGAGACGTCGGCCGAGGACATGATCGCAAAGCTCGGCGAGCTGAAAGTTGCGATGCGGTAGGACGTCCGGCCGTTCGGGACGTTCCAGTCGTTCTTCAGGCGGGTGTCGCGCCGAGCTCGGTTCTTCGAGGCGCGGACCCGCCTTTTGTTTGTGTGGGGCGGGTTCCGCCGCGCGCGAGCAGCGCATCGCGAGGCGGACCCGCCATGTTACGATCCATGTCGCACGCTGGCCGGCGTAGCTCAGTTGGTAGAGCAGCTGATTCGTAATCAGCAGGTCGTCGGTTCGAGTCCGACCGCCGGCTCCAATTAGAATCAATCACTTAGCACCGCCCTTCGCACGCCCTATCCCGCACTCTTTGAAAGGATGCAGTCGACGAACACGCGACTGTGCGCCGCAGACCATGAGCGCTGCACACGGTTCGCAACGCCAAAGGGGTGGCCTACGGCTCGGTCGCCGCGGCGCCGGAGGGACGACACGACGCCTCTTACCGGCCCAGAGGGTCACACCACACGCCGGCCGCTCACAAACTGGACGAGCAGCAGCACGAGCGCAATGACCAGCAAGACGTGAATGAACGCCCCAATCGTGTAGCCGCTCACAAAGCCGAGCAGCCACAGGACCAACAAAACGACCGCGATCGTATACAGCATCGGAGTGTTCCTCGCGCTTGGATGCAGTGCATGAGGCATACCGGACCGAAGGAGCAGGTGCATACGTTGGTCGCCGTCCCAGGGACGCGCGGCCGGCCAAAATCCCTGTGAATTTTCGCGCCTTCGAGAGGAATACCTCGTTTCTCATGCGTATCTGCGCGGCGCAGCCATTGCAAGGCGTCGTGGCACTTTCACGCCCGGCGACGAGGGATATGCAGATGTTGGCAAAGACGATTGGTCCGAAGGTTTCGCGAAAGCGTATCTGGGAGCACCAACGCCCACCTGTAACTGGCCATCTGGCGCACAACGACACCTCGCGACCAAAGCGCCTATTGAACGCCGATCTCGACGTGCTGGTAAGACAACTCACGGAAGACTGCACAGGACGCCGCCAGCAATTCGGTCGAGCAACGGAGTAGGACTCTGGACGATACTTGGACATCCGTGAAGCCCTGGGTGACGTTCGCCGGTGGCGTGCTTGTGGTCGCCGTTCTGTACTGGGCACAGGCCGTCCTCGTGCCGTTCGCGCTCGCCATTTTGCTCACGTTCGTCCTGGCGCCGCCCGTCACCTGGCTTCAACGGTGGGTCGGTCGGGTCGCTGCCGTCCTGTTAGCCGTGACGCTGGTGTTCGCGGCTCTCGGGCTCGCCGCCTGGGGTCTGACCTGGCAGCTGGACCATCTGGTCGAAGACCTCCCCGGCTATCGTGCCAACATCCGAATCAAGATTGCCGACGTGCGCCTTGCTGGCAAGGGAGGCGCGGTCGAGAAGCTGCAGGAAACGTTGGCGGGCATCAAGACTGACCTGGAAACATCGGAGGCGCCGACAGGAACCGTGTTGCGGCCCCTCGTGGTGGCTTCCGACCAGGTGACCGGGTTCTTGGGCTTCGCGTGGCTCGGGCCCGTCGTTGGGCCGCTGAGTACCGCGGGGTTCGTCGCGGCGATGGTCATCTTCATGCTGCTCGAACGCCGAAATTTGCGGGATCGCCTGATCGGGCTGATCGGCTACGGACAGCTCGCCACGACCACGAAGGTATTCGACGAGGCCGGCAGTCGCGTCAGCCGGCAGCTGTTGATGCAATCCCTGGTGAGTCTGCTGTATGGCATCGCGGTCTTCGCCGGACTCTACTTCCTCCACGTCCCCTACCCATTGGTCTGGGCGATGCTCGGTGCGGCGCTTCGATTCATCCCGTACCTCGGCCCCGTGCTCGCGGCGGGCGCACCGATCCTCGTCAGTCTCGCGGCCCTGGAGGGGTGGACGGGGCCGTTGATCGTCCTCGCGTTGTTCGTCGTCCTCGAGTTGTTCACGAATCTCGTGCTGGAAACGGTGCTCTATGCGGGGGCGGTCGGCGTGTCGCAGGTGACGCTGCTCGTGTCCGTCGCGTTTTGGACGTGGCTGTGGGGACCGCTCGGGTTGCTCATGGCCTCACCGCTGACCGTGTGCCTCGTCGTGCTCGGCAAGCACGTGCCCGGTCTCGCGTTCGTCGGACTGCTGATGGACGACACGGCAGCGCTCGCACCGGAGTACGGCTTCTATCAGCGCCTGGTGGCTCGCGACCAGAGCGAAGCGGCCGAACTGATCGACAGCTGCATCAAGACCGGGCCGCCCGCATCCGTGTACGACGGGCTGCTGCTGCCGGCACTCAGTTATGCGGAGCGCGACCGTCTCGAGCACCGGCTCTCCTTGGAAGAAGAAGCGGCGGTGATCGAGGCGACCCGGGAGTTGATCGCGGACGCGGCCGAGACCATCCGCCGCTACGCGGAGACGAAGCCGCCCGCCGAGGCCGCCACTCCCTCGGTCTTGGGACCGCGCGAGCCGCTGCGCGTACTGGGCTACGCGGTCAACGGGGCCGCCGATGAAGTGGCGCTCGCGATGCTGGCCCATCTGGTGGACGATCTGCCGATCGCGATGGAAATCGCCGGTGCGCGCATGCAGGCGGTGGAGTTGGTGTCGTTAGTGGGAAACCGTACGTTCTCTGTCGTGTGCTTCGCTGACCTTCCACCCAGCTCGTCGTCGAAGACACGGTATCTGGTGAGGAGACTTCGCTCGGCACTGCCCGAGTTGCGAATCGCGGTGGGGCGATGGGGACCGCCGGCGCTGGCGGACGAGAACTCGCAGACGCTCCTGGACGCGGGCGCCAATCACGTCGCCTCTCTGTTGATCGAGAGTCGGAATTACCTCGGCGGCCTCCTGGAGATGCCGCGCCTTCCAGTTCCAGACACCGCGGACGCCCCCGACCTCACGGCACCACCAACCTGATGGCAGTGGGTCGGCTTGAACTGACCCGCTACCTCCTGTTTCCAGCGACCAGTTCGCCGGCATGCAAGCTCTGGAGCGGCCAAGGCCCTGACGATTGGAGCGACTTCAGATACTCGACGAGCCTCCGTTGAGGCGATGCGTCACAATGTGCACATGAAGACGATTTCCATCCGAGAACTGCACCGCCACATGCTGCAGGCCGCGAAGCACTTCCACGTGACAGGGGTGAACGTCCTCAGTGAGAGCAGTTGAGGCATTTCACGGGGCCGAATTCGGTGGACGGATGGTGGACGGACGGGTGAAGACGGCCGGATCTGCGAGATCACGCGGTTCACGAATTTTCAGCAAATGCGCACGTCCGAACGCACGCGATGGCTGGGCTGAAGCCGAGCACCACGTACCGGCCCAAGTACGGGTCCCTTTGCCTCTGTGTCTCGGTGTCTCTGCGGTTCGTGATCGGTGGGGATCCCACCGGCCGCGACGCGCGGCCGATGGGCTCTGAGCGCTGACGGCGCCTAGTTGGTCGCCGGCGGAGGTACGCTGGCTTCCTTCACGAACTGCGCGTACGGGGCGACCTTCGCGTGCAGCGGCACGATCCGGTCGATCCGGAGGTTGCGCGCCTTGACGGTCTCGAGGAACGCGCCCGCGAACATCTGCACCGGGTTCCCCGGGTTGTACACATCCGCCTCGACGAGCAGCCGCTGGCGCGGGAAGTACGCCATGAGCATCGTCTCCGAGTGCGGCCCCGTGACCGGGTAGAAATTCACGGTCATCGTCCCGTCGGTGTATTCACGCCCCTCCGCGCCCACGGTTTCGACCGTCAGCGGCTTGGGACTCTTCGCCAGCGCGTCGGGGTTGATCGTGTGCGGCCGCTTGGCAATCTCCTCGAAGAAGGCTGCATTCCCCTCGTGCGTGATCACGGTGAGCCCTTCCGCAATCGCCGCCCGCACACCGCCCGAATGGTCGAAGTGATGGTGGCTGTTGACGAGCTGCGTGAGCGGCTTGCCCGGCACGAGCTCGCGCGCCTTGGCGATGACCGCCAGCGCCCGGGCGTCGTTCTGCGGCGCCTCGATGAGCATCAGATGATCGCTGAACTCGACCAGCACGCTGTGGTGTGAGCCGCCGGCCAGATACCAGATGCCGGGCGCCAGCCGCTCCTCGGCGACGGTGACGGGAGGGGCTCCACTCATCGCGGGCGCCGACGCCGCGGCCTGCGGCGCGGCCAGATCGCCGGCGTCGCCGCCGATCGTCGTGGACGACACCCGGATCTCGGCCACCGTCAGATCGTCCATGCGGGTCGTCAACCGCGCCGGCACCTGCAGCCCACCCGACGCCTGATAGCCGTCAAACGTCGTCGCCATCGCCACATCGCCGAGATTCGTGTTGTCGGTCCGCGTGATCACGCGCGTCGGCAGCTTGGTCATCGCGTCGATCGCCAGCGTGAACGCCGTGCCGTCGGCAGCCGTGACGTCGACCAGCGACTCGCCGCCTTCCGTCCGCGGATTGGTCAGCCTCGCCATCGGGTCGAGCGCGGCGCGCACGGCGGCCAGCGGGTGATGGTACCGCTCGGCACGCCGGTCGGCGGCGGCGGCATCCGGAATCCTGGCCGCGTTGCCGTTGGCCGCGACGTTGTACCCAACCGCGCCGTCGATGCCCTGCACCTGCTTCTGCGGCTGCGGGCCCTGGAAGAACGTGAAGGCCGGCTGCCTCGTGAGCTCGGTGCGGGCGCGGCCGGCCTCGAGGTCGATGACGCGCCGGTAGCCGGTCACGGTGAACGTCTGGCCGGAGGCCGATGGCGTGAGGTCCTGGCCCGGGTTGTACTGCGTGCCCTCGCCTTCGATCGCCATCCTCGTGGCAGCCCGGACGGCGTCGGCGCCGCCCATGGCGCCTGCTGCGTCATTGACGACCTGCTGCTCGGGTGTCGCGCGCGCGCAGGACGCGGTGAAGACCGCAACCGCCAGCCACGCGAAAAGTCCCTTCGATGTCATGTTGGTGCTCCTGTCGAGAAAAGTGGTGTACGACAGCCTCCGAGCATATCACCGCGCCTCGGCCGGCCGTACATGGCGGTACAAAAGAAACGGCCGGGCCCCCAGAGGGGCTCGGCCGTGGACAAACGGTTCTCAGCGGAACGGCTCTACCGCATCGCGCCCGGCTTGAGCGTGACGCGCTGCACGCGCCAGTTGCCGATCTCGCCGACAAGCAGCTCGTTCTCGCTGAGGCAGTGGAGCGAGTTGGTCGTGCCGAACTCCTTGAGGAGCTTGCCGGCACGCCCGAACCTCCCGACGATCCGGCCGTCGAGCGACATCTTGACGATCTCGCCGTCGTAGTCGAGGTTGTTCGGCGGGTTCGAGTTCGACACGTAGAGGAACTGGCGCGGACCCGGGGTGATGCACATGGCCCACGGGGACCCGACATTCCGGAACTGCGTCTTGAACGTTCCCTCGGTGTCGAACACCTGGATGCGCTTGTTGTCGCGGTCGGCCACGTAGACGTTGTTATTGGCATCGATCACGATCTGCTTGACCACGTTGAACTTGCCGTCCTCGGAGCCGCGTCCGCCCCAGTTCTTGATCCACTTGCCGTCGGGGTCGTACTTCGCGATGCGCGAGTTGCCGTAGCCGTCGGCGATGTAGATATTGCCCTGGGAGTCCCACGCAACGTCGGTCGGCCGGTTGAAGTTCTCACCATCCGGTCCGCCGGTCGGCGGCGGGGCGCCGCGGCCAGTTGCCGGAGGCGGCTCAGGCTGACGCGGCACGAGCGCGTACGTATCAGCCAGCGTGCTGAGCGGCAGGTTCGGAATCCGCATCGCCTCCGGCTTGCGGCCGAAGATCTTCTGGATCCGCGCGTTCGCGTCGAACTGAATGATCTGATTGGACAGCTGATCGACCACCCAGACGTTGTCGTTGCGGTCGACGCGCACCTGCTGCGCCTGCAGGAAGCCGTAGGCGCCGTTCCCCCACTCCCGGACGAACTTGCCGGTCCGATCGAACTGGTAGAGCTTGGCGCCGCCGTGCGAGACGTTCCGCGCACCCGCGGTCGTGACGACCGGCGTGCCGAGGCGAGTGAACACGAAGATGTCACCCTTCGAGTTGGATGCCACCCCAGCCGCCTCGCCGATGTACACATCGTGATTGAGCATCAGGGGCTCGGAGGCGTCGTACGGGATCTCCGGGAAGTTGAGCTGTGCGTTCAGCGTGCCGCCGAACGCGAACGACGCCGCAAGAATCGCGGCCGGTATCAAACGTTTCATGGGTCCCTCCACTTACCGGCTCGAAGTTGTCGTCGTCTGGCGCAGCCGGATCTTCTGCACGCGCCACGCGGAGATCTCCGAGATGATGAGCTCATCCGGATTGCGGCAGTCGATCCCGTGCACGGTCTGGAACTGCCCGACCGCTTTCCCCGCGCGCCCGAACTTCCCGACGACGCGGCCGTCGAGCTCCATCTTGTAGATCTCGCCGCTCACGTCCCACGAGGCAGCCGGGGTGTTCGAGTCGGGGTTCGAGTTCGACGAGAAGAGGTACTGATGCGGCCCGGGCGAAATGCAGACTTCCCACGGGGCGCCGACGGTGTCGTAGATGGCGCGGAGCACCAGGTTGTTGTCGAACACCTGGATGCGGCGGTTGCCGCGGTCGGCGACGTACACGTTGCCCAGGGCATCCACCGCGATCGAGTGCGGGGTGTTGAACTGGTACGGCTGGTTGCCGCGGAGGTTGCTGCCGACCTTGCGGATGAAGCGGCCGTTCTTGTCGAACTTCACCACGCGATGGTTGATGTACCCGTCGGGGATGAAGATGTTGCCCTGCGGATCCCAGGCGACGTCGGTCGGCCGGCCGAAGATGTACGGCTGGTCGGTCGGCGGATCGCCGGTCGGCGACTCGACAGCGCCTTCCACCGCTTCCGGCCGGCGCCCGAGCACCATGAGCACCTTACCCGCGGGGCTCATCTTGATGATCATGTTCGTGCCTTCGTCGACAACCCAGACGTTGTCCTCGGAGTCGACGCGCACCTTGTGGGCGAACTCGAAGCCGTAGCTCTGCGGGAGCCACTCCCGCACGAACTTCCCGTTCGCGTCGAACTCGTGCAGGCGCGTATCGTCCCGGCGGTGGTAGACGAAGATATTGCCCTTCGAATTCCGCGCGACGCCCATACTCTCGCCCAGGTACACGTCAGGCGGGAACTGCAGGAAGTTCGGGACCGATTCAAACGGGATATCCGGGGCGGTCGCCCTCGCCGTCGCCGGGGGCGCCTGGGCCAGGAGCCGCCCTGAAAGCAGCAGTGCCGCAGCCAGCACGCAGCAGCCGATCACAAATCGTTTCATCTGAGGCCTCCGCAAGGTCGTACACATTCCGCGTCGACGCAAGTCGTCCGCACGAAGTTATATACCGGCACACCGGTGCCTGTATATAGGCCCGTGCGGGCAGACTCGCCGTCGGCGACAAATTGAGCCATATTTTAGCCCCCGGCGCAAGAGGGGCGAAGGGCGTTCAGCGCCGTTTGCCGCCGGATCCCGGCCGGCGGGGCCGGTCGTGGGCGCGGTCGGGGACCGGGTCGGCCTCAACGACGGGCGATGCCCATCCTTCGGCGATGAGCGTGAGCGCATCGCGCGGGGACAGGTCAAGGGTACTCCAGCCTGAGCTCGCGACAGATCGACCCCGTTGATGAGATCGGACAACTTCCTGATAAGACGAACTTTCATCCCGTGCGACCCGTGGATACTCCTGATGACGTGGTCGGCAGATATATGCTTTTCCTTCGCGTGGACCGCCGGGGTGTCCAACTGTGCAACGCTTCTGAGCTCACACTGCCGGTTGGGTGCGACGTAGCAAACGCCGCGCCGATTTAGGGATGGACTGATAGACATGCGCCCCCAATGGGTCTTTGCCGCCGTGCTGGCCGCCGCCACGGCGGCGTCGTGGGCCTGGATCGTGCCGATGGCCCGCGACATGTACGGGCCGATGACCGGGCCGTCCGCCTGGATGATGGCCACGACCTGGGATGCGCGCCATCTCCTGCTCCTCTGGGCGATGTGGGGGGTGATGATGGCGGCGATGATGCTCCCCTCGGCCGCGCCGCTCCTGCTCCTCTACGCCGGCATGGGCCGGCGCGTGACCGTCACCACCGGCCCGGCACGCCTGGGCGTCTACGGGATGACCCTCGGGTACCTGCTGGTCTGGCTGCTGTTCAGCGCCGCCGCCACCGCGCTCCAGCGCGTCCTCAGCGCCCTGCTGGTCCTGACGCCGATGATGGAAGCCGCCACCGCCACGGCCTCGGGCGTGCTCCTGCTGCTGGCCGGCGCGTATCAGCTCACGCCGCTCAAGGCGCGCTGCCTCAGCACGTGCCGCTCACCACTGTCGTTCATCATGCAGCGCTGGCGCCCGGGGCTTCGCGGCGCATTCCGCATGGGCGCCGAGCACGGCCTGTACTGCCTGGGATGCTGCTGGGCGCTGATGCTGCTGCTCTTCGCCGGCGGCGTGATGCACCTGGGGGTCATTGCCGCGCTCACCATCTTCGTGCTCATCGAGAAGATGGCGCCCTTCGGCGCCCGCAGCGCGCCCATCAGCGGCGTCGCCCTCCTCGCGCTGGGGGTGTGGGTGATCCTGTCGTAGGGCGGGTTCCGCCGGAGGCTCAGTCTCATCGACCGGCGGACCCGCCGACCTCAGTTCTTCCAGTCGAACTCGTAGAAGATCCAGTTCGATTTCTCGGCGCCGATTGAGATCCCGTCTGCGGCCGCGTGAAACGATCCCTGGCCGCACTCGCCCCGCGTCCAGATGAACCCGTCGGGCAGGTCGACGTTGGCCAGATGCTCTTCGCCCGTCACCGGGTTCTTGAACGCATCCCCGCGGCCTTCGGCAATCCCGTCCGCAGTGAACGTGCTCTTGCGCCCGTCACCCTGGATCGTGATCTTGGCCTTCTGGAGTCCCACGACCTCAAAAGTCGGCCCGAGCAGTTCCCACGGCATGCCCCCCAGCTTGCCGGTGAAAATCTGGGCCAGCATCTCCACCTGCTTGTCGGTGGTCGTCGCCGGATCGACGACGAACACGGCCTTGCCGCTCCCCTCGTGAATGGCTTTCGGCCAGTCCACGATGGCCGCGCACTTCACGCCGGAGAGGTCGACGTCGCCGGCCTTGCCCTGCAGGATGTGGTATCCAACCAACGCCCGGCAGCTGCCGTCTTTCGAGTTCGGGAAACCGCCGAAGTTACAGCCGCAGCCGAAGTCACAGTTGCAGAACTCGTAACCGCGGCCGCTCATGGTCCATCGAGTTGCTGTTTCCGTCGCCATCGCTCAACTCCTTTCGGAAGATAGGTCCTACGACCGGGGTTGCGGGACGATGCGGAGGTACGGCCTCGGCGCCTTCCACCCCTGCGGGTAGACCTTCTTCGCCTCGTCGTCGGACACCGACCCGGCGATGATGACGTCATCGCCCTGTTTCCAGTTCACCGGCGTCGCCACCTTGTGCTTCGCGGTCAGCTGCAGCGAATCGATCACGCGCAGCACCTCGTCGAAATTCCGGCCCGTGGTCATCGGGTAGGCGATGATCAGCTTGACCTTCTTGTCGGGCCCGATGACGAACACGTTGCGGACGGTCTGGTTGTCGGCGGGGGTCCGCCCTTCGCAGGTGCCGACCAGATCGCCCGGCAGCATCCCGTAGAGCTTCGAGATCTCCAGCGTCGTGTCGCCGATCATCGGATAGTTCGGCGCGTAGCCCTGCGTCTCCTTGATGTCGTTCGCCCATCGTACGTGGTTGTCGACGGGGTCGACGCTCAAGCCGATGACCTTCACGTTCCGCTTGTCGAACTCGGGCTTGAGCTTGGCCATGTAGCCGAGCTCGGTGGTGCACACCGGCGTGAAGTCCTTGGGGTGCGAGAACAGCACCGCCCAGGAGCTGCCGATCCACTCGTGAAAGCGGATGCGGCCTTGTGTGGTGTCCGCCTCGAAGTCCGGAGCGGTATCGCTTATGCGAAGACTCATCGTGCGCCTCCTTTGGAAACCTGCGGATCATATTACTTGCGCCGGGGCCACGACTCGATACATTTCAGGCTGGTGTGGGCCGCCCC
>Ga0155950_1093_pt2 | contig 42511 bp, 42 predicted proteins | sample RifCSPlowO2_02_FD_107604 | JGI IMG/M metagenome (GOLD analysis project Ga0155950, IMG submission 107604) | Acidobacteria bacterium RIFCSPLOWO2_02_FULL_67_21
ACTCACGGCGCAGAAGCAAGTGCCTGGGCTCATAAGGGTAGAGCACCTTTCGCTTCTCGTGATCAAGCCCATCTTCAAAGGCTTCCAGTGGCGCGATGCCGACGTCGCCGCCGAGCTCACTGAGTTTCCCGAGCGCCGCCCACGCAGCTTCGATCTCTCCGGTGCTGTACGGCAGCGCGGTCCTCTCGTCACGCCCGCGGTCGATCACGAGGACGGTACCGCTCCCACCGTAGCGGGCGCAGCGGCCGAAGCGCTGCACCAGGCTTGGCCACGGGGCAAGGTCGGTCACGACGCAACCAGCCGAGATGTCAACGCCGGCTTCGACGACCTGCGTGGCCACGATGATGCGGTCCGCGCCAGCCACGCATGCCGCACGGCTGAGGAACCTCTGCCTCCACGCAACGCGCTCCGCCGGGCGGAAGCGGCTATGAATCAGTTCGACTTGCTGTACGGGCGCCAGCGCGTGCAACTCGTCGAACGTCGCGCACGCGCGATCCACCGTATTGCACACCACGAGCGTGATCCGCCCATAGTCGCCGGCGGGGAGTTGTTGATGCTCGTCGAGAACGCGCTCCGCGAAGGCTCTCGCGTCCTCGTCCGCGATGCTCGTCACGGAGAGCGTTTTGGAGATTGAACCAAGACTGCTACTGCGCTGATCCGGTGGAACTGTCGACGGATCACGGACCCAGTCGTCGTAGCGCGGTTCGGTGTCCACGCTCTTCAGCCATGCTGGCTGAAGCGTCGCGCTCATCCACCACGTGTGGCGCGGTCGAAAGCCTCTGGCGGCGTCCTGGTCGTGATAGGCCTGTAGCTGGGCGCTGGTCGCGAGTCCGACGTCCATCAGTTGGACTTCGTCCATCACCCAAAGCGCGTCATGGCTCAAGAGGCCAAACTCAAGAGGCCAGCGCGCTCGACCGCTCGCGTAGCCCCTGTTCAGCGCGCGGGACAGGAGCATGTCCTGAGTCCCGATGAGGACAGCGGACTCCTCTGGGAACAAATTCCAGTCACCGCCCGGATCGGCACCACCCAGGAGCCGATGCACGCCGACCTTACCCGCATGCTCTGGGGATCCGTTCCATAGGAGATCCAGGCGGCTCAAAGCTTCGCGCACCACATCGTCTGTCTGCTCCACGAGGACACGCATGGGCAGGCACCACACCAGCCGGCGAGGCCACGCGTCATCTTGCCGATGAAGGCGATGCCATGACCATGCAGCGAGAACCCCGAGAGTCTTACCCATTCCAGTTGGGATGCGGATGATACGGGTGCGCGCCTTCCCTGCAGCGGCAAGCGACCGCTGCCACTCATGCGGCGCCTGCGCGGAGCCGGTGAGCCGAGAGAACCAGGAGTCGAAGTCAGTCACGCGTCAATTCCACTGTCTCAGCTCTGGGGACAACCGGTCCGTGGTCTGTTCTTGGTCACCATGGCACGGGCGCCTTGACTGGACGCGATCTTACTCGCGGCTAGTGACAGCCCAGGTCACACGCAGCCACGCCGCGCCAAAGATACCCGATCCACCCTGCATTCAGCGCTGCTACGAACTTTCATCCAGCCCCGGCGAACCGCCGGTAGAATGCGAATCAGCCACCCGCATGGACCGCCGCACCTTCTGGAAGACTGTCACCGTGGATCGATCCGATCTCCTCGACCGGCTCATCGCCCTCCTGCGCGACTGTGGAGTCCGCTTCTGCGTCATCGGCGGACAAGCCGTGAATGCGTACGTCGAGCCGGTGGTCGGCCTCGACCTCGATATCGTCGTCGCCCTGGAGGATCTTAGCGATCTCACCGGCGTCCTCGCGTCGCATTTTCGCGTGGAACGATTCGAGCACAGCGTGAATGTGTCGGCCGAGGGAAGCGATCTCCGCGTGCAGATTCAGCTCGATCCTCGATACCCGCCGTTCGTGGAACGGGCGAGCGAGCGCGACATCCTTGGCGAGCGCCTGCCCGTGGCGTGCGTGGAGGATGTGCTGCAGGGCAACATCTGGGCGGCGCAGGATCCCGAGCGCCGCGCGAGCAGGCGACAGAAGGACCTCGCCGATATCGCGCGTTTGATCGAGGCCGAGCCTGCGCTTCGCGCCCGCGTTCCGCAGGATGTGCTCGGGCGATTGGTGTAGGGACCGGCGCGCGACACCCGCGCCGCACGGAACGGGATAATCTATTCGCCATGCCGCCACTGGACCAGCGCCGCGAAGCGGCCATCGCCGATTTCCTCAGGCATCTCCGCCTCGCCCTCGGAGGTCACCTCGTCGATGTGCGCCTGTTCGGATCGGTCGCCCGCGGCGACGCTCGACCCGATTCGGACATCGATATCCTCGTCGTCGTACAGCCGGACGACGATAGAGCCAGGCTGGAACGCGTGGCGGTCGATACGGCCTTCGACGTAAACCTCCAGCACGATGTCTATATCTCACCACGCGTGCTCACGCCAGGCATTCTGGCCGACCCGGTCTGGGGTCAGACACCATTCCTCAAGGCCGTTCAGCGGGAAAGCGTGGCCCTGTAGTGTCGCCGAAGCTGGAGATCGCCAAACGCCGCATTCAGCGCGCTCATGACACGCTGAAGGAGGGCGACCTCCTGATTGCCGCCCGTCACTGGCGCGGGGCCCTCAATCGAGTTTATTACGCGGCGTTCTATGCGGCGCGCGCGCTTTTGGCGACACAGGACCTCGACGCAGGACGACACAGTGGCGTCATCGCGCTGTTCCAGCAGCACTTCGTCAAGACCGGCATCGTACCAGCCAACGTCGCCAAGGCGCTGCCCTACGCGTTCGAAGCACGACAGACGAGCGACTATGCCGATGTCGCGGAACCCGGCGAGGAGGAGGTTAACGCCCTACAGATGTCAGTGAGAGCCTTCGTCGCTGCGTGCGCGCGATTCGTCGAGCAACAGATCGTCGAAGAGAAATGAGCCGTGAGCGTATCGTTCGGCCGCAACGACCCCTGCCCCTGCGGCAGCGGGCGCAAGTACAAACAGTGCTGCCTGAACACGGCCGAGACGGTCAGCCTGCGGCGGCACCAGCTCCGCCAGATTACCGGCCCGGTTGTGCGTACTTGCGCAGCGCGTCCTCGAAGGGACGCAGGAGGTCGGGGTCTTCCTTGAGCTCCGAGAAAACGCGGCCCCACCGGCGAATACGGTCGATATCCAGGCGTCTGCCCTGGCGAATGACGACGGACTTGATGTCCTCAACGTCCCGAGGCCGGGCTGCAATCGCCTTGTACACAATCAGGTCTTCGGCAGAACAAGTCTGCAGGCCCACGCCCGGCTCGAATTCATACGGCGTGGCCCGGTCGAGCGCTTCCCGTTCGAACTCGAACGCGCCGAGCGAGAGGTCCATGTCGACGCCGTTCGTTGCGCGGACGAGAAGCACCCGATTGGCCAGCGCGAAATCCCGGGCGTCGTCGCGGCGCGCGGCGAAACGGCCCAGCACAGCATCGATGACGCGAGCCTCGGTCCCGTAGTCTGCCAGCACGGTGGCGTCAACGTCGCGCGTCAGCCTCGGTTCGCCCCATCGTTGGACGACCAGGCCGCCGATCAGGCAGGCCTTGAACCCGCTTGCCTCCAGGAAGTGGATCAGTTCGCGGGCGGCGGCCACGAGCGCCGTCATCGCCGTCCGGCGCGACGCGACGCGACCATGAACCAGCCCTGCTGAGTGACGAGTTCAACCCCCATGTCGTCCAGAGGGAACGGTCGCCACAACGCGAACAGATCCCTCGTCTGCTGCCGGGCTTCTTCATCAGTCATCCGCGCGAGTCGCTCGGCGCGCTCCTGCTCGAGGAGCGGGCCGGTTACTTTCCAGGTGTCCAGCCATCGCTTCAACCCGGCCCTGACGTCGTCGCGGGACAGATCGGTCGGCGTCATGGGGCGATTGTACACACCTACCGCGTCTCGAAGCCGGGATAGCTCGGCAGCTCGCCGGTGACGACCCGCGCCAGCAGGCGCGCCTGGATCTCGAGCACCCGCCGGTAGTTCACGCGGTAGCCGAACAGGGGGTGCGTCACCAGCGCATCCATGCGCTGCTCGTAGGCGGTGATGAACCGTTTGCGCCCCTTTGGCGTCAACGCCACGGACGGCCCGACCTGGATGAAGTCGTCCGGCGTCACCATCCGCGTATTGACGGCTGTGATTACGGCCGAATCGACGATGAGCGGGCGGAAGCCTTCCATCAGATCGAGCGCCAGCGCCGGCCGGCCGAAGCGCGGCTGATGGTAGAAGCCCATGAAGGGATCGAATCCAATCGCGTGACAGGTGATCGTCAGATCGCGCGCCAGCATGCTGTAGCCGAAGGACAGCAGCGCGTTCACGGGGTCGCGAGGCGGACGACGATTGCGCCGCGTGAAGTCGAACTGCGGCCGATCGGCTTCGTCGTCCACTTTGAGCATGCCGGCCAGGTTGGCGAAGTAGTAGTGCGCGGCGGTGCCCTCGAGGCCGAGCAGGGTGTCGAGCTGGCCCGCATCGAGCGCCTGGCGCGCAAGCCGCTTCAACGCGTCGACGGCGCGGGCCGGCGGCTCCACGTGGTTGCGCTGGAGCAGCGTCCGCTGATTCCGGATCTTGCTCGCCACGATCTCCCGGGCCACGCGCAGGCAGAAGGCCTCGTCATCGGCGCGACGGAACTGCTCCTGCCGCAGGAAGACGTTCTTCAGGCCGAGGCCCTGCGTCAACCCGTGGAACCACCCGCCGAACGAGAAGTGCGCCACCGGCCGCTCGGCATCGCACAGCGCCTGAATCGCCCCGGCGGTGAGCGAGACGTTGCCGAAGACGCTCACCTGTGAGATCTCACGGATGCGGACTTCCTGCACCAGCTCACGCTTCTCTCTGACCTGCAGGACGTCATTCGACTTCCCAATCAGAAAGTTGTAACCGGTCACGTACAACGGACGCAGGTCGTCGCGCGCCGGCACCAGCCGTCGAATCTCGTCTTCGACCGCGTCCGCCGGGGCGGACGCAGCGGACTCGAACAGCCCGAGCTGGCCGCCCGTGTCGGCTTCGGGCTCCCGCCACGCCAGGGCCGCCCGCGTCTCGTCCGGCAGGCAGATCGAGACGAGCGAGCATCGCGGGCACTTCGGGCTGTCGGAGAGAGGCGCAGGAATGAGCCCGGCAGCCGCCACCGCGCGGGCACGACCGAGCGCATCCAGCGCCTCGCTCACCAGCGCCTCATCGATCGGGACCCGGACACGCTGTTTCGTGGCGTTGTAGTAGACAACCGCCTCGTCACAGTGATAGCCGTTGTCCCGAAGGACGAGCGCCTGGACACAGACCTGGGCCCGGTCGGCCGGCCATGCCTCGAGCGCGCCGTCACGATCGCGCGGCGCGCCGTGCTTGTAGTCGACCGGGGCCACACTCTGGCCGTCCCCTTCAACAAGATCGATGCTGGCAATGAGGTGGTGGGCGTCGCTCGTCAGCGTCACCGATCGGGAGTGGATGCGCTCGGTCCCGGCCTCATCGGCCGCCGGCATCGCATCCGCCTTCTCCCCCAGCTTCTCGTGCCGCAGCGCGCCTTCCACCGTGTCGGCGCTATGGGCGAAGACGCCTTCCACCCACTCGTAGAAGAACAATCGCGGACAGTAGACGAACTCGTTCAACATGCGGGCGGGCAGGTAGTCCGGCAGTGACACCGGCCGCCTGAGAGTGGCCTTGGCGGGAATCGGTCGATTGGGAAATACGAGTGGGGACGGAAGGGCCTCAGCGCTCATGCACGGCTCCCACGTCACGCGCCATCATCTGCAAGCAGCGCCCGGGCCTCGCGCGCGTTCCGTATCGCGTTTGTCGTCCTCAAAGGTCCCGCGGGCTGCGCCTCGTCTTCCCGGTCAACCACGATGCACGGGCTGTCGAACGGGCTGTACGGACGCCCGACGGCGGTGATGACGCGGTCGCCACGCCCTTCAGACGGGCCGAGCTCGACGAACAGCACCTGGTCCTCGCGGTGATTGACGATCTCGCTCAGGAGGTGCCGGCAGCGGGCGAGGTCGGTCCGCGTGAGCTGGCACTCGAACACCGAATACTGCAGATGATCGCCAAACCCGCGCATCGTCTTATGGACGCGGCGCAGGCGGAGATCGTTCGAGATGTCGTAGCAGACCAGGTAGGTATTCCGCACGCACGAGGCGTATCGGCTCGAAGGGGCGCCTTCTTGAACCGCCCCGGGGTAGGGGGAATCGGTTTACCGCACGCCGCGCAGCATCAGGCTCAAGATCGCGGTCATCGCCGCGAGCTGGCCGATCCAGAACAGGAAGTTCCACTTGAGGATATCCGCCCTCACGTTGGCCATGTCGAGCCGCAGCTTCCCTATCTCCTCGGTAAGCCGCCGCTCGAAGCTGTCGACCGCCAGGCGGTGCGCCTCGGCAAACATCATCACGAGTCCGTCCGATCCAGCATCGCCCAGCTTCTCGCGGAGAGCCTTCGGTACGAGCAACGTCGCCATCCCCACCTCTTCACCGGCGCCTGACCTCGCTCCAGACGACGATGCCATCGTCGAACCGAGGTGTCAAATCGCCGATCCCATGGGTCAGTCCCTCAGCCGCTCCGCCAGCACCTTGATGATCCGCTCGCCGTGGAACCGCCCGTTCTCGATGAAGATCAAGCCGGTGTTCCGCCCGGCCGACGCGGCGCCGGCAATGAAGAGATTGGGGACGTTGGTCTCGAACGTCTCGGGATCGAGCTGCGGCTTCAGCGTGGCCTCGTCGCACGCAACCCCGGCCTTTCGCATCAGGTCGACATCCGGCCTGTAGCCGGTCAGCAGGAACACGGCATCGGCGGGAATCTCCTCGCGTATCGGCTCCCGTGACCCGGCGCCGGCCTGTTCGGCCTGCGATTCGACGATCACCGAGCTCCGCCTGATCTCGACCACCTTCGTATTGAAGCGCGTGGCGATCGATCCTTCCTTGACGCGGTTCTCGATGTCGGGACGGATCCAATACTTGATGGTGTCGCCGAGCGTCTCATGCCTGTGCACGAGCGTGACGTGCGCACCGCCACGGAAGAGCTCCAGTGAGGCCTCCGCCGCGGAGTTCTTTCCGCCGACGACGACCACGCGCTGCCGGTAGTACGGGTGGGCCTCGGTGTAGTAGTGCGACACGTGCGGGAGATCCTCTCCGGGCACACCCAGATAGTTGGGATGGTCGTAATACCCGATCGCGAGCACGACGGCCCGCGCCTGCCTCGACCGGGCATTCCCGCGTCCGTCCTCTGTCGAAACAATGAACACGCCTTGGCCCGCCGAAGCCTCTCGCGAAGGCGGCTCGATCTCGACGACCCGCTCGTGAAAGCTGATCTGCAGGCCGTATGTGTCGACCACACGCCGGTAATACCGCAGCGCCTCCAGGCGCGTCGGTTTGTCGTACGGCGTGACGAGCGGCAGGCCGCCGATCTCGAGCAGCTCCGGCGTGGTGAAGAACACCATGTGCGTCGGAAAGTGGAAGATGCCGTTGACGAGCACGCCCTTCTCGACCACGAGGTAGTCGAGCCCCTGCTGCGTGGCGGCAATGGCGGCGGCAAGGCCGGACGGCCCCGCCCCTACGATCAGAACGTCACGAACGGACACGGCTCAATCATAACGAAGCCACAGAGACACAGAGGCACGGAGATCAGATCCTTCCATCCAAGGATACTCTGTCTCTCTGTGCCTCTGTGGCCCGTTGGGGTGACGGCTATTGCAGCGGCGCGGGGAGCTTCGAGTCGCCCATCAGGTACTGGTCGACCCCGCGCGCGGCGGAGCGTCCTTCGGCGATCGCCCACACGATGAGCGACTGGCCGCGCTGCATGTCGCCGGCGGCAAAGACGCCCGGCACGCTGGTCATCCAGCGCCCGTCGCGGCAGACGTTGCCGCGCTCGGTCAACCGGACGCCGAGGTCGTTCACGAGCGGGCCGCGCTCGGGCCCCACGAATCCCATGGCGAGCAGCACGAGGTCGGCCGGAATCTCGAACTCGCTCCCCGCCACCGGGTCGAAGCTGACCCGGCCATCCCGGCGCACCATCTCGACCTGCACGGCATGGAGCGCGCGGACGCGGCCCCGGCCGTCGCCCGAAAAGCGCTGCGTCGAGACTGAGTAGAGCCGCTCGCCTCCCTCTTCGTGCGCAGTCGAGACCCGGAAGACGTTCGGCCAGAGCGGCCACGGATTGTCGGGGGCGCGCTCCTTCGGCGGCATCGGCAGCAGCTCCAGCTGCGTCACCGACCGGGCGCCCTGCCGGTGCGCGGTGCCAAGGCAGTCGGCGCCCGTGTCGCCGCCGCCAATGACGATCACGTGCTTCCCCTGAGCGCTGATGAAGCGCTCGTCGGCAATCGTGTCGCCCTCGCAGCGCCGGTTCTGCAGCGTCAGGTACTCCATCGCGAAGTGAATGCCGTCCAGCTCGCGGCCGGGCACCGGCAGATCGCGCGGCTGGCCGGCGCCGGCGGCCAGCAGCACCGCGTCGAAGTCGGCGCGCAGACGGTCGACCGGCACGTCGCGGCCGATGTCGACGCCGGCGCGGAAGATGACGCCCTCGGCCTCCATCACCGCGAGGCGCCGATCGAGCACGCGCTTTTCCATCTTGAACTCGGGAATCCCGTACCGGAGCAGCCCGCCGATCCGGTCCGAGCGCTCGAAGACGGTGACGAAGTGCCCGACGCGGTTGAGCTGATCGGCCGCCGCCAGCCCCGCCGGACCGGACCCGACCACCGCCACCTTCTTCATCGTCCGTGTCGCCGGCGGCTCCGGCGCGACCCACCCCTCCTGGTACGCGCGATCGACGATCGCGACCTCGATGTCCTTGATCGCGACCGGATCGTCGTTGATGCCCAGGACGCACGCCCCCTCGCACGGGGCCGGGCACAGGCGGCCGGTGAACTCAGGAAAGTTGTTGGTGGCGTGCAGCCGGTCGATCGCGGCCTGCCACCGGTCGCGGTAGACGAGGTCGTTCCAGTCGGGAATCAGGTTGCCGAGCGGGCAGCCCTGATGGCAGAACGGGATGCCGCAGTCCATGCAGCGCGCGCCCTGCTCCTGCAGATCGGGCACCGACGAGGGGAGATACACCTCGCGCCAGTCGCGGACGCGCTCGTCGACGGGGCGCGTGGGATGTTTCTTGCGCTTGATTTCGATAAAGCCTGTGACCTTTCCCATTTACGCGACGGCCGCCGCCTCTTCGGCCGCCTTCCGCCTGGCTTCGTTCGCCAGCGCCTTCTTGTACTCCCGCGGCATGACCTTCACGATCCGGCGCTGCAGCTCGGGCCAGTCCTCGAGCAGGCGCGCCGCGTAGCGGCTGCCGGTGAACGTGACGTGCTTCATCAGCATCACGTGCACCAACGCCATGTCATCGGGCTCGGCCAGCGGCTCCAGGTCGATCATCTGCAGATTGCACCGCCGCTCGAACTGCCCGTCGGCGTCGAGCACGTAGGCGATCCCGCCGCTCATGCCGGCCGCAAAGTTGCGCCCGGTGCGCCCCAGGATCAGGACGCGGCCCCCCGTCATGTACTCGCACCCGTGGTCGCCGATGGCTTCGACCACCACATGCGCGCCGCTGTTGCGAACGCAGAACCGCTCGCCCGCCGCGCCGCTGACATAGGCATCGCCGGCCGTCGCGCCGTAGAACGCCACGTTGCCGAGCAGGATGTTCTCCTCGGTCCGGAACGTGGAGCGCAGCGGCGGATAGGCAATCAGCCGTCCGCCCGACAGCCCCTTGCCGAACCCGTCGTTGGCGTCGCCGACGAGCGTCATCGTGATGCCGCGCGGGAGAAAGGCGCCGAAGCTCTGCCCCGCCGACCCGTGGAACGTCATCCGGATCGTGTCCTCGGGCAGCCCCGCCCCGCCGTAGCGGCGCGTCACCTCGGAGCCGAGCATGGTGCCGACCGTCCGATCCGAGTTGCGGATGAACGAGCTGAACTCGACACGGGCGCCCTGCTCCAGCGCGGGCCGGCAGCGCGCGATCAGCTCGTTGTCGAGCGCGCGGTCGATGCCGTGGTCCTGCTCGACGACCTTCCGGCGCGCGACGCCCGGCGGCAGATCCGGCATGTGCAGCAGCGGCGCGAGGTCGAGGCCGTCCGCCTTCCAGTGGCCGACCGCCGATTCGACATCCAGGCAATCGGCGCGCCCGATCATCTCGTCCATCGTCCGGAAGCCGAGCTCCGCCATCAGCTCGCGCACGTCCAGCGCGATGAACCGGAAGAAGTTCTCGACGAACTCGGGCCGGCCGGCAAACTTCTTCCGCAGCTCGGGGTCCTGCGTCGCGATGCCGACCGGACACGTGTTCAGATGGCAGACGCGCATCATCACGCACCCCATCACGACGAGCGGCGCGGTGGCGAACCCGAACTCCTCGGCGCCGAGCAGCGCGCCGATGACGACGTCGCGGCCGGTCTTGAGCTGGCCGTCGATCTGCACGACGATGCGATCGCGCAGCTTGTTCAGCACGAGCACCTGCTGCGTCTCGGCCAGCCCGAGCTCCCAGGGAAGCCCGGCGTGCTTGAGGCTGGTGAGCGGCGACGCGCCGGTGCCGCCGTCGTGGCCCGAGATGAGCACGACGTCCGAGTGCGCCTTCGCCACGCCGGCGGCGACCGTGCCGACGCCTCCTTCGGCAACGAGCTTCACGTGAATCCGCGCGCGCGGATTCGAGTTCTTCAGGTCGTAGATCAGCTGCGCCAGATCCTCGATCGAGTAGATGTCGTGGTGCGGCGGCGGCGAGATCAGCCCGACGTACGGCGTGGCATACCGGGTCTTCGCAATCCACGGATAGACCTTGGCCCCCGGCAGCTGGCCGCCTTCGCCCGGCTTGGCGCCCTGCGCCATCTTGATCTGCAGATCGTCGGCGTTGACAAGGTACTCGCTCGTGACGCCGAACCGCGCCGACGCGACCTGCTTGATGGCGCTCCGCCGCGAGTCGCCGTTCGGATCGGGGACGTAGCGCTCGGGATCCTCCCCGCCCTCGCCGGTGTTCGATTTGCCGCCGATCCGGTTCATCGCGATCGCCAGCGTCTCGTGGGCCTCCTGACTGATCGACCCGTAGGACATGGCGCCGGTCGCGAACCGCTTCACGATCGCCTCGACCGGCTCCACCTCGTCGATCGGCACCGGCGGCCCGACGGGCTTCATCCGGAAGAGGCCGCGCAGCGTCGCGCGGTTCCGGTTCTGCCGATCGACGAGGCGCGTGTACTCCTTGAAGATCGAGTACTGGCCGCTGCGCGTCGCGTGCTGCAGCTTGAAGACGGTCTCCGGGTTGAACAGGTGGTACTCGCCATCCCGCCGCCACTGGTACTCGCCGCCGCCGTCGAGCTCCACCGGCCCGGCCGGCCGCGCGCCGAACGCGCGCTCGTGCCGCAGGCCGACTTCCCTGGCGATGACCTCGATGCCGACGCCGCTGACGCGGGACATCGTGTGCGTGAAGTACCGGTCGATGAACGCCTGGCTCAACCCGATGGCCTCGAAGATCTGGGCGCCGCAATAGCTCTGCAGCGTGGAGATGCCCATCTTCGACATGACCTTCAGGACGCCCTTGTTGAGCGCCTTGATGTAGTGGGCGATCGCCGTGTCGCGATCGATGCCCGGCAGCATCCCCTGCCGGATCATGTCGTCGATCGTCTCGAACGCGACGTACGGGTTGACCACTCCGGCGCCGTAGCCGAGGAGCAGCGAGACGTGGTGGACCTCGCGCGCGTCGCCGCACTCGACGACCAGCGCGCACCGCGTTCGCGTGCCCTCCCGCACCAGGTGGTGGTGCACGCCCGCGGTCGCCAGCAGGCTCGGGACCGGCGCCTGCGCCGGGCCGAGTCCGCGGTCCGAGAGGATCAGGATGTCGTAGCCGGCAGCCACGGCCTCGCTGGCCCGGCGGCACAGCTCGGTCATCGCCCGCTCGAGCCCGTCGCCGTCCGCAGCCGGGTCGAAGAGCAGCGACAGCGTCGTCGACCGGAACGGGATGTCGGGGGTCAGGTGCCGCAGCTTCGCCACCTGCTCGTTGTGGATGATCGGGTACTTGATCTGGATCTGGCGGCACGACTCCGGCTCTGGGCGCAGCAGGTTGCGCTCGGGCCCGATGGTCGACCCCATGTCGGTGACGAGCTCCTCGCGGATGGCATCGAGCGGCGGGTTCGTCACCTGCGCAAAGAGCTGCTTGAAGTAGTCGAACAGGAGCCGCGGACGCTGCGACAGCACGGCGAGTGACGTGTCGGTGCCCATCGAGCCGATGGGCTCCTCGCCCTGCATCGCCATCGGGCCGAGCAGGATCCGGAGGTCCTCCTGGGTGTACCCGAAGGCGAGCTGCCGCTGCAGCACCGACTCGTGCTCGGGCTGCTCCGCCCGCGCCGGCGGCAGGTCGTCGATATCAATCAGGTGAGCGTCGAGCCACGTCCGGTACGGGTGCTGCGCCGCCAGCTCCCGCTTGATCTCTTCATCGTCGACGATCCGCCCCTTCGACGTGTCGACCAGGAAGATGCGGCCCGGATGCAGCCGCTCCTTGACCAGGATGTCCTCGGGCGGGATGTCCAGCACGCCGACCTCCGACGCCATGATGACCAGATCGTTCTTGGTCACGTAGTACCGTGACGGCCGCAGCCCGTTGCGGTCCAGCACGGCGCCGATGACCGTTCCGTCGGTAAAGGCGATCGACGCCGGACCGTCCCACGGCTCCATCAGCGACGCGTGGTACTCGTAGAACGCCCGGCGATCCGGATCCATCGACTCGTTGCCGCTCCAGGGCTCCGGGATCATCATCAGGATGGCGTGCGGCAGCGACCGCCCGTTCATCACGAGGAACTCCAGCACGTTGTCGAAGGTGGCCGTATCGCTGCCGCCCTCGCGGATGACGGGCAGGAGCTTGCGGAGATCGTCGCCGAACCGCTCGCTCTGCAGCAGCCCCTCGCGGGCGCGCATCCAGTTGATGTTGCCGAGCAGCGTGTTGATCTCGCCGTTGTGCGCGATGTACCGGTACGGGTGCGCCAGCGGCCACGACGGGAACGTGTTGGTGCTGAACCGCTGATGGACGAGGGCCAGCGCCGACTCGAGGTCCGTATCCGTCAGGTCGGGATACATCGGCTCGAGCTGGCGCGCCGTCAGCATCCCTTTGTAGATCAGGGTGTTGGCGGAGAGACTCACGATGTAGAAGAGCCGTTTCGACAGGGCGCCGATCGGCAGCGTGTCGGCGGCATGCTCGATCCGCTTCCGGATCACGTACAGCTTGCGCTCGAAGGCCGCGCCGGCCAAGGTCGGGTCGCTCGGCGACCCGACTGGCCAGTGCTGGCTGGGCGGTCCGCTTTGGCGGACCGCCCCCGCGGCGCCGACGAAGATCTGCTCGAAGACCGGCTGCGCGGCCTTCGCGCTGTCGCCGATCAGGCTGTTGTCGTTCGGGACCTCCCGCCAGCCGAGCAGCCGCTGCCCTTCCTCGGCGACGATGCGCGTGATGAGCGCCCGGGCTGCGTCGCGGTCGCGCGCCTCACGGGGCAGAAACACGAGGCCCGCCCCGTACGCCCCGGCCGGCGGCAGCGCGAATGGCGCCACCTTGCGCAGGAACCGGTCCGGCATCTGGACGAGAATGCCGGCGCCGTCGCCCGTATTGGCCTCGCAGCCGCACGCCCCGCGATGCTCCAGATTGATCAGGACCGTCATCGCCTGCCGCACGATGTCGTGCGAGCGATGCCCCTTGATGTTCACGACGAAGCCGACGCCGCAGGCGTCGTGCTCGGCGCGGGGGTCGAAGAGGCCCTGGGGCGGCGGAGTGACCATCGGTCGGATCGTTATACCTGCCCGCGAACCATAAGTTAAATACAATGTTCTTGGACAATCCATCTGCCTGAGTCATGCAAGGGGCAAGGGGCAAGGGGGCAAGAACGCGCCTCCTGCCCCCTCCCTAGCCCCCTAGCCCCCTTGTCCCCTTGCCCCCTCGCCCCCTTCAGGGAGCCACCCGTCCCCGCGGAGCGCCAATCCGCTGAAAAACAGGCGCAAACAGGCCAGGGGTTCCCTAGAATGTGCGGAATCAACACACAGGCCTGACGGAGGAGAGTTGATGCACGCGCCGATGAAATACGTTGAAAAAGGGATGGCACTCGCGGCCAACGGGATCTGGCACGTCTTTGCCGCGGCCAACAGCATTCAGCAGAACCCTTCGTTCACGCCGCGGTGGTCCGACAAGCCGCTGCAGAAGTCCTATCAGAAGACCAAGCCGCCGCTCGGCTGGCCCCGGCAGACCGACTCCCTCTGCCCGACCTGCGTGCGCGAGGCGCGGCAGGAGATCCTCGACGGCAAGAAGGACGTCTCGGTCCTGCTCAACGAGAAGGTCGGCGAGATCAAGGCGACCATCATGGAGAAGGACGGCAAGATCGTCATGGTCAAGGACTGCCCCATCCACGGGCACTTCGAGGACGTCATGGCGATCGACACGGCGTTCTTCAAGCACCTCGAGGAGGTGTTCCCGGGCCGCGACATCCGCGCGCACAACGACGAGACGCTGCACAACCACGGCAGCTCCACCGTGCTGCACGGCCGGGGGGCGGTGCTGACCGTCGACCTGACCAACCGCTGCAACATGATGTGCGACCCCTGCTTCATGGACGCCAACCAGGTGGGGTTCGTTCACGAGCTGACCTGGGAAGACATCAAGCAGGTGCTCGACAACGCCATCACCATCAAGCCGCGCCGGCAGATGTCGGTGCAGTTCTCGGGCGGCGAGCCGACCGTGTCGCCCTTCTTCCTGGACGCCGTGCGCTACGCCCGCAAGGTCGGCTACAACAGCGTGCAGGCGGCGACCAACGGCATCGAGTTCGCCAAGAGCGCCGAATTCGCGAAGGCGGCCGCCGAGGCGGGGCTGCGCTACGCGTACCTGCAGTTTGACGGCATCGGCAACGCCGCCAACTCGCACCGGCGCGTCGGCAACCTGTTCGACGTCAAGCTCCGCGCGATCGAGAATCTCTACAACGCCGGCGTCGACATCGTCCCCGTCATCACGATCGTCAACGGCGTGAACAACGAGCAGGTCGGCCGCATCGTCGAGTTCGCGCTCGACAATCCGAAGCGGATCAACTTTCTGTCGTTCCAGCCGGTCTCCTTCACGGGCCGCGACGAGGAGATCACGCCGGAGCGCCGGAAGGCGCAGCGCTACACGCTGTCGCACCTGGCGCACGACGTGAAGAAGCAGACCGGCATCGGCGAGCCGACCCGCGACTGGTTCCCGATCTCTTTCATGTCCACCTTCACCGACTGGGCCGACGTCGTCCATGGGCCGGACCGGGAGTGGGGGCAGCTCACCTGCGGATGCCACCCGAACTGCGGCATCGGCATGGCGGTCATGATCGACAAAGACACCAAGGAGGCCGTGCCCGTGACGGCGTTCCTCAAGGCAGATCAGCTCGCCAAGGACGTGGCGCAGGTCAACGACGCCGCGCGCGGCAAGTTCCTCTCGATTGTCGGCATGGGGCTGGCGCTGGTGCGGAACTACGACCCCTTCAAAGCGCCCACCCATTTCCGAATCGCCGATCTGATGAAGAAGTTCGACAAGACGTTCGGCGCCACCGGCAAGAGCTACGGCAAGGTCAGCGGCGACCGGACCATCGACGACATCCAGCAGCGGCGGTCGGATCGCTGGAACTTCCTCTTTATTGCGGGGATGTGGTTCCAGGATCTCTTCAACTACGACTTCCGCCGGACCGAGATGTGCATCATCCCGTACGCGACGCAGCAGGGCGAGATTTCCTTCTGCGCGTACAACACCGGCATCGGCTGGCGGAACATCATCGAGAAGATGCACATGACGGCCACGCTCACCAGGTGGTACGAGGAGCACGGCCGGCACGAGATCTTCGCCGGCGGCAAGCATGTCGAGATGTCCAGCGCGGATCACTCGCTGGTGCTGAACGCCGAGGCCGTGGCCAAGGGCAAGCAGACCGACCTCGACGAGCTCGGCATCGCCAAGAACGCGCGCGAGGAGAAGCTCCAGGCCCGCAAGAAGGCGCAGCTGGCGCCGGAGGAGCTCCGCCAGCACCAGGAGATGGAGCGGCTCTACCGCCAGCAGGTGCTCAAGGAGCAGCCGACGCTGCAGATCCAGGGGCTCGGCGCGGGCCGCAGGAAGCAGGACGTCGCCGAGGTCGTGTACAAGCCGACCGTCTGAAGCAACAAGGTCGCAGCGCGACTGCTTGGGTACGGCGCTAGCTCGCAGGGTTCAGCGCGCCTCGCGCCCATGGAAGACGCGCAGCATCACGGCGACCGAGTTTCGGATGCCGAGAGAGCAGCTGCGCTCTGGCGATGATTTCCTCTGCGACGATTGCCGCAAGCTCGGGGGATTGGTCCTGGAGGAACGCTGCGAATCGATCGAGGTCGGCGAGCGCATCGTCCGACCAATCGAGGTCTATTGATTCTGCCACGGACGGAACCGCGGCGTGCCCCACGTGCGCAGCCAGCGGACGACGCGTTCGTGTGGAACAGTGGGTGCGCCCCCTTCGATCGTCCTCCAGCGCCGATCAAGTTCCGCGATCTCGTCCGATTCAACGACGATGGGATCGCTGTCGAGCGTCGCGAGCTCCGCAATCAGCTCAGATACGGTGACGCCACGTTTCGCGGCGCGCGCCTGCAGCACATCGGCCGTCCGTTCATCGACTTCGATTTTGACGTTTGTGCTCATATCGACAGGATACCGCAAACGAACTCGGTCGAGGCTGCGCCCTGGCCGGAACACCAGGGTACCGCAGGCCGTAGCTGAGCGTCATCCCCTCGCGTCCACTTGGACGATGACGATAGACGATAGGAGTTAACCAAGAGCGATTACGCGACGCCCCATTATTCGCCGCCCCCGCCAGACGGATGATCGCGAACACCGCCTGAGCGGCGAGGTCAGGGTCTTCTGGGCAGCCACTCCACCTTGAGGTTCTGTTCACCTTCAAGAGGCTCGATTTCCGGATCGCCGGTGAGGAGTATCGCGTTGAACTCCACCGCCGTCGCGACGGCGAACGCGTCGGCATAGGCGATGGCGTGCTTGGACTTCAGCTCGGCCGCGCGACGCACTCGCCGACGCGTCGCGTCCTTGACCGAGACGGGAAGAGTCCCCCGCAGTGCCATGCGCCATAGCGACTCCGCCTCGTCGCGTCGCTCGACACGGACCAGGCGATAGTAGGCTTCGCCGAGGTTCATGACGGAGGTCACGCACTCGGCGCGTGCGGCTTCGGCGTCATCAAGCCAGCGCTGGACTGCCGCTGCACCCGGCTCGTCCTGAAGCCATGCGAGCCACGCGAACGCGTCGAGACAGGCTCTACCGTTTCGCTTCACGCCGGTGCTCCACGAGGTGCTCCTTCAACGCGTGGGTGCCCTTCGCCGAGCCGCGGAGCGCGCGCCATCCGGCCTGGTGGCGCGATGACCGTGCCTGCTTGAGGGGCGCCAGCACGAGGCCTTCGTCGGATTCAGCCACGGCCAAGCGCGTTCCCGAGGTCAGTCGATATTTCTCCCGCAGGGCACGCGGAATCACGACCTGCCCCTTGGAGGAAACCGTTGTGGTAGCCATGCTGTATCTTACCATCACTGGTAAGATGACACCTTCGTGGCGGTGTGTGGCCGGATATGCGTCGGCGATGGTGATGGCGAACTAGGGACGCGAACCCTGTAAGATCGATTCGTGCACCTCACGAATCGCGTCGTCCTCGTCACAGGTGGCGCATCCGGTCTCGGCGGCGCCACCGTCGACATGATCGTGGAGGCCGGCGGCCGCGCCGTCATCGCCGACGTCAACGAGCAGACGGGGCAGGCCGCTGCCACCCGGCTCGGCGGCGCCGTCCGGTTCGTGAAGACCGACGTGACGAGCGACGCGGAGATGCAGCGGGCGGTTGATGCCGGCCTGCAGGCGTTCGGGGCGATTCACGGGCTGGTATGCGCGGCCGGGATCGCCACAGCCGAACGCGTGCTCCCGAAGGAAGGCGTGCTGCCGCTCGACCGGTTTACACGGATCATCACCGTCAACCTGGTCGGCACCTTCAACGCCATCCGGCTGACGGCGGCGGCCATGGCGAAGAACGAGCCGACCGAGGGGGACGAGCGCGGCGTGATCGTCACCACGGCGTCGGTGGCGGCCTTCGACGGGCAGATCGGCCAGGCCGCCTACTCGGCCTCGAAGGGCGGGATCGTCGCCATGACGCTGCCGCTTGCCCGCGAGTTCGCGCGCATGGGCGTGCGCGTCATGACGATCGCCCCGGGCACCTTCGACACGCCGCTCATGGGCGGGCTGCCCGAGGCCGCCCGGGAGTCGCTGGCGCAGCAGGTCCCCTTTCCGTCGCGCCTCGGACGCCCGCCCGAATACGCGGCGCTCGTCCGCCACATCTTCGAAAATGAGATGCTGAACGGTGAGGTGATCCGGCTGGACGGGGCGATTCGGATGGCGCCGAAATAGCCGGTAGGTGGTAGCCGGTAGCTCTTAGTTTGGGAGTTGGTCGTTTGGAAGTTGGGATCTCGACATGCTGACAGTCCTGACCGGCGCCCTTGCCGGACTCTTTCACGTGCTCGCCGGCCCGGATCATCTGGCCGCGGTCGCCCCGCTGGCCGTCGAGAGCCGCCGGCGCGGATGGGTGGCGGGCTGGACGTGGGGCATCGGCCACGCCTCGGGCGTCGTGCTCGTGGCGGTCACGGCGGTCCTGCTCCGCGACGCGCTGCCGCCCATCGACCTGATTTCCGCCTGGAGCGAGCGGGTCGTCGGCGCCGCGCTGATTGTCGTCGGCATCTGGGCGCTGCGGCGCAGCGCACGGATCGGGCCCGCGCCGCACGTCCACGCGAACGGCATCACGGCGCACGATCACCTCCACGTGCAGGCGGGTCCGCGCTGGATCCGGCGGCTCGGACACGCGCATGCCTCGTTCTGCCTGGGCATCCTCCACGGCGTCGCCGGCAGCTCGCACTTCTTCGGCGTCCTCCCCGCCCTCGCGCTGCCGACCAGGGCCGCAGCCATCACGTACATCGCGGCGTTCGGCGTCGGCACCGTGGGCGCGATGACCGCCTTTGCCGCCGGCATCAGCGCTGCCGGCAGCGCGGCCGGACGGCATCAGCCGTCGCAGCGCTGGCTCCTCACGGCCGCCGCCATTACCGCCATCGTGGTCGGCGGCATCTGGCTGCTGCCGGCGGCGCACTGATTTGTAATCCGCACACCTGTTTTTGAGGCCGCACAGACGGCTGCCGCCACGCACGGACACGAGCGTCAGGGAAAACGTCCAGCCACGAGCGGGAATGACGCTTGCCTCACAACCCTGTCGGAATGGACTCTCGCACCCACGCGTCGCACGCCCGGTATCACGTCGCCCGCGGTCACGCGTTCGGCGCCGCCGATCACCTCACCGGAGAGATGGCCGAGGGCGACCCCGTGCTGCTGATGACGATTGCCGAAATCCAGCTCCGGGCCGGACATCTGGATTCGGGGATCGCCCTGGCCGAGCAGGTGCTCGCCGCGGAGCTGTCATCGGCCGGCTCGCTGGTCCGGCTGGGCCTCGACCTGGCCCCCGGACAGGAGGACGCAGGATTCCTGCTGGTCGAGATGGGCGCGCATGCGTGGATGGTGGAAGGCCGCTGGAGCGATGCGGCCGGGGCGTTCGCCGAGTTCATCGCGCGGCGGCCGCAGTACGTGCCCGCCGCGGTCCGCCTGCACGAGATCGAAGCGGCATCCGAGGCAGCCTCCGAGCCCGCCGCCGTCGTCCTGCCGTTCCGAAGATTACGAAGCGCCTGACGCCGCGGCTTCGCGCCTGGCTGCTTCGAACAGCGCGAGCGCCTGCGCGGCTTCACGAGTCCGGTCGCCTGCGAAGTCCCGGTCAACCGCCCGCCGCGCCGTTGTCACCGCCGCCACCAGCAGATCGTGCACGGGGCTCGACGCCGCCGGCACAGGGGCTGACCGCAATATCGCCTCTACCCCCGCGACGGTTCCAGCAACGGCGGCGAGCACGTCCGGCGAAGGATCGGCGGCCGCCGACTGAAGGAACGGGGCAATCTCATCGAGCCTGGCGAGCACGCGTCGCGCGACGGCGCGGTACTCGGCAGACGTGTGCGGGTCAGCGTCGCGACGACGTGGAGGAGTGGAGACGTCGGCCAGCGTTGGAAAGGCCGACGGCGGCCTTGCCAGATCCACGTACACCACCCGCCCGACGACCCGGACATTGCCTGCCGCCGGCTCGTGCAGGGTCAGCCGCGCGCGCGCGAGCGGCTCGCCGTTCGCGGCGACGTGCTGCCCGAGGGCGACCTCCCTGACAATCGGCGTGCCACGCGGCGGCGCGATGACCTCCTCGGCCAGACTCCCGCCGATCGGCCCCATCTCGAGCTCGAGCGCGCGGTCCGACAGCACGCGAAGCGCCGCCTTCTTCGGCTCCGCGCTCAGCGCAAACGCAATCGACATCCGATCGCCGGAGGGCAGCGCCACGATCCTGAGCACCCGGACCTCGCCGGCGGCCGCGGCGCCCGCCGCATGCACCACACCGGCACCGCCGGCGCGCTCGACGAACAGCGTGGCGCCCGACTGCCCCTGTCCTCCAAGCCTTGCTTCCGCATCGCGCGCCTCGGCCTCCGACAGATAGGGGCCGACCACGACGTGGTGGAAACGCCCCTCGGCGCGCGAAAACGCCGGAAGGCCGGCAGCGTCGAGCCGGACGGCAAGCGCGGCCGCCGGCGACCGCGCGTCGAACGATGCCACCTTCAGGTGAAAGCCGTCGGCCAGCGGCAGCAGTGCCACGGCGGCTGGAAATGGCCCGAGCGCCGGTGCGGCCTTCGTAAAGACGGCCGGCGCAGACGGCGGCGGCGGCGCGGCGCCGCGATCGCCCGCCCATGTCCAGGTGCCGAACCCCGCCGCGGCGAATGCCAGTGCGGCGGCGGCCGCGACGCGTCTGGCGACGCCGGGCATCGGCGCGGGCGCCGGGCCGATCGCCAGCCTCCGGGCAGCGGTCCGCACCATCCGCGCATCGATCGTGTGCCGGCGGCTGTCGTAGCCGACGTCGAGCGCACCGTCGCACAGCTGGTTGATCGAGCGCGGAATCCCGCGTGACAGCTCGGCCACCCGGCGCAGCGCCGACGGGGTGAACGACACATTCGATGCCACGCGGTAGGCTCCCCCGTCGTCATCCTGGAGCAGCACGGCGCCGCTGAGCGGAATCAATTCCTGCGCGACGGCCAGCCGGTGCTCGATGTACTGCACCACCTCGGACCGGCCGAGCGGGGCGAGCATCGACCGGCATGCGATGCGTTCGGCGAGCTGACGCATCGCCGGCGCGGCGAGCAGCTCACCGAGACGCGGCTGCCCGATCAGCACGATCTGCAGCAGCTTGGCGCGATCCGTTTCCAGGTTGAGCAGCAGGCGAATCTGCTCCAGCACCTCCGGGGCGAGATCCTGCGCCTCGTCGATGACGAGCACCGCGTACGCACCCGCCGACACGAGCGAGGCGAGAAAGCGCTGCAGCGCCTTCATCAACTCGGGCCTGGAAGGGGGCGGCGACGCCGGGAAGACGATCCCGAAGTCGTCCAGCATGTGGCGCAGCAGACCTTCGAAGGTCACGCACGGATCCAGCAGGACCGACACGCACACCGGCGTGTCGAGCTGCTGCAGCAGCGTACGGCACAGCATCGTCTTGCCCGTGCCGGCCGGACCCGTCACCAGGACCAGCCCTTCGCGCCGCTGGAGGGCCCGCAGCACGTCTCGAAGGGTCCCGGTGTAGGAGGGCGAGTGGTACAGGAACCGCGGATCGGGGCCCAGGCCGAACGGCCGTTCGGCCAGACCGAAATGGTCCTGCAGGCCCATCGCCACCTGGCCCCGAGGCACGATGCTCAGCACGCCGCCTCCGAGCGGATCAGAGACAGCGTGTCGTCCGGCTCGATCCGTCCGCGGCTCACGCCGGCTGTGAACTCAATCGCGGCGTACGCACGGGCCGCGAAGGCGATCCTCCACGGTGTGAGCTCGCGGACAACCCGCAGCGAGCGGCCGTGCCGGTCGACGAACACGACGTCGATCGGGAAGCGCATGCCCGCAGTGTGGATCGCCCGGCACGGCGCCAGCACGAGCGCGGACGCCTCATCGAGAGCCGTCCGGCCGAGCAGCCCCACTCTGCGGGCTCGCCGGGTCACCGCCAGCTCCACCTTCGCCGCGACCACACAGCCGGTCCGTTCGTTCACCAGCGCGCAGCCGCCCGTGCCCCCGGGTATCCAGCCGGCCACGTCACGCCACCCCGGGCACGGGCGCGCCAGCTGCGCCGCCGCGGACAAAGTAGGCCCTGCATGCCGCATCGAGCAGCTCACGCGTGATTGCCGGCTCGATGCCGCGATAGCGGCAGAGCGCCGAGATCTGATCCAGCAGATCGCGCGGATGGCACGCACGGAACGGACGGCCCGCCGGGCCGTAGTGGCGCCGCTGCAGGTACGCCACCATCACCTGATGGAACGGCAGCCGGCGGCGCTGGCAGTTCATCTCGAAGATCCGCGTGAACTCCTCGACCGTCGGGTCGTCAATCCGGATCTTGTACGGAATGCGGCGCAGAAAGGCTTCGTCGGCCAGGTCGGCCGGATTGAGGTTCGTCGCAAACACCACAAACGTCTCGAACGGGATCTGGAACTTCCTGCCGGTATGCAGCGTCAGATAGTCGACGCGGCTTTCGAGCGGAACGATCCAGCGGTTCAGCAGCTCGTGCGGCCGGATCCGCTGCCGGCCGAAGTCGTCCACCAGGAACACGCCCCCGTTCGCCTTGAGCTGGAGCGGCGCCTCGTGGAACCGCGTAATCGGGTTGAACGAGAGGTCGAGCATGTCGAGCGTCAGCTCGCCGCCGGCCACCACAACCGGCCGACGAATGCGGATCCATCGCCGATCGACCGGCGCCGGGGCAATGATGCTGACCTGGTCGCCATCCGCCTCGAGCGTCTGATGGCCGGCCGGGTCGTACATGGTGACGATGGCGCCGTCGACATCGAGCGCGTACGGGATGGACATGTCGCCCCCGATTGTCCGTCCCATGCCTTCGCCGATGACCGTCTTGCCGTTGCCGGGCGGGCCGTAGAGAAAGAGGGCCTTGTTGGCGTTGACGGCCGGGCCCAGCTGTTCGAGCACCCGCTCGCTGACGACGAGGTGTGCAAACCCCTGGCGAAGCCGCGCGCGGTCGATATAGCCGCGGGCCGCACCGACCGTGCGCATGTACGCGACGTAGGCCGCCAGCGGCACGGGCGCCGGGCCCACATAGGCGTTGACCGACAGGTATTGGCCGGCGCGCTCGCGGCCAAGGTCGGTCAGGGCATAGCGGTAGCCCGCGCTGCCGGTCCCCGCCGCGCCACGCACCTCGATGAGGCGTTCCGCCCGCTGGCGTTCGATGAGCGGCTCGAGCACCCCGTAGGGCAGCCGTACGCGCTCCGCAAGCACGGATCCGGCGAGCTCGCTGCCGTAGAGGGTCTTGATGAGCAGCTGCTCGACGTGATCGCGCGCGAGCCCTGCCTCTTCGAGCGTCGCAGGTGGCGGCGGCGGAGCGGCCTGGTCGACGGCCTCTGGCATCAGGACGGTCTGCATCAGCGCTCCGTCATCGGGCCGAGGATCTGCATGAACTTGATGGCAGCCGGGCCGATCGTGACGATCCAGATCGCGGGAAAGATGCAGATGACGAGCGGAAACACCATCTTGACGGCGGTCTTGGCGGCGGCCTCTTCAGCGCGCTGCCGCCGCTTGGTGCGCAGCACCTCGGAATGCACGCGCAGCGCCTGCGCCACGCTGGTGCCGAACTTGTCGGTCTGCACGAGCACGGCCACGAGCGACGAGAGATCGTCGACGCCGGTGCGCGCCGCGAGGTTGCGCAGCGCTTCCCCGCGCGCCGTGCCGGCCCGCAGCTCGAGGTTGATGAGCCGCATATCCTCCGACAGCTCCGGGTGCACCGGGGCGAGCTCGTCGCCGACGCGCTGTATCGCCTGGTCCAGGCCGAGCCCGGCTTCGACGCTCACCACCAGCAGGTCCAGGGCGTCGGGGATCGACAGCCGCACCCGGTGCTGACGGCGCCTGGCCAGGCGTGCGAGCACGACGCCCGGGAGCACGTAGCCGAGGGCGGCGGCCCCGAGGGCCAGCGGGATGTTCGGCCGGACGAGGACCGGCGTGGCCATCAGCGCAAAGCACGCGAGCGCACAGCCGGCACGGATGCCGAAGAAGATCGCCACGCCGTCATGCCGCCGGAACCCCGCATGCACCAGGCGGAGCTGCATCTTCCCCATTTCGGAGGGCGACTTCGGCATGGCGCGGCCGACCCGCCTCAGCGTGTCGACGACGCGATCGTAGGTACCGGCGCCGCCGGCCTCCACCGGCTTGCCGGACACCTCGCGAAGGCGGCGCTCGATGACCGAGGCCCGGCCCGGCGACAGGGCGAGCGCGCCTGCCGCGACCAGCAGGGTGACGGTGGCAAAGGCCAGCAGCGGCAGCAGCAGCGTCACACTAGTGGCCCGTTCGAACTGAAGGAGTACGAATCACAACAAGCCTCCGAACACGAACTGCGGGCCGCGACAACGGAGCGGCCCGATTGCGACTTCGCTGGGCGCACCATTAAACCTCGATCCTGATCACGCGACGGATCCACAGGAAGCCGACCGCCTGCATGACCAGGGTGGCCACGAGGAGCATCTGCCCGATCCGTTCCTGGAAGAGCGGTCTCATGTGCTCCGGATTGATGAACGAGAGCGCGACGGCGAGAAACGCAGGGAGCGCCAGCAGCACGAGGCCGGTGATCCGGCCGTGCGCCGTGTGCACCCGGACCTGCCGCTGGATCTTGAACCGCTCGCGTACGACGTGCGCCAGGTTGTCGAGAATCTCGGCCAGGTTGCCTCCGGTCTCGCGCTGGATGGCCACCGCCGTCGCGAAGAACTTCACGTCGACGAGCGGGACGCGGCCGGCGAGCGCGTCGAGCGCGTCGCGAAGCGGCAGGCCGAAGTTCTGCTGATCGAATACCTTCTTGAACTCGGGGCCGACGGGCGCCGACAGCTCGTCGGCTGCCATGCCGACGGCGGTCTGGAACGCATGTCCGGCCCGGATGGCCCGCGAGACAAGGTCCAGCGCCTCGGGAAACTGCTCTTCGAACAGCCGGAGCCGCGACGTGCGCCGCCGCATCAGCCAGGCCGTGGGTACGACGGCGCCGACCGGAAATGCCGCCAGCGCGGCATAGGGCGCTCTCACGAGCGCATGCGCCGCCAGCATCGCGGCAATGCCCAGCGCGCCGCTGATGATCAGCAGCGCGCCCGGCGTCGTGCGGATGCCCGCCTGTTCGATGAGGCGCATGAGACGCGAGCCGGCGGCGCTGCCGGCAATCAGCCGGTCGACCGACGGCAGCGGTCCCTCGGTGTTCGGGACAATCAGGTCCGCGTCCGGAGCGTCCACGGTCTGCGCCACGTCACGCAGCCGCAGCTCGAGACGATGGCGCGCCACGGCTGTGGGGAGGCGGGTGGCCGCCACGTAGATCCCGATGACCGCCCCGGCCACGACGAGAAAGACGAGCATGGCGGCGAGCATCAGCGAACCTCCACCACCCCTTCGAACATCGCGGCCGGCAGATTGATGCCCGATGTGCGAAGCCGCTCCGCGCACTTGGGCCGGATACCGGTGGCCCGGAATCGGCCGATCACCTTCCCCTCCTGCGTGATCCCGAGCTTCTCGAACAGGAAGATCTCCTGCATGGCGATCACCTCGCCTTCCATCCCGGTGATCTCCGAGATGCTCGTCACCCGCCGCGACCCGTCGCTGAGCCGCGTCTGCTGGACGACGAGCTGGATGGCCGACGCCATCTGCTGCCGGATGGCGCGCTCCGGGAGGTTGGTGGCGCCCATCGCCACCATCGTCTCGATGCGGGCCAGCGCGTCGCGCGGGGTGTTGGCATGGACGGTGGTCAGCGACCCGTCGTGCCCGGTGTTCATCGCCTGGAGCATGTCGAGCGCCTCCTCGCCGCGCACCTCGCCGACGACGATCCGGTCGGGGCGCATGCGGAGGGCGTTGATGACGAGCTGACGCTGCCGGATCACGCCCTTCCCCTCGATGTTGGGCGGACGCGTTTCGAGCCGCGCCACGTGGTCCTGGTGGAGCTGCAGCTCGGCTGCATCTTCGATGGTCACGATCCGCTCGCGATCCGAGATGAACCCCGAGAGCACGTTCAGCAGGGTCGTCTTGCCGGCGCCGGTCCCCCCGCTCACCAGGCAGTTCAGCCGCGCGCGCACGCAGTGCGCCAGAAAGTCGAGCATCGGCTGCGTCAGCGAATTGAGGGACACCAGGTGGCTCGCCTGCAGCCGCTCCGACGGAAAGCGCCTAATCGACAGCAGCGGGCCGTCGACGGCCAGCGGCGGGATGACGGCGTTGACGCGCGAGCCGTCCGCCAGGCGCGCGTCGACCATCGGCGAGCTGTCGTCGATCCGGCGGCCGACACGGCTCACGATCCGGTCGATCACGCGCAGGAGATGCTGATCGTCCTGAAAGGACGCCGACGCGCGCTCCAGCACGCCGCCACGCTCCACGAACACGTCACGATGCGTGTTCACCAGGATGTCGGTCACGCCCGGATCGCGCAGCAGGGGCTCGAGCGGACCGAGGCCGAACACGTCGTCGAGGACCTCGCTGAACAGCGTCTCCCGCTCGGTCAGGCTGATCGGCGTCGGCTCCTCGCTGAGGAGCTGGCCGAGCAGCGTCCGGATCTCGCTCTCGGCGCGCGAGCGGTCGCTTTGCGCGAGCGCCTCGAGATTCAGGCGCGCCAGCAGCCGGCGATGGATGCCGGCGCGCAGCTCCAGATACTGCTGCCGGGCGCGCGCCGGCGGAGCGGCATCAGCGCCAGGATCCTTGTGGCTTCGCGGCGGTGCAAGCACGGGCATGGCGGCTTACCAGATCGAGGCGAGCCGCTCGAGCCCGAGGGCGCCGCGCCGTCCCTGGGCGGGCTCCTCCGTGAGGCCGAGCGTCCGCCGCGCAAAGCTGTCGAACTGCGAGGCGAGCTCGCCGTTGGTGGTCAGCGACAGCGGGACCCCCGAGTTGAGCGCCGTCGACACCGTGCGGTAGTCGCTCGGAAACATCTGATCGATCGGGCGGCCGAGCGCCTTCTCGATCTGATCCGGCGGAATCGGGTACGGCTCGGAGGCACGATTCAGCAGGATGCGGACGCGCTCGCCGCACGCGCCCAGCTGGCCCAGGCGGTCGAGCAGCCGCTGCGCGTTGCGCACCGACGGCACGTCAGGGTTCGGCACGAGATAGATCGTGTCGGCCATGTAGAGCGCGGCGGTCGTGCAGGCGTTCAGCTGCGTCCCGGCGTCGATGACGATGTGGGCGTACTGCTGCGTCAGGAGCCGCAGCACCTCTTCGACCGCGCCGCTGTCGCCTCCGCCGGGCCGCTCGAACTGGTCGGACCCGGCCAGGATGTCGAGCCCCGACTTGTGCTTGACGACCAGTTCCTTGAGAAAGTCGGCGTCGAGCCGGTGGAGGTTGTCGATGGCGTCGAGCACGCTGTAGCGGCTCCGCACGCCCAGAAAGAGCGTGACCTCGCCGAGGCCGGGCTTCAGATCGACGATCACCGCCGGGCGCCGGCTCATCCGCGCGAGCTCCACGGCACAGTTCACCGCCAGCGTCGTCGTCCCGGCGCCGCCCTTCGACCCGATGAACGCCAGCGTGGTCGCCCCACCACCAGGCGACGCTGCCTGGCGGCGCGAGGCCGCCCGCGCGACCGCCTCATGGAACGGCGCGCCGGAGGACGGCCACGTGAGGAACTCGTTCGCGCCGGCACGCATCGCCTTGAGGATCAGGTCGGGTGTCGCCTCGGACGCGACCATGAAGATCGACGCGTTCGGCGAGGCGGCGCGCAGCCGCTCGATGGTGGCGAGCGCCTCGTCCGGGCGGTGCCGGCCGTCGACGGCCATCAGGTCGGCGTGCCCGGAGCCGGCGGGCCGCTCCTCGCTCACGCTGACCGGCGTCGGCCCCGATCGGAGCAGTGCCGCGGCCTCGCTCCGGAACGCCGCGTCGTCAGTGAACACCAGGCTCGTCAGAAGCGCCATGACTCCCTTACTCGATGAGGCGCACGGCGCGGGGGAACGTCCCCTCGGGCGCCGGTCCCGCGTTGTCGTCGATGCTGCCAAGAATGGGCGTGATGCGCCCGTAGACCTCGTTCCCGCTCACGCTCTCCACGAAGAACCCGATCCAGCCGACCATTTTCAGCGTGGCGTTGCGGCCCGTCATCTTGCCGAACTGGAAGAAGTCAGGGTCGTAGAGCGGAATGGGAAACACGCGCGGGCTCCGCCCGAGCGGGCTCACCACGCGATCGTCGTCCTCGTCCCAGTACGCCGTCGGGTCCTGGGCGATCAGCGCCTCAATTCCCTGGACGGTCGGGCCGACCATGTTGCCCGGCTCCTGGGTCATCAGGCTGCCCGGAATGAAGACCGCCTGGTTGCACTGGCTGATGTTCTCCTCGTACCACTCGGCGCCGATCTCGCCGTTGCCGCCCGGCATGCTCCACGAATAGTAGAACGTGGGCGCAACGTTGTTGCCCGTGCCTGCCCGGAGCGCCAGCAGCGTGCCCTTGTGGTACTCGGGGTCGTACCCCTGCTCACCCTGGACGTACACGTCGGCGTTTGGAATCACCTCGCCGCGACTGTTGTACCGATCGAACGTGCTGTTGGGCGGGACGTTGTTCTCGTCCCACAGGTCGGGAATCGTGAACGGGCGCACGCAGGTCATGGCGTTGGCCGGGGCCGCCTCGGCGGTCGCCGCGGCCATGACGTCCGCGGTCGTCACGCCGAAGACGGCGGCGATGAACGTGGCGAGCGGGTTGCTGCGCGCCGCGGTGCGGTAGACGGCCACGCGGACGCGATCCGACTCGCCGTCCGGCGCCACCGGAAACGTGACGTCCGACGGCTCCACGGCCACCGACCCTCCAATCACGACGTTCTGCAGCGCGGCGTTCACGGCCGACTGCACCGCCGGCCCCGAGGGCGACCGATCGTCGAAGCTGTCCATCGCCAGCGCGATGGCGCCTGCCAGCGCGCCCGCGTCCGCCGCGTTCTGCGACTGGCCGCGCGCGGTCGTCAGCATCCCGACATCAATCGCCAGCGTCGTCGCCACGAAGAACGCCAGGAAGCCGGTCGTGATGTACAGGATCGACATGCCCCGCTCGTCGTCCCGCCAGCGCCGAAGAGGCGTCATGGCCGTGGCTCCGTGAATGCCGGCGGCGGCGGCGGCAGCGCGTCGCCGTTCTGGAGGGGCGGCAGGAACGGCTCCTGCAGCCGCGGCAGCCGATCGGTCACGCCCGGGGAGTTCTGCGGCAGGATCTGCGGCGTGATCATGACGACCAGCTCCGTCTGATCCTTGCGCGCCGCCTTGCTGCGGAAGAGATACCCGAGGATCGGGATGTCGCCGATGCCGGGGACCTTCTGCAGCGTCTGGGTCATGCTGCTGTTCAGGAGCCCCGCAATCGCGAACGTCTGCCCGTCGCGGAGCTCGATCTCCGTCTCGGTGCGCCGCGTGGTGAGCGCCGGGATGCGGAACCCGCCGAGGACGACGGCGTTGTTGAAGTCGAGCAGGCTGACTTCAGGGCGCACTTTGAGGTGCACCCGGTCGCCCATGACCGTGGGCGTGAAGCTCAGACGGACGCCGAACTCCTTGAACTGCACGGAGACACCGATGTTGGCCCCGGAGCCCTGCGCCACCGGGATCGGAAACTCGCCGCCGGCCAGGAAGCTCGCCTCCTTGCCGCTTTCGGCGACCAGGTTGGGCTCGGCGAGGCTCTGGAAGAGCCCTTTGCTCTGGAGCATCCGTACCAGGAGGCCGAGGTCGTACCGCTCGCTCAGAATGAAGAAGTTGAGGAAGTCGCTGAACGTGAACTTGCCCGACGCCTCCTTGACCGGCGCGCCAAACTCGGAGCTGTCCTTCGACCATTCCATCTCGTCGAAGCCGGGAGCCGAGAACTGCTGGGTCGTGACCCGGCCGATGGTGTTGTTGATGCCGGTGGGCCCGGTGAAGAGCGAGAGACCCAGCTCGGTCACCGCGCTCCGGCTCACCTCGGCAAACCGGACGCGCAGCAGCACCTGGTTGCTCCGCGGCGGCGGCGCCTGCGGCACCTGCAGCAGCGTCACGACGTCCTCGCGCCGCTCGACGAAGCCCGACGCGACGTCGACGGCGCGGGTCATGGCGTCCTTGGTCGACGCCGTTCCCGAAAGCACGATCTGGCGTCCGTTGCTGTGTGCCTCGATCGTCTCGCTCGGGAAGAGCTCTTTGAGCTGGCCCTGCAGACGCGCCAGATCGCGCTGGACGGCGATCTCGTAGCGGCGCAGGCCGCCGGCGCGCTCCCAGACGAACATCGAAATCGTGCCGGGCGTCTTGCCGTTGATGAGCAGCTGGCTCGGCGACGTCACCAGGGCGTCGGCGATGTCGGCGCTGGTCAGCGACACGCGGGCAATCGGGCTGCCGACGTCGATGACCGTCGAACGCCCGACCAGGAGCGACACCGCGATCGGAGCCGCCGCGGCGTTCACCTCCGCTGCCGGGTGGTTGGCCGCCATCTGGTCCTGGGTCAGCACCGCCGCCGACCCGAAGACCCAGATGATGAGAATCGTCAGACCTTTCCGCATCTGCTACTCCTGACGCAGGACTTCCTGCACGCGCCGATCGCCACGGATGACCTCGACGGTTGGCGGCGGCGGGGGCGCGGCCGCCCGTGCCGCGCGCGGCGCCGGACGGGCTGCCGAATACCCGAGCAGCACGGCGGGCCGGATGCCGGGCGTGGCCGGCGCCGTCTTGTCGAGCGGGTTGCGGAGGGCCAGCTGAATCTTGCCCTCGGTGCTGGCCAGCGTGAGGCGCTCCGCTTCCATCGGGTCGACGAGCAGCGTCACCACGCTCACCGATACCGGCTTGTTCTGTTCCACGTCCCGCTCGATCCGGGTGCCGGCGGCCAGGACGAGCACGTTGGTCAGGACGACCTTGGACGTCATGTCCGTCTGCTGATTCGTCGGGTTGACGGTCGCCACGACGTCGACGCGGGTGCCCGGCAGGACGTAGCCGGCGACGCCGATGACGTCGTTCACGCGCACCGACAGCGCGCGCATGCCCTCCGGAATGACCGGGGGCAGGCCGGACCCGGCGCCGACCGGCGCCAGCTTGCCCGGCAGGATGGCCTCGTTCTGCGCCACCGCCTGGACCAGCCCGCGCCCGATGATCGCCTGCAGATCTGAGAACGAGCCGGCGGGCAGCGCGTCGGTGGGCCAGGCGATGACGCGCAGGTCCTCGCGGCGCAGTTCGCTGCCGAGGGCCAGATCGGCGGCCGCGATGACGACCGGGGTCGTCGGCAGCGCGACCTCGCGAACCGGCCGGTTCTGAATGTAGCGATAGGTGGCCAGCGCAAAGGTGCCGCCAAGCCCGATCGCCACGCCAAGCACGATGAAGATCCGGAGGCGCGTCATATGCTCGTCCCTTGCCGGGGAGGCCCGGCGCTATTCGTTCCTCATCGTGGCCGAAGCCGTCATCGTGATGGGCGCGCCCACGAGCGAGTCGCTCACCACGAGCTGCACGATCGGCTGCAGCACGATGAACTGATACGGGTACTGCACGGTCACCGTCGACGCCGATGCCGTGGCGGCTTCCCCAATCGAGATCTCGTCGTTGTTGACGATGTCGACCGAGGCCGCGTCGGCGCCCGCAAGCTGCCCGGCCTCGAGGTACGCCTGCACGCGCGCCAGGACCGCCTCGTCGGTCACCCCCGGCAGCACGGCCAGCCGCGCCCCTTCGCGGGCGGCATTCGTCACGACCTGCCAGTGCTGGAACGCGCGCCCGAACTCGAACACGCTGATCGACAGCAGCAGCACGAGCGGAAAGGTGAGCGCGGTCTCGATCAGCGCCTGCCCGCGTTCGTCCCGCCCGGCCTTCATGGGAGCACCAGCGCCGCCATGGCGCCGGCCGCAATCGCCGGCGCGTAGGCAAAACGGTTGACCGTGCCGGCCTGCCGGATCTCGCCGGCTCCGGCACGGCTCGACAGCAGACGGCCCGTGCGGCGCACCGCCGCTCCGAGCTGACCGCGCGCGAGCGCCACTGCCAGAGCGAGCAGCGCGCCGGCCATCAGCGTGAACACGAACGCCCGGACCGTGTGCCCGGGTCCGAGCAAAGTCCCGACGGCGGCAAACAGCTTGACGTCACCGCCGCCGGTCGCCCCCATCAGGTGCCCTGGCAGCATCAGCAGCAGCCCCAGCGCCCCGGCGAGCAGCGCGCCGCCGACGCCGACGCGGCCCACGCCGGTGGCCGCAAGCGCCACGCCGGCCGCGCCGAGCGCCAGCGTCAGCGGATTGGGCACCCGGCGCGTGCGCAGGTCGATCACAACGGCAGCGCCGGTTCCCAGGAGCAGCACAGCGGCGGCGACGAGGTCCGCAGTCGACATGGCGCGTTACCAGGGGGGCCTTCCGCGCCCCTAGGGAGTGGCGGCGTCGGTGAGTGCGGCGACGATCTGGGTCCAGATCGACGACACCTGCGCGCCGGCCTGCCCAAGCAGAAGCACCGAGCCGAGCGCGATCAGGCCGGCCAGCAACGCGTACTCGATCAGGTCCTGACCCGTGACGTCGCGCACGAGAGCGCGCAAGCGAAGCTGCAAGTTCACCATGACGAAACCTCCGTGGCGTCCAGGGACGCGCGGTCTGTGTTGACAAGCGGCGATCGCCACGACATGAGGCGGCCGCAGTGCAGCCGCCTCTTCCGCAACGCACGTGCCAGCGGTCACGATCGATGCATCGGCGTGGCGCAACTGCTCTCGATTGGCGCGTTTACGACGTGCAGCAAAACGCGCGCGTGGTCCTTCGCCTGCACACGGATGCGTCGGCACCGCCGCACATTCGTAACCGCGTGCGTCGATTTCGTCCCTGCGTGCATCGGCGCGGTCGTCGGCGCCATCTCTGAAATTCCTGATACGAGAACGCAACCGCAGCGCGCCTCGGCGCACATCTGTAATCCGGAATGCAGAGTCGTGGCACGAGCGGACGGCCGTGCGAAGTTTGGCGGGGAATTCGGCGTGGAACGGGGCTTGCCTCGATCCGCCCGGGGGAATCCATGATCTCGCGCCTGTCGCACGTCTGCAGCGACGCTCTGGCCTCGGTCGCTGTGCTGGCAGCCGTGCTGCTCGTGCTCGTCTCCGTCGACGTGCGCGTGCGCGAGCAGCTCCACACGGCCATCGGCGCGACCACACCGGCCACGCTGGCGGATCTGACGGCGCAGGTGGGCGACGCGGGGGCGGTGCTGGTGGAGGCGGCGTGGACGCAGAGCGTCGATCACGCGCCGATGATGATCTTCGTGGTGGTCGCCTCGGTGCTGCTGCTGTCACTGGTGCGCTCGTGACGAAACCGCTGATTCTCGCCATCGAACCCGACCGGGCGCAGGGCGCGCAGCTCGCGTCGATCGCGCGCCGCCTCGGCGCCGAGCTCGTGCTGAAGGAGAGCGCGCCCGACGCCATCGAGCTCCTGGAGGGCCCTCTGCCCGACCTGATCCTGATTCCCGCCCTGCTCTCGCTGCGGGACGACCTCGCGCTGACCGCGCGGCTACGGGAGCTCGGCGAGGCAGGGGATCACATCCAGACGCTGAACACTCCCATCCTCGAGACCGCAGAACCGGCCTCGTCCGGGGGGATGCTCGCGGCGCTCCGGCGCGACCGGCCGCGGGCGGCCGGGCCCACCGCATGCGACGCCGACACGTTTGCCGGGCAAATGGAGATCTATCTCGAGCGCGCGGTCGCGCGCCGAGGCTCCCCTGCCCTGCCCGGGCCCGAGCCACCGGCGCCCGAGCCACCAGCGCCCGAGCCACCGCCTGCGCTCGTGACGGAGGCACCGCCGGCACAGCCGGACGACACTCCTGTCGCGCCGGAGGCACCGCCTCTGTCAGCCTCGGATCACGATCCCGAAGAGGCCGACGCCGTGGTGATGTGCGACGTGTCGGACTGGAGCTGCTTCGACCCGGCGGAGTCGCGGTTCGTGGCGCTGCTCGCGAAGCTCGACGAGATTACGGCACGCGAGTCGTAAACACTAATACGTACGTAGTGCCGGGCTTCAGCCCGGCTAAGGCAGCTTCAGCCCGGCTAAAGCCGGGCACTACGTACGGACGCGCGTTCAGCGCCGCGTGGCCGGGCGGCGCACCGGCCCCGGCCGGTAGGTCAGCATGACGTTGCTGATGACGGCAACCGGACGCCCGGGCGCGCTGAAGTTGTCCACGCCGTCGGGCCGGACGACCGCGAGCTTCTCGCCGAGGATGCTCACCGACTGCTCCGCGGCCGGAATGACGATGGAAATCGGCTCGGTCCCGGTGGGCGCGACCGCCTTCACGCCGCCCGGCCCGGCTCCTCCCCCCACGCGGTCGAGCAGATCGGCGGCCGTACGGAACTCGTTCTGGACGACCGCGCGCGCCAGCAGGGTGTTGTCTGCGGTGAGCACGCCGATGGTGGCGGTGTAGTGCCGGTACGCACGGTTGGCCTTGATCAGCTCCTCGGAATAGGTGTGGCGGTTGTGCAGATCGAAAGTCAGCGTCACCGTCCCGGTGTGGGGCGGCAGCGGGATGATGATGCCGGCGGCGGGATCGCGCCCGGTCAGCACGTCGCAGAACGATCGGCCGGACGTCACGCCCTGTCCCAGAAGCGAGAGGCAGTCGAACACCGCCGGCTCCGTCTTCGCGGCGGGCTGGGCCGGCCTCCGCGCGGCGGCGCGCTGCGCGCCGGCAGCGGCCGGCCAGCACGCCAGCAGCACGAGGAGCAACGCACCGGCGTGGCGCATGCGCATCACTCGCTGACGCACGTCAATCCGGCCACGGACGGCGCCCCGGCCGGCGTGTCGCTCTTGTGACGGATGAGCTCGAGAAATTCCATCCGCGTCCTCGCGTTGTCCCTGAACGCGCCCATCATCGCGCTGGTCACGGCAAACGAGTTCTGCTTCTCCACCCCGCGCATCGACATGCACAGATGGGTGCCCTCGCACACCACCGCCACGCCGAGCGGGTCGATCTTCTCCACGATCGTCGCCGCAATCTGGTTGGTCATCCGCTCCTGGATCTGCAGGCGCCGTGCAAACACGTCGACAAGCCGGGGAATCTTGCTGAGACCGAGGACCTGCCGCCGGGGGATGTACGCCACATGACACTTGCCGAAGAACGGCAGCATGTGGTGCTCGCACAGGCTGTAGAAGTCGATGTCCTTCACGATCACCATCTCGCTGTAGTCGACGGTGAACAGCGCATCGTTGAGGATGGTATCGAGGTCGGCGGCATACCCGCTGGTCAGGAACCGCAGCGCACGCTCCACGCGTTCCGGCGTGCGCACGAGGCCCTCGCGTGAGGGATCCTCGCCCAGCTCCAGCAGCAGGCGTCTGATCAGGTCCTGCACGCAGGCATTGTACGCCGGGGCCGCCGCTCGACGATGAGCGGCCTCGCGGCGGCACCGGCCTACGTACGGAGGGGCGCCTGCTCGCGCCAGAAGCCGAGCGCCTGCTGCGCAGGGCGATCGGAGAAGCTGAAGAGCACGGCGTCCTCCTCCGCCTCGTGCGAGATGGCCGTCCAGGACGGCGCCACGAAGAGGTCGCGAGGGCCCCAGGTCCATGCCGCCTCGCCGATGCGGGTGCGCCCGCGGCCTTCCACCACCATGTAGACCGTCGCGTCGGTTCCCCGATACGGCCCGCCGCGGAAGCCGCGCGGCAGCAGCTGCATGAACGCGCCGATGGTGGGCATCGGCGGCCCTCCGCTCGCCGGGTTCACGAAACGGAGCTTCACCCCGTGGCAGGCATGCACCGGTCCGTTCCGGAAGAGCGTCTCGAGCGTCTCGCCGGCATCCAGTCCACCGGCAGCATGTTGGCGGCGTACCTCGCGTCGGAATCGCCCTCGGGCACTGCGCTCGGCGCTCAAGCCGGCCGTCGTGAACCCCGTCGCTGTCGTGCTCTCCATTACGTCCTCCGTCCTTCGATTATGCGCTCGCCGGCCGCCGCCGCGAACGGGTGCCGGCCACGGCCACGCTTCGGCCCAGAGAACCGCGAACCGGCATGGTAGTCTGTGGGCCGCCGTGAAATACGTGACCTTCTCGCTCGAACGCGACCCGCAGCCCCGGCTTGGCGTCCTGCGCAACGACCGGATCATCGACCTCCAGACGCTGTCCCCCTCCGGGAGCGCCACAGCGCTCCCCGCGGCGCTGCTCGACCTCATCCGCGGCGGGCCTTCCGTGTGGCAGCGCGTTTCCCGGGAACTGTCGTCGCGGCTCAAAGGCGGACGCGAGCCGGAGGGGTACGGCACGGGCGACATCCGCTGGCACGCGCCGATCCCCAGGCCCCCGAAAAACGTGATGTGCGTCGGCCGCAATTACGCGAGCCACGCGCAGGAAAGCGCGCGGGCGCGGGGCACCGAAGTCAAGCTGCCGGAGGTGCCGATGTTCTTCACCAAGGCGCCGACGACGGTGGTCGGACCGTTCGACGAGGTGCCGTGGGACCCGGGCACCACGCAGCAGGTCGACTGGGAAGCGGAGCTCGGCGTCGTGATCGGCCTGCCGGGCCGGACCATCAGCCGCAGCCGCGCGCTCGAGCACGTCTTCGGCTACACGGTCATCAACGACGTCACGGCGCGCGATCTGCAGCAGCGGCACGGCCAGTCCTTCAAGGGCAAGAGCCTCGACGGCTTCTGCCCGATGGGGCCCTGCGTCGTGACGGCGGACGAGTTCGGGGACCCGCATGACAAGTCGGTGGGCCTGCGCGTGAACGGAGTCGTCAAGCAGAAGGGCAACACCCGCGACATGATCTTCCGCATCGACGCGCTCATCGAATCGCTGTCGCACGGCCTGACGCTCGAACCGGGCGACATCCTCGCCACCGGCACGCCCGATGGAGTGGGGTTTGCGCGCACGCCGCCGGAGTTTCTCGGCGACGGCGACATCATGGAGACCGAGATACAAGACATCGGCACGATGCGCAATCGCATCGTCGCCCGTTCCTGAGACGAAGGTGACTCGTGGATTACACCCGCATCGAAGCACAGCTCACCGCCGAGCTCGGCCTCACCCATCGTCCGGTGGCCGTGGCATTCCGGCAGACGCCACCCGCGGGCGTCGACAAATGTGAAGGCGTACAGCCCTCGGGCTGCAGCTACTGGAAGCTGGCGTCGGAAGGCCGCACGTTCTATACCGTGGCGGCCGATCACTACAACTGCCCGATCGGCTCGTACACCCACCGGATCGACCTGCCCGCGGAGCGCGCGCAGGAGCTCAACGAGACGCTCGGCCTGATGACGCAGGTTGGCTACCTTCGCATGGAAGAGGTGTCGTCCATCCCTCGGCTGCATGAGACGCCGGGGGCGGTGGTCTACGCGCCGCTCGGCGCCACGCCGGTCGAGCCCGACGTCGTGCTGTTCTGGGGCCCGCCGGGCCGCGTCATGGTGCTCCAGGAAGCCGCGATCCGGGCCGGCATCGCCGCGAACTTCAGCACGCTCGCGAGACCGACCTGCATGGTGCTGCCGGCGGCGCTCAGCAGCGGCACCGTCGCAAGCACGGCCTGCGTCGGGAACCGTGTCTATACCGGCCTCGACGAGGCTGAGCTGTATGTGGCGGTGCCGGGCCGCGACCTCGCCCGTCTCGCTGCTGACGCGGCCGTGGTTCGCAGCGCGAACGAGGCGCTGCTGGCCTACCATCAGGGACGCAAACAGGAACTGGCACGCGTCTAGCCCTGCGAATGCCGCAGGGGGTGCGCGATGCTGTTCGTCGTCTTCGTGCTGCTGGCACTGTGGCTGCTCGGAATCATTACGACCACCACCTTCGGCGGATGGCTCCACATCCTGCTGGTTGTGGCGATCGTCTTCCTGCTGATCAGGGTGATTCGAGGGCAGCCCGTGTGACTGGAAGCGGTGTCATAACCGACCTCGGGCGCGTATTTCGTACGTAGTGCCGGGCTTCAGCCCGGCTGAAGCCGGGCACTACACCCGTTATGAAATCAGTTCTACCTCGATGACGATGGATCGGGCCCGCAGGAGCGGGTGCGCAAGCTCGACGCGGCCATCGATCGAGACCGCGGGTCCTCGAGCGGCGGCGCGCCGACCGCAAGCCGAATCTGCATCTGGTGATGCCAGAGCTCGGTGAACTCACGCCCGATGTCGAACCCCGCGGCTGATGCCATCTCTCCGGCCCACGAGACGCCGAAGAGCCCGGGGCCGTCGAGCGGCGTGCGCTCGAAGAAGTCGGCCAGGTCGCCGCTCGCCAGCTCGAACAACTCCGTCAGCACCTGCGGGCTGAAGCGCCTCGTCACCGTCACCCAGTCGTGATTCAGCGAGTTGATGAAGCGGACGAAATCGCGCTCGCCGGCAATCGGACACGGCGGAGGCGGCGGCACCAGCCCGTCGCGCTGAAACGAGACGCGGCGCAGGGTGAGGTCGATGAGATGCGCCACGATGTCGCGCACGACCCAGGTGCCGGCACGCGTCCCGCGGTTCCAGTCCTCCGCCGCCAATCCTCGAAGCACCGGCACGAGCGCGGAGCTGACCGGCCGGAAGAACGGGCGTGTATCGATCGCCGTATTAATCGTAGAGGCCGGTTAATCGTAGAGGCCGGGCTTCAGCCCGGCCTCGGCGGATCTCGCACCCGCGAAGGCCCGCCGCTACGTCCCAATGAATCACGCTCAGCGAAGGCGCGAGCGCCAGTCGACGAGCGTGACGGGACGCGCCAGGTCCCCTTCGCCGGGCATGTTGACGAGGATCCGCTGGCCGTCGGCTGACACGTCGTACGCATAGCCGCGCCCCGACTTCGCCCGGAGCTGAAACAGCGCAACCGGCTCCCCGGCGCCGACCGATGAGCCGCCCTTGACGGGAACGGCCATGAGACGGCCGTCGGCCGCGACGTAGAACAGCTCGTCGCCGTCGCGACGCCATCGCGGCCACGATCCGCCCCGCGGCGAGACACGGGTACGGCTGCCGTATTGCGGGAACGGCGCCACGTAGACATCGGTGCGCCCGTTTTCGAACGACGTAAAGGCGACCCAGCGGCGGTCGGGCGAGAGCCTCGGAAGTGTCGCCTCGCGAATCGTCCTGAAATACGCAAAGGAGGGCCCGCCCGGCAGCATGCGCGCCCAGAGGTCGAAGTTGCCGCCGGCGGCCGCGCGCGGCTGATTGGTCTGATACAGCAGGTACCTCCCGTCGGACGACCAGTCGTACGCGATCTGATCGCCCTCGCCGGCGACGATCGCCACCTCGGTGCCCGTTCCGGCGGCCGCCTTCTGGTAGATGTCTTTCGTGCCGCTGCGGGTGGATGCGAAGAGGATGCGGCCGCCGTCCGGCGACCAGACCGGCGCCGTGTCGTCGGCGGCGTCGGAGGTCACACGCGTCTCCACCCCGCTCTCCACCTCGAGCAGCACGATGTCGCCGCTCTCCGCACGGGGAGCCCGAACGCTGACCGCCACGCGCGACCCGTTCGGCGACAGGGCGACGTCGCCGTAATCGGCCGGCTCGCCGACCGTGCCCACCGGCAGACCGGTGCGGTCGAGCCAGACGAGCCGGGAACGCGCCGGATCCGATGCGGGCCCGACCTGGTAGGCCAGCACGCCGGCCGTCGACAGCGAGAACGCGCGCACGCCTTCGGTGCTTCCCGATGCCCCTCCACCGATCGGCAGCGCGTCCCCTCGTGTCTCGAGCGTCCGCTCGTCGAACGGCTGCACGGCAAGGGCATTGTCGCGGACGAAGAGGATGTATCCCTCAACCACCGCGGCGCGCGACGCGTTGGACAGGGCCGGCTGCCGAATGGCGGAGTCCTCGATCGACCCGGCATGAACGGCGGGCTCGCCGTCGCCGGACGGCAGAATCGTGTACAGGAACCGTCGTCCGTCGGACAGCACTACAGGCCACCCGTGCGCCGCCTCGCCCGACCGCAGGCCCGTGACCGGCGAGGCCGTCCCACCACTCGACGCCACGCGATACAACGGACCGCCCTCGCCGTCGCGGGCAAACACCATTACATCGTCACCGCTCCACGCGCCCGGCGATGCCGCCTCGGCGTCGGTCACGACGGCCACCTCGCCACCGTCGGCAGAAACCTTCCGCAGGGCGCCCTGCGCGAAGAACGCCACGAAGCGGCTGTCGGGCGACCAGAACGGAAATGCGGCGCCGTCGGTGCCGTCGAGCGGCCGCTCGTCGGTGACGGTCAGCGAACGGATCCAGAGCCGGCGCTGCCCGCTGCCGTCGACCGCCGTAAACGCGAGCCGTTGCCCATCGGGTGACAGCGCGAATTCATTCAAGGGACGATCGGGCATCGTCATCGTCGCCAGTGGTGCCGGGCGGGATTCCGGCACGGTACCGCTCCAGGCCGACTGCAGAATCCGCCGTGCCTCCGGAAAGATCAGGACGAGGAGGGCCACTGCCGCCACGGCGGCGATGACCACGACGGTCCGGCGGCCGGAGCGGGGCGAGGGCGCGGGCTCGTCGACGACAACGGCAGGCTCGGACTCGAACGTCTGTGGCGCCGCTGGAGGAGCGGCGTCGCGTGCAGGCGGAGGCGGCGGATCAACCGGAGCAGCCGGAGCAACCGGAGCAACCGGAGCAGCCGGAGCAACCGGAGCAGCCGGAGCGGCCGGCGCCGCCTGCTGCCACAAGGCGTGCAGCGCGCGCGCCGCATCCTCGGCCGACGGACGGGCCGGCGGCGTCCGGCGCAGGCACATCTCGACGAGCCGGGTCAGCACGGGCGGCAGCTCGAGACCGGCCGGCAGCCGCGGCGCCTCGGCCCTGCCGACCGCGGTCATCGTCTCCACGGGCGTGTCGCCGCCAAACGCCCTGGCGCCGGTGAGCATCTCGAACACGATCGCGCCGAAGGTGAACATGTCGGACTTCGAATCCGCGGCGGCGGCGCGGATCTGTTCGGGCGACATGTAGCTCGGTGTTCCGATCGCCGCTCCGGCACCGACGCCCTTGAAGCCCGCCAGCGCCGACTCGGCCTGCGTGACCGCCGCCAGGCCGAAGCCGGCCACCCGTACGCGCCCGTCGGCGCCGACGAGAATGTTCTCGGGCTTGAGGTCGCGATGCACGACGCCTTTTTCGTGGGCCGCCGCGAGCGCGTGCGCGATCTGCACGGCGTACTGCACGACCGTGCGCACGCGCAGCGGGCCGTCCCTGAACACGTCGCGGAGCGTCCGGCCTTCGATCGGCTCCGAGATGATGTACGCGGCGTGCGCGTCGGTGCCGACGTCGTGCACGCTCAGGATGTTCGGGTGCGACAGAAGGGCCGCGGCCCGCGCCTCCTGCTCGAACTGCTTCAACTGCTGGGGATTGGCTCCAAACTCCGCCCGCAGCACGCGCATCGCGGCGTCGCGCTGGTGGTCGTGGTCGTGGACGCGATAGACGTCTCCGAATCCGGCGAGATCGAGACGGCCGCGGATCTCAAACGGGCCCAGACGTGCCCCGGGTGCCAGCGTCATGTCGCGCCCATGATACACGCGAGGCGCCGCGGCCCGGCAGAGAGGCCGCGGCGCGCCGTGGTGTGGAATAATCTGGGGCCATGGGTGCAACTCTTCGAACGTCGGTCATTCGCCGGCAGCGTCAGCGGAAGGAAAAGCGGCTGAAGCTGCGGCGCAAGCTCGCGCAGGTCTCAGGGGCGGAACGCCAGGCGATCGAGGCGAAGCTCGCCAGGACCTACAGGACGGCGATCGTCGGACCGTAGCGCGGGCCGGCGCTACTGCCGCGGGAAGACGTCCTGGAACCTGACCTGGATGTCGGGACCGGATCCGGTGGATTTGACGAACGCCACGATGTCGAGCAGCTCCTGCAACGTGAATCGTGACGCATAGTCGGTCGGCATCACCGATCCCGGCATGGTGGTGAGGGAGACGACGTCGCTCTTGTTGATCGTGCGCAGCATGGGCGGCAGCGAGCGAGTGTCGTAGAAACGGACCACCTCCTCGGTCTCGCCTGCCTTGATTCCCGTGAGGACTTCGAGCCTGGTGGTCAGGCGCGACGGCGCGTAGGCCCCGTCTTTCAGACGGTGCGGCGCGAGCACGATCTTCTCGAAGAGCTCGCGCGCCGACTTGCTGGCCGCCTTCTGGGCGAGGTCGGGCCCGACGCGCCCGCCGCGGCCGTTCACCGAGTGGCACACGTAGCAACTGTGCGCCCGCTGCGGTCGGAAGAACGCCGTTTCCCCGGCTGCCGGATCGCCCCGGAGCCCTGAGTCGGGCGGGCGCTGGGCATTTTGCAGCGACGCGACATACCGCGCCACGGCCTCGATCTCGCGTGTCGTGAAGACGCCGGTGAACCGCGGCATCATCGTGCCGGGCCGTCCCTCGCTCATGGCCTGCCGGACGTACCCGGGCGTGAACTTCGTGCCGCGGAGGGAGGGGGCCGAGCTGCCGATGCCCGCCTCGCCGTGACAGACCTGACACGTCGTGGAGAAGAGCTCCCCGCCCTCCTGCGACGTGCGGGCGGCGCCGCGCGCGCCCGGCGTCTGGGCCGAGACGCGCGCAGGCTGCACACCGACGGCGCTCGCGGCAATCCATATGCCCGCGATGGCCACAGCGTACCTAGTCGTGATCCACTGCACGTTCAAGAACCGCCTCTCTCTAGGTCTGCGGCCCGGCTGAAGCCGGGCGCTACGTACGTGGTGCCGGCCTTTAGGCCGGCCTCCCGTAGTGCCGGCCTT
>Ga0155950_1094_pt11 | contig 42268 bp, 35 predicted proteins | sample RifCSPlowO2_02_FD_107604 | JGI IMG/M metagenome (GOLD analysis project Ga0155950, IMG submission 107604) | Acidobacteria bacterium RIFCSPLOWO2_02_FULL_67_21
GCTGCGCCGCCGACAAATGTAGGCCGGCTCCGCGTCCGCAAGTGGCCGTCGGACGCGGACCCGGCGACCTGACATAGCATTGTCTACTGCGATGAAAACCTACCGGATAGCAGTCATTGCCGGCGACGGCATCGGCCAGGAGGTGATTCCTGCCGGAATCGAGGTGCTGAAGGTGGCCGCGTCGCGCGGTGCCTTCGGATGCGACTTCACGGAGTTCTCCTGGGGCTCGGAGTTCTACCTGCGCACGGGCCGCATGCTCGACGACGACGCCTTTCAACAGGTCATGGCGTTCGACGCCATCTACTTGGGCGCGATTGGGGACCCGCGTGTGCCGGACCACATCTCAGCACGCGAGCTCATCCTTCCGTTCAGACAGCGCCTGCGGCAGTACGTCAACCTGCGGCCGATGCGGCTCCTGCCGGGGATCGCGTCTCCACTGGCCGGGCGCACGGCGGCCGATATCGACATGGTGTGCGTGCGCGAGAACTCCGAGGGCGAGTATTGCGGGATGGGAGGACGCCTTCACGTCGGCACGCCCGACGAAATCGCCGAGCAGACCGGTGTGTTCACCCGCCGCGGCATCGAGCGCATCGCGCGCTACGCCTTCACGCTCGCGCGGTCGCGACCGCGGAAGCTGCTGGCCAGCGCCACCAAATCGAACGCCCTGCACCATGCGATGGTGCTGTGGGACGAGGTGGTGGCGGAGGTGGCCGGGGAGTTTCCGGACGTCACGTTCCGCAAGTATCACGTCGACGCGCTGGCCGCGCGGATGATCACGCATCCGCAGACGCTCGACGTGATCGTCGCCTCGAATCTGTTTGGCGACATCCTCACCGACATCGGCTCGGCGATCTCCGGCAGCCTCGGCGTCGGCCCGAGCGGCAACATCAACCCCGATCGGACCGCCCCGTCGATGTTCGAGCCGATCCACGGGTCGGCTCCCGATATTGCCGGCAAGGGCATCGCCAACCCGATCGCGGCGATCTGGGCCGGCGCGATGATGCTGGATCACCTCGGCGAGCGGAGCGCGCACGACGCCATCCTTCGGACGATCGAGCGGGTCATCGGCGACGAGCGCGTGAGGACGCCGGATCTGGGCGGCCGGGCGACCACGGCGGAGATGACGAAGGCCGTGACGGGGCTGCTGGCGGCCTGAACCGCCGGCGCCTTCACCCGTCGAGCATCTTGCGGACTTTTCGCGTCAGCTCATCCCGCGTATAGGGCTTGGCAAGAAACGCCGCAGTATTCTCCAACACGCCGCGGCGCAGGATCACGTCGTCGGTGTAGCCAGAAGCGTAGAGAACCCTCAGCCCGGGGCTCACTTCGTGCAGGCGCGCCGCCAGCTCGGACCCGATCATGCCCGGCATGATCACGTCGGTCAGCAGCAGGTCGATCGCCCCGTCGGTCCGCCCGGCCATCAGGAGCGCCTCGTCCCCGTTTCCGGCCTCCAGCACCGTGTAGCCGGCCGAGACGAGAAACCGCCGTGCGAGGCGGCGCACCGCCGAGTCGTCTTCGACCAGGAGGATCGTTTCGCCGCGACCGGCCACCACCGTTCTATCGACGACGGGGCGTGGCGGAGCAGGGGCGACGTCGGTCCGCGGCAGATAGATCTTGAACGTCGTGCCCCGGCCAGGCTCGCTGTACGCCCAGATGCTGCCCCCGCTCTGCTTCACGATCCCGTAGACCGTCGCCAGCCCGAGCCCCGTGCCTTCTCCCGATTCCTTGGTGGTGAAGAAAGGCTCGAAGATCCGCATCCGGGTCGCCTCATCCATGCCTACGCCGGTGTCGGTGACCGCCAGCATGACATACGGGCCGGGCTGGACGGATGGGTGCGACACCGCGGCGATCTCGTCCATCTCGATGTCGCAGGTCTCGATGACGAGAGCGCCTCCCTGGGGCATGGCGTCTCTCGCATTGACCGCCAGATTCATGACGATCTGTTCCAACTGCGTCCGGTCGGCTCTGACGCCGCCCAGCCCGCCGGCGAGCGCGCACCTGAGCTCGATGTGCTCACCAATCAGCCGGCGGAGCATGTCTGAAATGCCGACCACGATGGCGTTCAGGTCCAGGACCTCGGATGTCAGGATCTGGCGGCGGCTGAACGCCAGGAGTTGTCGCGTCAGGGCGGCCGCCCGCTCCCCGGCCGCGCGGATCTCGACGAGATCCTCGTGCAGCGGGTCTTCGGGCCTGAGGTGATTCAGCGCGAGATCGGCCGTCCCATTGATCACCGTGAGCAGGTTGTTGAAGTCGTGGGCGACGCCCCCGGCGAGCCGGCCGATGCTCTCCATCTTCTGGGCCTGCAGGGACTGTGCCTGCAGTGACACGTACTCGGTGATGTCGATGTCTGAGCCGCACAGCTTGACGGGAGTGACATCCTCGTCGCGCACTGCCGTATAGCGCGTCAGCACGTGTCGATACGACCCGTCTTTATGACGAACCCGGTACTTCAGCTCACAGTCAGACGCCGCGCCGCTCAGCAACGCCTCCAGAGCCCGACGTAAGATCGCGTCGTCGTCGGGGTGCACGTGGCTGCGCCACTCATGGAAGTCGTCGACAATCTCGTGGTCGGCGTAGCCGTTCTGCCGCTTCCACTCGGGAGAGACGACGATCTGATTCGTGCGGAGGTCGCGCTCCCACAGGCCGACCTTGCCGGCCTCCACGGCCCGTTTCAATCGATCCCGCGCTTCCAGCAGGTCCGTTTCGACTTTCCGCCGGACGGTCACGTCGCGGACCGATGCGAGCACGATCGGGGCGTCGCCGGCACTATCGTAATTGAGGCTGATTTCGCACGGGAACTCCGTGCCGTCCTTTCGGCGGGCCCACAACTCCAGGCATTCGCTCATCGCCCGCGCGCGCGGGTCCTCGAGATAATCCGCGGAGTAACGCCGGTAGCGCTCGTGATACCGCGGGGGCATCAGGTCCTCAATCACCAGCGTGAGCAACTCGTCTCCCGTATATCCAAAGAGACGGACGGCCTGGGCGTTGCCACGAAGGGTCCGACCGGCACGATCGAATATCAGCATCGCATCGGGTGCTGATTCCAGCAGCCGCTCGTAGATCCGCTCGTTGGCCCGGCTGGCGGCCTCGGCCTCGACGCGCGCGGTAACGTCGGTGACGAAGCCCTCGAGATACAGGAGCGTGCCCTCCGCGGAATACACGCCCCGGCCGCGCTCCCACACCCAGCGCGTCCCGCCGGTCTTCGTGCGAATCCGGTATTCGCACTCGTAGGACCGCCGAGCCTCCAAGGCTGCCTGCACGTGCTGCCACACCCTCGGGGCGTCCTCCGGCACGATTTCCTTACCGCACGAGGTCGTGCGCGTCACCAGGTATTCATCGACGGCATAGCCCGTGATCGCCGTCACGCCTGCGCTGATGAAGGTGGGGGTGTAGTCGGGGTCGTTCCGGACGCGGTAGACGTACCCGGGCAGATCCGCCAGCAGGCTCTCCGGCAGCAGGGAGCGCCGCGGCGGTTTGCTCGCCCCTTTTCGGGTGGTGCGGCGTCGATCAACCCTTTTCGAGCTGCCCATCTCCCTTCGTCTTCTGCCCGGGCAGAGCGGCCTACATTACCATGTCTGCCTGATGGCTTTATCGGCCGGCGCCGCGTCGAGCGCAGGCGTCAGCGGCCGCCTGGCCGCCTTCGTCCTCGAGCGATTTCCGTTCGCATTGAGTGTCGTGCGCGAGGTCCTCGACGCGTGCGGCGCCGGCCGTCTGCTCGATCGCGATGCCGCCAAGCTCGAGTCGCTCCGCGTCAGCCTTCGGCGGGAGCTGCGCCGCGCGCTCGAAGCGGTGGATCTCACCGACGTTGAGGAGACGACGCCTGGTGTCGATGGCAGGGTCCGGGCGGAAGCGGCGCAGAAGGAGCTGCTCGACGCGTGCGACGGGTTCCTCGCCCGGGAGGCGATTGCCGCCTCGTTCACGCCCGATGAACGGCGCGAGATGCTGACCGGCATGATCCTGACCCGGGCGGTCGACAACCGGCTGAAGCGGTTCTTCACCAGCGGCGAGATCCAGTATGCGGGCACGCCGTTCCAGGGCAAGGGCTTTCGCTCGCTCGGCCAGGAGGCCATCTACGCGGCTGCCCTGCGCCTGCATCGCGGCGTCCGGTACCGGCACCCCGAGCACGGCTGGCAAGGAGACGTCGTCGGACCGATCATCCGCGACCTCGGCGTGGCGCTGGCGATGAGACCGGAGCCCGAGACCATCCGGCTCGTGCTGAACGCCCAGATGGGGAAGCAGGGTCCGCCGATGGAGGGGAAAGACCTCCACTTCGGAGACTTCAACCGGGGCATTCTGCCGGCGGCCGCCCCGCTCACGATCAGCACGCTGACGATCGCCGGCCTTGCGATGGCGTTTGCCCGTCAGCGCGCTCCGCGCGTGGCCGTCTCGTTCATCGGCGAAGGAGGATCGTCGCTCGGGGAATGGCACGAGGCGATCAACCTCTGCGCGGCCCACCGGCTGCCCGCCGTCTTCTGCCTCGAGAACAACCAGACGGCGCTCTCGACGCCGCTCGGCGAGCAGTCGGCCGTACGCGTGTTTGCGGACAAGGCGGCCGGATACGGGATTCCCGGTATCACGATCGACGGCACGGATCCGGAGGCTGTCGCGGCGGCGTTTACGTGGGCGGCCGACCGCGCGCGCGACGGCGCCGGCCCGGCACTCATCGAGGTCGTCTCCATGCGCATGTGCGGGCATGCGCACCATGACGACATGCTGTATCTCGGCAAAGAGCCGCCCGAGGCCTGGACGTATCCCGAGCTCGCGCCGGCGCACGCGTACGCCGACCGCGAGCAGTATGGTCTCTGGATGAAGAAGGATCCGATTGCCACCTACGCCCGCACGCTCGAGGACGAGGGCCTGATCGGCCCGGGCGATCTCGAGCGGTTTCAGCAGGATGCCGAGACGATGGTCGAGGCTGAAGCCCGGGCGGTCGTGGACACGCCATGGCCTGACGCCGCCTCGGCCGCGACCGGCGTGTGTGCGTCCGAGCCGCCGCGCCAGCGACGTGAGCCGCTCGACCCGGGGGAGCGGCTGCACATCGACCTCGCCCCCGGGCTTCCCGACGTGGAGCCGGCGCCGCCCTTCGACCCCCGCGGCAGCACGTTTCTCGATGCGATTGCCATGGGGATTCGGGATGCGCTGCAGTCGGATCCGCGGGTGTTCGTGTACGGCGAAGATGTTGGCGGCCGCTACGGCAATGCGTTCCTGCTCCTCCGGCCACTCCTGTCGGAGTTCGGCGACCGGATCGTCAACTCCCCGCTCTCCGAAGCAGGCGTGCTTGGCGTCTCGGTCGGCGCGGCGCTCGCCGGGCTGCGGCCGATCGGCGAGATGCAGTTCAACGACTTCGTGGCCACCGGGTTCAATCAGCTGGTCAACAACGCCGCAAAGATCCGCTATCGCTGGGGCGCATCGGTGCCCATGGTCGTGCGGATGCCGTGGGGCGGCCGGCGGCACGCCGGTCCGTATCACAGCCAGAACACCGAGCCCTGGTTCTACCGCACGCCCGGGCTGAAGATTGTCGTGCCCTCGACGCCGCACGACGCGCGGGCGCTCATGGCGGCGGCGGTTGCCGACCCCGACCCGGTGCTCTATTACGAGCACATCGCGCTCTACCGCGACCCTTCCATCAAGCAGCGGCTGACGGAGGAACCGCCGGAGCCGCTGGCGATTGGACGGGCGGCGCTGAGGCGGGCCGGCGACGATCTCGCTATCATCTCCTACGGCGCGTACGTGCACGTGGCGCTCTCGGCGGCCGAACGGCTCGCCGCTGACGGGATCGACGCGAGCGTGCTGGATCTGCGCTCGCTCGCGCCGCTCGACCGCGGCACGGTGCTGCAGGTGGCGCGGCACTGCGGGCGGGTGCTGATCGTGCACGAGGATTCCCGGACGGGCGGGATCGGCGAGAGTCTCGCCGCGATCGTTCAGGAAGAGGCGTTCGAGTCGCTCGACGCGCCGGTGCGCATCGTCGCGGCGCTCGACACGCCGGTCCCGTATTCGCCGCCGCTGGAGGAGTACTTTCTGCCGTCAGAGGCCGACATCGACCGTGCCGCGCGCCTGCTGATGGCGTACTGAGGACACCCGACTCTATGTGGATACTGCGAACGGTGGACGAGGCTCAACCCGAGAAGACCTTCCGGATTCTCCCGGGCGGCGTGCGGACGATCGGCCGCGCCACCGGCGCCGACTTCATCGTCGACGCGCCGCTCGTCTCGCGCGTCCACTGCCGGCTGACCGCGCGTCCCGATGGCGGCCTGGAAGTCAAGGATCTCGACAGCACGAACGGGACGTTCATCAACGGCAACCGCGTCGAGGCGGGCGTGCTCTCCTCCGGCGACCGGCTGGGCGTGGGCCGCGTGGAGCTGGTGGCGCTGCGCGATGCGGACTGATCGCTCCCAAGAACACAAAGACGGAATGGCCACGAAGGGCACAAAGGGATTCAGCGAACCGTCTTCATCAAAGAAGCTTTGACTGGCGCCGGCACGTCGATAGCGACGAAGCGCTCCGCCGAAAATAAATAGTCCTCACCGCTCTCGTCGATGATTCGAAGATCCCGTCGCGCTCAGCCTTCGGATCAGGCAAGACCCGGTAGATCTTGTTACGTTCGAGGGATGCCTCGTAACCGTCGTTCCGGACGCAGAACCACCGAGAGACGTTGGTTCACGGAGTCGGCACGTTCATCAGCCAGTCGAAAGATGATGACGCTTGGTTTGTCCACTATGCCACGCGCAAGAAGCTCGCCGAAGTCGAGGTCGAATGTCAGAACAATTCGGGAATCCGCGCGGGCGCGTTCGATGAGATCGGAATCAGTGGCGCGCTGGAGTCCCAGAGTTCGGACGTGAACCGCATCGTGGCCAAGCTGCTGCAGGAACTCAACGGTCCTGGGCGAGATACCACCATCCGCCAGAAACCGCATCGGTCAGGCGCGCAATGGATGAAGTTCATCCTGCGCGAGGGCAGCGGCATAGGCGAGTGCCTGGCGAATGTCTTCCTCTTCGAGGTCCGGCAACTCCTCGATGATCCGGGTCGTCGTCATGCCGTTGGCAACGAGGTTGACAACGTGGGCCACTGAGATACGAAGACCGCGGATGGTGGCTCGCCCGGCCAGGACATCCGGGTTCTGCGTGATGCGATCGAAGGTGTTCGGCATAGCGAACCTTGAGTTAGCTCCCATTCTACCGTGCTGGCATCTGAAGATGAGGCTCCCAGTCGAACAGACTGATTGCGAAGCAGTTTAGGTTGGTGCGGAAGTGGGGGATACGACACGGCCAGTATTGGCCAGTAGTCCCCCGTTCGTTCCTGTTCGATTTATCAACTGCGCTCCGCATTAGATCATTTGGTCTATCAGTTGGTGTTACTGAACGGGAATGAGTCGAAGTTGCGCAGCCGACGGCTTCAGTTCCCGATCTTCGATACAAGCGAAGGATATGAAGCAAAAGCGGCAGGCATGATTGACGGTGTATCACGGCAAGCAGTCGAACTCATCGCAGCAGAGCAGCCGTATGTGCGACGGCCGGACAATCCGAGGAATGATCCTTTGTCGGTTCTCCAAGACCTCAACAACACCGATAAACACAGAATGCTGCCGGTGACTGTTATTGGACTTGGCATTGCGCGAGCCGATGACAGCAAGGGTCGGTGCCACAACCACTTGGGAGAGCGGGTACACTCGCGTGAAGGCCGCGAAGATGGCGTCCATTCATGTGCCATCGAATCTGTCGTCGGACTCGGAGTGTCAGGATTTGTGGGCGAATATCGCCCGTGCGGGCATGGACATGGATAACTTCAGCGATGACTGGAACGACGTGATCCTTGATAGTGCAACGTTCCTCATCGAGAAGGGCTGCGTTCAGAGCGCGCGCCGCTCTCAGATGAACTAGCCACGGGCGCTGCCCTTGATATCCCGTTAAATGCGCGAGGCCAGGAAGGGCAGCGCCCTTGGCTAGTTTAGGCAAGGAACCGGGAGTCATACGAGAACGGCTCCGGAGGATAGACCCGTACGCGTCTGAAGTCGGGATGGTCAGGGTTCAGCAGCCAGTTGAATTCGTCCGGCGCGAGGGCCGACGGCACCAGGAGTATCGCCTCGCGCCTTCTCCGAACGAAGCGATCGCCAATAGCAGCCAGCTCCGCCAGGGCGGGTGTCTGGCGCCATGTCGCCGGCAGCTTGGCAGCTGCGACATGAACACGTGACACATCGTCCGGAACGTCTGCGGCCGCGACGACAAGGTCCGGCGGCGGGTCGTCACGGTCGAGATGGACGAAGTACTCGACCATTGCCAGCGACAGATGCTCCGAGGCGTACGCAAGGCGAACCCCTGGACTCGACCACCGGCCGCCATAGCGGTGCGCGCCTTCGCCGTCGAACGGCGTCTTCGCGAAGCGTTTTCGCAGAATTCGATAGACCCGGATCAACTCACGCCGCCGAAGGCGATGCGACCGAGGACATTCTCGACGGCTCGAGCTCCGATTTCGGTGTCGATGACGGCGAGCGGGGCTTTGCCGCCGAGCGCGCGGTTCGGACGCTTGAGCCATCGGGTGGCGGCTTCGCGACTACCGAGCGATGACTTCGCAAGCGCAACGACCCGAGCCAGCCGGTAGACTCGGTCCGACTCGTACCGGGCCAGTCGCCCCTGACCCCGTCGGCGCTGGAGGCTTCGAAGGGACAGGTCGAGGCACGCCGCGAGATCCTTGATGCTGAGATCGGCGGCTTCCATGAGCTCGGCGATGACCTTCTGCGGGAACCCTTCGCGGATCGCGGTTTGAAGATCCCTGTCCCGCCTCAAGCGGCGTCCGAGGACGGCTTCGCCTCCGAGCTCGTCGACCACGGCGCGCAATTCGCTTGCCATATTGTCGTCCAGTATAGCGCCAAATGGCGCCACATCCAACACATGCGGCGGGTCCGAAAGGACCCGCCCTACGCTCGGGAATTAGGGAACCGGTTCTAATCCGTCTTCGTGCTCTTGAGGGCGAAGTACTCCAGCACGAACGGATTCGTCGTCCGCTCGCGGCCGAGGGTGGTATCCGGCCCGTGGCCAGGATGCACGATCGCCTCGTCGCCAAGCGGAAACAGCACCCCGGTGATCGACCGCATCAGCACCTCATAGTCGCCGCCAGGCAGATCCGTCCGGCCGATCGACCCCGCGAAGAGCGTGTCGCCCACGAACAGATGCTTTTCCCGTGAGCCCTGGGCCCTGAGCCCTGAGCCCTGTTGGGCCCTGGGCCCTGAGCCCTGTATTTCGAGGCACACCCCTCCGGGGCAGTGGCCGGGCGTGTGATGCACCCGCACTTCGTAGTCGCCGAATGCGATGAGGGCCTTGGCGTAGAACACGTCGACTGGAGGCAGCTTCCGCACCGCCAGGCCGAACATCTGCCCCTGCTCGACCGCATGCTCGTAGAACGGCAGATCGTCGGCATGCAGGTACACCGGAGCACCGCAGGCGTCTTTGACGATACCGACCCCGGTGATGTGATCGACGTGCGCGTGGGTGAGCAGAATGTGCCGAACGCGCAGCTCGTGGCCACGCACCGCATCGAGCAGCGCCGCCGCCTCGTCGCCCGGATCGATGACGACCGCCTCGCGCGTCCGCTCGCACGCGGCCACGAACCCGTTCTTGTAGAACGGACCGACCGCCCGCACGTCCAGAATCATCCCTGCCCCCTTGCCCCCTTAACCCTTAACCCTTAACCCCTGATAACCTATACCGATGGTCCTGTGCATCCTGGACGACCTGATCTTCTCGATCAAGATCTCGACCGCCGCCAAGGCGCTCGGCGCGCCCGTGCTCTTCGAGCGGAACCCCGATCTGGTGCTGGCGCGGATCCGGGAGAAGCAGCCGTCGCTCGTCATCTTCGACCTGAACAGCGCGAAGATGCGTCCGATCGAGACAATCGCGGCGCTGAAGCGCGACCCGGCGCTGCGGAGCGTCCAGACCCTCGGGTACGTCTCCCACGTCGACACAGGCACCATCGAAGCGGCGCGCAGCGCCGGCATCGACCAGGTCCTGGCACGGTCCGCGTTTTCCGACCGGGTCGGCGAGATTCTCGCTGCGCAGCCCACTACGCCGCCCACCAGGCCAGCAGGCCCAGCGCCAGCAGAATAGCCGCGGCAATCAGCAGCGCGCGCCCGACGTTGGCGCCGCGATCGTGGATGTGATCCGGCTCGTCGCCGGCGCCGCCGCGGACGTCGAGGATGGCCGCGGCGCTGCGCAGCTCGGCGGCCAGCGTGGCGGCGCTCTGATACCTCGATTCTGGATTCGGCGCCACCGCCTTCAGCACGATCTCGTCGAGCTCGCCGGTCACGTGCCGGTTGGACGCGCTCGGCGCCGCCGACCCCCGGTGGAGCGGCCGCCGCGCCGCGAGCATCTCGTACAGCACGGCACCGACCGAATAAATGTCGGATCGCTCGTCCGGCGCGCCGCCCCGCGCCTCCTCCGGCGACTCGTAGTCGCGGAGCTCTCCCGAAGACGCCTCGAAGCCGCTGCGGGTCGCCAGATCGAATGCCGGGATCTTGGCGTGCCCCTTGGCCGTGATCACGATCGTGTCGGGGCTCAAGGCGCCATGAATGAAGCCGGCCGCATGGGCGTCGGCCACCGCGTCGGCAATCTGAATGGCCAGCTCGACGGCGCGGCGCACGTTCATCACGCCGCCCGACATCTCCGCGCGCAGCGACTGCCCCTTGAGGAACTCGAAGACGAGAAACACCTGCTCCTCGTGCTCGCCGGCATCGAAGAGCGCCGTGACGTTCGGGTGCGACAGCGCAATGACCGATCGCGCGCGATCGAGGAGCGCGGCGCGCTCTTCCCTCGTGCCGCCGAACTCGGGCGGCAGCAGCCGGACGGCGACCGTCCGGCCCAGGCGCGTGTCGCGTGCGCGATAGAGAGTGCCGGGGCCCGACGGCTCGAGCCGCTCCAGCAGGTTGTAGTGCGCGACCGCGCCGAGCGGCTCGGTCATCCCTTTCGTGGAGGCCGCGAGGGCCGCAGCTCGACGCGGCTCGGCAGGCTTCGCGACGGATGAGCAATGAGGTCGCTCACGACCTGCGCCACGTCGTCGGGCGAGAGCTTCCATTCATCGCCGCCGCCGGCGATCCTGCCGGTGAACTCGGTCCGGACGGACCCTGGCATGACATACGCCACGCGGATGCCGTCGTGCCGCACCTCCTGCATCAGCGCCTCGCTGAACGCATTCAGCCCGGCCTTCGACGCGCAGTAGGCGGCCGCCTCGGGGAAGGCGTTCTTGCCGGCGAGGCTGCTGATGTTGATGATCCAGCCGCCGCCTCTCGCGCGCAGGTGCGGCAGCACCGAGCGGCAGCAGTAGAACACCCCGCTCAGATTCGTGTCGATGATCTGGTGCCACTCGTCGACCGACATCTCGGCCACCGGACGAAACAGGCCGACGCCGGCGTTGTTGACGAGGATGTCGATCCCGCCGAACCGCTGCGCCACCGATCCGATCGCCTGCTCCACCTCCGCCGGCCTGCGCACGTCCGCCCTGATCGGCAGCAGGGTGCCTGCGCCCGCGACCTTCGCCAGATCGGCCGCCGCCGTGGCCAGCGTCGCGTCGGAGGTCGCCGTAATGGCGACGTGCGCGCCGCGCTCGAGCAGCGCGCGGGCGATCGAGCGGCCGATGCCGCGCGATCCGCCGGTCACGATCGCAACTTTGCCGGTCAACGTCACCTCGCCTTTATACAATACCCGGGGTCCCCACAGCGCCTTTTGGGCGCTGTGGGGTGGAAGACATGGGCTCATGAGCACTGTGGCCATCGTCGGGGCCGGCGAGATCGGCGGCGCGGCCGCGCACGCGCTTGCCGCGTCGGACCGCGTCCGCCGCGTGCTGCTGATCGATCCGGCCGGCTCGATCGCGGCAGGCAAGGCGCTCGACATCCAGCAGGCGGGCGCGATCACCGGCACGCACGTCCGCCTGGAAGGGACCGACGACCTCGGGAGGGCCATCGGCTGCGCCGCGTATGTCATCGCCGATCGGGCTTCAGGAGGACGCGGCGAGTGGCGCGGCGACGAAGGCGCCGCGATGCTGCGCACGGTGATCGGGTCGGCGCAGGAGGCGCCGATCGTCCTGGCCGGCGCTCAGCAGGCCGACCTCCTGGCCTACGGCGTCCTGGAGGCCGGGCTCCACCGCAGGCGGATCCTCGGATCCGCACCGGAAGCGCTCGCGTCGGCGCTGGCCGCCATCGTGGCGCTCGAAGCGCGCTGCTCGCCATCGGAGGTCGCGCTCACCGTGCTCGGCAGCCCGCCCGCGGCATTTGTCGTTCCGTGGAGCGAAGCATCGATCGGCGGCTACGCGCTGCAGCAGATGCTGTCGCCGCCGCAGCTCAGCCGGATCGAGGCGCGGGTCGCGCGTCTATGGCCTCCCGGTGCGTACGCGCTCGGCGCGGCGGCGGCCGGAGTCATTCGCGCGATCCTCTTCTCCTCCAGGCGGTCGTGCAGCGTGCTCGCCTCTCTGGGAGGCGAATTCGGCGTTCGCAACCGGGTCGGCATCGTCCCGGCCTGGCTGGCGCCTCAAGGCATTGCGCAGACACGGACGCCGGCGCTGACGCCGCGGGAGCGCGTGCAGCTCGAGATCGCGCTCGGCGGCTAGAAGCGGTTGCATAACCGGCGTAGTGCCCGGCTTTAGCCGGGCTGAAGCCCGGCACTACAGACCGCGATCGGGAGCTGAGCGACGCCGCTGGGGTAGGATCAACCTGATGTTTTGCGCGCTCCGCCCGGCGGTGCTGCTGCTGGCGCTCGCCTCCTGTGCCGTCGGAGCGTCCACGCCCGCGATCGCGCCCGACGCGCTGCTGGCGCACGTCAAGTTTCTCGCATCGGATGAGCTGCAGGGCCGTGGCAACGGGAGCAGCGGGCTCGAGCGGGCGGCCGACTACATCGCCGGCGAGTTCAGGAAGGCGGGCCTCGAATCGGGCGGCGAGGCCGGCAGCTGGTTCCAGCCCTTCGAGATCACCACCGGCGTCGCAATCGGCGGTCACAACGGCCTCACGATCCGCGCCGGCGGCCGCACGGTGCGCCTGACGCTCGGAGAGTCGTATTACCCGCTCGCGGCGACGCCGAGCGACGCGGTCACCAGCCTCACGGATGTCCCGCTCGTCTTTGCGGGATACGGCATCGCGGCTCCCGGATTCAAGTACGACGACTACGCCACGATCGACGTCTCGGGCAAGGCCGTGCTGATCTTCTCCCACGAGCCGCAGGAGCACCAGCGTGACAGCCGCCTCAACGGCACACGGCCCCTGCGCGAGACGACGCTCTATCAGAAGGCGCTGGCGGCCCGCAGCCGCGGCGCCCGGGCCCTCCTCGTCGTCTCGGACCCGTCGCACTCGACCGACGAGGCGAACTACCGCGCGTTTCCCATCGAGTCGGACGCCGAGGATCACGGTATTCCGGTGCTGCGCGTACGGCGCAACGAGATGGCGCCGCTGCTGCAGGCCCTCCAGCTGGATGCGACGGCGGCCGCCATCGATCGCGACCTCGTGCCGCGCTCCCGCGCCCTGAGGGGTGCCGCGGTGGATTACACGCAGGAGCTCGGCGCCCGGCGCCAGACCGTCCGGAACGTGATCGGCATCCTTCCCGGCGCCGACGCCGCACGCGGCGAGGAGGCGGTGGTGCTGGGCGGGCACTACGACCACGTCGGCCTCGGCGGACGCTTCTCGAGCGTCCCGGAGCGCACGGGCGAAATCCACAACGGCGCCGACGACAACGCCTCCGGCGTCTCGGCCCTCATCGAAATCGCGCGCGCGGCGGCCGGGGATCGGCCCCGCTTCCGCCGCTCGCTGGTGTTCGTGGCGTTCGCGGGCGAGGAACGCGGCCTGCTGGGCTCCTCGTACTACGCCGCGCATCCCTCCATCCCTCTCGACGAAACGGCTGCCATGCTCAATCTCGACATGATCGGCCGTTTTCGCGGCCGGGTCGAGGTGGGCGGCCTCGACGCGTCGGACCCGCTTCGCGCCGAGGTCGATGCGGCCGCGCGCGAGGTGGGCATCAGCGTGCGCCCGGGCGGACCCGGGGCCGGCCGGAGCGACGATTCCTCGTTCGTCGACCACCGCGTGCCGGCACTGCATTTCTTCACCGGATTCCACGATGAGTATCACCACCCCGGCGACGACTGGGATCGCATCGACGCCGAGGGGACGGCGCGCGTGGCCACGCTCGCGCTGGAAGTGGCCGCCCGACTGGCCGGGCGTGACGACAAGCTGCCGTTCACGTCACGGTGAGCGGCACGCCCCGCTGACGTGGTCCTGCTGACCATCTTCATCGTCGCCGCGCTGATCCTGATCAACGCGGTCTACGTCGGCGCCGAGTTCGCCGCCGTCGGCGTGCGGCGCAGCCGCATCCGGCAGCTTGCGGCCGACGGCAACCCGCTCGCGTCGTGGCTGCTGCCGCTCATCGACTCGCCGGCCGCCCTCGACCGGTACATCGCGGCGTGCCAGATCGGCATCACGCTGAGCAGCCTGGTGCTGGGTGCCTACGCTCAGCGGACCATCGCCGTCTGGCTCGCGCCGCTGTTCGTCGGCGTGGGCGGGCTCCAGGACGTCGCCGCGCAGTCGACCGCCGCGGCCGTCGTGCTCCTCGTCCTGACGATCGCGCAGGTCATCTTCGCAGAGCTGATTCCCAAATCGCTCGCGCTCCAGTATCCGACCCAGGCAGCGCTCTACACCCTGCCGCCGATGCTGGCGTCGCTCTGGATCTACCGCCCCTTCATCCGATGGCTGAACGGCACCGGCCTCCTCGTGCTGCGGCTCCTCGGCTCGCCTTCGCGGACGCACCGGCACATCCACTCGCCGGAGGAAATCGAGCTGCTGATCGCCGAAAGCCGCGACGGCGGCCTGCTCGAGCCGGACGAGCACCGGCGGCTCCAGCGTGCGCTGCGGCTCAACCTGCGCCAGGCGAAACAGCTGATGGTCCCTCGCCGCAAGATTGCGGCGATCGACGTGGAGACGCCGCTGCACGAGGTCGTCACGGCCGTCGCTCAGAGCCCGTTTTCGCGGCTGCCGGTCTACCGCGGATCGATCGACAACATCATCGGCATGCTGCACACCAAGGATCTGGTGCGGTGGCGCGTCGGAGGCCCCCCGGATGCCACGGTGGCCGGCATGCTTCGACCGCTCGCGAGCGTGCATGAGAGCGTCACCGCCGACCGGATACTGCGGGAGCTGCGCGAGCGGCGCTCCCACCTGGCGCTCGTCGTCGACGAGTTCGGCGGCACCGCGGGTCTGCTCACGCTGGAAGACGTGCTGTCGGAGCTGCTCGGCGACGTCGGCGACGAGTTCAAGCCGTCGGAGCCGGTGGCCGAAGCGCTGGCGGACGGGCGCATGCGCATTCCCGGCGGCATGTCCGTGGATGACGCAGCCACGCTGCTGAAAACCAGCTGGGAGGCCGAGGCGACCACGGTCGGAGGGCTGGTGACGGCGGCGCTCGGACACATGCCGCAGCCGGGCGACCGGGCCGGGATCGGCGACTACGAGTTCGAGGTCGAGCAGATCGCCGATCGGGCCGTCGAGTCGGTGCTTGCGCGCCGTGTCGTTCCGGAAGCTTCCGAGGCGGAGGACTGATGCTGTTGGCGCTCGGCATCATCCTTCTGCTCGTGGTCGCCAACGCGCTGTTCGTGGCCGCGGAGTTCGCCATCGTCGGCGCGCCCCGGGCCAGCATCGACCACCAGGCGGCGCAGGGCGGGCGGCTGGCCCGCCGGGTGGCCGCCATTCTCGGCGACCCGCGGCGCCAGGACCGGTACATCGCCACCACCCAGGTCGGGATCTCGGTGGCAAGCCTTGGGCTCGGGATGTACGGCGAGCACGTGATGGCGGACTGGATCGCCGTCCGCCTGGAGCTGGCCGGTGCCGCCCGGTGGGTGGCGTCGCACGCCGCGGCCAGCGTCATCGCGGTGGGGCTGCTGACGTATCTCCATATCGTCATCGGCGAGATGGTGCCCAAAGCGCTCGCGCTGCAGCGAGCGGACCTGACGGTGCTGTATGTCTCGCCGGTGATCGAAGCCCTCCAGGCGGTGCTTTTTCCCGTCATCGTCGGTCTCAACGCCGTGGGCAACGGCATGCTGCGTCTGATCGGGGTGCATCGTCAGGCGGTCACCACCGAGCGGTATCACACGACCGAAGAGCTCCAGTACATCGTCGAAGAGAGCCAGGAAGGGGGCCTGCTCCGCGGCGAATCCGGTGACATCATGCGCGAGCTGTTCGAGTTCGGCGATCTCACGGCGGGCGAGGTCATGGTGCCGCGCGTGCTGCTTGCCGGCATACCCGTAGGTGCCACCGCCGGGGAGATGGAAAAGATCGTCCAGGCCCGTCCTCACACGCGCTACCCCGTCTACGACGGCGACTTCGACCACATCGTCGGCAGCCTGCACATCAAGCAGGTGCTCCATCTTTTGCTCGGTGGACGCCCGGTGACCGCCGACGACGCCCGGCCGCTGCCATACGTGCCCGGGCCAATGCCTCTCGATGAGGTGCTGGGAGCGATGCGCCGGCACCGCGCTCAGATGGCGGTCGTGATGGACCAGCACGGCGGTACGGCAGGCCTGGTGACGATGGAGGACCTCTTCGAAGAGGTCGTGGGCGACATCGAGGAAGGATCCGGCCGCACGTCGATCATCCGCGAGGCGCCCGGCCGGATCCGCGCGCGCGGGACCGTGCGGCTCGAGGAAGTGGGCGAGGTCTTCGGCTGCAGCCTCGAACACCCCCAGGTGACGACCGTCAGCGGCCTGGTGCTGCTCATGGTCGGCCGGCCGGTCGCGGTCGGCGACTCGGTGACCTGGAATGGCGTGAAGATTGACGTGACGGCGGTGGCGGGCCGGGGGGTTGCGGATGCGGTGATTACGCGGGTGTCGCCATCGCTCGGCTGACGCGCCGGCTGAAGACCTGCGCGAAGTGGTGGACGAGCGATTCCTCCACGTCTGCCATTGGAACCTCCCGTCCGAGCTGCTGCCGAAGCGACGTCACCCCTCGCTCGGCAATGCCGCACGGGACGATCAGATCGAAGTACTGCAGGTCGGTATTGACGTTGAAGGCGAACCCGTGGCTCGTGATCCACCGTGAGATGCGGACGCCGATTGCGCCGATCTTGTCCGCGCCGGCCCAGGCGCCGGTGAGCCCGCCAATCCGGCCGGCCCGTACGCCGAAATCGGCGCACGTCCGGATCATCACCTCTTCAATGTCGCGCACGTAGCGGTGCACGTCGCACCGGTCCGGACGCAGGTCGAGAATCGGATAGCCCACGACCTGGCCGGGGCCGTGATACGTCACGTCCCCGCCGCGGCCGGTTTCAGACACCTCGACGCCCAGCGCCGCGAGATGCGCCGGCTCGGCCACGATGTGGGATCGGCCGCCGTCGCCGCGCACTCCGAGGGTGATCACCGGAGGGTGCTCGAGCAGCAGCAGGAGATCGGACACACCTCCGGCACGCCGCTCTTCGACGAGCGCGCGCTGCAGCGCCAGCCCGCGCTCGTACGGCACGACGCCGAGCCGACGGATCTCCAGCAGACGCTCCGTCGCCTGGTCAGACCTGGTTGATGTCGAAGTGCTCAATCTGTGCCTTGACGTCGGCCATGAACTCGTCGGCGACCGCCCCGTCGATCAGTCGATGGTCGAAGCCGAGCGTCAGATACCCCATCGTGCGGATGGCAATCGCGTCGTCCACCACGATGGGCCGCTTCTCGATCGTGCCCACGCCGAGGATCGCGACCTGCGGCTGGTTGATGATCGGCATCCCGAACTGCGCGCCGAAATGGCCCGGGTTGGTGATCGTGAACGTTCCGCCATGCACTTCATCAGGCCGCAGCTGCTTCGCGCGCGCCCGCTCGGCGACATCGACGATCGCCCGGCTCAGCCCCAGCAGGTTCTTCTCGTCGGCGTTCCTGATGACGGGCACGATCAGCCCGGTCTCGAGCGCGACGGCGATTCCCAGATTGACATCCTTCCGGTACACGACGTTGTCGCCGTCAATCGACGCATTGACGATCGGGTGCCGGCGAAGCCCGTCGATGACGGCCTTGCCGATGAACCCCATATAGGTCAGCCGCGCGCCGAGCCGCTCGTACTCCTGTTTCTTGTCGCGCCGGATCCGCTCCACGTGCGAGAAGTCGACGTGGAACACCGAGTGCACATGAGCCGACGTGCGCCGGCTCAGGATCATGTGCTCGGCGATCTTCTTGCGGATCGGCGACAGCGGCTGGATCTCGCCGCGGGATTCACGCTCCGGGCGGACCTGACCGCCTTCGCCAAGGCTACGGCGGTCCGCCGAAGCTTCATGCGAAGGCGGAAGGTCCGCCCCTACGACCGCTTCGGGCCGGGGCGTGGGACCTGGGCCCTGAGGCCTTTCGAGAAAGGCCAGGATGTCCTTCTTCGTGACGCGTCCGCCGATACCCGACCCGGCGATCTGATGGATGTCGACATGCTTCTCGCGCGCGATGCGGCGGACGAGCGGTGACGACTTCTGACGCCGAAGGTCGTCGGGTGAGGCGGCTGCCTGCGGCGACGACTGGGCTGGCCCCGCGGCACGCGGCGTGGGACTTGGAGGTGGCGGTGCGCTCACCGGGGCCGGCTGCTCTGCTTCGCCCACCTGCCCGATGGTCCCGACGACGGTATTGACCGCCACGGTCTCGCCTTCCTTCACCTTGATCTCGGTGAGCACGCCGGCGGCGGGAGACGGAATCTCCGCATCGACCTTGTCGGTCGTGATCTCGAACAGCGGCTCGTCGCGCTCGACCTCGTCGCCGATCTTCTTGATCCAGCGGACGATGGTGCCCTCGGCAATCGATTCCCCCATCTGGGGCATCACAACGGGCGTCGCCATCAGAGGTGGATGGGAGCGCCGTGCGTCGCGTGGGCCGCTTCGCCGATCGCTTCAGAGAATGTGGGATGCGCGTGAATCGTCCTGACCAGCTCTTCCACGGTGCACTCGAGGCGCAGGGCCAGCACGGCTTCGGCGATGAGCTCGGTGGACCGCGGACCGATCATGTGCACGCCAAGCACCTCGTCGTACTTCCTGTCGGCCACGATTTTGACGAAGCCCTCGGTCTCCCCTGCCATCTTCGCACGGCCCAGGACGCCGAAGGGAAACGTGCCGACGCGCACATCGTACCCTTTGTGCGTCGCCTCGGCTTCGGTCAGGCCGACGCTGCCGATCTCCGGGTCGCAATACGTACAGCGCGGCACGTGATCGTAGTTCAACGGTCGAATCTCCTGCCCCGCCAGCCGCTCCGCCACGAGGATCCCTTCGGCTGACGACACGTGGGCGAGCTGAGGATGCGCGAGGCCTTCGAGGGCAATCACATCGCCAATCGCCGCCACGTTGGCGACCGACGTGCGATAGGCCGCGTCCACCGTGACATACCCCTTCTCCATCCGCAGCCCGAGCTCCTCGGCCCCGAGCCCCTTCGTGACGGGCTCCCGTCCGGTGGCCACCAGCACGATGTCCGCCGTCAGCGTCTGCGAGCGGCCGTCGGGCATCCGGGCCTCCAGATCGACGCCCCTGGGAGAGACGGACGCGCCGGTGACCCGCGTCCCCGTGAGAGTCTTGATGCCCTGCTTCCGGAACGATTTCTCCAGCTCCGTCGAGACGGCTTCATCTTCCCCGGGCACGAGCCTCGACAGCAGCTCGACGACGGTCACGTCGCTGCCGAAGCGCCGGTAGATCGACGCGAACTCCACGCCGACCGCGCCGCTTCCGAGAATCACCAGCGATTTCGGCACCTCGCTCAAATGGATCGCTTCGTCGCTCGTGATGATGCGCGTGCCATCGAGCTCGATGCCGGGCACGCTCCGCGGCGAAGAGCCGGTCGCCACGACGATCTGCTCCGCGCGGAGCGTCTGCTTGTCGCCCTCGAAGACGTCCACACCGCCGCGGGTCAGCCGCGCGGTTCCGCGGATCCAGTCGATCTTGTTCTTCTTGAACAGAAACTCGACGCCGCGCGTCAGGCCGGACACGATCTTGTCCTTCCGCGCGTGCACCTGGCGCATGTCGATCGCCGGCGTGCCCTGAGGCACCACCACGCCCCACTCCTTCGCGTTCTGAACGACCTTGAACGCGTGCGCGTGTTCGAGCAGCGCCTTGGTGGGGATGCACCCCCAGATGAGGCAGGTGCCGCCGAGCGACGTCTGCCGTTCGACAACGGCGACCCGCCGGCCGAGCTGCGCCGCGCGAATGGCAGCCACGTACCCGCCCGTGCCGGCGCCGACTATGACGACATCGTAGGAGTTGGACAACGGGCCCTCCTGACGGTCACCACCCGACCTTATCGGACGCAATTCGCAAGTGTCAAGGAGGCGGTATACTCGCGGCCGCTCCATGTCCGAACGAAAAAAGACCGTCCTCATCGTCGACGATGACGAGGGGATGCGGGACACGCTGACCGTTCTGCTCAAAGCGCAGTACCGGATTCTGCGCGCCGCGACCGGCGAAGCGGCCCTGCAGATGATGGAAAAGGAAGATGTCGACCTGATGCTGCTCGACGTCCGCCTGCCGGGCATCAGCGGATTCGAGGTCCTCAAGATCGCGAAGGAGAACTATCCGTACGTCGAGGTGATCGTGATCTCGGTCATCAAGGAGCTGGATGCGGCGATCGAGGCCATGCGGCATGGCGCGTATCACTACATCTCCAAGGACTTCGACCTCGAAGGGCTTCGGACGCTCGTCGCGAACGCCAGCGAGCGGCAGGATCTCAACCGCCATGTGATGCGGCTCCGTGCCGAGGTGGCCGAACAGGTCGACCGCGAGTTCGTCGTCGGACCGAGCCGCGCGACCCGCGATGTCATCGAGATGGCCCGGAAGGTCGCCGGGCTGTCGGCCACCGTCCTGATCCTCGGCGAGAGCGGCACCGGCAAGGAGCTGCTCGCGCGCCTCATCCACCGCGAGTCGGGCGCGGCCGACGCGCCGTTTGTCGCCGTCAACCTGGCCGCCATTCCCAGGGATCTGGTGGAGAGCGCGCTGTTCGGGCACGAGAAGGGCTCGTTCACCGGCGCCATCCGCCAGCAGCTCGGGAAGTTCGAGCTGGCCGCCGGCGGCACGTTGTTTCTCGATGAGGTCGGGGACCTCCGCTACGAGCTGCAGGCGAAGCTGCTGCGCGCCATTCAGGAGGGCGAGATCGAACGGGTCGGCGGCACGCATCCGATCAAGACCGACTTCCGCCTGATTGCGGCCACCAACACTGACTTGGACAAGGCGGTCAAGGACGGCACCTTCCGCGAAGATCTGTACTACCGCCTGAACGTGATCCCGCTCCGGATGCCGGCGCTCCGCGACCGCATCGACGATGTACCCGAGCTGGCGCGGTTCTTCGTCGGGCGCTACAGCGTCAAGTTCCGCAAGAATATCCAGGGCATCGCCGACTCCACGCTGCAGATTCTGAGCAGCTACTGGTGGCCCGGCAACATCCGCGAGCTGGAGAACCTGATCGAGCGGCTCGTGGCCGTGTCCGACCGCGACTGGATCTCGGATGAAGACCTGCCGTACGAGCTGCACGTCGCCCAGCTCGCTGCGCAGCCGTCCGGCGGCTCCGAGAACCTGCTGGAGCAGGCGGTCTCGACCTTCGAGCGCAACTTCGTCATCCGCGCACTCGAGAAGTCGGCATGGAACGTGACTGCAACCGCCCGTGCGCTCGGCATCCCGCTGAGCACCCTGAAGTTCAAGATGGATCGGCTTGAGATCCGGGAGCTCGCCCGCAAGATCCGCGGAAATTAGGAACAGAAGCGGTTTCATAACCGACGTAGTGCCCGGCTTTAGCCGGGCTGAAGCCCGGCACTACGTACGAAATCGGTGCCCGTGGTCGGGTATGAAACCGGTTGTGGAGTCGCTTGCCGTCAGTCAAGGAGTTGCAGCACGGGCCAAGAAGTTGGCCGCCACCCGATAGGCCTGTCTTGCCTCGCAACATCTTCCGGAACAAGGGGTAACAGCTACACACAACCGCTGTAAGTGAGGGTCCCGGCAACCCCTTGGCCGGGCGCGCCGAGCGCCCGTATTGGCGAGCCGCCTGCCGATCGCGCGTATCCCTTCGCAAATTCTCGATGTCCGCTTCCGAATCCGTGCACACCCGCCGCGGCACATCCGTTGCCTAGCTGAACGAACAGCCGCAGGGAACGCCCGTCGTCCGGGTGCCCGCCTGCAGCAGCCCGGAGACCACATGCAGCTCTCGCGATTCAACGTGCACGTGCCGCTGGCGGACCGGAACGAGGTGTTCCTGATGAACACCTTCTCTGACGCGCAGCTCGTCGCGTCGAACGAGGTGAGCGGGCTGCTGGCCCGCATCGCGCGCGGCGACTCCGCCTTCAACCAGGAGGAGCTGGGCACGATCGAGACGCTCGTGGAGAACGGATTCGTCGTCGGGAGCCGCGAGGACGAGAGCGCCGCCCTCAGCAAGTACTTCCAGGATCTCCGCGAGGACACCGAGCAGCTCCGCGTGACCGTCCTGACGACGCTCCAGTGCAACTTCGCGTGCGACTACTGTTTCCAGGGCGACCACGGGGACCACAACAAGTTCGCCGAGAAGATGTCGCTCGAGACGGCCCGCGACGTCGTCGGCTGGATTGAGAAGCGGCTGGACGAGATCCGTCCCGAGAAGTTCGTGCTGACGCTGTTCGGCGGCGAGCCGCTGTTGAACCTGCCGGTGGCCTACTACCTGGCCGAGCAGTGCCACGCGCTGTGCACCGCGCGCGGAGTCGAGCCGGGCATCAGCCTCATCACCAACGGGCTGCTCCTGGCGCCCGAGGTGGTCAACCGTCTCGTGCCCTGCGGCCTCTACGGCGTGAAGATCACGCTCGACGGCGACCGCGACACGCACAACCGCATGCGTCCGCTGCGCGGCCGGCAGGGGACGTTCGACCGCATCATCGAGAACGTCCGCCAGGTGGCGCACCTGGTGCCGATCACCATCGGCGGCAACTTCGACGAGTCGTCGGTCGACAGCTACCCGGCCCTGCTCGATTTCCTCCGCGAGCAGGAGTTCGCGGACAAGATCGCGCGCGTCAACTTCAAGCCGATCATCAAGTCGTTCGCCGAGGCAGCCCCCAAGGGGGTGATTCCGCTCACGGCGGTTGGCAGTAGTGGCAAGCCGCTGAATGGAACCTGCATGACCACCGCAGGCGCCGGCGCGCTGAAAGGGTCGAGCGTCTGCGACTCCTGTCACTTCGCCGACGAGAAGATGGCCTTCCTGCGGAGCGAGACGCGGAAGCGCGGCTTTCCGACACCCGACGGCGTCCACATGGGGCCGTGCGAGATCCACCGGCGGCATGCCTACACGCTCGGGCCCGACGGATCGATCTACGCCTGCCCAGGATTCACCGGCGCCAAGACCGAATCGGTCGGCCACATCGACGGCCATGAGGAGTCCTGGCAGGAGGCCGCGGCCGAGCGCTTCGATCGGCTCAGCCCCCGCAAGGACGAGTGCGGAGACTGTTCGTTCATCCCCGTGTGCGGCGGCGGCTGCTCCGTTGCGGGACACACCGAGCTTGGTGACATGTATCAGCCGTCATGTCACAAGGGTGCGTTCGAGTCGGCTGTGGTCAGCCTGGCGGAACGCACCGTCGCAGCTATCGCGTAACCATCGGCCACTCACCAGAAACGGAGTAGAATGATGAAACTCACCGTTATCAAGAAGGCGACGACGACTCGGAAGCCGCAGAACTTTTGCCCGTGGATTGTGGAAGGTGGCTCACCTCAGGACAAGAGGTAAGAAGTCCTGTCCGGGCTTCGACCCGGCAACTCTTTGCTTCGATACGCCGCACCACCCTGCAGGTCTGGTGCGGCGTCATTTTTTCCCTCGCCTCTTCCGCCTGCAATCCCTCTCCACAACGACAGAGTGAACCGTCTGCACTTACGATCGGATTTCCCGAAGGAGGTGTAGCTAGTGCTAGTCTCGGTCTTGGGCAACTGATCGCCGGGCTGACGCTCGAGGGGCTGACGCAATCGTACATGAGCGTTGATGGACGCGCTGTCCCACGCCTGGCTGAGAAATGGACCTGGGAGAATAACGGCCGTCGTCTGCGCGTCGATCTGAGGCCGGGCGTCTCATTCCACGATGGAACACCTCTGACTGCGACAATTGCCGCCGAAGCGCTGAGCCGTGCCGTTGCGTTACCCGCAAACCGGGCGTTGTATCCGTCGGTGACCGACATAACTTCCATAAGCGCCGACGGAGCCTTGCAGCTGGTGGTCGAGTTGTCTAAGCCATCAGCGTTTCTTCCGGACGACCTGGATCTGCCGCTCAGCCTCGGTCCTGACGGCGTCGGCACCGGAGCGTTTCGGCTTACGCGAAGGGATTCTTCAGGCGCGGAACTGGAGCGCTTCGACCGGTACTACCTCGGTGTTCCGAAAATTGACCGCATCGTCGTCCTGGTGTCAGACAACCTGAGGACATCCTGGGCGCGGCTGCTCCGCGGCGAAGTTGACATGGTCACCGATGTACCTCCGGAAGCGGTTGAGTTCATTCAGAACGATGACATTCAGGTGATTTCGTTCGCGCGAAGTTTTCAGTTTCTGATCGCTTTCAACGCGCGCGCAACGTCCTTTCGATCGCCAGCGGTGCGACGTGCGCTCAACGCGGCTATCAACCGCGAGGCCTTAATCGCGAACGTGTTGCAGGGGCAGGGACATCCGGCGACCGGACCGATCTGGCCGCAGCACTGGGCATACGACTCCTCCGTGCAACCGTTCGGATTCGATCCGCGCGGCGCGGTGTCGGCACTTGAGGCCGAGGGCTATCAGCTTCAGCCCGGATCTGATGACGCCAACCGCCCGCCTGCGCGGCTGCGGTTCACCTGCCTGTTGCCTGCTGAATTCAGCCTCCTGGAACGCATAGGATTGGAGGTTCAGAAGCAGCTGTACGACATTGGCGTCGATGTTCAGTTCGACCCGCTGCCGCCGGAGGAGTACAGCTTGCGGATCAGCGAAGGACGCTTCGAAGCCGTCTTGGTCGACATGATTAGCGGGCCCGCCCTCGCGCGCCCCCACATCTTCTGGGGCGCGCCGCGCCGCGAAGGGCTTCACGCTTTCGGGTACGCCAACGCAGAGGCGCTGCGGCTCTTCGAGCTCCTTGGCTCGTCCACGAATGAAGCGGCCACGCGATCCGCGGTCGGCCGGCTCCAGCGCGTGCTCCTCGATGACCCCCCCGCGCTTTTTCTCGCCTGGAACGAGCGCGCACGAGCCGTACGGCGTCAATTCAACATTCCATCATCCGGTGGCGACCCCCTGTTCACAATTCCTCAATGGACCGAAAACACCGATAGACAGCCCGTTTCCACTCAGTGACCCGCATTTCCACCCGTTTCGCGCTGCTGCTGGCCGCCGCGGCCGTCGTGCCGCTGCTCGGCTACGGTGCCGTCTCGATCTATTCCCTGCGGACGGGCGCCCAGCAGGCGGTGATCCTGGGCAACCTCAACGTCGCCCGCCAGGTGGCCGAGCAGATCGAGCTCTACGTGACCGGCAGCGTCAAGATCCTGAAGGCCGTCGCCGCCGACCTGCAGCAGACCGGCCTCCAGCAGTGGCAGAAAGACCGCATCCTCAAGAACTTCGTTCTCCAGTTTCCAGAGTTCAAGGAGCTGACCCTCGTCGACGACAACGGCATCCCGACGGTGTCCAGCCGTCTCGGCGCGCCGACGGTGAGCGTGCCGGGCTCCGAGGGTGTCGCTTTCGAGGGCGTGCTGATGTCGCGCTTCTCCGTTGACGACGACCTGCTGCCGACGTCGATCGTCGCCGTCAGGCTGCAGGATGAAGAAGGCGGATGGCTCGTGGGCCGGTTGAACCTCGAGGAGCTCTGGCGCATGGTCGATCGCATCCGCGTTGGCGATGCCGGCTACGCCCTCGTCGTCACGGGCGACGGGCAGCTGCTCGCCCACGGCAATCCGGCGGCGAAGTCGCGCGTCGCGCGCGGCGACAACCTGCGCACACATTCGCTCATGTCCGGAGGCGACGGCGCGGCACCGAGCGGGGAAACCGCCTTCGGTCAGTACTCGGACGAGCGGGGGCCGGTGCTGGGCGTTGCCGCGCGCCTGCCCTCGCTCGGCTGGACCGTCATCGTCGAGCAGCCGCGGTCCGAGGCGTTTGCGATTCCCATCTACCTGCAGTGGCAGCTCGGGATCGCCATCACCATCGCGCTGATGGTCATGCTCGGCGTCGGCTACGTCTTTGGCTACCGCTTCATCGATCCCATTCTCGCCCTGACGCGCGGCACCAGGGCGCTGGCGGAAGGCCGGCTCGATGAGCGGGTCGCCGTCGAGTCGAAGGACGAGATCGGCCAGCTCGGCGTCGCGTTCAACAACATGGCCGACCGGCTGGTGGAGCTGCAGGAGGACGTCCGGAAGAAGGAGCGGCAGGCGATGTTCGGGCGGATCTCGATCGGCCTGGTCCACGACCTCTCGCATCCGATTCAGAACATCGGCAACAGCTGCAAGCTGATCATCAAGATGTTCGACGATGTGGAATACCGCGAGACGTTCAAGCGCACGATCGAGCGCGAGCTGGCGCAGGTCAAGCGGGTGCTCGACGATCTCCGAAACGTCGCGCGTCCCATCCCGCTGCAGATGTTCCCGATCGACACCAACAAGGGGCTGGCCGACCTTGTCGAGTCGATGCAGACAACCGCCGAGACCGCCGGCCTGCGGATCGAGCAGGAGCTCGTTCTCGGGCCGCTGTACATCGACGCCGACCTGTACGCGCTCAATCGCGTCTACCGCAATCTGATCACGAACTCACTGCAGGCGACGCCGCCGAGCGGAAGCGTCGTGGTCCGCAGCACGCGCGACGGCAGCCACGCGGTGATCGAAGTGGCGGATACGGGGTACGGCATCCCGAAGGAGCGCCTCGAGACGATCTTCGAGGACTTTGTCACCACCAAACGCCGCGGTCTCGGCCTCGGTCTGGCCATCTCGAAGAAGATCGTGGAGCAGCTCGGCGGAACGATCTCGGTGCAGAGCGAGGTGGGCGTCGGCACGACGTTCACCCTGCGGTTCCCGCTCACGAAGGCCCGCCCCCAGCGGCTCGAAGCCGTCTAGCTCTACACGAAAAAAATAAACCCGGCGCCAGGGCGCCGGGTTGGGGGAACGCGCACGGCTGTGAGAGGCCCCTGCCGGGCCCTTACTTCTTCGGCAGGACCGTGTCCTTGAGCTGCTTGGCGATCCGCGCCTTGACGACGGTCTTCGCCGGGATCTTGATGGCCTCACCCGTTGCCGGGTTGCGCCCCATGCGTGCCTTCCGCTTCTGCACGACGAGCTTCACCATGCCGGGGAGCACGAACTCGCCCGCTCGCTTCAGCTCCTTTTCGGCGAGGCTGGTCAGCTCGTCGAAGTACTCGCGCGCCTGCGTACGCTTCATCTCGAAGCGATCGGCGAAATGTGAAAAGAGTTCGGACTTGCCCATTCTCCGGGCCTCAGCCATCACGTCCCCCTTGCTGATGCGCGTCAATTCTTCGGCCGGTCGCAGCTGCGCGCGCGCTCACACTGCGGCGGAAACTTGTGGCAAAACCGCGGTAATGCTATCTCGCGCGATGGTGGGTGTCAACGAAACGCGTGCCTCAACCCGTCGATTTCGGCCCAAAGTGCTAGAATTTCGCGGCGTGTCAAGCACGAAGGTCCTCGAGACGTTTCCCAATCCGCGCCCCGGACGGGAGTTCGAAATCGCGATCGCGTGCCCCGAGTTCACCTCGGTGTGTCCCAAGACCGGGCTTCCCGACTTCGGCGAGATCCGCATCACGTACGTCCCGGGCGATCGCTGTATCGAGTTGAAATCGTTGAAGTACTACATCATCGAGTTCCGCAACCGCGGCATCTTCTATGAGGCGGTTACCAACGAGATCCTGGACGATCTGGTTGCCGCCTGCCAGCCGCGGCGGATGACCGTGGTGGGGGATTTTTCGGTCCGCGGCGGCATCAAAACGGTGGTGACGGCCAAATACGAGCAGTAGTTCTTTGGGATTTGGGGTTTGGGATTTGGGATTTGATAGCCCCCACCGCGTCCCGATTGACGGGACCCTGGATCTTCACGCTTTCCTTCCTTCCGACACCAGGTCCGTCGTCGAGGAGTACGTCAGCGCCGCACATGCCGCCGGCCTCCGCGAGGTGCGCCTGATTCACGGGCGAGGAAAAGGGATTCAGCGCGGAATCGTCCACCAGGCGCTCGAGCGGCATCCCCTGGTCGAGGAGTTCTGGGATGCCTCGGAGTCCCATCTCGGAGCGACCGTCGCCCGCCTGCGGTCGGCAGGTTCATCGTAGCGGCCGGGCTGAAGCCCGGCCTCTACGATCAGACGAGCTGACGAACGTCGCAAAAAAGGACCACACCCGCCCGAGGCCCGTTGGCAGTTTCCGCACACCTTTGCCTCTGTCTCCGCGATTTGCCGGGCGGACTGCGCGGGAATCCGTCCTGCACTCGCGCCGGACGTGAACCTCCGGCGCGGCGACGTGCTTGGCGTGCGTGACGAGCGATGGCGGGTCGTCCGGCATCGCATCGACGGCGGCATCACCACCGTCGATGCGGTCGGCTGCAGCGCGGCCAACCGCACGGCGACGGCCCGATTTCTCTTGCCGTTCGAACCCGTTCGCCGCTTCAGCGCGGCGCCACGACCGCGCCTCGTCCGCACGGCACGATGGCGGCACTCGGCGCGCCGGCTGCTGGCCGACGCACAGCCCTCCTGGGCGTCCCTCACCGCGGCCACTCGCGCGGATCTGGATCTCATTCCGTTTCAGCTCGAGCCGACGCTCGCCCTTCTGAACGGCCACGGCTGCCGCTTCCTGATTGCCGATGCCGTGGGGCTCGGCAAGACCGTTGAAGCAGGGCTCATGATTGCCGAAACCCTGTCGCGCAACGCGGCCGCCAGAGCGCTCGTGATCTGTCCGGCCGGACTGCGGGAACAGTGGTGCGGCGAGCTCATCCACCGCTTTGGACTGGGCCCGGTCGTCTTCGACGCGTACGGCGTCGCCCACGCCGCCGCCCGGCTGCCTCCCGACGTCAACCCGTGGGCGCTCCAGCCGCTCGTGATCACGTCGATCGACTTCGTCAAGCGCCCCGAGGTCGTCCGCGCGCTCGAACGGCTCACCTGGGACATCGTCGTGCTCGACGAAGCGCACAACCTCGCTGGCCGGTCGGACCGTGCGGCGGCCGCGGGGATGCTCGGCCGGCGCGCACGCGTCGTGGTCATGCTGACCGCGACGCCTCATTCAGGCGACGACCGCGCATTCGATCGCCTGTGCGATCTGGGCCGCCTGACGGCCAGCGAACCGCTCGTGGCGTTCCGTCGGACGAGGTCGGACGCCGGGGTGGCGCGCCCGGTTCGTGGCCGACTGCTCCGCGTGCGCACGACGGCGGCCGAGGCCGCCATGCACGAGGCGCTGCTTGCCTACACCCGGCAGGTCTGGGCCGGTTCAAGCGGAGCGCGCCCCGGAGCACGGCTCGTGGCGTCGCTGCTGGCCCGGCGCGCATGCAGCAGCCCCGACTCGCTCGCCCGATCGATTACCAGGCGGCTGGCGATGCTTGCGACAACAGAGAGCGTCGCCGCGCAGCCGGCGCTGCCTTTTGGTCCCCCGGACACTGGCGACGAGGAACCGTCTGCGGTGCTGGGAACGCCTGGCCTGACGCACGTCGCCGACGAACGGCGCCTTCTCGAACGTCTGCTCCACCTGGCCCAGGCGGCGGCCGCCGCGGAAAGCAAGATTGCGGCGCTCCGGCGGTTCCTGCGCCGAACGCGCGAGCCCGCCATCGTGTTCACCGAATACCGCGACACGCTGAACCGGCTGGCGCAGGCGCTCGGCGGCATGGATGCGGTCGAGCTCCACGGCGGGCTGACGGCGCGAGAGCGGGCTGACGCGCTGCGCCGGTTCAACGACGGCCGGGCGCGGCTGCTGCTGGCGACCGACGCCGGCAGCGAGGGGCTGAACCTGCACCACCGCTGCCGGCTGGTGATCAATCTGGAGCTTCCGTGGACTCCGCTTCGGCTGGAGCAGCGCGCGGGGCGGGTCGATCGGCTCGGGCAGAGGCGGCGCGTTCACGTCATTCATCTCGTCGCAGCCGGCACGTGCGAGCACTCGGTGCTGGCGCGTCTCGTCAGCCGGATCAGCCGCCTTCGCGGGTCGATGGGCCTTCTCGCCCGTCTCCCCGATGAACAACACGTGGCCTCCTCAGTGTTCGATGCTGCGCCGCTGCCGGATCCCGGCGCGCCTGCCGCGGTCGCTCCACACGTTGTCACGGTCGACGTCAGGCGCCAGGCCGAAACCGAAGCGCGGCGCATTCAGATCGCCCGCGCACTGCGGAATGCCGAAAGGCATCCCGGTTCCGACGACCGGCCGGCGATCGCCCGTATCCGTCGGCGGCGCGGCCGAACCGGCCCGCCGCAGTGCGTGTGGGCATTCAGGGCGCATTTCACCGGCGCTCACGGCCGTCTTCTGTGGCAGACGCTGATCCCGCTCGTGGCGGCGCTTCGAGGCGGACACGAGCCGGCAGCCGTGCGGGCGCTGCTCGATCCCGACCAACCGGTGGTGCAGCGCGCCATCTCACGTGCGTGCGCCCTGTCTCTGCGCGGCCTGCGGGCAGAGCTTCGACGCCCCCTGGCCTGCTGGCGCGCCCGCGAAGGCGCCCTGGTGACGGCGCTTCAAGCCGACCACGGGCGTCTTGCCGCCTGCCTGCTGCAGGGCGGGCTCTTCACCCGCTCGAACGAGCGCATCGCAGCCGCACAATCACGTCAGCTCGAGGACGCGCTGCGGCGGTCGCGCGCGCGTCTCGCCGAGCTCGCCGACAGCGCCGACCCTCGCGTCGACTCGTTCGACCTGGGCTTCGGCGCCCTCATGGAGTGACATGATCGCCGGCGTTCGAGGACGACTGCTGACCTCGAGCTTCATCGAGCGCCGCCTGAACGAACTGCCTGGGGCGGCAGCGCCGCCGCCACAGGTCGTGCGGGCCCTGGACGTCTGGTCGGAGCGCAGACATGCGACGCTGGGGCCGGCCTCGAGCATTCGCGCGATCGGTGAGATCGCGGTGATTCCGCTGCTGAAGCTTCTGGGGTTCGACATCCGGCGCCGGATCGACGAGGCCGATCGCACGATCGTGCACGCGGCGGCTGCGGCGGACGTTGTTCCGGTCGTCATCCTCCAGTGGAACGCGCCGCTCGACGCGGCCTGGCGGGGCGCGATTCTCGATGGCATCCGCGCTGACGCGCGCTGGTGCCTCTGCTGCAACGGCGCCTCCCTGCGGCTGGTCGACGCGCATCACACGTGGACGCGCCAGCACCTCGAGTTCGACCTGACGCTGCTGCCGTATGCAGACGATGTGCGGACGCTGTTCTGGACGACGGTTCGCGCGGACGCCTTCGCCGGCCGCCCGTCGCTCCTGGAGCGCGCGGTCGCGCTCTCGGCGAGGTACGGCGCCGAAGTCTGCCGGGCGCTCGGCAGCGGCGTGCTCGAAGCGCTCGACACGCTGTTCGGAGCGGTCGCGCAGCGCGAGCCGTCCCGATCGCCCCGGGCCCTGTTCGAGCAGTCGCTGACGGTGCTCTACCGCGTGCTGTTTCTTCTGTTCGCAGAGGCGCGCGGGCTTGTTCCGGTGTGGCATCCCATTTACCGGGAGCGCTACACGATCGAAGGCATCGTCACCACGCTGCTCGCCGGAGGCCGCTACTCCGGGATCTGGGAGGCGGTGCTGGCGATCTCCCGGCTCGCGCATGCCGGGTGCCACACCGGAGAGCTGCAGGTCACGGCCTTCAACGGCCGCCTGTTCTCCCCGGCTCAGTCGAGCGCGTTCGACCGTACGCGGATCGGCGACCGGATCATGGGCCAGGCGGTTCTTGCGCTGGGCAGCACACCGGCTGCCGGAAGCCGCACCCGTATTTCGTACGGCGATCTCGACGTGGAACAGCTCGGCGCCGTGTACGAGCGTGTGCTCGAGTACGAACCGGCAGGCACGGACGCAGAATCGAAGCGGGCCGCGGCAGGGGCCAGTCTGGTCCGCAACCGCGACAACCGCCAGTCGAGCGGCACGTTCTATACCCCTCGCCTCCTGACGGCGTTTCTCGTCCGTCACACGCTGGAGCCGCTGGTCGCCGGTCGAAGCGCCGACGACATCCTCGAGCTGCGGGTACTCGACCCGGCCATGGGCAGCGGCGCGTTTCTCGTTGCGGCATGCCGGTATCTCGCGGCGGCGGCCGAGGCCAGCCTGGTCCGCGACGGCCGCTGGCATTCCGGCGATGTGACGGACGGGGACCGAACGGCGCTCCGCCGCGACATCGCGATGCGCTGCCTCTTCGGCGTCGACGTGAATCCGATGGCCGTGCAGCTTGCCCGGCTGTCGCTCTGGCTTGGAACGCTGGCGTCCGATCGCCCGCTCACGTTCCTCGATCACCATCTCGTGGCGGGCGACAGCCTCATTGGCGCCACCCTCGACGACCTCGTCCGGCAGCCGACTCGAACGCGGGAGCCGCGGCGCCGGGCGGCTCCCACTCCGCTCTACGACAGCCTGGACGCGACACCCGCGCTCGAACAGGCCGTGCGCACGCGGTTGGCGCTCGCGCGGCAACCGGACGAATCCGCGGCCATCGTGGCCGGGAAGGGAAGGACGATCGAGGCGCTTCACGCGCCGGAATCGCCGCTCGGACGATGGTCGAGCGTGCTCGATCTCTGGTGCGCCGGCTGGTTCTGGGAGGCGGCCACCCCGCTCACTGCAGGCGTGTTCGGCGAGTTGCGCGACCGCCTGCTCGGGCGCGGCGGCTCACTGCCGGCACGCGTCGCCGAGCCGCTGCTGGAGCACTCGAGAGCGGCGGCGGCCCGCCACAGTTTCCTTCACTGGCCGCTTGCGTTTCCAGAGGTCTTCTCCGACGAGGAAGGGGCGCGACTCGCCTCTCCGGGATTCGATGCCGTCATCGGCAATCCTCCGTGGGACATGGTCCGCGGAGACAGCGGAGACGAGACCGTGCGCGCCGGACGGAGGCTGACGGCGCACCAGTTCACCGGCTTCGTGCGCGAGGCCGGCGTCTATCGCCTCGACGCCCGCTCGCATCTCAATCGCTACCAGTTGTTCGTGGAACGGGCGCTCCAGCTCGTGAAGAAGGGAGGACGGATCGGGCTCGTCCTGCCCTCCGGGGTGCTGGCCGACGCAGGCGCGGCCGCGCTGCGGCGCCACCTGTTCGACCGGGCCAGGATCGATTCGATCACCGGACTGGACAACCGGCGCCGCTTCTTTCCGATCCACCGCAGCCTCCGCTTCGCCGTGCTGACGTGCACCGCGGGGCAGCCGACCGATACGGTCGCGTGCCGTTTTGGCGTGACACGGGGCGAGGATCTCGAACGCGACGCACGCCCGCTGCTGATCTCGCGCCCGCTGCTGTCGCGGATATCAGGTCCGGACGATCTGGGCATTCCTGAGCTTGCCACCGAGCACGACCTCCGCATCGTCGAAGCCACGAGCGGCAGCATCCCGTGCGCCGGCGCCCCGGAGGGATGGGGCCTCGAGTTCGGGCGGGAGCTCAATGCCACCGACGATCGCGGCCTGTTCAGGCCGTTCCGCGGCCGCGGCGATGTGCGGCCCGTTCTGGAAGGCAAACAGATTCAGCCCTTCCGGTCCGAGGTCAACGCCTGCCGGTACGAAGTCGCTGCCGGATCGGCGCCCCACATCCCCAGGCGCGCCCGGGTCGCGTACCGGGACGTCGCCAGCGCCACGAACCGCCTCACGCTGATTGCCGCCGTCGTTCCCGCGCGCGTGGTGACCACCCACACGCTCTTCTGCCTGAAGTCGACGCTCTCTGCGGACGCGCAGCAGGTCGTCTGCGCGCTCCTGAACAGCTTCGTCGCCAACTACCTGATCCGGCTGCGCGTCAACACCCATGTCACCACGGCCCTGGTCTCGCGGCTGCCACTGCCTTTCCTCGATGCGCGGCATCCATGGTTCGCCAGGATCGCCCGGCTGGCGCGCGCGCTGATGCGCGGCCGTGAGCCTGTCGACGACATGACGGAGTATCCGGAGCTGCAGGCGATCGTGGCGCACCTGTACGCGATCGGCAGCGCCGACTTCGAGCACATCCTGGGCACCTTCCCGCTGATTCCGGTCGCGGTGAAGGAAACAGCGCTTCGCCGGCTCTCTGCACTCCGCTGACGGGCCACAGAGACACAGAGGCACAGAGAAGATGCGTGATGGATTACATGCCCAACTCACCGAGCAGATCCTGCACTGCGTGGGGTTCGCCGCGTGATGCTCTGATCGAGTCGGGTACGTGTCCGCCCGCCTCTGTGGCTCTGTGCCTCTGTGGCCCGTATCGAACTGCGGAGTCCTCGTATATGAGGGTACGATAGAAGAGGCCATGAAGCTGGAGTCGATTCAGGGCGTCAATGCCGGGTACGTGGTCGAGCTGTACGAGCGCTACCGCCAGAACCCCGAGTCAGTTGACGCTGCCACGCGCGCCGTCTTCGAGAGCTGGCAGCCGGTGGATGCCCGCGAGCCCGAGCCCTCCGGCATCCCGTCCACCCTGCACGCCGTCGTCGGCGCCGCCAACCTGGCCGAGTGCATCCGGCGGTACGGACATCTGGCGGCGCGCACCGACCCGCTCGGATCGGACCCGCCCGGCGACCCCTCGCTGTCACCGGCCGCCCACGGACTCACCGATGAGGACCTGAAGCGCCTGCCCGCCTGGCTCGCCGGCGGCGTCGTAGCCGAGAGCACGGCCAGCGCGTTCGACGCGATCGAGACGCTGCGGCGCGTCTACTGCTCCACCACCGGCTTCGACCTGGCGCAGGTGTTCGTCCCCGAAGAGCGCGTCTGGCTGCGTCATGCCGTCGAGTCGGGCCGCTTCCTGCCCACGACGGATCCGCAGAGCGCCGACGCGCTGCTGGATCGCATCACGCAGGTCGAAGTCTTCGAGCAGTTTCTCCATCGCGTGTTTCCCGGCAAGACGCGCTTCTCGATCGAAGGGCTCGACATGCTCGTCCCGATTCTGGACGAGATCATCAGCGGCGCCGGCGATCGGGGCGTGCGGCACATCGTGCTCGGCATGGCGCATCGCGGGCGTCTGAACGTGCTCGCCCACGTGCTCGACACGCCGTACGCCGAGATCCTTGCGGAGTTCAAGGACCGCATTCAGCACGAGGCGGTGCGGCTCGATCTCGGCTGGCGCGGCGACGTCAAGTACCACGCGGGCGCGCGCACGTCGACGCCGCGCGGGCAGATGTTCGTCACCCTGGTGCCGAATCCGAGCCACCTGGAGGCGGTGAACCCGGTCGTGGAAGGCATGGCGCGCGCCGCCGGAACACGGACCGATCGGCCCGGAGAACCCGTCTTCGACGGCCGCATCGTGCTGCCGGTCCTCATCCACGGCGACGCCGCCTTTCCGGGACAGGGCGTCGTCGCCGAGACGCTGAACCTCTCCCGGCTCGCCGCCTATGACACCGGCGGGACGATTCACATCATCGCCAACAATCAGCTCGGGTTCACGGCCACGCCGGCCGAGTCGTACAGCACGAGCTATGCGAGCGGGCTGGCGCGCGGCTTCAAGATTCCCATCGTCCATGTCAACGCGGACGATCCCGTGGCCTGCCTCGAGGCGGCGCGCCTGGCGTGGGAATACCGCACACGGTTCCAGCGCGATTTTCTCATCGACCTCGTCGGCTACCGGCGCCACGGCCACAATGAGGGCGACGAGCCGGCGTTCACGCAGCCGCTCATGTACCGCGGGATTGCGGCTCACCCCACCGTCCGATCGCTCTGGGCCGACGTGCAGGCGCGGCAGGGGCAGATTCCGAGCGAGCGCGCGGACGCGATCACCCGGAAGCATTTCGCGACGCTCGAAGCGATGTATCAGTCGCTCGCGCCCGAGGTCGAATCCTCCGCCGAGTTGCCGGAGCCTGCGCCGCCGCGCGCCGCCGCCCGGATCGACACCGGCGTCCCGCTCGATCGGCTCCGTTCCCTGAACGACGCGCTGCTGGCGCCACCCGCCGGCTTCACGTTTCACCGCAAGCTTCAGCGCGCCCGCGACCGCCGGAAGGCCGCGCTCGCCGACCCTGGCGCGCGGACCGTCGACTGGACCACCGCCGAGGAGCTCGCGCTCGCCAGCGTGCTCGCCGACGGCATCCCGATCCGCATGACCGGCGAAGACGTCGAGCGCGGCACCTTCAGCCAGCGGCACGCGGTGTTTCACGATCCCGGGAGCGGCCACCGGTTCGTGCCGCTGCAGTCGTTCGCAGGCGCCCGCGCGGCATTCGAGATTCACAACAGCGCGCTCTCGGAGAACGCCGCGGTCGGCTTCGAGTTCGGCTACAACGTGTACGAACCGGGATGTCTCGTGCTGTGGGAGGCGCAGTACGGCGACTTCCTGAACGGCGCCCAGGTGATGCTCGACCAGTTCGTCACGTCGAGCCGGGCGAAGTGGGGGCTGCGGCCGTCGCTGGTGTTTCTACTGCCGCACGGCTACGAAGGCCAGGGTTCGGAGCATTCGAGTGCACGACCGGAGCGGCTGCTGCAGGCGGCAGCGGATGTGAATCTGCGCCTCGTCAACTGCAGCACGGCGGCGCAGTACTTCCACGTACTCCGGCGCCAGGCGGCGCTGCTGCAGACCGACCCGTTGCCGCTCTTCGTCCTGACGCCGAAGAGCCTGCTTCGCCACGCCGCCGTCGCGTCGACGCCGATGGAGCTGGCGGAAGGCCGCTTTCAGCCGGTGCTGGACGACGCGGGAGCCAGGGACCGGGCCAGGGAGGTGCGGCGTGTGATCTTCTGCAGCGGCAAGGTGTACGTGGACGCCGACGCCGGCGAACAGCGGAAGGCCAGACCCGACGTGGCGATCTGCCGGGTCGAGCAGTTGTACCCCTTTCCCGTGGAAACGCTGCGGGGCGTCCTCGACGCGTACCCCTCGCTGCGGGACGTGGTCTGGCTGCAGGAAGAGCCCGAGAACATGGGGGCCTGGGAGTTCGCACGTCCGCTGCTCGAGGAGATCGTTGGCGGCCGCTATCCGCTGAAGTACGTGGGACGGGCACGCAGCTCGAGCCCGTCGGAAGGCTCGGCCGCGTGGCACCACGTCAATCAGAAGATGCTGGTGGAGCGGGCGTTCGATCTGGCGAGACAGACCGGCGAGCCGTCGCTCGTGCTCTCCAAACACGTGTAGGGATCGAGATATGCCTCACATCGTTGTTCCGCAGCTCGGTGAATCGGTGGTCGAAGCGCGCGTCGCCCGCTGGCTCAAGAAGGAAGGCGATCGCGTCGAAACGGGCGAACCGGTGGTCGAGCTCGAGACCGAGAAGATCGACCTCGAGGTCGGCGCAGATCAGACCGGCGTCATTTCCAGCATCAAGCATCGGGAGGGAGACGACGTGAAGGTTGGGGAGGTGCTGGCGGTCATCGACGCCGCGGGAGCGCCCGCGCCGGCTCCCGAGCCGAAGGCGCCGCCGGCGCCAGAGGCGGGCGCAGGCGGCCGCGTCACCAAGCAGGACGTGCAGAGCGCTATCGCACCGACGGGCGAAAACCGAATTGCACCGGCCGCCGAACGCGGCGTCGCACCGACCCGCGAACAACGCATTGCACCCTCCGCCGACCGCCGCGAGGATCGCGTGCGCATGTCCAAGCGCCGCCAGACGATCGCGCGGCGGCTGGTCGAGGCTCAGCGTACGGCGGCGATGCTCACCACCTTCAACGAGGTGGACATGTCGGCGATCGTGGGGCTTCGCGAGCGGCACAAGGAGGCCTTCAAGAAGGAGCACGGCGTCGGGCTCGGGATCGCGTCGTTCTTCGTCAAGGCGAGCATTGCCGCCTTGCAGGCTTTCCCCCAGCTGAACGCGGAAATTCAGGGAGACGAGATCGTCTACAAGCGTTATTACGACATCGGGATTGCCGTCGGCGCCGAAGGCGGCCTCGTCGTCCCGGTGCTTCGCGACGCCGACCGGATGTCATTTGCCGGGATCGAGCTCGGCATCCGCGACTTTGCCGCCCGGGCGGCCGACGGTTCGCTGACGCTCGAGGATCTGACCGGAGGAACCTTCACGATCACCAACGGTGGCGTCTTCGGCTCGCTGCTGAGCACGCCCATCCTCAACCCGCCGCAGGTCGGCATTCTCGGCCTGCACAAGATCCAGGATCGCGTGGTGCCGGCGGGCGGACAGCCGGCGATCCGTCCGATGATGTACGTGGCCCTCACCTACGATCACCGGCTGGTCGACGGCCGCGAAGCGGTCCAGTTTCTGGCGGCGATCGAGGAGCTCGTCGAAGATCCCGCCAGCCTTCTCCTGGTGAGCTGATGGTCCGACACACGCTGATTGTCTGCGCGCTGCTCGCCGCCGGGGCCGGCATCTCGGCTCAGGCGCCGGCGCCACTGCCCCCGCCGGCCGACGTCGCCGCGCCGCCGGCCGACGCCGTGAAGAGCCAGACGGGCATGGCGTCGAAGGTCGTGACGCCGGGAGCCGGCGCCGACAAGCCGACGCCCACCGACGTCGTCACCGTGCACTACACGGGATGGACTGTCGAGGGGCAGATGTTCGACAGCTCCCGCTCGCGCGGGACGCCGTCGATGTTCCCGCTGAACCGCGTCATGGCCGGGTGGCGCGAGTGCGTCGCGCTGATGACCGTCGGCGAAACGAGGCGATGCTGGCTGCCGGAGGATCTCGCCTATCGCGGTCAGGCGGGGCGCCCTCGCGGCATGGTCGTGTTCGACATCGAGCTGCTGGACACCCGGCGCGCGCCACACGTCGCGCCTCCCGACGTGGCCGATCCGCCCTCCGATGCCAGGCGCACCGCGTCGGGGCTGGCGTACAAGGTGCTCAAGCCTGGCGCCGGCACGCGTCGCCCGGCTGCGTTCCAGCGGGTCACCGTGCATTACACGGGCTGGACGACGGACGGCAAGATGTTCGACAGCTCGGTGGCCCGCGGCATGCCCGTCACGCTTCGTCTGGACGATGTGATCAGGGGGTGGACCGAAGGGATGCAGATGATGGTCGAGGGGGAGCGGACGCGCTTCTGGATCCCCCAGAGTCTCGCCTATAAAGGCGAGGCCGGCGCGCCGCGCGGAATGCTCGTGTTCGACGTGGATCTCATCAAGATCGAGGAGTAGGAGCGCCTACGGGCCGTGGAGGAGGTCACGCACGATTCGGATCAGATCCTCCTCCCAGAGCGGTTTGAAGTACACGTGCGCGCCCAGCATCTCCAGCTCACGTGCGACCCGCTCGTCGACGAAGTAGTCGCCGGTCACGACGGCGATCGGAATGGGGGCGTACCGAACGGTGGCCCGCAGCCGGCGCAAGAACTCCAGACCGTCGGTGGCCGGAAGGTGCAAGTCGAGGAGCACTGCCGCCGGGGCCGCGCGGGCCAGTTCCGCCCAACCCGATCGCGCGTCGAGGGCCACACGAACGCAGTAGCCTTCGGCCTTCAGCATGTACTCGTAAGCCTCCGCCGCGCCGGGATCGTCCTCAACGATCAGAATCGAGGCATCGCATACGCCAGAATCAGCCGTGGCTGGAAGATCATCCAACATGATGGTCCAAACATTCGCGCACCTTCGTCGCCAGGGTCTCGGGCCTGAACGGCTTCTGGAGAAAGCTGGCGTTCTGACTGCTCACGCCAAGGTCGATGACCTCTCGGCTTCTATATCCCGACACAAAGAGCACCTTGATCGCTGGCCGGCGTCGCACGATGCGTTGGGCCAGATCGGGGCCGCTCAGCCCGGGCATGATCATGTCGGTGACGAGCAAGTGGATCGCCCCGCGATAGCTGTCGTCAATCGCGATCGCGTCGCCGGCGTCCTGCGTCGACAAGACCGTGTAGCTGTACCGTTCAAGTACCTTTCGCATGAGGCTGCAGACGCCGGCATCATCTTCAACAAGCAGAATCGTCTCTGTTCCCTCGAGGGTCTGCACACACTGCGGCCCCGCCGCGGCGGATTCGACCGGGTCGTCCACCGCCGGCAAGTACATCGTCACGGTCGTTCCTACCCCGGGTGAGCTCTCAACCATGATGTAGCCGCCACTCTGCTTCACGAGTCCGTACACCATCGACAGGCCGAGGCCGGTGCCTTTGCCAGGCCCTTTGGTCGTAAAGAACGGCTCGAACACGTGGGCGAGCACCTCGGGTGCCATGCCACAGCCGGTGTCCTTGACGACGAGCGAGACGTAGTGGCCGGGTTGGGATCCCACGTGCCGGCGAACGAACGCTGGGCCCAGGACGGCATTGGCAGTCTCGATCGTCAGTGTGCCGCCCTGTGGCATGGCGTCGTGCGCGTTGACGACCAAGTTGATCACCAGTTGCTCGATCTGGCCTGGATCCGCTTTCGTGCGTCCGAGAGAGGGCGCAGCGACGATGTCGACGTGGATGTCCTCACTGACGATGCGGCTCAGCATCTTTGCCAGATTGCCCACCACCTGATTGAGATCGAGGACCTGAGGCACCAACAGCTGCTTCCGGCCGAACGCGAGCAACTGTCGTGTCAACTGGGAGGCCCGTTCCCCAGCCTTCTTGATTTCTTCAATATCGGCCGTGATGTTGGGCTGATCCCGGACCCGATCGAGCACGAGATCGCTGTACCCGATGATGGGGGTCAGGAGATTATTGAAATCGTGCGCGACCCCGGCGGTCAGCCGACCAATCTCCTCCATCTTCTGCGCTTGCCAGAACTGCTGCTCGAAGCGCTTCCGCTCGGTAATGTCCTCGAAGACCGTGGCGAATCGCCCGTTGCCCGTCGCGAGCGCCGTTATTGTGAAGCTCCTTCTTTGCGCCGGCCTAAACGTGGTTTCGAAGTCGAAGGTCGCGGGCTCTCCGGTGGCGACCACCCTGGCATAGGTCTCCAGGTACGACAGGAAGCCCGTTCCGTACAGTTCCGACCCGTTGTTCCCAACCGCCTCCGCTCTCGTCACTCCGAAGATCGCTTCGTACGCGGGGTTGACGTCGAGGATCCGGTAGTCGTGCGCCTCGCCCCGTTCGTCGTAGAGGATCTCACTGAGGGCGACGCCCTCCGGCATGCCCGAGAACAGCGAGTGATACACCTCCCCGCTCTCCCGTAGCGCCGCCGCCGGCCACGTGCGTCCGGTGAGCTCCACCTGAAACGCCCGCCGGTGCCTGGGCTGGCGTCCCGCGAGTGTGCTGCGTGAGATCCTCACGCGGTCCCCATTCGCCATCGACGGACCGGTGGCGTGTGGGCACGAACGGAAGCTCCGGATGTGCTGGATGGTCGCGATGTGGTGGCAGTCCATGAACACCTTCCGCCGATGACAGTGACGCGCAGACGCTCGAGACGTGTGGGACGGTGCTCTACTGTCCGACAGCCTGTTTCGCCAGCTTGCCATCGTTGAGCTCCGGCCGCGCCCTGGCGCAGAAGGCCGGGTTGTTCACCCACCAGTCCAACCCCATCTCCTTGGCCTTATCCACGGAACACACGACCAGGCGAATCTGGATCGTCAGGAGTTCGACCTCGACCAACCGAATCCTGATGTCGCCCGCAATGACGATTCCCTTGTCCAAAATGCGCTCGAGCAGATCGGCCAGAGTGGCCGACTGCATGGATTGAGTGACGGCGCGCCGTGATCCCATCTGCTACCTCTGATCTAGTCAACGGTCTCGAGAAGCGTTCCGAGGGGACCGAGGTCGATGTCAAGATCCCCTTCTTCCAGGTTGAAGGCCCGTCTCAGCCGGTCGAGTTCCTCGGCCTGCCGCATCAGGGTCATTCCGAGCCGCTCGACTTCGGTCTCGGTCAGCGAACCGCCCTCGATGCGGTGGATCGCCTGCCTCTCGAGCACCTCGTGGAGCAGCTTGACGACCGCCAACACCAGTTGCCCCAACCCGTTCTTGACGTCGTCGGGTTGGAGGTTCAGCCGGCCAGGGTGCCCGGCGATGTCGAGGTCGGACGCGTCCGCCCGTCCGGACCACAGAGACAGAGGCGACACGGCCGGCGGGTGGCCCTCCATGACACCGGCGCATTCGCTCGTCGCCTGCGACTCCGTGCGCGGCTCTTCACCGAAATCCATCGTCGGCCTCCGTGACGGCGCCGTTCCGCACCCCGTTCGGGGCACTCGAGGCTGCAATGTCCCGCGCCTTCTCGATCGACGTCAGGACCACCTGCAGCCCGAGATAGATCAGATCGATGTCGGCGACCGAGATGGTGATGTCGCCAGCGACGACGACACCTTTGTTGAGCACTCGGTCGAGCACCTCGCACAGCGAAGCGCGATCGACGGCGCTGAGGGCTCGCGGAGGATTGCCGGGCCCTTCCACTGCGGGTGACCGATTCTCAATCAGATTGGCTCTCCCGGATCGCATCCAGCCGGTCGAGAAGCTCGCGCTCTCGAGCGTCGAAATCGGCCTCGGCGATCTGCTTCGCCTCCAGCATCAGGTAGAGCTGCCGC
>Ga0155950_1048_pt3 | contig 39243 bp, 37 predicted proteins | sample RifCSPlowO2_02_FD_107604 | JGI IMG/M metagenome (GOLD analysis project Ga0155950, IMG submission 107604) | Acidobacteria bacterium RIFCSPLOWO2_02_FULL_67_21
GATCGAGCGGGTCGTTCGGCTCGACGTACAAATCGCGCCTGCCGTTGCCGTTGGTGTCGAGCACCAGCACGGTCCAGCCCTGCGCCTTCTGTTCGTCGCCCGTCTGATCGAAGACTTTGGTGTTGAACCAGCCGACGACGGGGCCGCCGCCGCAGAACCACAGCGTGCTGTCGGCATCCTCGGCGAAGTTCAGGTGATGCGTGCCGAAGCAGGTATCGATGGTGGTGAGCTTCTTCGACTTCGGATCCCACATCGCCACCTGCCGGCCGCTCTGATTGATTGGAAACGCCTGCGCCGAGGGATGGCTCGACCCCTCGCGGCAGAACGCCGGAGTCTCCTGGGGCCGTACGCGCGACGCCACCCAGACCCGCGCCTGCGCGTCCATCGCAAAGCTGTGGGCGTTGGCCTGGCTGTTCCAGATGACCTCTTCACCCCAGTAGGGCGACGCCGCCTGCGGTCCGGTCGCGGCCGTGCTCGGTGTCCGCGGATCGCGCACGCCGAGCTTCACCTGCGTCGTCTGATGGGTCGCGGGGTCGACGACCGGCATGTAATCGGCGCTGGCTTCGAGCGCCCCGTACACCGGTCCGTTGGCGTTGACGAGCGGATTCCGCTTGTCGCTCGTAATCTCGTCGTGCAGGTACACCTTGGGGTCCGCCCAGTCCCACAGCGTCACGACCACGTTGCGCTCGATGCCCTGCGGCCGCGGCGGCGCCGCCGCCGGGTACTCGCCGGCGGCAATGCGGTCGGTCCAGTCGCCGTACATCCCCAGCGCGCGTCCGCGGCCGACCTGCGTGAGGCGGCCGATCATCGTGCCCCCCGCCTGGCCCGACTGGATCCGCCGCTCCCACGCGGCGGCCGACGAGTCGAACACGCCCAGGCTCGCCGGAATCGTGCGCGTCGCCTTGTTCCCGAGCTGATGACAGCCGAGACACGCGTCGGTGCTCACGGCCCCCGCGATCCACTGCGCCTGGTTCCTGATGTTCGCGGAGATGCCGTTGCCCGTGGGGCCGGTCCCTGGAAATTCGCTGTCGCCGGGGATCCGAAGCAGAGACAACCAGTACTGCGCCGGATAGTATTCGGCCGCGGCTTTCGCGTTCGGGGCGGGAACCGCCGTGAGACTCACGACATTGCCGGGTGTGTGCTGCACCTTCGGCGAGTCGACCAGTCCGTAGCCGCGCACCCAGATGTTGTAGGTCGCTTTGGGAAGGTCGGGCACGAGGAAGCGCCCCTGGTCGTCGGTCACGACGATCCGCACGAACTTCGTCGGCAGACCCGTGGTCTCGGCAATCACCCAGACGCCGGCCTCCGGGCCGCGCGGCCCGGTGACGACGCCGCCGATGTCGTCGCCGTCGATAGCCACCGCCGGGCGCTGCCCGTCGAGCTGATGAGTGCCCACCCCGAGGAGCCCGGCCACTACCACAGCGACCGCAGCCGCGGCGGCCCGCCGATATCGAATTCGTGTAGCCACGCTGACCTCCTTCAATTGCCGGTAGAGAGAGAGGACAGACTACGCCTCCCTACTGGAGGGATCAAGGGCGATTGGGGCTGGCCGTCGCATTGCAGCCTCCGGAATTCCGTACGTAGTGCCGGGCTTCAGCCCGGCCAAAGCCGAAGGTCAATCGTGAAGCTCAAGCCACCCGGCCATCAGGTCCTGGTCATTACGGGCGCCTCCAGCGGAATCGGCCTGACCACCGCCGAACTCGCGGTGACAAGCGCCGCCTGTTCGACGTGAACTTCTGGGGCATCGTGTCCGGCCACACTAGAATACGGGTCCACACGCTCACGCGCGGAGGAGGAACGATGAGACGAATGACTCTGGCGGCCGGGGCGGCCGCGATGCTCATGACAATCGCCGCCGCCGGCCTGGCGCAGCAGCAGGCCGGACAGGCCTTCTTCGTCGGCAACCGCCTCGGGCTGCCGATCAATCCCGGCGACGGGGCTTTCCAGGCGATGTCGTCGAATGTGAAGGTCTACGGCGCGATCTACTCGGCCGAGAGCTGCTCGTATGACGCCGACCGCGGCGTCATCGTCGTCCCGAACCGGGGCGTCGCGCAGAACGTCCAGACCAACAACGGCTGGGTGTCGTTCATCAACCACGACGGGTCGGTGCACACGGCGCGGTGGATCGGCATCCAGACTCCCGACCAGCGTACTGCCCTGAAGCCGCCGCTCGTCCTGAACGAGCCGCTCGGCAGCGACATCGCAGGCGGCATGCTGTATGTCGCGGACCGGGATGGCGGCACCGCTCCCAGCGATCCGGCGGTATCGGTGGTGCGCCGGTTCAATATGAAGACGGGAGCGCCGGCCGGGGAAACCCGGGTGGAGCGGTCCACCGGGTTCAACGACATCGAGGTGGCCGACGACGGGACGATCTATGCGACGCAGACGGGTACCGGCGGTCAGACGCCGGATCCGATGAGCTGGCAGGTCTGGAAGATCACGCCGGACGGCAACGCGTCGATGTTCGTGCAGGGAGCCCCGTTGCGACAGCCCAACGGCATCGCCTTCGACCCGCAGGGCAACATCGTGGTCATCAACATCGGCACGGCCGACGTGCTGACGTTCTCCCCGGCCGGTCAGCTGCTGAAGACCGAGACGGCGGTGCAGCCGGGCAACGACGGCCTCGTCATCATGAAGGACGGCACCAAGTACGTGAGCAGCGTGCAGAACGGCGGCGTCTCGCGCATCCGCCCCGGCCGGCCGGCCGAGCTCATCGCGCAGAACATTCCGAACCCGGCGTCCATGTGCTACGACGCGGGAGCGAACCAGCTGGTGATCCCGATGAACGCCAACAACGGGCTGGCGTTCATCCCGCTGCGGTAAATGAAAATGGCGGGTCCTTTCGGACCCGCCGGTCTTAGTTCCTCGACGTGTCGTGGCGGAACTGCACGCGGGCGATCTTGCCGACGCCCGTGTACGGCACCCAGACGACCGGCCCCTCGGGCGTATCGTGCACCGCCAGATGGCGCGAGTTCGTCCCGCGCGACGGCAGCGGATACATCGTCATCTGCCCGGTGGTGGGATTGAGCTTCCCGAGCTTGTCGTCGGCCGACATCCCGAACCAGACCATGTGGCTCCGGTCCGGGAACGGCTTGTACGGCTGTCCCCACCGGCCGTTCGGCACGTCGTGCAGCTTCACAAACGTCTTGGTCCGGGCGTCGAACTGGGCGATCTTCCCGGTCCAGTACGTGCCGGCGTAGACGTAGTCGCCGGTGCGATCGGCGCCCAGGCGGCGCGGGCCGTGCTGCCCGAGCGCCGAGTTGTGATCCCACGACCCCACCTTGTTGTAGATCTCGATGTCCTCGGGCCGGATGTCGGGCGACTCGAACTTCGGCATCGCAATCTCCGTGACGTCGCCGGTCTTGTTGTCGACGACCGCCATCTTGTCGATCGCGATCTGCGAGAGCCACACGTTGTCGAAGCGATCGACGTCCATGTCGTAGGGCCGGCTGTCGGCCGTCGGCGTCTTGAATTCGGTGACCTCGCCGGTCCTGATGTTCATCCGGACGGCGCCAAGTCCCGTCGATCCCCAGGCCCACGTGCCCGTGGAATCCTCGCCGGTGCCGTGCGACATCACGGTCGGCACCCTCGAGTGAACCCTGATGGTCTTGGTTCTGACGTCGAAGCTGGTGAACTGGCGGCCGCCGAACCAGATCCGGTCACGGGCGGGATTCATGCTCACCGAGCCGCCGATGAAGTACGGGGTGCCCTCGAAGTCGAGCGCCATGTCGTGCGTGCCGCTCTCGTTCTCGCGCGTGCCCCAGCTCCAGTCGGCGCCGGTCCGATACGTGTTGCGCGGCGTGTACGGCGCTTCCTGCGACACCGTCTTGCCGTCGCGCAGGAAGTACAGGGTGGATTTCCCCGTGCGCTGATCGACTACGCCGACCGAGCCCTGCGGCCGTTCGGTCGGCAGCGTGTACTCGGTGACGACGATCTGCGTCTCGAGCCCCTTCGGGCGCGGCCACGCCTGCGGCTTCAGCGGTGCCGGGGTCGGGCCGGCAACCTTCACCAGGTAGGGAATGAGGTCCTTCCGATAGAACCGCATCAGCTCGGTGTGGATTCCCGTCGGCCCGCCGAGCGCGTCCTTCAAATCTTCCGGGAAGGGGCTGCCGCCGGCACGCCGGCCCACCGGGTCGCCCGCCCCGTCATCCGGGACGCTGCCATCGGGCGCGATCTTCAGCATGTTGTCGAACATCGTCTCCCAGCTCTCCGCGTCGAAGCGCTTCTCGAGCCAGTTGGCCGGCAGGTGGCAGTTGCTGCAGTTGTTGAGCACCACCATCTTCATACGGCGATCCTGCGACGTCTCGTCCGGCAGGCGGTCGAGCCATTCGGCCGTGGACAACTGCTGCGGGAGGATTTCCGGGAGCGGCTTGAGCGTGAAGTCCTGGCGCGCGGCCTGTCCGGGCGCGATCGTCGCCTGGGCCACCGGACGGTCGAAGCCGACCGCCTGCGCCGAGACCTCGTAGCGGCCGGCATCGATCGCCGGGAACGCATAGAGGCCGTCCTGGTTGGTCCAGACCGAGATCCTCACCGGAGAACCTTCGGCTTCAGCAGACACCGCGACGCCCTCCATCGGCTTGCCAGCGGCGTCCCGGACCGTGCCCGTGAGCTCCTTGCTCGGGGCTGGACTTGTCGAGATAGCTGGCAGGGTCGCCGGAAGCGCCAGCGCCACCAGAGCCAGTGCGAGGAATAACGCCCGTGATCGAGACATGACTGTCCTCCTTGCGCGAAACGCGTGGGTGAGGCGCTAACGAATCCTTAAATACGCAATGATGCGATCGAGTTGTTCCGGCTTGAACGTGTATTTATAGGCCGGCATCCGCCGCGGGATGCCTTCCTGAATACGCATCCGTACGTATTCTTCGGTGACTCCCGGCCGCTTGAAGAGCCCGACGAGGTCCGTCACCGCCACCCCGACCTCCTTCGTCTGCCCGGTCGGGTTGTGACACAGGAAACACGTCTTGTTGAAGAAGGTTTCGCCTCTCAGCTCTGCGTCGGTCTGAGCCTTTCCTGCCGTCGCGTACCGCGACTGCGCGCCGAGGCTCAGGGGCAGCATGAATACGGACGCCAGGACCGCGAGACCGGCAATATGACGACCCATTGTTCACTTCCTCCAGTCTATTAGAGCGATGACAGTTTTGCGGAAATCGGTGCGTACGTCAACGAAATTGCCTGCAGGGCGGACGGATGGTTTCGGGCAAATCGGCCTCGTCCCGGGACCACCGCTCCAGCGGCTCGAGCGCCCCGGGTTCGGGCATCCTGCTCCGCTCAGAAGGACCCGTGACTGCCGCGGGCGCCGATCGACATACCCACGTGAACGGCCAGCAGGCCCAGCCCGACATGCCCGGCGACGTTCCAGAGCGCGGCCGGGGCCGAGTGCGTGCGCATGAGCGTGATCGTATCGAAGCCAAACGTCGAGAATGTGGTGAACCCGCCGAGCACGCCCACGAACAGGAACTCGCGCCAGTAGAAGCGCAGCTCGATGCGCTCGGAGATCAGGAGCCCGGCAAGCAGGCCGATGACGAGACATCCCGCGATGTTGACGGCCAGCGTGGCAAGCGGAAAGCGCATCAGCGGCCAGCGGGTGTGAATCAGGTGATTGACGCCGTGGCGCGCCAGCGACCCGAGCGCGCCGCCGGCGGCGACTGCAAACCAAACCATCTCTGCTCCCTTCACGCGACTGGATTGTGAGCGGGGCGAGAGGCCGGCGAAGAGAGCTCCCGCGGATCGCCGCAGGAGTCATTGGCCGTCCAGTCGGGGCCGGCGGTTCAGGTGGACTCCACCACCAACGAGACGTCCAGTCTATCAGCCCTAGCGCGTCGTCGCCGCGGGCCCCGCCTGCACGGGGTTGGTCAGCGTCCCGACCTTCTCGATCGAGCAGACGCTCGTGTCGCCCGCCTTCAGATAGACCGGCGGCTTCCTCGCCTCGCCGACGCCGCCCGGCGTGCCGGTGCCGATGAGATCTCCCGGCCGCAGCGTGGCACTGCTCGACGCAAACGCGATCAGGTCGCGCACCGTGTGCGTCATGAGCTCAGCCAGTCGGAGCCGTACCGGCCGTCGGCGCGATCCTCACGGTCCGACACGTCGGTCATCGCCATGTAGCCGAACACGTAGTCGAGCGCGCGGTCGATCGACACGTGGCGCGCCTGCCGTCCGATCACCGCCACCAGCTCGCACTCGTAGTCGATGCGCGTGCGGCCCGCGGGAAGGACGATGGTCTCGCCGTCGGCAATCAGAGACGACTTCAGCTTCGGGAAGAGATTACGGGTTGCCCCGGCGGTCGCCGGGGTGACGGTTCCAGAGCCCCGGGATCCCGGCGAGCACCTTCTCGTCGATCACCGACGTGGTGCCCGACGTCCGGCCCGCCTGCGCCATCTCGTTGGCGTGCTCCTCGTAATTGCGCGCGGCCATGAGAATCGCATCGGGATCCGGAAGCGGCGGGAGAATCCGCACCTGCGACCGCTGGTAGGCGAACTCCGGAGCGCGGCGCCGCGCCTCGCCGGCCAGGCGGCCGAGCCGATCGGCCATGGCCGCGTCCCAGCCGCCGATCAGCTCCTGCAGCGTCGCCGGGGCGTTGACGCCGGCCCGCGACAGATCGACCACCAGCGCATCGTCCACGACCAGCCCGGGAAACGAGCAAGTCTGTTCCTGGAACATGCCCAGCTTGTAGGGCACGGGGGCGTTCTGCGCCTCCCCTGCCGCGCAGCCGGCGCACGTCGCTGCTGCAATTGCCGCCATCAGTCCATTCCGCATCCGCCTCATCGCGTACCTCACGTGGGTCTCACCGGGGGGACCTATTGTGACAGGCCCCCGCGAGAACATCGCGGCACGGAACAATGCCGGCTCTCAGGCGTGCTGACGCGTGACCGCCGCGCGCGCGACCAGCGGCGGCAGTGCTCCGGCCAACCCGAATCCCAGCGCGGCGACGCCCCACTCGGCGCCGGCGAGCGGCAGGCCGAGCCATCCGTCGACCGACAGGCTGCCGGCGCCGGTGAATGCCACGCTCAGCGCCACGGCGCCGATGACGAGCGGGTACTCATATCCACCCTCCTGCGCGAAGAACCCCTTGTCGAAGTGGACCCCCCAGATGGCGACCGCCATGGTCGCGAGAATCGCAGCGGACGCAAGCGGCGTCAGCAGCCCGAGCGCGAACGCCAGCCCCCCGAGGCCTTCGGCGAGGCCCGCCACCGTCGCCATCACCCTCCCGGGCCGAAAGCCGATCGAGTCGAAGAACTGCCCCGTCCCGGCGATCCCGTCGCCGCCGAAGATGCCGAAGAGCTTCTGCGCGCCGTGCGCGGTAACGGTGAGTCCGACCACCAATCTGAGCAACATGAGGCCGATTTCCATGGCTTTTTCCCTCCCGGCACGGTTACCAGCCAAGCGCTGGTTACTTCTTGTGCCTAGGCCCATGATGGGTGCATAGTGAGAACGGCGCAAGGAGGCACATTGAAGTCACCTGGGCACACCGATCATCCTGAGGGCGCGTGCGTCGCAATCCGCGAAGTGCTCGACCGTGTCGGCGACAAGTGGAGCGTGCTGGTGGTCGAGCGGCTCGGCGGCGGCCCCAAGCGGTTCGGCGAGCTCCGGCGCAGTGTCGAGGGCATCTCGCAGCGGATGCTGACGCTCTCGCTTCGCGCGCTCGAGCGCGACGGCATCGTCACGCGAACGGTGTTTCCCACCGTGCCGCCGAGCGTGGAGTACGCGCTGACGCCGCTTGGCCGCACGCTCCTCGAGCCGATCTGCGGCCTGGCGGGCTGGGCCGAGAAGAACCGAGAGAAGATTCAGTCGGCGCGCGAGCGCTTCGACGCGCGCGCGAAGCGCAGCCGCGACCTGACGGCACGTTAGCCAAGGAGAACTGCGCCCAGCCGAGGCACGGTTTCTCACCTTCATCCTTCCGGCGTGAAGCCTATCGCCCTCGGACTCGATCTACTCCTCCAGCGTGACGGCGCATGTGAGATCCTTTAAGCTGAAAGGCGGAAGGATTCGATCGTGGCTGCGCTCGATTGGTCCCAGTGCGCCGTTGTTGAGAGCATCCCAGGCAAGGTCAGCGGGGCGTGGGTGTTCAAGGGCACGCGCACGCCGGTCGCAGTAGTCTTCGAGAATCTGGAAGACGGCATGACCATTGACGAGGTGATGGCCCAATTCCCGGTGACGCGGGAGCAAGTCAAGGCCGTACTCGAGTTCGCCGCCCGCAGTTTGGACGCGCCCGTGTCCGGGCGCTGATGCGTATTCTCTTCGACAACGGTACGCCCAGGGGTGTCGCGAGCGCGTTGATGGGCCATGTCGTCGACGAATTTGAGCTATTCCTCACCACCGATCGAAACATTCGCTACCAGCAGAACCTGACGGGTCGGAAGATCGCGATCGTGGTCCTCGGCAAGGGTCGTTGGAGGCTCATCCGGGCCAGGCTTCCGGAGATTGCTGCGGCAGCGAACGCGGCGACGCCTGGCAGTTTCACCGAGGTCGAGATTCCGCTCGACTAATCTCGATATCGCGCAGTCGCCAACGGCCCTATTCAGACGCAGCAACATCGTTCATCGCTGCGGCGTCTTTCATTACCTATCCTCTCCCCACGCTATAATCACAGCCGCTTCACCCCGCATCCGTGTTGCTGACTGCCCCTACACGCCGTTGCCCCGCCCACGCCAATCCGGGCGGTCAATTTATACGTGCGCTGGCGCGCGAAGTTCAAGGACTCGAGCGCGGCGGGACGGCACAAACGGCAGCGTGATGCGTCATTTCATCCAGATAGCGACGGTCGGTGCAGTGCTTTGCGTGACATCGCCCGCGGCGGCGCAGGCGCCGTTTCATCTTGAGGAGGCGACCATTGTCAGCATTCGCTCGGCATTCGCAAGCGGGCAGCTGACCTGCACGCAATTGACCAAGCTCTATCTCGACCGCATCGAGGCTTACAACCTGAAAGGTCCGTCGCTTCACGCCATCATCAATGTGAATCCTGAGGCGATGGAGTCGGCGGCCGAGATGGACCAGGAATACCGGGCCAACCGCGCGGGCGTGGGCGCGCTTCACTGCATCCCTCTCGTGCTCAAGGACAATTTCAACACCGCCGACATGCCGACGACGGGCGGCAATGTCGGCATGAAGGATTCGCGCCCCTCGGCCGACGCCTTTACCGTGGCGAAGCTGCGAAGGGCGGGTACGCTCATCCTCGGCAAGGCGAACCTGCAGGAATTCGCGCGGGGCGGTATGTCGACATCGAGCCTCGGCGGTCAGGTGCTCAACCCGTACGACCTCACACGCACGCCGGGCGGCTCGTCGGGTGGCACCGGCGCAGCGGTCGCGGCCAACCTCGCGCTCGCGGGGACGGGCAGCGACACCGGCCAATCGATCCGCTCGCCATCGTCCGCCAACAATCTCGTTGGCGTACGCCCGACGCGCGGGCTTGTCAGCCGCAGCGGCGTCATCCCGAACAGCCAGACGCAGGACGAGGTCGGTCCCATCGCGCGCACCGTGACCGATGCGGCGCTCGTCCTCGACGTCATGGCCGGATACGACCCGGCCGATCCGATCACCGCCTTCGGGCGCAGACATCAGCCGGCGAGCTACACGCATCTGTTGCACGCGGAAGCGCTCAGGGGTGCGCGCATTGGCGCGATGACGAATCTTTTTGGAAAGGACGAACGGCACCGTGAGGTCAACAAGGCGATGGAGGGCGTCATCGCCAGGATGGAGGGCCAGGGAGCCACCGTCGTTCGCTTCGAGCTTCCCGAATACGATCGGCTTCTTCCCATCATCGCCACCGACCGCTACGAGGCGAGGACAGTCACGGAAAAATACTTCGCCGCTCTTCCACCCAACTCGCCGATCAGGAGCTTCGGCATGCTCGTGGCGGCAAAGACCTCCGCTGTGCAGAAGACGCTGGAAGCCGAATATGCCATTGCCGACGGCATGAACAGCGCGGAATACAAGGACCGGATGCTGAACCGCGACAAGCTCCGCCTCGCGGTGGCGAACAAGATGGCGGAATTGAATCTCGACGCGATCCTCTACCCGCACCAGAGAATCCTGGTCGTGCCGGTAACCGCCGTCGACCAGTTGGAGCGCAACGGCCCGCTGTCCAATGGGACCGGCTTTCCGGCGGTCACCTTTCAGGCGGGATTCTCCGTAGCCACCGCCACGGCACCCTTGGGCGTTCCAATAGGGGCCGAGCTGCTCGGCCTCGACTTCACCGAAGACAAGCTTCTCTCCTACGCCTACGTGCTGGAACAGGCGGCCAACCCCCGCAAGTCACCACGCAGCACGCCTCCCCTGCCGGGCGAACCGTAACACCGCCCTTTCCCGCTGGGTCTTCGGTGCATTGCACTTGGCTCGTCCCGACGAAGTGCCGGGCGACAGGTTGACGTTTGACTCAAGCTGCAGCAGTTCAGAACCTTGAGCTGCGATCGCGATGCGCGGCAGCTTACCGTGCCCCTCACGGTCCACCGGCGTTTCCACCGATCGACGACCGCCCAGGATGCCCCAGGACGGCCGGTCGGACGTCGGATCGACCCGGCGTATCCCCTCGACGTGTGGCCGGACCCGTTCACTGCACGGCCTCCTCGGCGCGCAAATCGGTCTGCACCTTGGTGCGCCAGCTCCGGGGTCCACACTTGAGCACATGGGCGTGATGCAAGAGCCGATCGAGGAGCGCCGTCACCGCGGCGGTGTCGCCGAGGAGCTTCCCCCAATCGTCCACAGGTCGGTTTGACGTCAGAAGCGTCGACGTGCGCTCGTAGCGGCGCATGACGACTTCCAAGAGATCTTCTGCCGCGGTGTGCGGGGGCTTGCGCATGCCGAGGTCGTCGATGATGAGCAGCGGCACGGTCGCGAGATCGGCGAGGTAGATCTTGCGTGTGCCATCCAGGGTGGCGTCGGTGATCTCTTCGAGGAGCGTGTGCGCTTCGCGGTAGAGGACGCGGTAGCCCTGCTGGATCACCGCGCGCCCGATGGCTTGAGCGAGATGGCTTTTGCCCGTGCCCGGTGGGCCGAGGAAGAGCGCGTCTTCGCGCTGGCCGACGAAGCGGCCCGTGGCGAGGTCGTGGATGAGGGCGCGATTCATCTTCTTGTTGAAATCGAAGTCAAAGCGATCGAGCGTACGGTCGGGATCGCGAAAGCCGGCCTGTTTGTGGCGGCGCTCGAGGAGCCGGTCCTGTCGCCGAAGGAGCTCGTCGGACACCAGCGTGGAGACGAGGTCGATCGGGATGAATTTCTCGGTCTGGGCTTGGCGCAATCGGGTTTCGAGGACGGCCGCCATGCCGGAGAGACGCAGTTTGCGGAGCGCGTGATCGAGTTCGACGAGATTCATGAGAGGTCTCCTGTTTTGCGGTCAATCAGATCGCGGTAGAGCGTGAGTTGCCGGATGAGCGGATCGACTTGGCGTAAGGTCAGCGGGACGGGCGGCCGCCGTTCGACGTACTTGCGCACGAAGCGATAGGTGGGCATACCGATCTCGAGCGCCGCTTTGGCGGCGTCCTCGACGACGGCCACGCCATGGTTTTTCGCGAGCGCGAGGGCACCCTGGATGCGGCGGACGCCCGGTACGCCGTCGTGCTGCTGGATCTGCGTGCACACCGTGCCGATGTGCGAGCCGGCCGACGTGGCGCGGGCCAGGAGCGCCAGCGTCGAGGGCGGCGTCCGCGCGGGGCGGTCCTCGTCGTGGACCTGATACCAACCGCGGCGGGTGCGCAAATGCTCGCGCAGGAGTTGGCCGGTCTTCGGCGACAGCAGCCGGACGTGGAGATCGTTCCACTGCACCTGGACGCGCTGCCCCAGCCACCCGGGCGGCGCCCCGTAATACGCGCCCTCGACTTCGACGCAGCCGCTGAGATGGACCGTGCGGTCGCCGAAGCGGTAATAGCGAAACGGTTCGACGGGGAGCGGGCCGAGCGCCGGCCGTTCCTCGGCAAACATCACGGCGACCTGGCGCTTGGTCGTCCCGTGGATGCGCGTATCGGCCCAGTGTGTTTCCCAGCGGTCCAAATACGCCTGCGCCGCATCGAGCGTCTCAAAGCGCAAGCCCTTCAGCGGCGTCTTTTGTGCGTGGCCGACGCCGGCTTCGACTTTGCCTTGTCGCGGGGCTTCGCTGGTCGCGCGGGGACGATCGCCGTCCCGTAGTGCCGCGCCCAGTCCGCATAGGTCCGCTGGACCTTCGGCTCATACCGGCACGGATCGACCACGCCGGTCCGCAGTTGATCCGGCACGACCACCGCGGAGACGCAGCCCCAGTACTCCACGGTGCGCGTGTGGCTCTGGATGAAATCGACGCTGCGTTGCGTGAGCGTGGCCTCAGCGTAGGTGTAGTTGGAGGCGCCGAGCACGGCGACGAAGAGTTCGACGGGGACGATCTCGCCGGTGGCCGGATCGACCAACGACGGCCGCTGCCCCGCATAGTCGACAAAGGTTTTCTCGCCCGCTGTGTGGACCTGGCGCATCGAGGTGCGCTGCTGCGCCAGCCAGCGCCGATAGTGCCCGCAGAACGCCGAATACCGGTAGCCGTCCGGATGGGCCGCCAGATACTCGAGATGCAGGAGCTCCAGTGTGACGCCAGGGCGACGCAGCTCGGTGTGCATCCAGACCAGATCGGGTCCCGGCCGGGCGACGGTCAGCGCGAGCTTCGGCCCGTACAGCGTCCGCTCCAGGGCGTCATCGCTGAGCGTGCCGACGGCGTCCCAGGTGAGCGCCATCGCCTTCGCCCGCGTCACCACCGAGGCGACCGCGCCCGCACTGATCCCCAGACTCCGGGCCGTGTCCCGGTGACTGCGCCGTAACGTCCATTTCAACCGAAGAATCTTTCGAATGTGTCGCATGAGCAGTCGTTCCATGGCCATCGCACTCCTTGGGGACCAGATGTCGCCGAAGATGCGATGGTAGAACCCGACGCTCAGCGTCGCTCGGTGATCACGATGGCGTGCAATCCGTGATCACGACCCGTGGAACGGGTGATCACGATGCCGTGGAATGAGTGATCACGATGGCGTGGCGCGCGCACCGCCGTCTTCACCCATCTCGGCCGGCCAAGCGGCGCGGCGCTCGTCAACCCGAGGCGACGGGGACAGGATTGGGACAATGGGCGATCGACGGCACCTCGGACGCGATGCCGATCAGCCGATTCATTGAGGAAAAAATGGAGGCGCCGTCCGGATTTGAACCGGAGATGGAGGTTTTGCAGCCTGAGGAAGTTACTCGACGGAAATCGAAGAAAGACTCGTAAAGTGGCGCACCGCAATGTCTTCGGTCGCTGGCACGAATTGGCTGGCGTTGGCTGAAATTGTCCCCAATCTGGTCGCCACGGGGACAATTTCGGGGACATCGCAAACAGGCGACTCCTTTATCCTAGACCCGTGGCACAGAGTCCCCCTCAACACCTTCCACTGTTATTAACGGTCGACGAAACCGCGAACCTCCTGGAGTGACTAAGACAGCGATCTATGCAAGACGGGTGATTGCGGAACGGTCGGCCACCAACGCGGCTACTCCGCAGCGGACAGGTAAACACTACGGCAGCGCAAGTGTTTACCTATCCCCGTTCCGGCCGCCCCCGAGGCCACAGATAAACACTGCGCGACTAGAACGAGGACCTATCGTGGCGGCGACTGCTTCTTCGCGTGAACCGATCACTACGGACGACAGAACCATCGAGCAAGGGGCCGGAGTCCCACGGCCCCTTCCCGTTGCTCAACGTCCGCTCGCCCTTCTTGCGCAAGCGAGCGGCGCCGGGGTCACGTCAACGACTTCAGCACGGCCAGCTTGAACCCATCTGGGTCCGTGAGACGGAAGTAGCGTGCGCCCCACGGCGCATCGACGGGCTCGGAATCGAGTCTGCCGCCGCTGGCCTTGATGCGATTCGCAATGGCATCGATGTCCTCGGTGGTCCAGATATTGAGTGAGAAGCCGAGGCCCTTGATACGCTCCCATCCCTTGGCGCCGTCATCCTGGTTCAGGTTGATGCGGACGTCGCCGGCTTTGAGCGCGACGAGGACAAGCCGGCCGTCCCGCTCGAACGTACGGTCGACACCGAAGCCCACGACGTTCTGGTACCAGGCGGCACTCTTCTGAATGTCTTTCACGGTGATTGAAACGGAAGTCGAGCCGTGGAACCTCTCCGACGCCGGCGACGGATTGGTCATGCGTTGTCTCCTGGAATCGATAGTCGAAGATCGTGCTTGGAACCTCGGCACTTATACGGTTCGGCTCAGGATAGCCAAAAACGGCAGGAAACAGTTTCTGTCGTGAAGGTCATCCACTGGACGCCGCGGCCCCGTGCGGACCTGGCCGCCATCCGCGCCTTCATCGATGAAGACTCGCCGCACTACGCCGCGGTTGTCCTCTCCAGGCTCATTGCGGCCACGGAGCACCTGGCGGTGTTCCCGGAGTCAGGTCGCTCTGTCCCGGAGTTCCAGAATCCCGTCGTTGGTGAAGTGATCCTCCGCCCCTACCGCGGCGATTCTCGATCGGCCCGCCGCGCCCGATGGTCAGCCCTTGACGATGTTGTGAACCTCGAAGATATCCGGCGGGTTGGCGAACTGGATGCCGACGCCGGCGAGGATCGGCATCAGACGCTTGCCGAAGGCCTCGAACTGCTCCCGCGAGTTCCAGATCTCGCTGACTTTAAGGTTGCCATCCGAACCGAAGCAGACGTGGTAGTCGAGGCCGGCGGGTGGCCATTCGCCGGCGTTCTTGATTTGGCGAATCGTCTCGTCGTAATTCTTGGCAGTGAGGGCGATGGGACTGAAGCGGACGACGATGCTCATGATATGAACCTCCGTGATCGGGGTTGCGAATAGATCCGGCGTGATCGTGAAGCGACACGTCGTCGCTGCAAATCATACCAGCGCAGCGGTGTGGAGATCGGATCGGTCCTCAGTGGCGGCCAAGTGTTTACCGAAAAATGGCAGCTTGGCCCCCCAGGCGGGTCGGTGTTCGACCGCTACAACATCGTGAGCGATGGCGACCTGCGCGAGGCCGTGCTGAAGCTCGCCGCGAAGGCGACGGGGACAAAATGGGGACAATGGGCGATCGACGGCACCTCGGACGCGATGCCGATCAGCCGATTCATTGAGGAAAAAATGGAGGCGCCGTCCGGATTTGAACCGGAGATGGAGGTTTTGCAGACCTCTGCCTTACCACTTGGCGACGGCGCCGATCGAACTGGGCGGGATGAACGGGGGTCCGCCTTCGCGCCTGCAGCGCTTCGGCGAGACAGCTTTCACTCGCCGGCCCACGGCTGGCGAGTGAAAGCTGGAGCGGGAAACGGGATTCGAACCCGCGACTTCGACCTTGGCAAGGTCGCACTCTACCACTGAGTTATTCCCGCTCGCGACGAATATTTATCATATCAGAGGCGGATATCACGCAGCACCTGGGCCGCCTCCTCCGGCGACGTCGGGTTCAGGTAGAAGCCGGTCGCCCACTCGAAGCCGGCAATCTTGGTCAGCTTCGGGATGATCTCGACGTGCCAGTGGTAATAGTCCCCGGCCGGCTCCCCCACCGGCGCGCTGTGAATCAGCAGGTTGTACGGCGGCATCCGCAGCGCCTGGTTCATCCGCCGGAGGATGTCCCCGAGCAGGCGCGCCAGCGACGCCAGCTCGTGCCGCGGCGAGTCCTCGAAGAGCGCCTGGTGCCGGCGCGGCAGCAGCCACGTCTCGAACGGAAACCGGGACGCGTACGGCGCCAGCGCCACCACGTCGCCGTTCTCCGCAATGAGCCGCCCGCCGTCGCCCAGCTCCTGCCGGAGGATGTCGCAGAAGACGCAGCGCTCCTTCGTCTGGAAGTGCGACCGCGCGCCGTCGACCTCGTCGCGCACCTCGCGCGGCACGATCGGCAGCGCGATGAGCTGCGTGTGCGAGTGGTCGAGCGAGGCGCCGGCCGCGGCACCATGGTTCTTGAAGATGATCATGTAGCGGAACCGTTGATCCCGCTTCAGATCCTGCACCCGTTCCGCCGCCGCGCGAAGCACCTGCTCCACCGCCTCGTCGCCGAGCGTCGCGAGGGTACCCTCGTGGCGCGGCGACTCGATGATGACCTCGTGCGCGCCGATCCCATTCATCTTGTCGAAGAGCCCCTCGGCCTGCCGCTCGAGCGCCCCCTCGACCCGCAGCACCGGAAACTGGTTCGGCACGACCCGCAGCGTCCAGCCGGCCGTGTCCGGACCGGTGCCGTTCCGCCCGTACGCCAGCAGCTCCTTCGGCGTCATCTGCTCGTGCCCTTCGCAGAAGGGACACGAGGCGTCGGGCGCAATCTGCACCGACTCGAGACGGAAGTCGCCCGGGCGCTTCCGCCGCTCCGTCGAGATGATCACCCAGCGGCCGGTGACCGGATCCTTGCGCAGCTCACTCATGCCGTGAATGCATTCGTGTAGACCTCAATTGTCGGCCGGCCGCCCTCGAAGTCGATCGCCACCACGTCGAACCGGCACGGCGTGTCGTGCAGCCGGTGGCGCGCCACGAACTCGCTTGCCATCCGGACGAGGCGCCGCTGCTTCCAGGCCGTCACCGCCGCGCCGCCGCTGCCATACCTGCCGCCGTGCCGCGCCTTCACCTCGACGAACACGACCGCCGTCCCATCGCGGGCCACGATGTCGATTTCGCCATGGCGGGATCGATAGCGCCGGGCCAGAACTGCGTACCCGCGCCGCTGCAGCTCGCAGCACGCGAGATCCTCGCCCATTTTACCGAGGATTTGACGGCCGTCGGTGGACATTGCGGCCGAAGGTCGCAAACGCCGGGCCGACCTGAAGGTCGGCCCCTACGCATGCCTCGGGATCGCCCCGAGCGCTTCGTCGAGGATCTCGACGGCGATGTCGGCCTGCTGCCGCCTGAGGATGAGCGGCGGCGAGAGCCGGACGGCGTTGCGACCCGCCCCAAGGACGAGCAGGCCGCGCGTGAAGCACTCCTGCACGAGCGCGTTGCGTTCGGTGGTGGCCCGCTCCTTCGTCGCGCGATCGCGCACGAGCTCAACGCCGATCATCAGCCCGCGCCCGCGCACGTCGCCTACGATCGCGTGCTTTTCCATCAGCGCCTTCAGCCCGGCCATCAGATGCGCGCCCACTGTCTGCGCGTTCCGCACCAGCTCGTCGCGAAGCAGCCGGATCGTGGCCAGCGCCGCCGCGCACGCCACCGGGTTGCCGCCAAACGTGCTGGCGTGCGACCCGGGCGGCCACGACATGACCTCCGACCGCGCCGTCGCCACGCCGAGCGGCAGCCCCGACGCGATCCCCTTGCCGATCGTCACGATGTCGGGCTCGACGCCCACGTGCTCGGTCGCAAACATGCGTCCCGTGCGCCCCATCCCCGACTGCACCTCATCCACGATCAGCAGGATGCCGTGCCGCGCGGTCAGCTCGCGCAGCTCCTGCAGGAACGCGTCGGGCGGCACGATATACCCGCCCTCGCCCTGAATCGGCTCGACGATGACCGCGGCCACTTCGTCGGGCGCCACGAGGTGCACGAACAGCTGCTGCTCGATGAAGCGGATGCTCTCGGCGGCGCACGCGTCCGGAGATCCGGTCCACCGGTACGGATCCGGATAGGGCGCGTGATAGACGCCCGGCACCATCGGCGCAAACCCTTTGCGCTGCGCGACCTTGCTCGCCGTGACCGCCAGCGAACCCATCGACCGGCCGTGAAACGCGCCCAGGAACGCGATGATGTGCTGGCGCCTGGTGTAGTACTTGGCCAGCTTGAGGGCCGCCTCATTGGCCTCCGTGCCGGAGTTGCCGAAAAAGGAGCGGCACGCGCCCCGCATCGGCGCGACGGCGGCCAGTTCTTCCGCGAGCTTCACCTGCGGCTCGTAGTAGAAGTCGGTACCGGACATGTGGAGGAAGCGCCCCGCCTGGTCCACGATGGCGCGCACGACGTCGGGATGCGAGTGGCCGGTGGAGGTCACGGCAATGCCCGCCGTGCAGTCCAGGAAGACGTTGCCGTCCACGTCCTCCACGGTGGCGCCTTCTCCACGGGCGATGACGAACGGATAGTCGCGCGTGTAGGACGGCGACACGACGCGGCCGTCGCGCTCGATGATCGCCCTCGCCTTGGGGCCCGGCAGGCTCGTCCTGATGCTCGGGCCGCCGGGTCCGAAAGGACCCGGCCTACGTGAAGTATCCGTCGTCGTGCTCATTTCTTTTTCCAGCGCGTCCCGCCAGGATTGTCCTCGAGCAGCACGCCGAGATCGGCCAGCTGCTGCCGGACGGCATCGGCGGCGGCGAAGTCGCGCCGCTGCCGCGCCGCCTGGCGTTCCTGAATCAGCCGCTCGATCTCGTCTGCCGGAATCGGCGGCTGTGCATCCTCGGCCTGCCGGAGGCTGACGACCCCCAGCACCCGGTCGAAGTCTTCGATCGCCTGCCGCACGGTGGCGGCGTCGGACGGGGACAACTGCCGGGCGTCGATTGCTGCATTCACATCCCGGACCAGATCGAAGACGGCGGCCAGCGCGGCCGCAGTATTCAGGTCGCTTTCGAGGGCGGACCGAAAGGTCTGGCGGGCGTGGGAAACGATGTCCGCGATTCTCGACGGCGGGTCCGCCGGTCGATGCGATTGCGTCTCCGGCGGAACCCGCCCCACATCTGAAGGGGGATGCGGACGCGTCTCCGGCGGAACCCGCCCCACATCTGAAGGGGGATGCGGACGCGTCTCCGGCTGGACCCGCCCTACGTCTTCCAGGCGGGCGAGAAAGTCGACGATGCGGCGGATCGCCTCCTCCGCCTGATCCATGCCGGTCCAGGTGAAGTTGAGCTGCTTGCGGTAATGCGACGAGAGCAGCAGGTAGCGGAGGGCGGATGGCCGGTGTCCGCGTGCGGCGATCTCGGCGAGCGTGTACACGTTGCCGAGCGACTTCGACATCTTCTCGCCCTCGACGAACAGGTGCTCGACGTGCACCCAGAAGCGGGCAAACGTGCGCTTCGTCGCGCCTTCGCTCTGCGCAATCTCGTTCTCGTGGTGTGGAAACACGAGGTCGATGCCGCCGGCGTGGATGTCGATCGGCGGATCGCCGAGCAGCCGCAGCGCCATGCCGGAGCACTCGATGTGCCACCCGGGGCGGCCGGGGCCCGTGCCGACGTCCCATGACGGCTCGCCGGGCCGCGCGCCCTTCCACAGCACGAAGTCGCGGGGGTTGTCCTTCGAGTACTCGTCGACGTCGACGCTCGCGCCTTCCTGCATCCCTTCGGGGTCGAGTCGCGCCAGACGGCCGTACTCCGGAAAGCTCGCGATGCGGAAGTAGATCGAGCCATCGCGGCGGTAGGTGTGCCCGTTGCGCTCGAGCGCCAGGATCACCCCGCCCATCGCGCGGAGGTTCTCCTCGTCGGTGGCGCGCGGAGTGGCCTCGGGCGTCTCCATGCCCAGGAGCTTCGCGTCGGCGCGGAACACCTCAATCCAGGGGTCCGTATACTCACGCAGCCCGACGGCCGCCTGCTGCGCGCCGGCGATCGTCTTGTCGTCGACGTCGGTGTAGTTGACGACCTGGCGCAGCTGATGTCCGCACACGTACTTCAGCGTGCGCCGGAGCACGTCCAGGCAGACAAACGTCCGGAAGTTGCCGATGTGGGCGCGCGCGTAGACGGTCGGCCCGCAGGCATAGAAGCGGACGGTGTTGTCCCGGGCCGGCGCAAACGGCTCTTCGCGGCGCGTCAGGGTGCTGTACAGGTTCAGCATAGTCATTGACGAATGGGTCTACACGCTCAACCTCGCGAACAGCCGTTCGGCGCGCCGGCAATCCGCCTCGATCTGCGCTTTCAGGCCGTCCACATCGTCAAAGCGCCGCTCGTCGCGCAGGCGCAGCACGAACGCCAGCTGCACCGGCTTGCCGTACAGCTCTCCCTCGTATCGCAACACGTGCGTCTCGATCGTCGTCGCCGAGCCGCTGCCGAACGTCGGGTTGACACCCACGTTGGTCACGGCCGCATGCACGACACCGTCAACCGTCAGCGTGGTCGCATAGACTCCGTGCGGCGGAATCAGCTCGTTCAGCGTTTCGAGGTTGGCGGTCGGAAAGCCGAGCTCCCGCCCGCGGTGGCTGCCTTCGACAACGGTCCCGACCAGCCCGTACGGGTGACCCAGGAGCGCCCCGGCCTCGTCGACCCTGCCCTCCGCGACCAGCCGGCGGATCCGCGTGCTGCTGACGACGAATTCCTTGTACCGCACCGGGTCGATCTTCTCCGCGCGAAAGCCGAATCGCTGGCCGAGCGTACGGAGCAGGCTGAAGTTGCCGCTGCGCTCGTGCCCGAAGAGGAAGTTCGCGCCGACCCACACCTCCGCGACGCGCAGCCACTCCACCAGCACGGTGCGGACGAACGTCTCGGGCTCCCAGCGCGACATCGCTTCGGTGAAGCGGACCACCGCCACACACCGGATGCCGGCGCGCTCCAGCTCGCCCAGCCGCTGGCCGATCGTCATCAGCAGCGGGGGGGCCTTGTCGGGCCGGACGATGCGCGGGGGGTGCGGGTCGAAGGTCATCGCCATCGGCACGCCCCCGTGCTCGGCGGCGCCGCGCTTCACGCGTTCGATGATCTTGAGATGGCCGCGATGCAGCCCGTCGAAGTTGCCCAGGGCGAGCACCGGGTGCACGAGCCACGGCGGGCGTGGATCGTCCGGGAAGTGCAGTACGTCCATCCAGGGCTACGACGCGTCGACCGTGACGTCGAGCACGAGGCCATCATATGCCAGTTCGACGGCCTCGGGCAGCCGCGCGCTGGTCTCGGCGTGGCCGAGATCGTGCGCCATGTGCGTCAGGTACGCGCGGCGCGGCGCGATGCGGCTGATCGCGTCGAGCGCCTCGGCCACGGTGAAATGCGTCGCGTGCTTCCTGTCCCGCAGCGCGTCAATGACCAGCGTCTCGACGCCCGCCACGAGCGGCCACGAGTCGTCCGGAATCGCGCTGCAGTCCGTCAGATACGCGACACTGCCGAACCGGAATCCGAGAATCGGCGTCGGACCATGCCACAGAGGGACGGGGACAACGCGCAGGCCCGACACGACGAACGGGCGGCCGTCGATCTCGTGCGGCTCGACCTTCGGGATCCCGCCTCCCTGACGCGGCACCCCATCGAAGACGTAATAGAACGTCCGGCGGATGCTCTCCCATGCCTGCGGGGCGGCGTAGCACGGAATGGCGGCGCCCTGCACGGCGTTGAACCGGCGGATCTCGTCGAGGCCGAGGATGTGATCCGCATGGCTGTGGGTGAAGAGCACGGCGTCAATCCGGGTCAGGCCGAACGTCAGCGCCTGCTGCCGGAGGTCCGGGGACGTGTCCACGAGAATGCCGGCGCCCCGCACTCCAGGCACCCCAGGCACTTCAGGCACCTCCAAGTAGATCGACGGCCGCCAGCGCCGATCGCGCGGGTCGGTGGACCGGCACACGGCGCACGTACAGCCGATCATCGGCACGCCGGCGGACGTGCCGGTGCCAAGGAAGGTGATACGGGCGTTCACCCCTCGACTGGGCTCGGGGCTCACGGAATGATGATGCGGGACTTCGGCTCGGAAGACGGGGGCGTGCTGCGCGTGGCATCGACAAACCGCAGCCGCAGCTCGTAGAGCACCGAATCGAGCATCTGCCGTTCCTCAGCGGTGAGGTTCCCCTTCGTCTTCTCGGCGATCAGCATGAGGATGTCGATCATCTGTGCTGCCGCCGGCAGGTTCATCTCCCCCTTCTCACCGCTGACGGGGTCGGGGATGTCTCCGAAGTGCACCGCCGCTGTGTGCGCAAGCGACAGTACGAACGCTGCGAAGCTGATGCCGGACTGCTCGTCCGCGCCGGTTGTCTCGTCGGCCATGTCTACTCAACCCGGATGGTACCATACCAGCCGGAGACGTCATGGCTGAGACTGCGGAACGTAACAGCGCGGGCGCCCGGTTCGACCGCCTGGTGGAGATCATGCGCGCCCTGCGCGCGCCCGGCGGGTGCCCCTGGGACCGCGAGCAGACGCATGCCTCGCTCCGCCCGTTCGTGCTCGAGGAGACCTACGAGGTGCTGGAGGCGATTGAGGGCGGCTCTGCCGACAGCCTGCGCGAGGAGATCGGCGACTACCTGTACGAAGCCGTCTTCCTCGCGCAGATCAGCGAAGAGGCGGGCGACTTCTCGATTGGCGAGGCCGTCGACTCGATCTGCGACAAGCTCGTGCGCCGGCATCCCCACGTGTTTGCCCGGCAGCAGGGCGACGCCGACATCACGACCGCGCAGGTGCGGGAGCGGTGGGAGACGATGAAGGCGCGCGAGCGCGGAACGGATGCCGCCCGGCCGAAGACGACGCTGAGCGGGGTGCCGAAGACGCTGCCGTCGCTCCTCCGCGCGTACGAGATCAGCGCCAGGGCCGCCGCGGTCGGCTTCGACTGGGCCCGCGCCGCTGATGTGTTGAACAAGATCGAGGAGGAGGTTGCCGAGGTGCGCCGCGAGGTCGAGTCGGGCGCGACCGGCCACCTCTCGCGCGCCGAAGAGGAGATGGGCGACCTGCTCTTTGCCATCGCCAACCTCTCGCGCAAGCTCGGGATCGAACCTGAGTCGGCGCTCCGGCGCGCCAACGAGAAGTTCACGCGGCGATTCGACGCTGTTGAGGCGGCCTTTGCCGACCGCGGCCGATCGGTCCACGATGCCACGCTCCAGGAGATGGAGGAGGAGTGGCAGCGCGTGAAGGAGGCGTCCTAACCACGAAGATCACGAAGACAGCGAAGGGCACGAAAGCCTTCATTCAGACGACGATTCTCCTGAGTCCGTGCTTCAAGACCGCGACGCGGAAGTTGATCAACAGGCCGCCGCGCAATCCGGTCGTGCGCAGATATGAAATCAACTGTGCGCGGTGCACTTCGTCGAGCTTGACGACGGATTTCAGCTCCACGATGATGGCATTGCCAACGATGAGATCCACGCGCTGTCCGGCGATCTCGATGTCGCGGTACTTGACGCGCACCTGCCGCTCCGATTCGTAGGACGGACCGAGCGCCTCGAGCTCGATCTGCATGGCTTTCCGGTAAATAGACTCCAGGAAACCTGGCCCCAGTGCCCGATGGACACGGATGGCACATCCGATGGTGGAGGACATCACGTGCTCGGCGTGTGCGTCGAGAGGCGATGGGATGCGCATACGATGTGCGGGCGATAAGCGTGATTCGTGACCTTCGTGATCTTCGTGATCTTCGTGTCCTTCGTGGTTCATCGTCGTGTCCCCATGTACGTTCGAATCTCGACCTCTCGGCCATCGGTGGCGACGGCGATCTGACCGTCGCGGTCGGTGCGGTAAACCCGGGCGCCGACGGCGGCCAGGCGGTCGAGCACCTCCGGCGACGGGTGGCCGAAAGAATTGCCGCGGCCGCTGCTGATGAGGGCGATCTGCGGGCGCCAGTGGTGCAGCAGCTCGTGCGACGTGGACGTGCGGCTGCCGTGATGGGCGACTTTGAGGATCCGCGTGGGGGCGGGCGTGAGCTGCGGCAGGATGGCGCGCTCCACAGCGGCGCTCACATCTCCCAGCAGGAGCACCGCCACACGCCCGTACAGCAGCTCGAGCACAACCGAATCATCGTTGCGCACGCGCCGGCGCTCCCACTCCTCGGGCGGCGGATGAAGGACCCGGATGCGCGCGCCGGCGAGATTGCGCTCGTCCCCGGCCCGCAGCGGACCGACTCGGGTGCCACGCGCACGGGCGCGCGCCAGCACCGCCTGGAGCGGCGCGTGATCGTGAACGGCAATGCCTTCCCAGACGACCGACGGATGGAAATCGTCGATCGCCGCCGGCGCCCCGCCGATGTGATCGGGGTCGCCGTGCGTGAGCAGGAGCCGGTCGAGACGCCGCAGCCCGCCGGCCCAGAGCGCCGGCGCGAGCACCCGGGTGCCGAGCTCCACATTCCCACCTCCGAACGGCATCCCTCCCGCATCGACGAGCAGCGTCGACCGGTCCGGCAACTGGACCAGCACCGCTTCTCCCTGCCCGACATCGAGCATCGTCAGCCGCAGCCCGGACGATAGCGGTGCCGTCGAGACCGGGATCGGCCGGCCGGTCACGATCGCGCCTGCTGAGGCTACGAGCACGAGCAGCCCGGCCACCCGCGCCGCCGTTCGCGGCAGGAGCACGAGCGCCAGCCCCGTGTAATACAGCGCGACGACCCCGAGGGGCGGCGGAGGCACACGCGCGGCCAGCCAGGGCGCCGCGTCAACCAGCCCCGCGCTCCCGACCAGCGCGCCCGCCGCCTGGCCGGCAAGCCATCCGGCCGGCGCAGCGAGCGGTCCGAAGGCGTCGAAGATCGCCACCGCCATGCCGCCGATCTGCACGATGCCCATCAGCGGAACCGCGGCCAGGTTCAGGACGAGCCCCGCCGACGTCACACGGGAGAACGTCGTGGCACTCACGGGAAGGAGCACGGCCTCCGCCGCGGCGGATGCTGCCAGCGAGGCGATCAACCACCTGGCGAGGCGGCTCCCCGCCGGCGCCCGACCCACCCGGCGTGCCGCTTCGAGAAGTGCCCCGGTCGCACCGAACGTCAGCAGGAAACCGGCGTCGCGCACATCGAGCGGCCGCGCGCACAGGATGAGGGTGCCGGCAAGCCCGATCGCATGCCAGGGGCCCGTGCGATGGTCCAGCAGCCGCGCGCTGAAATAGACAATGCCCATCAGCGTCGCGCGCCAGACGGAGGCGGCCGCGGTGACCACCGTCGCGTACGCGGCAAGCACGCAGATAGCACAGGCGGCCGCCCGCCTCCCTGTCATACCGAGAAGATGGAGGCATGCCAGCGTGACGGCCGCCAGGAGGCCGATGTTGCCGCCCGAGATCGCAATCACGTGGTACGTGCCGGCCGCCTGAAGGCGAAGCCGCACCTCGTCGGGCAGGCCCGTCCGGTCGCCAATCAGCACGGCCGTGACGATGGCGGCCGACACCGGGCCATGCGGCGCCACCCATCGGTCCATGCTGCGCCGCACGTGCCGGCGCACGACGGCTGCCGCCTCCGCGATCGGCCCGGCCCTGGACTCGACGTCAACCAGGAGTCCGCTCTTCACCGAGCCAAACAGGGTGATGCCATCGAGCGCGAGTGCCTGCTCGAAGTCGGGAACGCCTTCGTTCAGGTACCGCGCCGGTCGCCTGAACGTGGCAAACGCGTGGATCGTCCGCCCGGCGCGCCATTCCTCCGCCGCGCGGCGGGACGCTCCGCCGGCGACCAGCAGCCCCACTGTGCCTGCGGTGGCCTGCCACCGGCCTCTCAACCGGATCGCCACGACGTCTGCACTGAGCCTGACGCCGTCGGAATCGACGGCCGCATCCTCCAGGAGAAGGGCACGGACGCCGATCGGATCGTGGCGAGGCGCCGGCGCCACGGCGCCGATCGCGAATCCACCGAGCTCGTGGTCGAGCGCGGCCCGGAGCGGCGTGCGAAGCGCCGTGTCACGCGCGTCCACGGCGACCGCTGCGGAGCCCGCGAAGAATGAGGCCGCAACGAGCGCCGCGGTCAGACGCCCCCGCCTCGCCCACCACGCGACCCATCCGCCGGCCAGCAGCGCCGCGGCCGCCAGCGCGGGTGGAATCACCCACGTGGAGATCAGGCCGAGCAGCGAACCCGCGATCGTTGCCAGCGCGGGCAACAGCCCGACGACGCTCACGACGGGCACGCTGCAAGTTGGCGCGCTTGGCTGCGGCGCGCAGACGCCAGCGACTTACGGAAGCGTCATTGCAGAAACGGCCTCACCACGCCTCGATCGCGGTTGCAGTTTCTGCCGGCAGATCGTGACGGCGCTGGTGCGTGACTGTCCGGTACCGACACGTAGACGTCCAGAGACGAACACGCTTTCATACCGCGTCGGTTTGAGACGTGTCGACGCCGCTTCCGCGCAGATATTTTCATCGTGCGGCGATCGCGCTGCGCTACACTGCGGCGCAACCCGTCTCCCAAATAGTGTACGAACGATGACAGAACCGAGCGCTTCGAACCGCGTCACGCACGATCTCGTACACGAATTCAAGAACCACCTCGCCGTGATCGTCGGCTTCTGCGATCTGCTGCTTCGCGAGCTGCCCGACACCGATCCGCGCCGCGAAGACGTTCTCCAGATGCAGAAAGCAGGGCGCGACGCGCTTGCGCTGCTCCCCCGCCTGACCACGCGCATGCCATGAGTGTGGATGGCTGATCGGCGCCCGGTCCTGCTCGTCGTCGACGATGAGCCCGCCATCCTCGGCATCGTGCGGCGGTTTGCCGAAAGCGAAGACTTCGACGTGGCCACCCATGCAGGAGGCCGCGATCTGGTCGCCGAGCTCCCGGCGCTCAAGCCAGACGTGGCGCTCGTCGATCGGAACATGCCTGAGGTCGGCGGCCTCGACATCCTGCGCACCATCCGCGAGATCGATCCCGCCTGCCAGGTGATTCTGATGACCGGGGAGGCCACCGTCGACTCCGCGGTCGAAGCCGTCAAGCTGGGCGCGCTCGACTACCTCAGCAAGCCGCTCGATTTCGATCGCCTGCGCGAGCTTCTGAGTACGGTCCGGCACGGAATCGAGCGGCGCCGGAGGCTGCTCGCGGCCGACACGGAGCTGGCGAGCCGGTTCGAGTTCTACGGAATGATCGGGCGCAGCCCCGCGATGCAGGAGCTGTTCGATCTCATCCGGCGGCTGGCGCCGCATGCGCGCACCGCCCTTCTCACCGGCGAGACGGGCACGGGCAAGGAGCTGGTCGCCCGCGCGATGCACAGGCTCGGGCCTCGCCGCGACCGGCGCCTGGTGGTCTTCAACTGCTCCGCGATCGTCGACACGCTGTTTGAAAGCGAGCTCTTCGGCCACACGCGCGGCGCCTTCACCGGCGCTGTGGACTCGAAGGCCGGGCTCTTCGAAACGGCAGACCGCGGCACGCTCTTCCTCGACGAAGTGGGCGAGCTGCCGCTCGCGGTCCAGGCCAAGCTGCTCCGCGCGATCGAGTACGGCGAGGTGCAGCGGGTCGGATCGAGCGAGGCACGCCGCGTCGACGTCCGCACGATCGCGGCGACGAACCGGCGGCTGAGCGACGAAGTCTCCGCGGGGCGGTTCCGGCAGGACCTGTACTACCGCCTCAACGTCGTCGACATCGGCCTCCGGCCGCTGCGCGAGCGCCGGGAGGACATCCCGTATCTCACCGCGGCGTTCGTCAAGGAATTCGGCGAGCGGTTCGGCAAGTCGCTGACCGGCGTGAGCCCCGGCGCCGAGCGGCTGCTGCACAACGCGCCCTGGCCAGGCAACATCCGCGAGCTGCGCAACATGATCGAGCGCGCGTGCATGCTGAGCGAGGGGCGCATGCTCAGCGAGCGTGAAGTGCTGCATGCGCTGGGTGGGGCCACCCAGCGCGGGCCGACCCTGCCGCAGCCGGCGGCGCAGGCCGACAGCCTGGACGCGCAGCCCCAGCTGGATGGGCGGACGGTCGAGCGCGTGCTGCAGCAGGTCGGCGGCAACCGCTCGGCCGCGGCGCGCCGGCTCGGCATCAGCCGCCGCGCGCTGTATCGGCGCCTCGACGCGTTCGGCCTGCGATGAAACCACGAAGGGCACGAAGAACGCGAAGAACACGAATTCCTTCGATCCGGAGCGTTCGTGACCTTCGTGAGCTTCGTGTCTTCGTGGTTGACGTAATCAGGCGCCGGCGCTGACGCCGGCGTAATAATCCTGCAGCGAGCGGACGGTCAGCGCCTCGGAGCGCAGCGCCTTGATCGCGCTGACGGCCGCGGACGCCCCCGTGAGCGTGGTGATGCACGGCACCTGCGCCATGGTGGCGGCGCGGCGGACGGCGCGGTCGTCGAAGAAGGAATCGCGGCCGAGCGGGGTGTTGATGACGAGGGCGATCTTGCCGTTGACGATCTGATCGGCCACGTTCGGACGCCCTTCGTTGACCTTGTAGATGACCTCCACGTCGATGCCGTAGGCGCGCAGGAACGCCGCGGTGCCGCGGGTCGCCGTGAGGCGGAAGCCGAGCTGCGCCAGATCGCGGGCGATCGGCACCACCGTCGGCTTGTCGCCGTTGTTGACGCTGATGAACACACAGCCCTGATCGGGCAGCCGCTGCCCCGCGCCCATCATCGCCTTGCCGAACGCGGCGCCGAAGGTCTCGGCGGCGCCCATGACCTCGCCGGTCGACTTCATCTCGGGCCCCAGAATCGTGTCGACGCCGGGGAACCGGACGAACGGGAAGACCGGCGTCTTGACGAACACGCCGTGCACCTCGAGGTCGTCGACCAGGCCGAGCTCCGCCAGCGTCCGGCCGGCCGACACGCGCGCCGCCATCTTGGCGAGCGGCACGCCGGTCGCCTTGGCGATGTAGGGCACCGTCCGGGACGACCGCGGGTTCACTTCCAGGACGTAGACGGTGTCGTCCTTGATCGCGTACTGCACGTTCATCAGCCCCACGACCTTCAGCGCGCGGGCGATCCGACGCGTGTAGTCCCGAATCGTCGCGAGATGCCGCTCGGCCACCATGAACGGCGGCACCACACACGACGAGTCGCCGGAGTGAATGCCGGCCTCCTCGATGTGCTCCATGACGCCCGCGATGACCACGGCACCGGTGGCGTCGGCGACCGCATCGACGTCGAACTCGAACGCGTCCTCGAGAAAGCGGTCGATGAGCACCGGGCGGTCGTGCGACACGTCGACGGCGCCGGTCATGTAGCGATCGAGCGCGCCCGCATCGAAGACAATGGCCATGCCGCGCCCCCCGAGGACGTAGGACGGCCGGACGACCACGGGATACCCGATGCGCTCGGCCACCTCGCGCGCCTGCTCGCGCGAGACGGCGGCGCCGCTGGCCGGCTGCGGCACGCCGAGGTCCCACAGCAGCTGCGAGAACCGCTCGCGGTCCTCCGCCAGGTCGATGGAATCCGGCGTCGTGCCGAGGATGTCCACGCCGGCCTCCTGCAGCGCCAGCGCAAGCTTGAGCGGCGTCTGGCCGCCGAACTGCACCACGCAGGCGACCGGGCCGCCGGCGGTGCGCTCCCGCTCGATCACCGCCATGACGTCCTCGAAGGTCAGCGGCTCGAAGTACAGGCGGTCGGAGGTGTCGTAGTCGGTGGAGACCGTCTCGGGGTTGCAGTTGATCATCACGGTCTCGAAGTCCTCCTGGCGGAAGCCGAAGACCGCGTGACAGCAGCAGTAATCGAACTCGATCCCCTGGCCGATCCGGTTCGGGCCGCTGCCCAGAATGACCACCTTGCGGCGCGGCGTCGGGTCCGCCTCACAGACCTGTTCGTACGTCCCGTACAGATAGGGCGTGAACGATTCAAACTCCGCGGCGCAGGTGTCGATCCGCTTGTACGCCGGCACGAGCCGCTGGTCGTGCCGCTGCTGGCGCACGAGCTCCTCTCCGATGCCGTGCGCCCCGGCGATATCCGCGTCGCTGAAGCCGGTGCGCTTGAGCGTGCGCAGCAGATCGGGCGACATCGCGCGGAACTCGCCGAGCGCGGCCATCTTGCGCAGCTCCTCGATCTCGGCAAACTGCTGCAGGAACCAGCGGTCGATCTTCGTGAGCTCGTGGAGCGTCTCGACCGTCCAGCCGCGCCGCAGCGCCCGGAAGAGCGCCCACATCCGGCGATCGTTCGGCACCAGCAGCCGTTTGCGCAGCGCCGTGTCGTCCTCGGCGGCATCGGAGGCGTCTCCCGGCCCAGACGGGAACAGGCTGCCGAACTTGCCCAGCTCGAGGGAGCGCACCGCCTTCAGGAACGCTTCCTTGAACGTGCGCCCGATCGCCATCGCCTCCCCGACCGACTTCATCTGCGTCGTGAGCGTCTTGTCGGCCTGCGGAAACTTCTCGAAGTTCCACCGCGGGAACTTGACGACGATGTAGTCGATGGTCGGCTCGAAGGACGCGGGGGTGAGCCGGGTGATGTCGTTCTTGATCTCGTCCAGGTGATAGCCGAGCGCCAGCTTCGCCGCAATCTTGGCAATCGGGAAGCCGGTCGCCTTCGACGCGAGCGCCGACGATCGCGACACGCGCGGGTTCATCTCGATCGCGACGATCCGGCCGTTCAGCGGATCGACAGCAAACTGGATGTTCGACCCGCCGGTCTCGACGCCGACGCGGCGGATGATGCGTCGCGCCATGTCGCGCATGCGCTGGTATTCCTTGTCGGTCAGCGTCAGCGCGGGCGCCACGGTAATGCTGTCGCCTGTGTGCACGCCCATCGGGTCGACGTTTTCGATCGAGCAGATGACGACGAAGTTGTCGGCGACGTCGCGCATCACCTCGAGCTCGAACTCCTTCCAGCCGATCACCGACTCCTCGATGAGGACCTCGTGCACCGGGCTCAGGTCGAGCCCGCGGCCGGCCAGCTCGCGAAACTCTTCGACGTTGTAGGCGATGCCCCCGCCGACCCCGCCGAGCGTGAACGACGGCCGGATGATCGCCGGGAACCCGGTCTCCTCGACGAGCGCGAGCGCCTCGTCCACCGTCCTGGCGACGCCGCTCCTCGGCACCTCGATGTCGATCTCGCGCATCGCGTCGCGGAAGAGGAGCCGGTCCTCGGCCACCTTGATCGCCTCGATCGACGCCCCAATCAGCCGCACGCCGTACCTCGCGAGCGTGCCGCGGTTCGCCAGATCGACGGCCAGGTTGAGGGCCGTCTGGCCGCCCACGGTCGGGAGCACGGCATCGGGACGCTCCTTCTCGATGATCGCCTCGACCATCTCGGGCGTGAGCGGCTCGACGTACGTGCGGTCGGCCATCTCCGGGTCGGTCATGATGGTGGCCGGGTTGCTGTTGACCAGCACCACCTCGAGCCCCTCGGCGCGCAGCGCCTTGCACGCCTGCGTCCCGGAGTAGTCGAACTCGCACGCCTGGCCGATCACGATCGGCCCGGAGCCGATCACGAGCACACGCTTGATGTCAGTCCGTTTCGGCATTCACCATCAGCCACCGAGACAAGCCACAGAGACACAGAGGCACAGAGACAAATGTCTTCTTACTCTGTGTCTCTGTGACTCTGTGGCCCGTCTCACGTGATTAGCGCTTCTCCATCGACTCGAGGAACTGCTGGAACAGGTAGTCGGCGTCGTGCGGTCCCGGCGACGCTTCGGGATGATACTGCACGGAAAAGATCGGCTTCGAGGTGTGACGGAATCCTTCGACGGTGCCGTCGTAGAGGTTGAGGTGCGTCACCTTGACATCCGACGGCAGCGAGCCAGGGTCGACCGCGAACCCATGGTTCTGCGACGTGATCTCCACCTTGCCCGAGCTCAGCTCCTTGACCGGATGATTGGCCCCGCGGTGGCCGAACTTCAGCTTGAACGTCTCACCGCCCACCGCCAGGCCGAGAACCTGATGGCCCAGACAAATCCCGAACATCGGACGGTCGCTCTGCACGAGCTGGCGGACGTTGTCGATCGCGTACGGCAGCGCCGCCGGATCGCCCGGCCCGTTGCTGAGAAAGATGCCGTCAGGCTCTGTGGCCAGCAGCTCCCGCGCGGGCGCGGAGGCCGGAAAGACGTGCACATCGCACCCGTAGGCGTCGAGACGACGCAGGATGTTCCATTTCACGCCGAAATCGTACGCCGCGACGCGCAGCCGGCGTGACGCCCGGCGCGCCGGCGCCAGCCCGAACTCGGCGTGATCCGCGTCACCGGCCGCCGGCGCCCGATCCCGCCACTCGTACGCGCGATCGCATGTGACCTCGCGTACCAGATCGGACCCCTCCATCTTTCGAATCGCACGAGCCTTCTCCACGAGTTGCTCCGGATCGACCTGTCCCGTGGCAATCACGCCGCGCATGACGCCCGCCGAGCGCAGCACGCGCGTCAGCGCCCGCGTGTCGATGTCGGAGATGGCGACGATGTTGTGGCGAACGAGATAGTCGCGAAGCGTCCCGTCGGCCCGCCAGTTGCTGGCGAGCGGCGACTCTTCCCGCATGATGAAGCCGGCCACGCGCGGCGCCTGCGACTCCGCGTCGCCGGCCGTCACGCCGTAGTTGCCGATCTGCGGCGCGGTCATCGTGACGATCTGCCCCGCATACGAGGGGTCGGTCAGGACCTCCTGGTAGCCGGTCATGCTCGTGTTGAACACCACCTCGCCGGCGGCCTCGCCGAGCGCGCCGGCGGCGAGCCCGCGATACCAGGTGCCGTCTTCGAGTGCCAGAACTGCGTTCATGATTCAGTCAAACGAGGCGCCGACGCGCCGACGCGCCCCCGCCGCCACGTCGGTGGTTGTCACCCACGTATCGTGGCCGAACAGCTCCATTCGGATCCGGTACGTCCCGGGCCGCACACTATTCATCGTCATTGGCGTCACGCCCACGCGGACGTCGTCCAGGTAGATCGTGGCACCGTTCGGCCGCGAGTCGAACTGCAGCGTCCCGGCCACAGGGGCCGGCGGCGCGGCCGGCTTCGGGGCGACTGACAGAGCGGGCCTGGGAGCCGGCTCCAGGGCAGGGCCCGGCGGCGCCACCGGTTCTTCGATCACGGCCGCAGGCGCGGCCGCCGTCGGTACTGCCCCGGCGTCGGTGCCAACAGGCATCGCGGGAGAAGGCGGCTGCACGGGACGCCGCGCCTCCGCAAACGGCGGCACCGGCGGCGCCATCCGCTGGCCCACCAGGAAGCCGCCGCCAAAGCCGGCCAGCAGGCCGATCGCGAGCAGGCCGACCGCCATCATCCCTGAGCCGGACGAGCGAGGGCCCGGCTCGTCGGCCGCCGCCGCATCGCCAACCGGCATCGGATCGGCAGCCGGCTCGCCTGGCGGCACCGGATCGCGGAGCGGCAGATCGATCATGGGCGCAGACTGAGGCGAGTCTCCGCGGCCGTCGAGTTGAAAGATGTCCCCGGTCAGTGGCAGAACTCCTGGAGCGGATACGCCCGCCGTCGGGACGAAGGCGTGATCAGGTCGGTGGATCGTAACATGCGCACCGGCGCGGAGACAGGGCGCGACGGAAGGCGCGCCGCGGGATTGACACCTCCCGCAACGCTCTGCAAGAGTAGCCTCGGTGTTCCCGCACGCCGGCATTTCAGCGACGGCCAGCCGCATTCCCATCGAGATTCGCCGGTTTCCCTGGATCAAGCGCCTGGCGGTCGACTACGCCTTCGACTATTCGCGGCTTGCCGACTTCTTCGCGGGCAACCCGGCAGAGCCGGACGCGTGGCGTGAGGCGATCCGGCGCACGCAGGCCCATCCGAGACAGCGTGGCGCTATGGCGGACGTCATCGAGGCGCAGCTGCGGCGGCGCGGCGCGCCGCCACAGGCGCTGGAGGCCGCCGCACGGCTGCGCGACCCGCAGACGGTCGCCGTCGTGACCGGGCAGCAGGCGGGCCTCTTCGGCGGTCCGCTCTTCACGCTGCTCAAAGCGCTCACCGCGCTGCAGCTGGCCGAGCGTCTCTCGCGCGAATACCACGTGCCGGCCGTCCCCGTCTTCTGGATCGACGCGGAGGATCACGACTGGGACGAGGTCCGGCGCTGCGGCATCCTCGACGGCGATCTGAACCTGACTGAACTGTCACTCGGTGAGCCGCCCGGCGCCGGCAGCAGTCCCGTGGCCCGGGTTCGCCTCGACCAGTCCACGGGCGCGGCGCTCGACGCGCTGGCGGCAGCGCTCCCCCCGACCGAGTTCACCGGGCCACTCATGCAGCGCCTGCGGGTGGCGTACCGGACCGGCACCGGCATGGCCGACGCCTTCGGGGACTGGATCGAGTCGGTGCTCGGCTCGCGCGGCCTGGTCCTGTTCGACGCCGCGGATCCGGCCGCCAAGCCGCTGGCGGCCGGCCTCTTCGCGCGCGAGATCGAACGCCCGGGCATCACGTCACGGCTGGCGGCCGCCGCCGGCGCCGCGCTGGTGGCCCGCGGCTACCACGCGCAGGTCGAGCCGCACCCGGACCACCTGGCCCTGTTTCATCTCGACGGCACGCGGACGAGCCTGAGCGTGGGCGACGCGCCCGCGCGTGCCGACCGGGTGCGCACGCACCCGCAGGAATTCAGCCCCAACGTGCTCCTCCGGCCGCTCGTTCAGGACACGCTGTTCCCGACCGTCTGCTACGTGGCCGGGCCCAACGAGCTCGCCTACCTCGGGCAGCTGCGCGGCGTGTACGAGGCGTTCGACGTCCCGATGCCGCTGATGCATCAGCGATCCACCGCCACGATCGTCGACTCGAACGCGATGCGCTTTCTGGCGCGCCACGAGCTGCCGCTCGAATCGCTGCGCCATCAGGACGAGAGCGTGCTCAACCAATTGCTCGAGTCACAGATTCCGGCGGCGGTCCACCAGTCGCTCGAAGAGGCCTCGCGCACGGCGGCCGATCGGATGGAGGCGCTCGCCCGCACGCTGGTCCGGCTCGATCCGACACTCGAGGCCTCGGCGCGCTCGACGCTCGGGCGCATCCAGGACGACCTGAAGAAGCTGCACGCCAAGATCATCCAGGCGGTCAAGCGCAAGGACGAGACGCTGCGCCGCCAGTTCCGGCACGCGCGGGCCCAGGCCTTTCCGGGCGGGCATCCGCAGGAGCGCTCCGTCGGATTCGTCTACTTCCTCAACATGTACGGCGACGGGCTCATCGACCGGCTTGCCGAGGAGCTGCCGCCGGATCAGGGGACGCACTGGGTGATCGCGATTTGAGGACTGACAGGGGGCGAGGGGGCAAGGGCCTTGCGCCGTATGTCGTCGGCACGGCGGCCATCCTCGGCATCCTGCTCCTGGGCACCCTTGGCTACTCCTACGTCTCCTATTCGCGCCTGATCGACGCGCGGCTCCACGGCGAGCGCGAGCGGACCCTGCCGAGAGTCTATGCCCGGCCGCTCGTGCTCCGGCGCGGTCAGGCGCTCAGCCGGCGCGAGCTCGTCACGCGGCTCAACGATCTCGGCTACGCCCAGCGGCCGGAGGCCGACGCCCCCGGCGAGTTTGCGCTCGAGCGTGGCGTGATCGCCATCCGGCCGCGCACGAGCGAGCTCGGCGAGCGGGTCGTGCGTGTCGCGCTCGGCGACCGGATCCAGCGCATCGAGATCCCCGGGCGCGGCGCAGCGGAGGCCGTCGAGCTCGACGAGCCGCTGCTGACCGCGCTGATGACCGCGGGGCGCGAAAAGCGCCGCCGCGTCCCGCTCGCCACGATTCCGACCTACGTCCAGCAGGCGGTCCTGGCCGTCGAAGACCAGGGCTTCTACTCGCATCCCGGCATCAATCCGATCCGCATCCTGGCGGCCGTCGTCACGAACGTGTTCGGCGACAACCCGAACCTGGTCGGGTACAGCACGATCACGCAGCAGCTTGCCCGCATGTTCTTCCTGGCCGACGAGTTCAATGCGGAGCTGACCGCCGGCGAACGGTCCTACGGCCGCAAGCTCCGCGAGGCGCTGATGTCGCTGATTCTCGAGCGGCGCGCCTCGAAGGACGAGATCCTGGAGCTGTACCTGAACGACGTCTACCTGGGGCAGCGCGGGTCGTTCGCCATCCACGGCGTGGCGGAGGCGGCGCGCCTCTTCTTCGGCAAGGACGTCGCCAACCTCACGCTCGGCGAAGCGGCGGTGATCGCCGGCGTCATCCAGAGCCCCGGCCCCCGGTCGCCCTTCGTGCACCCCGATCGCGCCGTCGAGCGCCGCAACGTCGTCCTCCGCGCGATGGCCGACGAAGGCTCCGTCTCGGCGGAGGCGGCCGAGCGCGCCGCCAGGGAGCGCCTCCAGGTCGTGGCGCGGTCGGTCGACAACGAGGCGCCCTACTTCGTCGACATGGTCAGCGAGCAGATCGCCGGGACGTTCCCTGGATTGACGACACAGCCGGGCCAGGTCGACGTGTTCACGACGCTCGACCTCAATCTGCAGCGCGCCGCGCTGGATGCCGTGCGGGAGGGTCTCACCCGCGTCGACCGGCTGCTGGCGCGCCGGCGCCGCCGGGAGCCCGCGCAGGCGGCGCTCATCGCGGTGGATCCGCGCACGGGCGAGGTGCTCGCGATGGTCGGCGGCCGCTCGTACAACCAGTCGCAGTACAACCGGGTGGTGGCCGCGCGGCGCCAGCCCGGATCGATCTTCAAGCCGTTCGTCTACCTCGCGGCGTTCGAGTACGCCGCGGATGAGGGGCGCGCCGACCTCACGCCCGCCTCGATCACCGTCGACGAGCCGGCCACGTTCACCTTTGACGACCAGGTCTGGGAGCCGCGCAACTACGACGACTACGACGGCGAGATCACGTGGCGCCGGGCGCTCGCGATGTCGCGGAACCTCGGCACGATCCATGTGGGCGAGGCGGTCGGGTTCGACCGCGTCGCCGCGCTCTGGAAGCGGGTCGGGGTCGGCGCGCCGCCGCGCGCCGTGCCCGCCATCACGCTCGGCGTGTTCGAGCTGACGCCGCTCGAAGTGGCCCAGGCGTACACGCTGTTCGTCAACGGCGGCAGCGTCCGCCCGCTCCGCGCGCTCCAGCGGATCGAGACGGCCGCCGGACCGCTGCGGCCGAAGGCCTCGCCCCCGCGGCGGGCCGCCAGGCCGGACACGACGTTTCTGGTCACGAGCATGATGCGCAGCGTGCTGAACGAGGGCACGGCGGCCGGCGCGCGCACGGCCGGGTTCGCGCTCGACGCCGCCGGCAAGACCGGCACGACCAACGACCTGCGCGACGCGTGGTTCGTCGGATTCACGCCGGAGCTGCTGACTGTCGTCTGGGTCGGCCACGACAACAACCGGCCGCTGGGCTTGACGGGCACGCAGGCGGCGCTGCCGATCTGGACGGCGTTCATGACCGCCGCGCTCGCAGGCCGGCCAGACCTCCCCTTCAACCCGCCGGAGGGCGTGACCTTTGCCGAGATCGATCGCGACACGGGCAAGCTGGCGCTGCCCGGCTGCCCGCGCGTGTACCACGAGTCGTTTCTCAGCGGGACCGAGCCGGCGGAGTACTGCGAGATCCATCGCTGGTAGGGCTCTATAATCAATTCGATGAACCAGGAGGTCTTCGCCGCCCTGACCGAGGCGCTCAAGCGCGGCGAGGGGGTGGCGCTTGTCACGATCGTCTCCTCGACCGGCTCGACGCCGCAGCGCGTCGGCGCGAAGATGCTCGTCCACGCAGACGGCCGGACGGTCGGCACGATTGGCGGCGGCTGCTACGAGAACGAAGCCTTCTGGAAGGCGCGCGAGGCGATCACGACGCGCAAGCCGGTCACCATGCAGTTCGAGCTCAACGACGACTTCGCGCAGGAGACCGGGCTCGTGTGCGGCGGGCAGATGGAGGTCTTCATCGAGCCGGTCGAGCCCTCGCCGGAGCTGTACGTGTTCGGCGCCGGACACGTCGGGTACTTCGTCGCGACGATGGCGCGCGAGGTCGGCTTTCAGGTCCACGTGATCGACGACCGCGAGAAGTTCGCCAACACCGACCGCTTCGGCGCCGGCATCGACGTGATCGTCGAGCACATTCCGACCTGGCTCGAGCAGCATCGGCTGCCGGCGACGGCGTACGCCGTGATCGTCACGCGCGGCCACACGCACGACCTCGACACCATGCGCGCGCTGGCGGCGAGGCCGATGCGGTACCGGGGCCTCATCGGCAGCAAGGCCAAGGTGAAGCGCATCTTCGACGCGCTCGTCGAGGAGGGCGTGGCGGCCGATGCGCTCGAGCGCGTGCACGCGCCGATCGGCCTCGATATCGGCGCCATCACGCCGCAGGAGATTGCCATCAGCATCGTGGCCGAGCTCATCGCGGTGAAGCACGGCAAAGTGACCGACCCCAACGCGCCGGCCGTCAGCATGCGCTGGGACGGAGCGCTTGCCCGGCGTTGAGTCGCCCGACGCGCCGGCCGCACAGGCCCTCCGCAGCACCGCGGTCCTCCCTCCACCCGCATCATCCGCGTTCCGCGCGCACGTAGTCGCGATTGTCCTGGCGCTGGCCGCCGTCGCCCTCGGCGTCCGGTTCGGCACCTTCGCCGCCAGCGGCGCTGACGCTTACGGCTACGTGAGCCAGGCGGACCTCTGGCTGCGCGGCACGCTGATCGTCGAGGAGCCGCTCGCCGACCAGGCGGAGTGGCGATACGCCAACTGGACGCTGGCGCCGTTCGGCTACCGGCCCGGCGACGACCGCGGGACGATGGTGCCGACGTATTCGCCGGGCCTGCCGCTGGTGATGGCGGCGTTCAAGGCGATCGGCGGCGCCGATGCGGTCTTCTACGTGGTCCCGCTGCTCGGCGGGCTGTCGGTGTGGCTCACGTTTCTGCTCGGCTCGCGGCTCGGGGGGCAGGAAGCCGGCCTGATCGCCGCCGCCGCGCTTCTCGTCAGCCCTGTCTTCCTGTTTCAACTGATGTGGCCGATGAGCGACGTGCCGGTGTCGGCCTGGTGGCTGGCCGCAGTCGTGCTGGCGCAGTCCGGAACGACGATCGGAGCAGCGGCCGCCGGCCTCGCCGGCGCGCTCGCGATTCTGACGCGTCCAAATCTTGTCGTCCTGGCGCTACCGCTGCTGGGATTCGTGATCGTCTCCGGCCCCCACCGGCGGACGGTCCGAGCCCTGGCCTGCCTCGCGGGTCTCGGAGCCGGACCTCTTGCCGTCGCGCTCCTCAACCGCCACCTGTACGGATCGGCGCTCGCGTCGGGCTACGGAACCTTCTCGACCATCTACGCGTCAGCGTACGGAGCCGTGAATCTGGTGAACTACAGCACGTGGCTGCTGCAGACCCAGACGCCGTTCATCCTGCTCGGCTGCGCGGCGCCGCTGCTGATGCGACGGGACGCCGATGGCCGCCCGCGCGGCATCGCGATCGCCTGCCTGCTGTTTGCGGCGACGGTGCTGGCCTCTTATCTCTGGTACACCCCGTTCGACAGCTGGACCTACCTCCGCTTCCTGCTGCCGGCGTTTCCGCTGATGCTCGCCGCGTCGGCTGCAGTGCTCACGCGGCTGCTGCGCGACATGCCATGGCGCCGCCCGGCGGCCGGCGGGCTGGTCATCGCGCTGGCCGTCTGGGGGCTCTGGACCGGACGCCTCGCCTTTCATGTGGCGGAGGAGGAATCGCGCTACGTGGCGGCCGGACGCTTCGCGCGCGAGCTACCCGGGGATGCCGTCATCCTCTGCAACCAGCACAGCGGCAGCCTGCGCTACTACTCGGGTCGCATCACCATGCGATTCGAGTGGCTCGACCCCGACATGTATCAGCCCGCCCTCGACCATATGCGCAGCCTCGGCCGCCCCGTCTATGTCGTGCTCGACGACTGGGAGCGCGAGGTCTTCCGGGCGCGCTACTCCCCGGTGGCCGACCTGTCGTGGCTCGACGAGCCTCCGCTGCTCCTCGCGGCGCGGCGCGTGTATTTCTACGCGCTGCCGCCTTCAGCCCCGCCGGCCCGCCGCGCGGCGCTGGGCTATAATTGAAACACTCTAAGCATCTGACACGCAATG
>Ga0155950_1011_pt1 | contig 38716 bp, 31 predicted proteins | sample RifCSPlowO2_02_FD_107604 | JGI IMG/M metagenome (GOLD analysis project Ga0155950, IMG submission 107604) | Acidobacteria bacterium RIFCSPLOWO2_02_FULL_67_21
TCTCTTAATCTGCGGGTTGGGGGTTCGATTCCCCCCCGGCTCACCACCTTTTCATCAGCACCTTCGGTCGGCGCCAAGTAGTTGAAAAGTGGTGCCGTTGCGGCGGTTCGATTGAATCGATTTCCGTCGTACGCGATTCCGTCCGGGAAGAACAGCTCCTGTAGCCGCTGCCTGTAGTCGAGCGACGCCTGCACCCACAGGTCTGACGCGCGCGGCAGGATGCGTTCTGCGAACGCCAGGATGCCCTCGCCGAGGTGTCCGCACTGTGCCTGGCGTTCGGGAAAGTACGTCTCCAGCGCTTTGCTGACACTCGGGTTCATGGGCATCCAGAGTTCCTCGCGGACGGCGGCTTTGTAGAGCGCGACGGACTTCCTGAAGCGGCGCGGGACAAGCAATCGGATCGTCCATGTGTGCAGGTAGCGGAACAGCTCCGCGTGGCGAATCAGGCACTGCCGGAAATCGACCGGCACACACCGGTTCACGAGGTAGAGGAACACCAGGTGGCTGGTACTGTCCTTCTCGACGTCGATCGGCAGCTTGTCGGGGAAGCAGCGAATCGTCTGCTGGCGCCCGGACCCGAAGGCGATGTGCGGGTAGTCCTCGGGCCGTAGCCAGTTGTCGCGCATCAGGCCGAAGAAGCGCCGCTTGTCATCCTCGGGACTGAGCCACCAGTAGCACCGGTCGCCCAGCACCGCATCGAGAATCATCACCCGCTCGACCATTCGACCGAGCGTCCGCAGACGCCGATTGCGGTTGTCGACTCGCCCGATCGCTTCGTAGAGCGGCTTGTGGTGGACGTGGTACAGCCGTCCGCGTCGCACCGGTCCCGGCTCCATGGCGCGGGCGAGTCCTCGCGCCACGAGTCGGGCAACGAACTCGCGGCTGTTCTGGCCGCGCGCCGTACCGGTGAACGCGCAGTACTGCCGTTCCAGGACGTGGTGTACTCGTTTCGGTACCGTCGAGACTTGCCGCCCGCCATCGCGAAGACATGCTCCGCCAAAGAGAGTTGGTTTATCTTCCCCGCCGGGCACGCGAAGTACCGATTCGAGCGACGCGCGGCGAATCCCTTGGTCCCTCGCACGGACTTGCAGCAGATCAAGATTCCGAACGCGACTCCGGAGATCATTCGTAAGTACGCGCTATCGGACGAACAGGCCCTGCTTGCGATCGTGCGGTACAACCGATTGATCGACATCTTCACCGGCGTCACTACCTACTCCCTGCAAAACCATCTACGGACGTCCGTTGCCGGAATCGGCCAGATCGAAGTGGACGAGTTGTACATTGGCGTCAACACGAAGGGCGTTCATTTCGTGATTCCGGTGCAGGCCAAGGGCCGAACCGACCGCTTGGGCATCATTCAGGTGTGGCAGGACGTTAGCTTCTGCAAGTCCCAGTTTCCGGCGCTTGTCCCTCGACCGATTGGCGTGCAGTTCCTGCCTGACGGTGCCGTCGCGATGATGGAACTGGCCGTTGAAGGTGAGAACGTCAAAATTGCTGAAGAGCGACATTACAGACTCGTCGCGAAGGACGAACTGACAGACGCTGAGCTGGCCAAGCTTCGTACACGCGCCTGAAGACGTACGAGGTGAGTCAGGCTGCACGCCTAAAGGCGAACGAGGAGCTGACGATGGGTCCGGCTTGGATGACGCCGGCTGACACTTGGGTCGAAGCGATTGAGCGGTACGTCGCGTTCATCCAAGTTCCCGCTTGGCGAGCAAGAGCGCCCGGGACGGACGGGACGGAACCACGGGAGTGCTTACCGGCAGCTGAGGCCGCCCGTCTGAAGGCGTCGATGCGCCGGGTGGCCAAGCTTCTCGCGTCGAGACGGGGCCTGCGACACTCTCGGTGTCGGCCCGAACGTTCAGACCTTGACGAACTGCTGAAACACTGTGGGCGCGGCGTCGGCAAGGAAGAACGCTGCTCCCTCCCTCGGCGGTTGCATTGGCATTTTCAGCGGGCGCTCTTGCTCAATAAAGCGGGCTACGCCTGTCGCTACTGTGGTCGCAGCGGCTGGCCCTTCGTGAGAGAAGGCCCAAGCGAGCATCGATCCTCCGAGCACCGCCTCGATGATTCGCGCCAAGGCGCGGACGTTCGTGTTCGCCTTCAGCGCGACGGCCCGCACGGCGCCCTTCACCAAGAGCCGCGGCCCAATGCGCGTCCGACGCGCCGGTGCCCGTAACCGGGTCTTCAGGCCGCGCGTGTCGCATTCGAAATACGAGCGCCAGCGTGAGCCCGTGCTTATGACCCGGTGATCTTTTCAATCGACGCCTTGAGATCATCCAAATCGTCGCTGAGCACATGGCGGACCTTGCCCCCAATCGCCCAATCGAGCGGCAGCAGCACCGCCGGCGGCAGCCCCTCAGGGTGCAGCTCGAACTCAATACTGACCTTCGTACCCGCGGGTACTGGCTCGAACATGAAGGTGGTATCGATGCGCACACCACTCCCAAGAACTCCTCCCTTGTGGTGGGTCACCGTGTAGGTGCGATTCCGCTCGAACGACGAGATCTCCATCGTCGCGCTGTCGAGACGTCCCATGACCTCTCGGGTTTCGGTCCATCGATAACCCAGGTTGAACGGACCAGTTGACATGACTTCGATCTTCTTGATCCCGGCGACACGCTCCGCCGCATGCTCGATGTCCGTGAAAAGCTCGAAGACCCGCTCGACTGGAGCCTTTACTTCGGTGGAAACCTTTACCTTCGCCATCGTGAACCCTCCGGTGGTGGATCGGGCCCATGTGGACCCGGTGGTGGGTAACTCTATCATTCGCATGCGCTCTGGCACGGAGAACTCGTCCTGAGCGAGAAACGTTGATACCAACTATCGATGCTGAATACGGAGCGACCGTCGATCCGACGGCTGCCCGAAGAAAACCCGGCCGAACCGCCCGAATCTCTACCGACAGCCCGTTGTGACCCACTGAAATTGCCTGTGAACACTGATTGAAAGTGGTGTGTGCATGGAAACGATCTAGCGTGAAACAGGCGAGAACCCGAGCGCCGCACTGGTCAACACTGCGGCGTTGAGGACCTATCTCGGCGAGCCAAACGTTTGCGAGTTGGAACCGGATCGTCAGCTGGCTCCGACAGCTCGATGGCCTCCGAGGGGCTGGGTGATCGCGACGTGACGGCGGCACTGAGATCACACCGTCGAGGCGGCCCGTTCGCATGGCTGGGATAACTTCAGACCCGTCGAGTGGGTCAAGTGCAGGGGCGCGGTCGGCACCCAATCCGTCGTCGTGTCCGTGGCCAGTGTGGCGAGCGCGGCGGGGCGCGGGGAAGTCTGATCCCTCACGCGGGCGCGGTACGCCCGCTGGTGATCGCAATGGTCGAGGCGCCCTTCGGGACTGGATCGATGACGCTGGCGGGCGGCGCAGACCACCGGTGTGACGATGTATTTCTAGTACACGTCAGCGCGTCGCGGCGCGATAGACTGGCTGTCGACCTCGCACACCGACCGTCGCACCGCGTTCGTTGGGCAGCAGCGCCCTCGCGCAGGCGCGACAGGTATACGGCGGTGGCTCCGGCAACAACGAACGCGGCGCCGAACTAAAGGAAACGCTCGCAGGCCCCGCCCGTATTCTCCCTTCGGGTCGAACAGGCGCCGGGTGGTGCGGGCGGGAGTCCTGCCTTGACAGGCCTCTTTCACGGCCGTTATGATTAGCAGTCACATTAGGTGAGTGCTAACTCACCGTGTCGCCTGCCTCGATTTCAAAGGATTTGCACGGGCCTCCGCGGCCCGGCGCCGCTCCCACACAGTTGGAGTTGTCATATGAACGTCAGACCGCTACACGACCGCATCATCGTTCAGCGCCTCGAGGAAGGCGAACAGAAAGTCGGCGGCATCATCATCCCCGACACGGCCAAAGAGAAGCCGCAGCAGGGCAAGGTGTTTGCCGTGGGCGCCGGCAAGGTCAAGGACGACGGCACGCGCCAGCCGCTTGACGTGAAGGACGGGGACACGATCCTCTTCGGCAAGTACTCGGGTCAGGACATCAAGATAGACGGTGAGGAATACCTCATCATGCGCGAGGACGACGTGCTCGCGGTCACCGAATCGAAGGGGAAGTAGACATGGCAAAACAGATTATTTACGGCGAGGAGTCGCGGCAGGCGATTCTGCGCGGGGTCAACCAGCTCGCCAACGCGGTGAAGGTCACGCTTGGTCCCAAGGGCCGCAACGTCATCCTCGACAAGAAGTTCGGCTCGCCCACCATCACCAAGGACGGCGTGACGGTGGCCAAGGAGATCGACCTGAAGGATCCGCTCGAGAACATGGGCGCGCAGATGGTCCGCGAAGTGGCGAGCAAAACGTCCGACACGGCCGGCGACGGCACGACGACGGCGACGGTGTTGGCCCAGGCGATTTATCGCGAGGGCGCGAAGAACGTCGTGGCGGGCGCCAACCCGATGGAGCTCAAACGCGGCATCGAGAAGGCCGTCGAGGCGATCGTCGAGGAGATCAAGAAGATGGCGCGCCCCGTCTCGGGCAACATGGTCGCCCAGGTTGGCATGATCTCCGCCAACAGCGACCTGACGATCGGCAAGATCATCGCGGAAGCAATGGACAAGGTCGGCAAGGACGGCGTCATCACGGTGGAAGAGGCCAAGACGCTGGAGACGTCGCTGGACGTCGTTGAGGGCATGCAGTTTGACCGCGGGTACCTCTCGCCGTACTTCGTGACGGACGCCGAGCGCATGGAAGTCGTGCTCGAGAACCCCGTCATCCTCATCCACGAGAAGAAGATCAGCTCGATGAAGGACCTGCTGCCCGTGCTCGAGCAGGTCGCCCGCCTCGGCCGTCCACTGCTCATCGTGGCGGAGGACGTTGAGGGCGAGGCGCTCGCGACGCTGGTGGTCAACAAGCTGCGCGGCACGCTGCAGGCCGCAGCCGTCAAGGCGCCCGGCTTCGGCGATCGCCGCAAGGCGATGCTCGAGGACATCGCCACCCTGACCGGCGGCAAGGCGATCACGGAGGACCTCGGTCTCAAGCTCGAGAACATCAAGATCGAGGACCTCGGCACGGCCAAGAAGATCACCATCGACAAGGACAACACCACTATCATCGAGGGCGCCGGCACGAAGGCGGCCATCGAAGGCCGCGTGAAGCAGCTGCGCACACAGGTCGAGGACACGACGTCGGACTACGACCGCGAGAAGCTGCAGGAGCGGCTCGCCAAGCTGGTCGGCGGAGTGGCCGTCATCAAGGTCGGTGCGGCCACCGAGACCGAGATGAAGGAGAAGAAGGCGCGCGTCGAGGACGCGATGCATGCGACCAAGGCGGCCGTCGAGGAAGGCATCGTGCCGGGCGGCGGCGTGGCGCTGCTGCGCGGCGCCAAGGCACTCGAGAAGCTGAAACTCGAAGGCGATCAGCTGGTCGGCCTTCAGATCATCAAGCGGGCCGTCGAGGAGCCGATGCGTTGGATCGCGATCAACGCCGGCGAGGAGGGGTCGATCGTGGTGGCGAAGGTGCGCGACATGAAGCAGGACGAAGGCTTCAACGCCGCGACCGACACCTACGAGGACCTCGTGAAGGCGGGCGTCATCGACCCGGCCAAGGTCGTCCGCAGCGCGCTGCAGAACGCTTCGTCGATCGCGTCGCTCCTGCTCACCACCGAAGCCCTCGTCTCTGAGATTCCTGAGGAGAAGAAAGACGCGCCCCAGATGCCGCATGGCGGCGGCATGGGTGGGATGTACTAAGCTCGAGGTTTGAAGCGGATAGCACGCAGGCCGGGTCCTTTCGGACCCGGCCCTTTTCTTGTACCGGCGCGTACAGTGAGGTCGGCTTGAGCCTGCCCGGAACGAGCGTGAGCGAACACCCGGCGATGCCTACGTATGCAATGGCAATGGGCCGATTGAGTGTCTTGGTGCCCTCCGGAGAGCCCCTTGTCACCCAGGCGGGCACTGTTCGGTCCACGGCATGTGCAAGGTGCTCAGCGTTCCCGGGGCCCGGCTCGTTCATGCGGCACTCCCGTTGCGCCGATACTCCGTGCGAACGGGTTTGACGAATTGTCGCGGCCCGCTGGAGGCCGGGAGGCGCCATGGGTCCACTGGGGGAACTGCTCGCGACCGACCATCGGCAGACGCTGGAGTTTTTCATCGTTGGCCTTCAGGACGTGTCCGAGCCCACCATCGATCGAGAAGAGCTGTTGTATAACGCCAGTGTGCTGGCGCACTACGCTCAGGTCTCGACACAGGCCGGCGTCGAATGGCCAGCTCCCGCGGATCTCAGCGAAGTCTTCGACCATTTTGTGTCAGACACCACCCTGCTGCGCGACAGCCTGATGATGGAAGTGGCCGGCACGCAATGCCTCCTATTGGCGGGGTTCTTCGAGGATCAGATGCGCCGGCGGCACAACATCCGCTGGTACGCGGAGTTGGGCTCCGGTTTCTTCAGCCAAGCAGCCGTCCACGAACGGTCCTCGCGCAAAGCCCGGATCCTCGACTCGATTGCCCGGCGCTTCGAACCGTGGCGTCAACGGCACGCGCGGCTGAGCCGTACATTGCGGGACCAGCCCTATCTACTAACCCCCTCCTAACCGCACCGCTCCGGTAGTCCCAAAGCATGTTCGAGGGCTGGAGTATTTCTGGTCTCTGCTCTGCTCTGGAGCAGTGCGGTCAAGTCCCAATCTTCCTGTAAAAGCGCGAGGCGTGGCATCTCCACGCAACGTTAGAAACGAACGGAAACTAGGACGCCTTGCCGATTTTTTCCAAGAACTGGTGAGAGCGTCATGCCTCGTGTCTGCTGAGGCGACGCATAAGGAAAAGAGCGCTGATATGTAAACAGCCCTCGTCGAAATCTCGGCTCAATTGACAACCGAAGTCATATCAACGCTGCAACTGAGCCGTGGCGCGCGGGAGGTCGAGCCGTCGGCGATGGCGTCGAAGACGGTCCCCGGCGGGCCCAGACGGTCAGATCTTAATCACGCCGGCGAAGCGCGATTCGAGGTAAGGTGCATCGTGGTCCTTCCGCGAACAGACGATGAGTGCGTATGAAGATGACCCCGCGCGTACGCTGCTCGAGCGCCTCCCAGCGCTCCAGCGTCCCTGCGATCTCGACCTGTTGGTGTTCTTTGCCAAACACCCGCGAACCCTGATATCCAGCGAGCAACTCGCTCGGCTGCTGGGCTACCAACTCGAGGAGATCGCTCGGTCGCTAGGTGTCCTGCTTGCGGCGGGCTTCCTGACGCAGACACCGACCGTGGCACGCCTGGCGCGGATGTACGTGTTCACGACAGGCGGCACGGACGGCGGATCGCTCCCGGCAGTCGTGGAACTCGCATCCACACGCGAAGGACGTTTGGCGCTGAGGCGGGCGCTGACACACTCGCCGGCAGGAGGCACGGACGGTCTGGCGGCGCAAGCCGGAGACGACCCAGGAACGGTCGTCGGATGAGCAGCAGAGGAGAAACGGTGATGGCAGATCGCGATCTGGTCAAGACAGGTATCAGCGGGCTGGATTCCATCCTGTCGGACGGAATTCCGCGCGGCAACCTTATTCTTCTCGAAGGCGCGATCGGCACGGGCAAGACGACGCTCGGCGTCGAGTTCGTCTATCGTGGCGCCAGTCAGTTCGACGAGCCCGGTATCATCGTCCTGTTCGAGGTATCGCCCGATAAGATCGTCCGCGATGCGGCGCAGCTGGGGTGGGATCTCCCGGCGCTCGAGCGCGCGCGCAAACTCAAAATCATCTTCACGACCCGCCAGGTGTTCGGGCAGGAGCTGCAGCAGGCAGACAGTGTGCTCCTCGAAGAAGCGGCGGAGATGGGCGCCCGACGCATCTTCGTGGACGGCGTGCCTGGCGTGATCGGTGTCCCTGGGAACGGCGGGGGCGTGGAGGCTCGGGACACCTTTCACGTCCTCGCCGAGGGGCTGCAGCGCGAGAATCTCACCGCGGTCCTCGCGGTGGAGGCGACGGCGTTCAACGATCAACGGCTGCTGGCTCTGCCAGAAGAAACCATTGCCGACACGGTCATCCGGCTGCGGATGGAAGAGGTGACCCGCGCCGCGGTGCGGTCGATTGAGATCGTCAAGTCGCGCGGCCACGATTTTCAGATGGGCCGGCATACGTTCAAAATCGTCGATGGCCGCGGCATGGAGGTGTATCGGCGCGTGCAGGCGCCGCGGAGGCCGAGCCGGGACGAGGCCGCGGCGTTCGATCTGACGACGCGCATCACCACAGGTGTGCCCGGCCTCGACGCGCTGGTGAATGGCGGCTACCTTCTCGGGAGCACGACGGTGATCTCCGGCATCTCGGGCGTCGGCAAGAGCGTCATGGGCCTGCAGTATGTAGCCGAGGGGGCCCGTTGCGGGCAGCGCAGCCTGATGCTCTCGCTGGACGAACAGGTCCCGCAGATCATCCGCAACGCCAACAGCATCGGGATCGATTTCCAGCAGCTCATCGACAGCGGCATTGTGCTGGTGCAGTACGACACGCCGCAAGAAATAGAGATTGACCATCACTTCCACGGCATCGAGCAGCTCGTGCAGGAGTTCAAACCGACGCGCGTGCTGTTCGACAGCCTCTCCACGTATGGCTCGAACCTGGGCACCGAGGGACGCATGTTTCGCGACTTCTTTCACGCGCTGGTCGCGCTGATGAAGGAGCACCAGACCGTGACGGTGTACAACCACGAGAACCCGGAGATGCTCGGGATGGCGTCGATGATGGGCGATTTCCACATGAGCTCGCTCGTCGACAACATCCTGCTGATGAACTGGATTGAGCTGGGCGACGCCTTCCGTCTCGGGCTGACCGTGGCGAAAATGCGCGCGAACCCGAATACGCGTGCGACGCACGAGTGCGAGATTCTGAACGGCCAGGGTATGCGCGTCCTGCCGCGCCAGATTCCGGCTTCGATGGTTCGTCCGTTTTCAAGTTACCAGAACCTGATCTCGCGCAATCCCGCGCGGCGTCCGGATCCCAGCGCGACGTAGACGCCCACATGGGCCAGCCCACAGACACCTTGTTCGACATCGCGGTGTGGGGGTCGGCGCTGGAGAAGTACGGCGCCGTCGTCCAGCTGAGCGCCGCGCTCTACGGCGTGGACGAGCAGATCGTCTGCGGGCCCATGCCGACCACGCCGATCGTCGCCGTGTTCCAGAAGCACGGGTACGAGCCCGGCGCGTTCGCCGAATGCGTCCGGAAATGCCTCGCGCAGCCCAGCGACAACCGGCCCCCGGTCGTCGTCACCGCGTCGTCAGGACTGGCGGTGGTCGGCGTCTCGCTTCTGCTCGACGGGCACATTGTGGGCGCCGCGGTGGCCGGCTACGCGCTGGTCGGGTTTTGTGAATCCACGACGATCGCGCGGCTCGCGCGCGAGTCCGGTACGCCCTTCGTGGAACTGTGGGACCTGGCGCGGAGGCTGCCACCGATCCCGGCGCGACGGCTCGTCCTGCACGGAGAGCTCCTGCAGGTGCTCGGTGACACGCTGCTGCGGGAGAACGATCTCAGGCGGGAATCCGAAGAGACGGCGCTCCAGTTGAGCAAGACAGGGGCCCTGCAGAACGCGATTTTCAACAGCGCCAACTTCTCGAGCATCGCCACCGACGCGACGGGCGTCATCCAGATCTTCAACGTCGGCGCTGAGCGGATGCTGGGTTACACCGCCGCCGACGTGATGAACACCATCACCCCGGCCGACATCTCCGATCCGCAGGAAGTGATCGCGCGCGCCACGGCGCTCAGCGTCGAGCTCGGCACCCCGATTACGCCAGGCTTCGAGGCCCTGGTCTTCAAGGCCGCACGCGGGATCGAGGACATCTATGAATTGACCTACATCCGCAAGGACGGCAGCCGCTTTCCGGCGGTCGTGTCGGTCACGGCGCTGCGCGACGACCAGGACGCGATCATCGGCTATCTGTTGATCGGTACCGACAACACGGCGCGCAAGCAGGTCGAAGAGGAGCGGGAGAAGCTCGACCAGCGGCTGCGCGACCAGCAGTTCTACACGCGCTCGCTCATCGAATCCAACATCGACGCGCTGATGACCACCGACCCACGCGGCATCATCACCGACGTCAACAAGCAGGCCGAGGCGCTGACCGGGTGCACGCGTGACGAGCTGATCGGCACGCCGTTCAACAGCTACTTCACCGATTCGGGCCGGGCCGAGGCGGGCATCAAGCGGGTGCTGAACGACGGCACGGTCACCAATTACGAGCTCATCGCGCGAGCCAGGGACGGCAAGGAAACGGTGGTGTCCTACAACGCGACCACCTTCCACGATCGTGACAGGAGTCTGCAAGGTGTGGTCGCCGCGGCGCGCGACGTGACGGAGCTGAAACGCTTCGAGCAGACGCTGCAGGAGAAGAACGTCGAGCTGGCGCGGGCCAACGATCTCAAGGACGAGTTTCTCGCCACGGTGTCGCACGAGCTCCGGACGCCCTTGAATGCTGTCCTGGGATGGGCGCGCATGCTGGGGTCGAAGCAATTGCCGCCCGATCGCGCGGAGCACGCGACCGCGGCCATCGAGCGCAGCGCCGCGGCTCTGGCGCTCATCATTAACGATCTGTTGGATATGTCCCGAATCGTGGCGGGAACCCTTCACCTGGCGCTGCAGCCCGTCGATCTGGTCGCCGTGGCGCAGGCGGCGCTGGACGTCGTCCGGCCGCTGGCGGTGACCAAGGACGTGCACCTGGCGTTTTCACCCGATCTCCCGGCCATCGAAACCGTCAGCGGAGACGCGGGTCGACTCGAGCAGGTGATCTGGAATCTGCTCGCGAATGCGATCAAGTTCACGCCTGAGGGCGGACGTGTGGCTGTCTTCATCGAAACCTCGAAGGACCACATTGAGGTCAGGGTCGTCGATACAGGCCAGGGCATCAGTCCGGATTTTCTGCCGCACGTCTTCGAGCGCTTCCGCCAGGCCGATGGCACGACGACGCGACGTGACACCGGGCTCGGTCTCGGGCTGGCCATCGTCCGGCAGCTCGTGGAGCTGCACGGGGGAACGGTGCACGCGGCCAGTGAGGGCGTGGGACGCGGCGCGACGTTCACCATCCGTCTGCCGATGTCAGCCGGCGAGGCTCAAGGAGGTCACGCGGCCGCGGCCGGGGAGCGACGGATCGCGGCGTCGACGGCCTCGCCCATGGCGCGCGGACCGCGGCTCGATGCGCTGCGCATCCTGGTGGTCGATGGCAGCGCCGACGGGCGCAGCCTGACGTCCTTGGTGCTGACGCAGGCGGGCGCCAGCGTGACAGCGGTGGCGTCTGCCCGGGAAGCCCTTGAGATGCTCAAAGCGGAGCGGCCCGACGCCCTGGTCAGCGATATCGGCCTGCCGGATGAGGACGGGTACGGGCTGATCCGGCAGATTCGGCAGGATGAAGCTGCACACGGAGGGTTTCTCCCCGCGGTCGCGCTGACGGGCTACGCGCGCGCCGTAGATCGGGCTCGCATCCTCGCGGCAGGATTTCAGGCGCATGTCCCGAAACCCGTTGATCCAGTCCAACTCACGGCCGCGATCACGACCATGACGCACCATCTGCGGGACATTGGCCGCTGCTCAGATGGTTCGCCGGTGGAACGTGCGCCGAATTCAGATCTCCCGGTTCGCGCGAAACTCCGTCGCCGCCGCAAGGGCTTAGAACGCCCCTAGTGTGCGGCCTGGTTGTTGTCAGTGACGGGCTCAGAGCTCTTCGACCTTCATCAGCTAAAGGAGGATTTCATGGACTGTCCTGAGTGCGCGAAGAACGGCAAGACCGTCGCGATGAAGAAGGACAAGGGGCAGCGGCCAGGTCGGCGACCTGAAAGAGCAGAGCCGATATTCATTGAAGATGATATGTGGGTCTGCCCCACCTGTGAGCACGCGGAAGTCGCCAAGGATTCGAGAGGCGGTCAGACGCGGGGAACTTCGAGGTGCGGCATCGGGGCTGCGGTAAAGAGCCGGCGGCACGGACCCGCCATCCAGCGCGCGACCCGAGCCGATCGTGTGCGTCGGGCGGAATCGGTCGCGATCCCGGTGTTGGCATACATCTGTCGATATAACTTCGAGCTGAGCACGAACGCGAGCCGGCCCTTCCACGTCCCGGCGACCCGCGATCGCCGCCAGACCCGTGGCAGGGCATAGAAGTGGTCCCACACCGCTTGCGTGCGGCGCCGGATTTCGTCCGGCGACATCACGGGATGCGCTGCGTAGGCCTTCGGACGGTCCGCCTGCGGGATGAGCCAATGCCGCGTGATGGGGATGCCGCTGACGGTCGCGGCGTCGCCACCCAGCTCGCGTTCCCACTTCTCGAAGTCGATGGTACCCGGATAGGGCGTCAGCATCACGAACTGCGCGAAGGTGATGCCCGCACGCTCAGCCAGGTCGGCGGTCGCCTTAAACGTTGCAGCACGGTCGCTCGGCAAGCCGAAAATGAACGACCCCAACACGTGCACGCCGTGCAATCGGAACGTCTGCAGGCGATCGACGAGCGGCTCGCCCACCAGATTGAATCCCTTGTGCACGTCCTTTAACCCCTCCGGTGTGACCGCCTCGACGCCGACGAGCGCGCCGCGGATTCGCGCGCGCTTCATGGCCTGCAGGAACGCCGGATCTTCTGCGGCTTCCATGGTGATCTGGGTGAAGAACACCATATCGTCAGGGAGCTTGGCCAATCCGTCCATCAGGGCGAAGCGCTCGGCGCGAACGGCTTCGAGCTCGCGCAGGTGCGACGGGTCGCTCCGGCGCGCGGCCTGGGCCATGTCTGCCAGCGTCACAGGGTAAAAATTGTCGTCAGCAAGCGCGATGAACCGGAACCCTCGTCGTCGTAACTCCACCGCCTCGCGGATGACGTTCTGGACGGCCGCTTGCCTCGCGGTCTGGCCATCGGTGCGCCACACCGAGCAGAACGAGCAATGCTTCGGGCACCCGCGCACCGTCTGGATCGATCCCCACATGTACCGGTCTTTCGGCAGGAGATCCCACCGGGCGGGCTTGAAGGTCTCGCCACCGATTCTCCCGCCTTCGTAAATCTCACGCGGCGTTCCCGCGGCGCAGTCGTCGATGACGGTCGCCCACATGAGATCGCCGTCCCCGCGGACAACGGCGTGTGCGCCTCCGCGTGCATGGGCCTCGGCCGGAAAGAGCGTCGAGTGAATACCGCCGAAGACGACGTAGGCGCCGCGCGCACGCGCGAGCTGTCCGATTTCGTAGCCACGCAGCGCATTCGCGGTATGGATCCCGATGCCGACGACATCGCCCGGAGCCAGCTGCGCGGCTTCAAAGGGATCCAGCGTTTCATCAGCGACGATCGGATCGCCCCATCGAGACGGCGTGGCGCCCGCGAGCACATATAGCCACCGCGGCGTAATCACAGCGGTGCCGAACGACACATGACTCGGGTTGATCAGGAACACACGCACAGCGGATCCTCCACGAGGAGTGCGACAGAAGGCGCACGGTTCAATGAGGCTGAAACTCGTTCGCGACAGCTTTGCCGGCGCGTGTAAAGAAACGACCGATTGAGACACCGGCGCTCCGGGCGTGGGCGGCGGTCGCAACAGCGGCGCGCGCAGCTCCGCTGGCGGCAGACGTCGTGGGGGCCCTGACTGCGTCCCAGGGGGGCGCGACAGGCGCTGGCGCCGAAGCGATGCCAACCGGGGGTGCCGAGGGCAACGGTACTGCGACCACGGGCACGTTGACGTCCGCCGCAATGACGCGGCTGTCGAGTGGCACCGTCGGAGGGGTGTCCGGCGTTTCGTGCGTGCCCGCGAATGGGTGAACTGCCGGTTCCGATGGGCCGGACTGTATCGGACGCGTCACCCGCGGGGACATGTGGCGTTGCGGCAGCTTCAGCCCCACCGCGGTGGCGTTCACCTTCGTGCGAGGTGCCGGCGCGCGGCGCACCTCGATTGCTTGCGCGGCGGCGGCGGCCGGGGCGTTGACGGCAGCCGTCTCGAGGAACATCACGACGGGGGCCAGCTGCGTCGACATGACGACGGCGAGCGCCAGAGCGGTCACGCTCACGAGGCTCGTCGCGCTCGCGAGTCGCGCGCCCCGGTCGCGCCTGGGATCGAGCAGGCGGCTGACGCGCACGCGTAAGGCCGACGCCGTCGTTGTCGCGGTCGGCACGCCGGCGGCGGAGGCAATCCTACCGGCTTTCGGACTCGATGCCGCAGCCGCCGCAAGCAGGGAGGAGGCGTAGCGGCGCGTGGCGCCAGTGCGCGACACGACGCGATCGTCGCACGCGGCCTCGCGGTCGACATCCATCCGTCGCGCGAGGAATCGCACGGCCGGGTGCAGTCCGGCCAGACTGCCGACGACGGCCTGCAGCAGCTGTGACCAGTCGTCGTAGCGATCGAGATGCGCCTGCTCGTGCATCACGATCTCGTCCAGCGACTCGTCGTTGACCGCGTCGGCCACGGAGCGCGACACGAGGATGACGGGCCGGCTGAGGCCGAGCGCGCACGCTCCCGTCATGCCGTCGGAGGTTCGAAGTTCGGCTGCCCGGTGGCCGCCGCCACGAGAGGCGACCCACAGCGGCAGGCGCGCTTCGCGCGAACGGTCGAATGGCGAGGAGGCGCGCTTCAGCCGCCCGAGGGCACGGCAGCTCCTCGCGACCCGCAGCGCGCCGACGGCGGCTGTCATCGCCCAGATGACAACCGCGCAGGCCACGACGCCGTCCGGGATCGCCGGCAGCATCAGCGCACCGGCGGCATCGAGGGGTGTCAGGTCGGGCGCCGATGGCGTACCGGTTGCGATCGCCGCGAGTCCGTGAGCGACCGGGATGGCCAGCACGGCGGCGAGCGCGAGCCACCAGATGGCATGACGAGTCGCGGCGTTGAGCCGCGGCATGGCCCGAACCGCCGCTGCCGTGATCCAGGCGATTGCCAGTCCCTGCCACATCCAGGTCACGATGAGGGTCATCGCCGGCGTCGCCTCTTGCGTGTGGCGTCGCCAGTATCCGGCGGACCGTGTTCGATCAGCTCGCGCACGCGGCGGAGCTCGTCGGCATCCGTTCGCTCGTGTCCGAGCAGATCGAGCACCAGCAGACGAGGCGAATCGTCGAAGAATCTGTTCAGGACCTGCGACAGCGCGCTGTGGCGCGCCTCGCTCCGATCGACGGTCGGCAGGTACGCAAACGCACGCCCGTGCTTCTCGTGCGTGACATAACTCTTCCGCTCCAGAATGCCAAGGGTCGTGAGGACGGTGTTATACGCGGGTCTATGCGTACCGGCGAGACACTCGACCACGTCCCCGACGGTTGCGCGCTTGCGTTCCCAGAGCACCCGCATAATGCGCAGTTCGGCGTCCGTGAGCCCCGGCGACGGTGGTCTGGCCATGCCGTGTTCCCTTGAGCACCTAATTAGTTAGGGGCACGGAAGCAGCCTACCGCGAGCGTCCCGACCTGTCAACTAATTGTTTAAGAATTAGCCGGTTCGACGCATGGCCTTCAGGCGCACGGCTTCGTTCACCGACGCGAGGACTCGATCGGCGCTGCGTTTCGCACGCTGGACATTCCTCCCCTTGACCGTGTGGACGATGTGGTCGAAGGCGAGGGTGTGCACTGACGCGCCAGGTTGCCAACCGGTCCATTTCGACCGACGAGCGCCACGCGCTGGAGGAGTTTTTGGGGACCCGATTTGGTAAAGCATTCCTCGGTGACGACGGCCACATTACGGTCGGCCAGAACGACAAGGATGATGAGGTCGCACGGCGGCGGCGCCACGACGACTGGGCGATCCTCGCCATCTCGAGCGGAGACGTGCTGGTCGATGACGACGCCAGGCAGTCGACCACCGAGAGCCTGTTCGGGGAAGCCCCGGTCAGGAGGGAGCTGTGGACCTTGATGTGGCCCTTGTATTCGATGAAGCCGAGGTCCCGGAACTTGTTCATGAAAAAGTTGATGCGGGAGCGGGTGGTGCCCACGATCTCGGCGAGCGTCTCCTGCGACAGCTTGAGCTGGAGCGGCTGGTCCTCCTTGCCGTAGCGCGCCAGCAGGAGCAAGGCACGCGCGAGGCGCTTTTCGCTCGAGTTGAACAGCTGATCGACAAGGTCTTCCTCAATCCGGATGTTTCGCGCCAGCATGTGCGAGAGGAACCGGTCGGCCAGCGACGGCCGCGTGTGCAGCATCTCGAGCATCTGGGGTTTCTCGACGACGAGCACCGTGCTCGCGCTCAGCGCCATGGCGGTCGCCATGCGCCGCGGCTGCCCCGCGAGACACCCCTCGCCAAAGAAGTCCCCAGGCCCCAGGATCGCCACGACCGCCTCTTTGCTCAGCCGCGACAGCACCGAGAGCTTGACGCTCCCCTCCTGCAGGTAGAACACATCGGTGGCGGGATTCCCTTGCGAGAAGACGACGGCCGACCGGGCGTATTTGGTGATTGTTCGAGCGATGCCGGCTGAGTCGAGGAACGAGTGAAGCTCGAAAACCGGGAGCGGCTGGCTGCCACACCGGCAGCCAGGACGTGAGCGACCCCCGGAACGGGCCCGGGAACAGGTTCGCGTTGCCGGAGAGTCTCATCAGCCGCACTCGACACGTCACACGGAACGTGACGCGGTGGCGCGGCGGAACGATGGTGGTACGCTGGGTCGCCGCCGGCGTGCTCGAGGCCGTCAAAGGCTTCCGCCGATTGAAAGGACACAAGGCGATGCCGCAGCTCGTCGCCGCACTGCGGGCGCGTGATCAGCAGCTCGGTCTTGTCGTGGATGTCGAGGAGACCCGTGGGTACCTCGCGCCACGCCAACAGCAGGCGGCACAAGTGCGTCACGAAAACGAGCAACGCTTCGCACCAGCGGGCGTGCGCGATCGTCTCCTGGCCCGCCGCGGTTGAGCAAGCACCAGGATGTTCGAAATCATCGGCGACATCACGAACATCCAGGTTATCGCCACCGGACGGGGCATCAGGCGTTTGAAGCACCTGCAAAAACGCCATGGCGGCAGGCGCTGGCGGAAACTCAAAGGCGATGCTACTGTTCGACTTGTGAATGGATCGCTTCGGCGGGCCGAGATCCATTGGTACGAGGCTCACGGCGTCGGCAAGAAGGGGTTGAAGATCAAGCGTTTCCTGGATTGACGATCATGAGAGTCCAGCAATCGACGGGGTCCTTCGCGCTGTGCGTGGAAGATGGCGGTTCAGAGGACCTGGAGGCGCGAAAGCTCTATCAAGTGCTCCCCGACCGCGAAGCTGCACGGGAGGGCTACATTCGGGTCGTCGATGAATCCGGCGAGGACTACATGTACCCTTCCGACCTGTTCGTTCAGGTACGGCTCCCCGCAGCCGTTGTGAGAAGGCTGAGAGGGTCGGCGCGAGCGGGGTCAGGTGTGGCCCGGCGTCAGATTCCACGAGCGCGATAGCAGCAGTAAACCGTGCTTTCACGGTTGGCGAATGCTAGGTACCGACGGTGACTACGACACGCTGGCGGACAAGTCGGGTGGGGTAGTGGCCCGTGTTCATGGCAGCATGCACCACGGCGAACTGCTCCCCTTCCAACTCGTCCAGTCAGTTGGCTGGCGCGCCAGCGAAGGCTGTCTCGCCGAAGCGGCGCAGCCGCGACGACGGGCCTGAACATCGGGATCAGGCAAGGTCGAATCGATCGAGATTCATCACCTTGTCCCACGCCGCAACGAAATCGCGCACGAATTTCTCCCGTGCATCGTCGCACGCGTAGACCTCCGCGAGGGCACGGAACTCGGAGTTCGAACCGAAGACGAGGTCGACGCGGCTGCCGGTCCACTGGAGCTCGCCCGTCCCGCGACCGCGGACCTCGAAGGTCTCCCCGGCGTCGGACGTCGGCCGCCACTCCGAGTCCAGGGCGAGGAGATTCACGAAGAAGTCGTGGGTCAGCGTCCCGGGCCGCTTGGTGAACACGCCGACGTTCGACTGCCGGGTGTTCGCATCCAGGGCACGCATGCCGCCCACGAGCACGGTCATCTCGGGAGCGCTCAGTGTCAGCATGAAGGCCCGCTCGATCAGCAGATGCTCGGCCGGCAGCTCGTGTCCCTGTCCGAGGTAGTTGCGGAACCCGTCCGCGTCCGGCTCGAGCACGGCGAAGGATTCCACGTCGGTCTGCTCCTGCGACGCATCCGTGCGTCCCGGCGTGAAGGGCACCTGCACGTCGTGTCCGGCGTTCTGTGCGGCCTGCTCAACAGCGGCACACCCCCCCAGCACGATCAGGTCGGCAAGCGACACCCGCTTCTTCCCGCCGGCCTGCGCGTCGTTGAACGCCGTCTGGATCCCCTCCAGCGTCTGCAGCACCTTCGCCAGCTCGGGTGGATTGTTGACGTCCCAGTCCTTCTGCGGCGCGAGGCGAATGCGAGCCCCGTTGGCGCCACCGCGCTTGTCGGTGCCGCGGAACGTCGATGCCGACGCCCAGGCAGTCGAAACCAGTTGGGAGATGGACAGTCCCGATGCGAGGACCTTGGCCTTGAGGGGAGCGATGTCCGTGGCTCCGATCAGCTCGTGGGTGACCGGGGGGACGGGGTCCTGCCACAACTGCGGCTCCGCAGGCACCAGCGCGCCCAGGTACCGCGAGACGGGCCCCATGTCGCGGTGCGTCAGCTTGAGCCACGCCCTGGCGAAGGCGTCTGCGAACTGATCCGGGTTCTCGTAGAAGCGCCTCGAGATCTTCTCGTAGTCAGGATCGAACCGCAGCGAGAGATCGGTGGTCAGCATGGTCGGCGCGTGACGCTTGGATGGGTCGTGGGCATCCGGAATCGTGCCGGCGCCTGCGCCCCCCTTCGCAATCCACTGATGCGCACCGGCCGGGCTCTTCGTCAGTTCCCATTCGTGGCCGAACAGGTTCGAGAAGAAGCTGTGGCTCCACCTGGTCGGCGTGGAGGTCCAAGTGACTTCCAGGCCGCTGCCGATCGCGTCGCCGCCCTTGCCGGTGCCGTAGCTGCTCTTCCAGCCCATGCCTTGCTCCTCGATGCCGGCGGCTTCGGGCTCGGGACCCACGTGGGTGGCAGGGCCGGCGCCATGGGTCTTGCCGAACGTATGCCCTCCGGCGATGAGCGCCACCGTCTCCTCGTCGTTCATCGCCATGCGGCGGAACGTCTCTCGAATGTCCCGGGCGGCGGCGATCGGATCCGGGGTGCCGTTCGGCCCTTCCGGATTGACGTAGATGAGGCCCATCTGCACGGCGGCGAGCGGATTCGCGAGTTGCCGGTCGCCGCTGTAGCGCGCGTCTTCGAGCCACGTGTGCTCGGTCCCCCAGTTGATCTCCTTGGGCTCCCAGACGTCCTCGCGCCCGCCGCCGAAGCCGAACGTCTTGAACCCCATCGACTCCAGGGCGCAGTTGCCGGCGAAGACCATCAGGTCGGCCCATGAGATCGTCCGGCCGTACTTCTTCTTGACCGGCCACAGCAGCCGTCGCGCCTTGTCGAGGTTCACGTTGTCCGGCCAACTGTTCAGGGGCGCGAAGCGCTGCTCGCCGTCCCCCGCACCTCCGCGGCCGTCGCTGATGCGGTACGTGCCCGCACTGTGCCACGCCATCCGGATGAAGAGCGGTCCGTAATGGCCGAAGTCGGCCGGCCACCAGTCCTGCGAGGTCGTCATCACCTGCTCGATGTCCTTCTTCAGGGCATCGAGATCGAGGGACTTGAACTCTTCGGCGTAGTTGAACTCCGCGCCCATGGGGTCGCGTGCGGGCGGGTTCTGGTGAAGGACCTTCAGGTTCAGCTGATTCGGCCACCAGTCCCGGTTCGACGGGCCGCTGTGCGCTTTGCCCGGGAACGGGCACTTCTGTTCGTTGTCCATGCTGACGTTGACCTCTTACGGTGATGGAGTGCCGCCCCGCTGGCTTCGGCGTCGGCGTGTCGGTGGGTCAGAGCGGGATGACGCTGGGGACTGAGCCAGGCAATCCGGACAGCGCCCCCAGTAGGCGACCTCGGCCTCGTCGATCTCGTAGCCCATGTCGTCGACCGCCGTGAGACAGGGGGCGGAGCCGACCGCGCAGTCGATGTCGACCAGGCGGCCGCAGATTCGACAGATCAGATGGTGGTGGTTGTCGCCGACCCGATCCTCGAAGCGAGCCGGTGATCCGGCGGGCTGAATGCGCCGGATAAGGCCCCCGGCGACCAGGACGCCGAGGGCGTCGTACACCGACTGGAGCGAGATGGCACCGATCTCGGCCCTGACGGCCTCGGCCACGGCGTCGGCCGCGATGTGGGGCTGGCCCGCGACCGCCCGCAAGACAGCCAATCGCTGGGCCGTCACCTGGATACCGCGTTGCCGCAGGAGGTCAGCCGGCGCAGTGGCCACGCCAGTCAGTATAGATCAAGTATTTGATTGGCTCAAAGATTTGACCTCAAGGGAGCTCTACTTCGCAGGGTTTCGGCTCACGGCTGAGTCAAGGATGGAAAGATGCACCGTTATAATATTCGCCGGTCATGTCCACATCGGGGTCCCAGGGGGTTGTGCTTGTTGTGGAGGACGATCCGACGGCCCGGGAGTTCTATCGTTCCGTTCTCCGTCAGGCGGGGTTGAGCGTGGTGTCGGTCGAGGACGGCCTGGCGGCATTGCACGTGATCGAGGCCAGACCTCCCCAGGTGGTCGTCCTGGACCTGGCGCTTCCCCGCGTCAGCGGGCGCGACGTCTACCGGGAGTTCAAGGCGCGGCCCGAGACGCGCGGCATCCCGATCGTGGTCGTCACCGGCCACGACGTCAGCGATCTGGACGAAGCCGATTTTGCCGGCGTCCTGCACAAGCCGCTCGATCCGAACGACCTGATCTCGGCGGTCAGAGGGTGCCTGCCCCGGGCAGGCAGGCCGTTCGAGCCAACCTGATCGGGCCCGATTTCCCTCTGGACAGCCCGGCCTCGAGTCGGGTACCGTGTGCTCCGTGAAGAAGCTCTGTGCCGTCGTCGGCGCCCTGTTGGTGGCTGCCCTGGCGAGCGCATCCGTCGCCGGACAGACCAACGCCAAGCTGGTGGTCTACGGAGACCTCGTCTACTTCTTCGGGCCCGGCAAGCCGCTGAACTGCACGATGAGCAACCGGTTCAAGCGGGGCGAGCCCGTGGGGTTCCGCGCGGCCGCCGTCGATCCGGCCACGGGCAAGCGCGACCGCGCATCGCAGCTCGTCGTCCACCTGTCGTACGGTGGCAGGACCATGGACGTCCCCATGCGCGATCGGCAGACCGAGCAGCAGCCGGAGCGCGACTTCTGGGTGGCCAAGTGGGTCGTGCCCGACGATGCCCCGATGGGCGTTGTGAAGTACACGATCGCGGCCAGGGACCCGCAGGGGCGGACCGGCGAGTTCAAGCCATTCGACGTGCTCGCGTCGCAGATCACGATCGTCGAATAGCGGGACCGCGATGCGGTGGGCCGGGTTCGGGACTCTCGTCGCGCTCGCCACGGCTGTCGCCTGCTCGTCCACCGGCGCGTCACCTTCTGAGGAAACCGGCGACTCCCCGGCCGCGTCCTCCGGCGCACCACCCGTCCAGACCCTGACGCTCACATACGACAGGCCGATCGTCGGCGCCGCGGTTCGCGCGACCACCGCCGGCCTGCCCGCGGGCAAGACCGTAGAGCTCCTGTGGGCCACCGTGAGCGGCGGCTGGGTGATCGAGGACTCGTACCACTTCCGGGGCAAGAAGTACGTCGACTCGAGCATGCCGCTCGGCCAGTTCGCCGTCGATGCGACGGGCCGGCTGGACGCCCGCTTCACGATTCCTGAAGACTACGGCGGCATGCATGACGTCGTGGCGCGGATCGACGGCGTGCCCGTCGCCCAGAACGGCGTCGAGGTCACACAGACCTTCGAGATGACCCCCTCGTCGGGGCCGATCGGCACGCCGATCGAGCTCCGCGTCACCGGGCTGGGGTGGCGGACGATGGAAAGCACCTGGGTGGTGAACTGGGACAACAACCTTGTGGGCTTTGTCTCCGCGGCCGGCACCGGCGGGTCCGCGGTCGCACGGTTTCGCGCAGCCGGACCGGCCGGCTCCCATGTCGTGAAGGTGCTGACCGGCTATCAGGGGCAGGGGTACCTCAACTACGAGCAGTCGCCGGTCGCGCACCTGCCGCGCCCGCAGTTCACGTTCGAAACGACGCCCGGCCAGGCCGCGATGCCGCCAGTGTACGCCGAACCGTACCCGCGTCAGCCCGTCCCGGATACCGAGATTGCGGTGAGTGGTGCACAGCTGTCGCTCAGTCCGACCCAGGGGGCAGTCGGGACGCGGGCCGCGCTCCGCGCCGAGGGGCTTCCCGCGGGCGCGACACTGCAGCTCGTGTGGCAGACCTACGTCGGCAACCGCGTGAGCGGCGACGGCTTCGAGCCGCAGGACCAGCCGATCGGCCCCGTCACGGTCGGGCGTGATGGCCGCATCGACGCGCCGGTGGCCATTCCCGACGACCTGGGCGGACTCCACGGGATCGCGCTTCGCGACGGGACGCGTACGCTCGGGCGCGCCTTCTTCGTCATCGAGACCAGCATCGTCTCGATGTCGCCGCTTTCGGGGCCGGTCGGGACGCCCGTCACCATCCACCTGAAGGGCGTCGGGTGGACGGAGTACGACAACATCTACATCGCCACGTACGACAATGCGTACATGGGCTACGCGTGCGGTTTCAACAGCCAGGGCGATGTCGTCATCAACTTCACCGCCACCGGCACTCCGGGCCCGCACATCATCGATCTCTATCCGGGCATCTACCAGGGGCCTCCGTCCGAGTCGCAGCTGCTCTATCGGCAGCCGCAGCTCACCTACGCCGACGATCATCCGGGCAACCGGATTCCCGCCCTCCGCTTCATCTTCGAAGTCACGCCGGCACTCACGAGCCGGTTCATAACCGACCACTGATTCGTACGTAGTGCCGGGCTTCAGCCCGGCTAAAGCCGGGCACTACGGTCGGTTATGAACGCCCGGCGCAACTGGTTGACACTCCGCAGACTCCCCGGCCATCATCCAGAATCCGCTATGCAGCAGCTTCCTCGTGTCTTTCGTCGCGTTTCTGTGCTCGTTCTGCTCCTTGCCGTCCTGGGTGCGCCGGCCGCGCACGGCCAGACGGCGGCCATTGTCACCGGGACCGTGAGCGATGCGTCGGGCGGCGTCCTGCCGGGCGTGCAGCTGACGCTGCGCCACACGGCAACGGGCCTCACCCGCGCGACGGCCACAGGACCGGATGGACGCTTCGCCTTTGCCGGCCTGCCGGCCGGCGATTACGAGCTCGCCGCGGATCTGTCGGGATTCCGCGCGCTCCGGCGCGACCTGGTCGCCACGGTCGGTGAAATCGTGTCGCTGCCGCTCGTCATGGAGGTCGGCGTCGAACAGGCGATCACGGTCAGCGGCGACATGCCGCTCGTGAACACCGCGACCTCCGAGCTGAGCTTCCTCGTGGGCCAGCAGGCGATCGAGTCGCTGCCGCTCAACGGCCGCAACTTCACGGACCTGACGCTGCTGCAGCCCGGCGTGCTGCCGTACCCGTCGCGCGACGGCGGGTCGGTCGTGGCGCACGGGCTCGGCATGAGCATCAACGGGCAGGACTACCGGTCGAACGTCTACCTGCTCGACGGCACGCTGCTCAACGACTTCACCAATGGACCGGCCGGAAGCGCCGCGGGCACTGCGCTCGGGATGGAGTCGGTCCGCGAGTTCCGCGTCGAGTCGAACGGCTACAGCGCCGAGTTCGGCCGCAACTTCGGCGGACAGATCAACGTCCTCACCAAGTCGGGCGCCAACACGGTTCGGGGAAGCGCGTACGAGTTCCATCGCAATGACGCGCTCGATGCGCGCAACTACTTCGACGTCGGCGCCAAGCCCGACTTCGTGCGCAATCAGTACGGCGGGTCGCTCGGCGGGCCGATCCGGCGCGACCGGTTGTTCTACTTCGTCTCCTACGAAGGGCTGCGCGAGACGCTCGGCAAGACGATCACCAGCTTTGTGCCCGACGACAACGCCAGGCGCGGCCTCCTTCCCGACGGCCCCGTCACGATCAGCCCCGCCGTGCAGCCGTATCTGGACGCCATTCCCGCCGCCAACGGCCCGGCGCTCGGGAGCGGGCTGGCGCCGCACACCTTCGGCTTCGACCAGGAATTGAACCAGGACTTCGCCCAGGGACGCCTCGACTATCAGGCCGGCGCCGAGCACCGGGTCTTCGGCCGCTACACGTACGACGACGCCAGCCACCGGCTGCCGACCGATTACCCGCAGTTCCCGCGGTCGTTCATCTCCAGCAACCAGTTCTTCACTGCGGAATACCAGCACGTGCTGTCCGATCGGACCCTCCAGACCCTCCGGTTCGGCTACAGCCGGACACGGATCGGACAGAACGTGGAGGCGAACCTGTCACGCGGGCTGCCGCCCTTCGTGGCGGGCCGGGCGATTGTCGGCGACATCGACATCGGCGGCATGCAGCGGTTCGGCCCACAGGTATCGGCGAACGTCCGACTCGCCCAGAACGTCTACAGCACGCAGTACGACCTGACGCACACGCGCGGGCGGCACCTCATCAAAGCTGGCGTGCTGGCGGAGCGCTACCGCGACTTCATGACCAACCCGACGTTCAGCCTCGGGATCTATGCGTTCGCGAACGTCAGGACCTTCCTGCAGAACCAGCCGCTCCGGTTCGTCGGCCTCGGCCCCCAGGGCGACATCGATCGCGACTGGCCCTGGACGCTCTACGGGCTGTACGTGCAGGACCACGTGCAGGTGGCGCCCCGGCTGACGCTCAACGCCGGGCTGCGGTACGAGTTCACGACGATGCCGATCGACCAGGGCGGGCGCGACTCGGCGCTCGTAAGCCTCAGCGACACGGCGCCGACCGTCGGGCGGCTGTTCGACGGTCCGTCGCGGACGAACCTCTCGCCCCGGATGGGCCTGGCCTGGGACGTCTTCGGCGACGGCTCGACGTCGGTGCGCAGCGGCTACGGGCTGTACTTCAACACCGCCAACCAGCAGAACCTGATCGTGACGGTGACGAACCCCCCGGCCACGCCGCGCTTCGTGATCCCGGGCGCGACGTTCCCGAACCCGCCGTTCGAGCGTGGCATCGGCAACACGATCCGGCCGATGGACTGGAACATCCGGGATCCGCGGCTGCACTCCTGGAACGTGAACGTGCAGCGGACGCTGCCAGCCAGCATCATCGCCACGATCGGCTACGCCGGCTCGCGCGGGACTCACCTGTTCCGCAACACGGACATCAACATCCCCACGCCGTCGGCCGGCCCGGACGGCCGGCCGTTCTTCGCCGCCGGCCTGCCGCGGCCCAACCGCAGCTTCGGCACCATCGAGCTCAAGAGCAGCGACGGCGAGTCGTGGTATCGCGCGCTCATCGTCGAGCTGCGGCGCGCATGGACCAACGGCCTGTCGCTGCAGTCCTCCTACACCTGGTCGCGCAGCGAAGACACGACGCAGGCGTCGACCTTCTTCTCCGACTCGACGAATGGGACGACGGTGGCGTTCCCCGAGATCGATCCCGGCTACAACAAGGGGCCGTCGGACTGGGATACGCCCCACAACTGGGTGTTCAACGCGGTGTGGGACGTCCCGGCGCCGGCCGGGCTGAGCGGCGTTCCGCGCGCGCTGCTGGCCGGCTGGCAGGTCACGGGCATCGGCACCGTGCGGAGCGGGCAGCCGCTGACCGTGTTCGTCCAGAACAACTGGTCGCGGTCGCAGTGGTCGCCGTCGATCTCGCCCACGAGCGGTCTCGACCGTCCCGACCTGGCGCCCGGGCGTTCGCCGGAGAGCGCGGTGATCGGCCAGCCTGATCAGTGGTTCGATCCGTCCGCGTTCGTCCTGCAGCCGCAGGGCACCCTCGGCAACAGCCCGCGCGGCGCGTTTCGAGGCCCCGATCTGCGCACCGTCGACCTGTCGGCGGTGAAGCGGATTCCGCTGCGCGGCGGGGCCCGGCTGGACGTGCGGCTGGAGGTCTTCAACATCTTCAACCGCGCCAACTTCGGCAATCCGACGCTCATCGCCTTTGCGGGCTCTGGGGCCGGGGACGCGCCGCTGTCGACGTTCGGCCGGACCCGCTCGACCGTGACGTCGGCGCGGCAGATGCAGCTCGGGATGCGGCTCGTGTTCTGAGCGAACGTGGGGCGGGTCGCTCCCTATGAAGCTTCACAACAAGCTCGCGATCGCCCTCCTCCTCGGCATTGCGCTCGGCGCGATGCTCCACCCGTATGCCGGGGCGCCGTGGCTCGCGGCGATCAGCACGCACGTGCTGCGGCCGATCGGGCAGATCTTTCTGCGCACGATCTTCATGATCGTGGTCCCCATGGTCTTTTCGGCGCTCGTCGTCGGCGTCTATCAGCTCGGGCGGGGGCACGATCTGCCGGGCGTGGCCGGCCGGACGCTGGCGTTCACGCTCCTGCTGAGCAGCACGTCGGTCGCCATCGGCATGATCCTCGTCAACGTGCTCCAGCCCGGGGCCGGCCTGCAGCTTTCCGCCGGCGACGCGGCATCGGGCGTAGACGTCCTCCGCGCGAACGCCGCGGCCGCTCAGCCGCTGAGCGACATCCTGATTCAGCTCATCCCACGCAACCCGCTCGAATCGGCGGTGCGGGCCCTCGACGGCGAAATGCTGCCGCTGATGGTGTTTGCCGTGATCTTCGGCGTGGCGGTGAGTCAGATTGCAGGGGGACAGGGGGCAAGGGGGCAAGGGGGCGAAGACCCGGTGCTCGTGCGGGTGCTCGAACAGATCTTCGACGCCTGTATGTGGATCGTCCACCTCGCGATGCGGCTGGCGCCTGTCGCCGTGTTCGCCATCGTGTTCAACACGGCGTTCACGTTCGGGACCGGCGTCTTCGCGACGCTCCTCTTCTATGTCGTCACAGTGGTGGCCGGCCTGCTCATCCAGCAATTCGGCGTCTACGCGGCGCTGCTGTGGACTGCGGCGCGCCGGCCGCCGCTGGAGTTCTTCCGCAACTGCCGCGAGGTGTACCTCTACGCCTTCTCCACCGCCTCGTCCAACGCCACGCTTCCGCTGTCGCTCGATGTCGCCGAGCGGAAGCTGCGCCTGCCGCCGCAGATCTCGCGCTTCGTGCTGACGGTCGGCTCGACCGCCAATCAGAACGGCACGGCGCTCTTCGAAGGCGTGACCGTCCTCTTCCTCGCACAGGTCTACGGGCTGGACCTCACCCTGGCGCAGCAGATCCGCGTGATGGTGATGTCGATTGTGGCCGGGATCGGAACGGCGGGGGTGCCGGGCGGCTCGCTGCCGATGGTGATGATCGTCGCCCAGTCGGTCGGCGTTCCCGCCGAAGGCATGGCGCTCATCCTCGGCGTCGACCGCTTTCTGGACATGTGCCGGACGGCGGTGAACGTCAGCGGCGATCTGGTGATTGCGGCGCTCGTCAGCGCCCGGCCAGGGCGTGCGTAGTGCCGGGCGTGCGTAGTGCCGGGCGTACGTAGTGCCGGGCTTCAGCCCGGCCACATCGATCGTGGTGCGGAAGCGGGGACTCGAACCCCGATGGCCTTGCGGCCACTAGCTCCTGAGGCTAGCGCGTCTGCCAATTCCGCCACTTCCGCTCGTGGAGAACACTCTCGCAGGCAGGAACGCTCATTGTACAGGAACGTTGACGTGGCGCGAACCCTGTCGGGTTCGCGAGGCGAGCCTGACAAGGCTCGCCCCACATGGGGCCCGGACGCCGACTCGGCACATGGAGCTGCTGCTCCACATTGAGCCGCCGCGCAAACTGCAGCGCCTGCTCCCGCCTCGCGCGGTCGGCCATCGTCGACGCGACACGGAGGAGTCAACCAGCGCCGCACCGGGCGTCTGGCTCGGCTAAAGCCGAGCACTACGAGCACTACGACCGCATGCTGAAGTCCGCCTAAAGCGGACACGACGTCGAGTGTGAATCGTTTCTTACGACGTTTTCAGGAAGCGGTCACAGTCCAGAGGCGGGCCCTCCTCACCCTTGAGCAGCAGCGCAACCGCGCCGTACACGCAGATGCCGGGCGCGCCGCCCTGCCCCGCTTCGGCGGCGATTCGCCCTTCGATGTGCCGCAGCAGCATGTCGCTCATCGGCGGATACCGGCAGCGCTCGTTCGAGTAGGCCTCCGGAAATCGGACGTGCGCGTGCAGGTCTTCGATGGCGTAGATCCCGTACGGCGGCTTCAGATACCGCCACAGATACGTGAGGCTCGCCACCTGATCGTCCGACATGTGGCTTCCGTCGTCGATGATGAGATCAAAGCTGGAGCCGGCGGCGGCGACGAGCAGCTCGAGCACCTCGGGATCCGACTGGCTGCCGATGAAGATGCGGCTCCGGTCCGATGCGTAGACCGCGTACTTGGACTTCATCTCGACGCCGAAGATGCTCGCGTTCGGGAAGTATTCCTCCCACACGCGCAGGCTGGCGCCCTTCTTGGTCCCGAGCTCCAGCACGCTCCTCACCTGCCCCCGTCGCTCCTCGTCGAAGAAGAAGCCGTACGGAATGTCGAAGCGATGCTCCGCCTTGTCGGTCTGGTACTTGTGCATCAGATCCAGGAGCGTCATCGCGCGTCTCCGTGCATGTTGAACAGCAGGAAGCCGCCGCCGGCGCCGGCGATTTCGACCGCCTCGGATGCGGGCCGCGGTTCGTGCAGAACGCCGCCCAGCGGCTGGACGTGCGTGAAGTGCGCGGCCAGCCGTTCGCACGTCCGCCGGACCTTCGGTCCCGAGGCCTGCATGACGTCTGAAGGAATCTCGATCTGCCACACCACATGCCGGTGCTTCAGGAGGAGGACGGCGCCACGATCGAGGTCCATGTTCCAGTCCTGCAGCGCCACCCTCACGAAGCGGATCGTCCGGGGCCGCATACGAAGGCGCGTCATCCATGCGTCCACTGTCACGAAGGGGACTTCTTCGACGCCGCCGCCGGCGCGGCGCACGGTGCCTGGACCGGCCGAGCCCGCAATGGCGAGCCGTTGCGGCAGCACGCGCCCCTCGCAGCCGTTGTCGAGCGTATTTCCGACGAGACACAGGTAGGCGGCCGAATCGGGCTCCGCAGCCTGGACGCGCGCACAATCGCCGAGCAGCACCCGGGGGATGGCCGCGCCTCCGACATGCGCGCCCACATCCAGCATGACGCCGCCGACCGCGAACTCACGGACGGCGGCCAGGTCGTCGAGCGGCAGCTCGGCGTGCTGAAGGATGCGCCGCGACCGCGCGTCGGCTGCCCCGGCAGGCACCGACCACTGGAGCCTGGCGACCGCCACGCGGCCGATCTCAAACGGCGCGTCGCCGCGGCGCCAGCGGGCCGTCGCGTCGGCATAGTCGGCGGAGATCGAGGCCAGGTGCGCCGCACGCCGGGCCGCCGCGCGCGTGATACCGGCGCGACGCGCCGACTTGGCGGCAATCGCCAGCTGCGCGAGCTTGAGGCGACGGAGCGCCTCCGGCCGGCGGGCCATCGCCGCCTCGGTGCCCCTGAGCGCAGCCACCGCCTGGCGCAGGGCGCCGGACTCGGCCTGCTCGGCGGCGAGACGCTCCTGCGTGGCCCGGAGTCTGTCGGTGAGCTGGGTGACCCTGTTGTTGGCGACCCCGATCTCGCGATTCGCCCGCGCCCGCTCCGCGCTGCGGACCTCGGCCGCTCGGCGGCGCTCGCGTTCCAGGCTGGATGCGCGCGCGACGCCTGCCGCGGCAAGCAACCGCGTCAACATGCCCTTAGCCGTGCGATACACGGAAGCCGGCACGCCGCATGGGAACCTGGCTCAGGAGCAGCGGCTCCCCGTCCGCTCGCCGCGAACCCAGCCGGCGAGCATCTGCCACTCGGGATCGCTGCGGCTCTGCCACCGGCGCGGGCCGTTGTGCGTGTACGAGCCGCCGCCGTCGGGATGCAGCGGCTTCAGCAGAAAGCGGCTCTGCTCGGGGCTCCCCGGGATGACGAGCCGCGAGATGACCTGAAACGCCGCCTTCGCCTGCGCGTCGCTCCATCCCCCGCCGCCGGCAGGCACGGGCGCAAAGCCGGCCAGCCCGCTGTCATGACAGTTGCTGCACCGAATGTGGCCTTCCCGCGGGTTCGCGAAGATCGGCTGCACGCACGCGCGGAAGAACTCGAAATCGAGCGGCGGGCCCGGCTTCGCGACATAGCGATCGGCCGGGAAGCTGCGGATCCACGTCAGGATCTGCTGGTACTCGGGATTCTCCTTCGATGTCCAGTAGGTGCCACCGGTGTGACCGAGGCCGCCCGCCTGGGGGGACAGCGGCTTGAGCAGGAGGCGGCTGCTCTCCGGATCGGCCGTGTTGATCACCTGCGTGACCACATCGAAGTTCCGGCGCGACTGCGCCGGCGTCCATCCCTGAGTCGTCTCCGGCGTCTCGAGGCTGAACCGGAGGCTCGTCTGCCAGGTATGGCACATCACGCATGCGGCATAGCCGGGCATCGAGCCGCCCCTCGGCCGCACGAACAGCAGCTCGATGTTCTTCCGGAAGGTCTCCAGATCCGCCGGACTCGGAAACGCTGCTACCTGTGCCGTTCCGGCCTGGGCCCGGCTGAAGCCGGGCACTACGGACGCCCGGGGCGCGCCCGATGCTGCCAGCGTCGATGCGGCCACCCAGCACAGTGCCAGCAGGAGCATGGCGCGGTATCGCATGGCGGTCACCGGCTCGCCGGCATCGGCGGGTTGACGCGATCGATCGGGAGCACGGCGGTGCTGATCCGGGCAGGCCGCGCGCCGGTCTTGATCTTTGCGACGACGGCAAGCTTCTTCACGTCGATCGCCAGCGTGTAGTCAGCCCCTGACACGGCGACATACAAATACCGGCTGTCGGGAGTCGACGTAATCCAGTTCGCGCTCGGACCGACCTCCACCGAGCCGATGTACTTCAGGTCGGGCAGCGACCATGCGTACACGCGGCTGTCGAGGCGGCTCGAGGCCCACAGCGCCGACCGATCGGGCAGCACCTCGAGGCCGTGCATGTCCCCGGTCTGGATGCCGTCGGCATTCTGCCGCCAGAGCGGCAGCGGCGGCGGCCACAGCATGTCCACGACCGTGCGGGTGTTCCAGTCGATGACCCAGACGGCATTGATGCCGGTCGCCTGGGCGAACATCCGCTTCGGCGAACCGTCCGGATTGGCCTCGAACGCCATCGGCCGCACCTCGTGGTTATCCTTGCCGTACTGCCGGTAGCCGGTCAGCTCCATTCCCCAGATCACCGTGTCCGTGACCGGATCGATGACCTGGATCGTCGGATCGCCCGGCTTGAGCTCGCCGAAGCTCAGGCCCGCGACCACGTAGTTGTCGTCGGGCGTCACGTAGGTGTTGTGCACCGGCCCCGCGACCGGAATGCTGCGAATCACCTTGTGCGTGCCGATGTCGATGACGTCAACGACCGAGGCCGCGCGCTCGATCTTCTGAAACCCGGCGCCCGCGGCGGCCGCCGACACCACCGAAATCGCCGCATAGATCTTCCTGTGCTTCTTGTTGACGACGATCTTGTTGGGGCGCTCCGACAGCGGGATGCGCATCACCTGCTGCAGGGTCTTCGTGTCGAAGACGTCGACGGTCTTGTCCTGTTCGTTGGCGCAGTAGTAGTAGAGCCCGTCGGGATGCACCGTGAGATTGTGCGCGTGGGGGCAGCCGCGGATCACTCCGACCACCTGCTGCACCGCCGGGTCGATGATGTGATGGACGTTGCCGGCGTTGTTGCTCTGGAGGATCCGGACGGCGACTCCGTCGTAGGTGTCGAGCCTCGGAACCTGCTGGGCCTCGGGCGGCGCCGCCAGCAGAAGCAGCCCGGCGATCGTCGTCAGCGCACGGCGCGTGGCACTCGGCATGTCAACCTCCGTGACGCCTGAGCCTACCACGGGGCGTGGCCCGGCTGAAGCCGGGCACTACGTACGATCCGCGGCCCGGCTGAAGCCGGGCACTACGTACGAACTGGTTGCGGGAAGGTGGCCGGCGCAGGAGCCCCCGCTGGGAGGGACTCCTGCGCCGGAAGACGTGCTACCGCTGCGCGGTCATCGGGGACCGCTGCTCGCGGATGTATAAGTAGCCGACCTTGAATTCGGGCTGGACGCCGTACCACATGCGGCCCTGCGCATCCACCCACATGTCCCGCGTGCCGCGGCTGATGTAGGGGCTCGGATACGCCACGACCTTGCCCGACGGGTCGATCCGGTAGGTCGCCTCGTTGAAGTGCGAGACGCCCCAGATGTTGTCCTTCGCATCCACGCCAAGGCCGTAGATCGTCGGGTAGGGTCCGGGCAGCTTGTAGACGGTGAACTTCTCCGTCTTCGGCTCGAACTTGGCAATCGAGGCGTTGAAGTACTGCGCGAACCAGATATTCCCCTTGGAGTCGACCTTCAGACGCCGCGGCCGGCCGTTGTGGATGTCGGGCGGCGGGGTGTACTTGGTCACCTTGTCCGTCTTCGGGTCGACTTTGCCGATGCTGCCGGTCTCAGCGGCGTTGAATTCAGCAAACCAGACGTTGCCCGCCTGGTCGACAGCGATGCCGTAGAGGTCGGGCACTTCGGGGAATGCCTTCCACTCCTTCGTCTTCGGGTTGAACTTCACGAGCGGACGGCCCGACGCCCAGATGTTCCCCTCGTGATCCACCACCGCGGTGTGCTTCCGTCCGAGCACGCCCTCACCCGGCTGCGGCTTCGGCTGGGCAAAGATCGGGGTGTTCGGATCGACCTGCTTGACGCGCGGCGCCTTGTAGGGGTCGGCGTAGATCTCGAAGTCCTGCGTCCGCGAGTTGAAGCGGGCCAGCTTGTTCGCGCTGGTCACCGTCAGCCAGACGCTGCCGTCAGGCAACGGCAGCACTTCGTGGACGCCGCCGCCCTGGCCCGCCGGCATCTGCCACAGCGTGCTCTGGCCCGTCTTCGGATCGATGCGCGCGACGCCGTTTTCCATCTCCATCCAGACGTTGCCGGCCTTGTCGGGATAGCCGGTGCCCGGCCGGTTCGTCCCCTGGCCGACCGGGTAGTCGACGTAGACGATGTTCAGCGCATCGTCGCTCCACTGGATCTGAACGTCCTTCCAGGCCGGGAGCTCCTGCGGCGACTGCGGGGTCTTCGAATCGGGACCCAGCACGGCGGCCAGATACTTTGCGACTTCGTCGGCCACCTGCGGGTTGACGGTCGTGATCCCGCGGCGCCGCATCCCGTCCATCGCGTCAATCCAGCCGTCGTAGTCGCGGCGGCCGGAAATCTGCCCCATGCCGTGGCAGTTCATGCAGCTCGTCATGAACCGCTCACGCCCTGGTGCTTCGGGCAACAGCACCGCCGCCTGCGCCTTGCTCAGCTCGTGCCACTGCACCGGCGCCGCGCGCATCGTGAAGGCCGCCTTGGCGGTCTGCCCCTGCTGCACCGCAACGTTCATTCTCGCCGGCGCGCCGCGGTAGCCGATCGACCAGGTCCAGACGTTGTAGCTGCCTGGCTCCAGGCCATCGACGATGAACTGGCCCTGGCTGTTCGACAGGACGCTCGTGGTCTTGTGCGTGCCCTCGCTCCCGCGCATCTCGTCCACGTTCGCGTTCGCGGTATGCTCGGCCCGCACGAAGACTGCGCGCAGCGGCTTGCCGTCAGGCCCGGTAATCGTGCCGGCGATCGAACCCTGAGCAGCGGCGGATCCGGCCGACAGCAGAACCGCCAGACCCGCTAAGAGTGCCAACCTCTTCATAGTTCCTCCGTTTCGTCAGAAGCTAACCTGGGCCCCCACTCGTATCAGTCGCCCGGCAAGAATTTCCTGCGCGTTCAACCACGCCGGCCCGTATCGACTGTTCAACTGCTGGACCGAGTTCGCGTTGAACGCGTTATAGAGGTCTAAATTGCCTTCCACCCGGAACCGTCCGAGCTCGAAGATCCGCGTGAACCGGAGGTCCACCTGCTGTGACCGTTCCTCAAACATCGTCTGAGGCGGAATCAAGTTCAGGGTGACCGTCGCATTGCATACGGCAGCGCCCCGGCAGGACCCCATATTACGCCCGAGCGATGGCGCAATCTCGGCATTTCTTGCCACGTAGCTGGCCTGGACGGGCAGACCGGGAAGGTTCTGGTACACGGCGCTCGCCCGGAAATCCCATGGTAACGGATAGACCAGCAGGAACTTAACCTGCGTCTCGGCCGACCAGGGCGGCGTCACGCGGCAATGGTAGAGGTCCTGGCCGGAGTTGACCACATAGCAAGTATCGGTCACCGTCCGACCGGTACTCACGCCACCCTGCAGCGTGACCCCCTGGCCCATCCGGGCGCGGACGTTGACATCGACGCCGTTGAAGACCTGAGACGGCTCGCCGAAATTGTCAGCCTGGGTGATCACATTCTCCACCCGCCCGAACACAGCGGGCCTGATGTCGTACAGGCCGCAGATCCGGCTGCCGCTGATGCCGCTCGGCAGCCGTGAATCGGTGGGGGCCGTGATGCAGTACTCGTCGTACTGCGATGGATCGACCGCCTGGTTCCTGGTGACCTGCTGGTTGCCGTACGACGTCCGGAAGTACCCGACATTGACGCCGAGCCCCGGACGCAGCTCGTGCTCGATCGCGATCGACCCTCGCCACAGAAACTCCTGCGCGTCCTGGAATCCGTTCAGGATTTCGTCGGCATACCGGGTGCCCCGTAGTCCGGTGAGCACCTGCCCGAAGTTCTGGTCCGACAGCGCGCCGCACTCGCCGTTCGCGCCGGGGATCGCGGGGCCGAGCTCGCAGTCGGGTATGTAGTTGCCGTTCGCGTCGTTCCAGGTGCGCGTGGCGCTGTTGGCCTGCTGCAGAATCGGCTGGTTGAGCGCGACGTTGTTGTTGCCCGTCGACGATGTCCCGAGGACGTACCGGCCGACCGACGCCTTCAGCGCCGTGCGGCCGTTGCCGAAGATGTCGTAGGCCACGCCAAGGCGCGGGTTCAGGTTCTTCCAGTCCGGCACGTTCGTGACTTCCGGGAAGTCCCGCGCGGGCACGAAGTAGCCGGCGGCAAACGACTGCGCGACCGCCGTGGCATTGAACGAGTCGTAGCGCAGGCCCATGTTCAGCGTGAGCTTGCGGATCGTCCACTGGTCCTGCACGAACGCCCCCACTGTGGTCGAGTCGCTTGCACGACCGAGCGGCGTGGCGTAGACCGTCACGGACAGCGGCACGCGATCGCGGAACGCGTACGACCGCGCGCCGTGGATCTGATCGATCGCACGCTGATTCTTGTTCCGGAACGTGTACCACTGGTAGGTGAATCCGGTCTTGAACGCGTGGGAACCGGTGATGTACGACGTGGCAAATCGCCAGTTGTACTGGTCGTTCACCGACTGCGTCGAATAGCAGCACGGGTTGCCGATGTTGCCCGGCGTGATGCTGCCGGCGCGCGCGCCGTACGTGATGCCGAGCGCCTGATCGGTGATGGCGAAGTCGGTGATCTTCGTCGGTTCCGGGCGCTTCGAGTTGATCGTCGTCTTGTTGAGCGAGGTGCCGCCCTCGAAAAGGAGGCGGGCGGTCATCGGCCGGCTCCACGACGCGGTGATTGCGGTGCTCGGGTTGTAATGGTGGTCGCCGTTGGCCTCCTGCGACGCCGTCGCGACCACCGAGTTCGGGCAGTTGCAATTGTCCTGCACGCTCCAGTACGCCGCAATCTTGTCCTTGGCCGACGCCTGCCACGTCAACCGCAGCGAGGCATCCTTGAAGTAGTCGTTCGAGTACGCCGGCCGGCTCGCATCCGGCTCGTAGAACAGCGTGGTCGGCCGCCGCGGATCCGCCGGCAGCGGCGATACGCCGTGCAGCCGGTTGAAGAAGTTGCCGGCAAAGTACCGCGACGCCACCCAGTCGCGGACGCTCCCGAAGTACCACAGCGTGTCTTCCTTGATCGGCCCGCCGGCACCGCCGCCCCACTGATAGCTTTCGCGCAGCGACGGGGTCGACGTCACGCCCCGGCGGCGGAGCGAGTCGCTCAGGTTGTCGCTCTGCAGATCCGGATTGCTGTAGCTGAAGCCGAAGTTGCCCGCAAAAACGTTGCCGCCTTCCTTCGGCACGATGTTCACGCGGACGCCGCCGCTGAACGTCTCCGCCGAGGTGCCCGCCAGCTCCACCGCGACCTCGCCGACCGAGAAGGGATTGAAGCTGTACACGGAGCTGTTCAGCATCGTGAGGTTCAAGCCTTCCTGGTTGACGTTGATCTCGTTGGTGCGGCCGCCGTGGACCGCGAAGGCGGCGCCCCGCTCGCCGGAGATGCCGCCGACATCCTGGCTGGCACCGCGCGCCGCAGGAATCATCGTGGCGTACGACCCGAGCCGCCGGGTCGTGGGCAGCGCATCCAGCGTCGCGGCCGAGAGCGTCGTCTGCTGCAGCGTGTTCCGCGTGTCGACGAGCGGCGCGGCGCCCGTGACGGTCAGCGTCTCTTCGAGCGCGCCGACCGGGAGGTCCGCATTCACGGTGGCCGTGAAGCCGACGGTCAGCTCGAGCCCCTCGCGGCGGACCGAGCCGAAGCCAGGCAGGCTGAAGGTCACGGTGTACACGCCGGGGCGGAGATCGACGATCTGATATCGGCCCTGGCCGTCGGTGACTGCCGTCCGGACCTTCTCAATCAGGGGGGGCTCGCAGCCTCGACCGTGACGCCGGGCAGCACCGCGCCCGACGTGTCGCGCACGACACCTGCAATCGAACCCGCCGCCACGCCTTGTGCGGACGCGTTCGACGCCAGCACGCTCCACGCGGCCATGACCACGCAGCACGCCACCCTCGAACTGCTCGGCATACCCTGACCCATTCCACATCTGCCAACGTAGTGCCCGGCTTCAGCCGGGCTGAAGCCCGGCACTACGCACCGAAGAAAGCTCGAAATACGGGGGCATCCTACGCCTGACCGGAGGCGATGGTCAATCACGCAGCCGATCGATCAGGGCGCGCATGTCGTCGGGCAGGGGCGCTTCGAACGTCAGGAGGCGGCCGTCCGACGGGTGCCGGACCGACAGCCGCCACGCGTGCAGCGCCTGCCGCTCGAACGGGATCGCAGAGGCGTCGTGCCCCTGCGGGCGGTACACCCGCTCGCCGACGAGCGGGTGCCCCCGGCGCGCCGCCTGTACGCGAATCTGATTGCGCTTGCCGGTATCCAGCCGGACCTCCACGAGCGCCGCCGGGGGAAAGCGCTCGCGCACGCGGTACAGGCTGACCGCCTCTTTGGCCCTGGGGTCGCGCGGGTGCGCCGGCTTCTGCACGAGCGCCCTCGGGTCCCATGTCAGGAGATCGCGCCACGTCCCCTCGGGCGGAACGGGATGGCCGTGAAGAATCGCCAGATACACGCGCTCGGGCTCCCGTCGCTCGAACTGGTCCTTGAGCTGCTGTTGCGCGAGTGCGTTCTTCGCGAACACCACGATCCCGGAGGTGTCCCGATCGATCCGATGGACGACGAGCGGCCGGCGGCGCCGGCCGGACCGCATGTGCTGCCGCACGTATTCCTGCGCGGACGCGGCATCCCTCCGCTGCTGCAGCGGCACGGCGAGGAGCCCGGCCGGCTTGTTGACCACGATGAGCGCCGAGTCCTCGTACAGGATCTGCAGCGCACCCGCCGTTGCCGCCCGGCGACGGGCGCTGCCTGGCCGGTCCATCCAGATCCCGATCGCGTCGCCGGCGCGCAGGCGCGTCCCCGCGTCGTCTATCTTCGCCTCCGCGCTGTTGATGAAGACTTTGCCCCTGCCGAGTGCGTCCACGGCACGTGGCCGCGAGCCAAGCCGTTCGGGCGCCGCCAGGAACTTGTCGAGCCGGACTCCGGCATCGGTGCCCGACACCGTCCAGGACGGCAGTGTCCGTTGAGACGCTCGCACCCGAGGCATTCCGAGAATTGTAGGAGGATCCGTCCGATGTTTCTGCTCGCTGGAGCCGGCGCCGCAGCGCTTGCCGTGTCCGGAGGCTTCAGATGTGGCGCGACATCTGTGAGCTGGAGAGTGAACGGCTGCGAATGCAGCCGCGGCGTGCGAGGGGGACCGCTTAGGTCAGCTCTCTTCCTCGATCTGCCAGTCGGCCAGCGGCTGCGGGCCGGGAACGATGCCCTCTATGTCGGGATCGACGCCGTCGGGCGGACGCTCCTGCGAAGACTTCCGCACCTTCGCGTCCTGTCGCTTGGCCGCCTTCTGCTGACGCCGCTCGCTCAGCGCCTTTTCGCGCTCGCGCTTTGCCGCCGTCGGTCGTGCATTCCGTGCCATGGCCTACTCCTAGTCGGTAGCCGGTAGCTGGTAGCCGTTCTGGGTTCCTGGTTCTGGCTCCTGCTACCACCTACCGACTACCAGCTACCAGCCAGCCCCTACCAGCGCGGTTCGGTGCGGCGCCCGGGTCTGCCCCGTCCGCCGCCGCGCGGCCGGTCGCCGCCGCCGCCGAACCCGCCGTCGCCGCGCGGTGCCGGCGGCCGCGCCTCGTTGACTGTCAACGCGCGCCCCCCGAGCTGATGCCCGTTGAGATCGGTGACCGCCTTCTGCGCGTCCTCGTCGCTGGCCATCTCGACAAACGCGAAGCCGCGCGGCCGCCCGGTCGCGCGGTCGCGGACGACAGACACGGTCTCGACCTGTCCCGCCTGCCCGAACAGCGTTTCGAGCTCCTGCTCCGTCGTTTCATAGGGAAGGTTGCCCACGAACAATTTCCGGCTCATGTCGTCTCCTGTGGCCTCAGCTCTGGCTCGTGGGCGCAGGAGATTGCGAGTCAACGGGGCTCGAATCTGATACGCAGGTCGGCGGGCTCAGCTTGGGCGGCAGGCACAGAATATCACCAAATGCTACGATGACGGCTTTGCCCGCAGGGATCGCCGATTGACCGCACTGCCCGAACGGATCGCACGCCTCGATGAGCTCGCCCGTGACGTGTGGTGGAGCTGGACCCCCGACGCGCGGAACGTCTTCCGTCGGCTCGACTACGCGCTCTGGCGCGTGACCGCGCACAACCCGGTGCGCATGCTC
>Ga0155950_1056_pt1 | contig 34535 bp, 31 predicted proteins | sample RifCSPlowO2_02_FD_107604 | JGI IMG/M metagenome (GOLD analysis project Ga0155950, IMG submission 107604) | Acidobacteria bacterium RIFCSPLOWO2_02_FULL_67_21
AGCGGACCTTGTCGGCGTCGAAGTCCTCGGCCCCGATCCCGCACCCGAGCGCCGCGATCATCGTCTTGATCTCGTCGCTGCCGAGCATCTTGTCGAACCGCGCCTTCTCGACGTTGAGGATCTTGCCCTTGATCGGCAGGATCGCCTGGAAGCGGCGGTCGCGTCCCTGCTTCGCCGACCCGCCGGCCGACTCGCCCTCGACGATGTAGAGCTCGCTCTGCGCCTGATCGCGCTCCTGGCAGTCCGCGAGCTTGCCCGGCAGGCTGCTCCCGTCCAGCGCGCCCTTGCGGCGGACCAGGTCGCGGGCCTTGCGCGCCGCCTCGCGGGCGCGAGCCGCATCGACCGCCTTCCCGATAATCCGCCGGGCGATGGCCGGGTTCTCCTCCAGGAACTGCCCGAGCTTGTCGTTGATGATCGTCTCGACGATCCCTTTGACTTCGGTGTTCCCGAGCTTCGTCTTCGTCTGGCCTTCGAACTGCGGCTGCGGGATCTTGACGCTCACGACGCCGGTCAGGCCCTCGCGGATGTCGTCGCCGCTGATGCTGGCGTCCTTGAGATCCTTCGCCATGTTGCTCTTTGCCGCGTAGGTGTTGATGCTGCGCGTGAGCGCGGCCCGCAGGCCGGAGAGGTGCGTGCCGCCTTCGTGGGTGTTGATGTTGTTGGCGAAGGAGAAGATCAGCTCCGTGTAGCCGTCGTTCCACTGCAGCGCGATCTCGGCGTCGATGCCGTCCTTGCTGCCGCGCATGTAGATCGGCTTGTCGTTGACGTTCGTCTTGTTCTTGTTGAGGTGCTCGACGAACGAGACGATGCCCCCCTCGTACTGGAACTTGTGCGACTTGCCGTCGCGCTCGTCGGTCAGCATGATGAGAATGCCGCCGTTGAGGAACGCCAGCTCGCGGAGCCGCTGCGCGAGTGTGTCGAAGCTGTAGTCGACCGTCTCGAACACCTGGGGATCCGGCCTGAACGTCACCTTGGTGCCCCGCCGCTGCGTCGTGCCGGTGGCCTGCAGGCCGGAAACCGGATTGCCGCGCTCGTAGCTCTGCTGGTAGACCTGGCCGTTGCGCCAGATCTCGAGGTCGAGCCGTTCGGAGAGCGCGTTGACGACCGAGAGGCCGACGCCATGGAGACCGCCGGAGACCTTGTAGGCGGCGTTCTCGAACTTGCCGCCGGCGTGCAGCACGGTGAGCACCACCTCGGCGGCAGACCGGCCGTCGGGCATCGGATCGACGGGAATGCCGCGCCCGTTGTCGACGACGGTGATCGAGTTGTCGATGTGGATGGTGACATCGACCTGGTTGCAGAAGCCGGCCAGCGCCTCGTCGATCGAGTTGTCCACCACCTCGTAGACGAGATGGTGCAGGCCGGGGGTGCCCGTCGATCCGATGTACATCGCGGGGCGCTTGCGGACGGCCTCGAGACCCTCGAGGACCTTGATCTTGTCCGCGCCGTAGTCGTCCACCGATCCGTTCCCGTTGGGGCCCGGGATCTGGGCGTCCCGATCGATGGGGGTAACGCCCTCTTCCTGCTGCGGTCCTGTCTGTTCCACGCGTATCCCTTGCGGCTCGATTGTCAGGTCAGATCCTCATTGGCATGATCACGTACGTGTAGTCGTAGCCCTGCGCGCCGACCGGCTTCATCACCGCCTGGCTCACTTCGTCCTTGAGCGACAACTGCACGACGTCGGTCTCGACCACGTTGAGGAAATCGAGCACGTACTGGGCATTGAAGGAGATGGCGAGCGGGGCGCCGCCGTACTCGACCGGGAGCTCTTCGCGCGCCTCGCCGAACTCGGAGCTGCTGGAGGTCACCTCGACCTTGCCCTTGGCGATCTCGAACTTGACGGCGCGCGACCGCTCGTTCGAGAGGAGCGCGACGCGCTTGACCGCATTCGTCAGCCGCTCGCGCTCGAAGTCGATATGTTTGTCGTTGTTCTTCGGAATGACCCTCTCGTAGGCGGGAAACTGCCCGTCGATCATGCGGGAAATAAGCACGCGGGCGCCGACCTCGAAGAACAGGTGGTTTTCGCCCGCTTCGAACATGACGTCGCCGTCGCCCTCGGCGAGCAGCTTGCCGAGCTCGAGGAGCGTCTTCTTGGGGAGAATCACACCCACTTCCTCGGTGATGCCGACCTCATGTGTCACCTCGACGAGGGCCAGGCGATGGCCGTCGGTCGCCACCAGCGTGAGGCTTCCCGGCTTCAGCACGAACTTGGCGCCGTTGAGAAAATATCGGGTGTCCTCCCCGGTAATCGCAAATTGCGTCTTCGCCACCATTTCCCGGAGCGCGGCCGACGGCAACGAGGCGCGGGCCTTGCCGCTGGCGTCGGGCAGTGTTGGAAAATCCTCGCGGGGCAGCGTCTGCATCCGCGAGTCGAATCGATCCGCCGCCACCTTCACGCCGTTCTTGTCTTCCGCAATCCGAACGTCGGTTTCCGGCAGCGCCTTGACGATCTCGTACAGCTTCTTGGCCGGCAGCGTCAGCGATCCGCTTTTCGCCACCGCCGCCTGGCAGCGGCTCCGCAGCGCGACTTCGAGGTCGGTCGCCAGCATCCGCACCTCATCGCCATTGGCTTCAATCAGCACATTGGCGAGGATCGGAATCGTATTCTTCCGTTCCACGATGCCCTGGAAGAGCTGCAGTTCGCGCAGAAGCTCGGTCTTGCCAACTACGAGTTCCATAGCCTGTGGTGACCTCTCAGCGGAGCGGCTGTCCGCGGTTTACCAAGATCCTCTTTTGGGAGGAGTAGAAGAGATAAAGAATTATATAGGAAAGAAGTCGTGTTACAAAACCGTCTCCGTGAGAATTAGTCCTTGCAGTCCAATAACTTAACGTGTGGATAAATCTGTGGATCCTCGGGGTGAATCTGGCGGGTATTTCTTCTGAAGATCCGCCTCCGAAAAGCATCCACACGAGCGATCGACCAGCCGCTGTGAAGGTGGTCGAAATCAGCGAAACGACTCCAGAAAGTTACTCATCAGGCTGTTGAAATCTCCGTCGCGCTTGCGGAGTTCTTCGACCTTCTTCAACGAATGAATGACGGTCGAATGGTGCTTGCCTCCAAAGCTGCGCCCGATCTCCGGCAGCGAGGCATTCGTCAGGTTCTTGCAGAGATACATGGCAATCTGCCTGGGCATCGCCACTGATTTGGAGTTGTTCCGCGACTTCAGGTCGCCGACCTTCAGCTGATAGTAGTCGGACACGAACCGCTGAATCGTCTCGATCGTGACGGCCTTCTGGTCCTGATCGGTCACGTTCTTGAGCACGTCCTGCGCCAATTCAAGAGACACCTCGCGGCCGGTCAGCGACGCGTAGGCAATCAGGCGGATCAGCGATCCTTCGAGCTCGCGGATGTTGGATTTGATGCGTCCGGCGATGTACATCGCCACGCTGTCGGAGAGCGGCACTCCCTCGGCCTCCGCTTTCCGCTTGAGAATGGCGACCCGTGTTTCGATGTCGGGGGGATGAATGTCGGCGATGAGGCCCCACTCAAACCGCGACCGCAGACGCTCTTCAAGGGCGGGAATTTCGTGAGGCGGATGGTCGCTGCTCAGCACGATCTGCTTCTGCGCGTCGTACAGCGCGTTGAAGGTGTGGAAGAACTCGGTCTGTGTCCCCTCCTTGCCGGAGACAAACTGAATATCGTCGACCAGCAACACATCGACCGACCGATAGCGCTCGCGGAACTCCAGAATCCGGTCGTACCGCAGCGCGTTGATCATCTCGTTCATGAAGCGCTCCGACGAGATGTACGTCAGGCGCAGCGACGGATCGTGCCGAAACACATACTGCCCCACAGCGTGCATGAGGTGTGTCTTGCCGAGCCCTACCCCGCCGTAGATGAAGAGCGGGTTGTACGAACGCGACGGCGCTTCAGCCACCGCGCGGCAGGCGGCGTGAGCAAACTGATTTGATGGTCCGACGATGAAGGTGTCGAACGTGTAGCGCGGGTTCAACCCTGCCGAACTCGGCGTGGTTTCCACCTCCTCGGCCGCCGCCTCGGGAACTTCTGGCGGGTCGTCGACGGCCACAGCAGGAAGCGGACCACCCTCAGCCACAAATACCAGGGAGGCGCCCGTGCGGCGCACCTCGGCGAGCGCCTCCGAGAGCACCACGGAGTAGTGCTTTGTTAGCCAGTCCTTGAAGAGGAGATTCGGCACGCGCACCGTGATGGCGTTGCCGCCGTCGGCCACAAACGCGGTCGGCTTGAACCAGGTGTAGAAGCTGTGCCGGTTAACCTTGGTTTCAACGCGGGCGAGAATCTGGTCCCAGATGCTGCCGTCCATGCGCTAAGCCCACAAAATCACGGGAACCCCCAGCTTTCGCCTTAGCCCAGTTTGGCTTTCGCCTCGCAAAAAAAGGCCAGAATTAAGAGAAATTCGCTCCAAACCCAGCCAGGGAGGCTGTTTTCCACAGTGTTTTCCACAGGTGTGGAAAACTTGGGGAAGAAACCGAAGGTGCTGGTCATCGCTACGGAACACCAGACGGTCGGACCGGGAATGTAGCACACCACGGGAAGCCTGGCGCCGCGTCGCGAATCGTTCCGAAACAGACGCACGCAGGCGCAGATGCGTTGACACCCAACGGGAGCGACGATTAGTATTGAAGATTCCGCGTATGCATGCGCGGCACACAGACCAGTCTGCGCTCGAGCCGCGAGTCGTGCTTCGGCGGGGCCAGCGACAGGGACCAGCATGAAAGGCAAGCGCACCTTCCAGCCCAACACTCGCCGCCGAAAGAAGACACACGGTTTTCTGGTCAGAATGGCGACCAAGAACGGCCGGATCGTACTCAAACGGCGCCGGGCGAAAGGTCGAAGGAAGCTGACCGTCGCTGACGAGGGATAAGCGCCCGGAGGCCGGCATGAGCGGCCAGGCCCTTCGACGGAGCTCAGGGCAAGCGCTGCCCGCTTCGCAGCGGATCCGTCGGCGGCCTGAGTTCGAGCGCGTCTACAAAGAAGGCGCACGGGTGCACGGCCGCCTGATGACGTTGTTCCTGCTGCCGAACGGGCGAAGCACTCCTCGGCTGGGAGTGGCGGCCACTCGGAAGCTGGGCCCGGCGGTCGATCGCAACCGCGCCAAGCGCCTGGCCCGCGAGGTCTTTCGGCGCAGAAAGGTGGCCACTGGGCTCGATGTCGTCGTCGTTCCCCGCCGGGAAATGCTCGATGCTCCCTTTGAAAGCATTGAGGCCGATTACCACGCCACACTCGAACGCGGAGGACGTCGAGTTGGCGCCTCCCGCCGAGCCTCGCCTCGCCGCCGCCCTGATCCTAAGGCTGCTGAAAGCGTATAAAGTCCTTATTTCGCCTTTGTTTACAGGCTGCTGCCGCTATTACCCGTCGTGCTCAGACTACGCCCGGGAGGCGGTTCTGATCCACGGCGCCGTGCGCGGGCTGTGGCTCGCGGGCCGTCGTCTGGTGCGTTGTCAGCCATTTGGAGGCAGCGGTGTGGATCCGGTGCCTCGCTGTACATCCGGCCGCCGGTCGCGCCCCGGCCCCGGCCAGACCGCCTTCGAAAGCTGAGGAATGGAACGCCGGGTCCTGATCGCCGTCATTTTGTCGTTCCTGGTGCTCTACGCGTACCAGGCGCTGTTTGTCCCGCCGCCGCCGGCTTCGAGCCGTGTCGAGCCGCCGCCGCCGGCCGCCGCACCATCGGCGCCGCAGACGCCCGCGCCACCCGAAGCCCCTGTTACGGCGCCGGCACCGCCGGCACCGCCGGCGCCGCAGGCGGTGACTGGCGATACGACCGAGCGGGAAATCGCCGTCGAGGCCGCGACTGTGAGCGGCGCGCTGTCGAACCGCGGAGCCCAGATCATCCGCTGGCGGCTGAGCGGGTATCGCGACGGTCAGGGCCGTCCGGTCGATCTGGTGCCTTCCGCGCTGCCGCCAGGCCAGCCGACGCCGTTTGCGCTCCGCGTGGACGACGAGGAGATCACGCGCCGGCTGAACACGGCGCTGTATCGCGTGTCCGGCGACTCCGGCGGCCGCTTCGACGCGGCGTCGGGCGAGGCGGCCCTCGTCTTCGAATACGAGGACGCGTCCGGGCTTCGGGCCCGGAAGGAATTCCGCTTCGATCCAGACAATTATCTGATCCGGTTCTCGGCCGCGGTCACAGTGGGCGACCGCGTGCTGAATCCGGTCATTCTGTGGGGACCGGGCCTCGGTGATATCGGCGCCGTGACCGGCGGCGGCAGCTTCTTCACCGGCAATTACGCCCAGCCGCCGCAGGCGATCTACCACCGGGACGGCGACGTCGAACGGATCGCGGCGGCCGACAGCGCCGCGCAGCCGGTTCACGAAGGCCAGTTCCGGTTTGCCGGGGTGGACGATCAGTATTTTCTCGCGGCGGCGGTGAACCCTGGGTCGGCGAGGCTGGAATTCCGTCCGGTCACGCTGCCCGGTGCCGGCGAGACGCAGCGGCAGCTCCTGTCGCAGGCGATTCAGTTTCCCCAGCCGCCGCAGGATGTCCGCTTCTTCTACGGCCCGAAGCAGTTCGATCTGTTGCGATCGGTTGACGCCGAGCTGGTGCGCGCGATCAACTTCGGGATATTCGGCTTTCTGGCCGTGCCGCTGCTCGGAGCGCTGCAGTGGATTCACGGGTTCGTCGGCAACTACGGCTGGGCGATCGTGCTGCTGACCATCCTGATCAACATCGCCATCTTCCCGCTGCGCCACAAGAGCGTCGTCTCGATGCGTAAGATGCAGGCGGTGCAGCCCCAGCTCAAGGCCATCCAGGACCGCTATGCGGGGCTGAAGGTCACCGATCCGGCGCGGCAGAAGATGAACACGGAGATCATGAATCTCTACCGGGAGAAGGGCGTCAATCCGGCGAGCGGCTGCGTGCCGATGGTGCTCCAGTTTCCGGTTCTCCTGGCGTTCTACTCGATGCTGTCGCAGTCGATCGAGCTCCGGGGCGCCGAGTTCGGGTTGTGGATCCGCGATCTGTCGCAGCCCGATCCGTACTACGTGATCCCGGTGCTGATGGCGGTGACGATGTTCTGGCAGACGAAGATCACGCCGACGACGGCGGACCCGGCGCAGCAGCGGATCATGCTGCTCATGCCGCTGATGTTCACCGTGTTCTTTCTCTGGGCGCCGAGCGGACTGGTCATCTACTGGTTTGTGAGCAATCTCTGGGCGATCGGCCAGCAGTACTTCACCACCTGGCTCATCGGGCCGGCCCTGGCGCCGGCTTCGCGGCCGCCGGCCGAACGCCGGATGAAGAGCGCAGGCGCCGGCCGCACGCCCGACGCGGAGAAACACTAGGCGGAAGGCGGACCTGAAGGTCCGCCTCTTCGGACGGAGAGGCGGGTCTTGAGACCCGCCTGAGAACGGATATGTCATTGACCACCGACATCACTGATTTCGTCCAGAGGATTGTGAGCGCGATGGGCATGTCGCTCACCGTACGCATCGAGGAGACGCCGGACGGCACGCGCATCAATCTCGAGGGCGAGGATGGCGGCACGCTCGTCCGCAGCGGAGGGGAAGGGCTGCAGGCGCTCCAGCACATCGTCGCGACCGCCTTCCGCAGGCAGCTCGGCGACGATCACCGGATCGTCATCGACTGCAACGGCTTCCGCAAGGACAAGGACGCGGAGCTGCGGCAGATGGCCCAGTTCATCGCCGAGAAGGCGCGGTCGACCGGCATGCCCCAGGAGATGGGGCCGCTCAATCCGTACGAACGCCGGATCGTGCATCTCGCGATTGCCGAAGATCCGACGGTCACGTCGGAGAGTATCGGCGACGCGTTCATGAAGACGGTGATCATCTCAGCTAGTCGGTAGCCGGTAGCCTGTAGCTGGTAGCAAGAACACGGAGGCTTTGGCCACCGGCTACCACCTACCGCCTACCAGCTGGGCTCCATGTTCTCGACCGAAGACTCCATCGTCGCCATCGCGACGCCGCCCGGGCGCGGGGGGATCGGAGTCGTGCGGATCAGCGGCGCGTCATCGCTCCGGATTGCCGCTGGCATCCTCGACCATCCCGAGCCGTTGCGGCCGCGGCACGCGACCTACACCCGCATCCGCCGAAATGGCGCGGGTCCGAGCGACGAAGTCATCGCCACCTATTTTCCCGGGCCACGCTCGTACACCGGTGAGTTCGTCGTCGAGATCAGCGCGCACGGAAGCCCCGTGGTGCTCCGGGGCATCCTGGATCGCGCGGTTGCCGCAGGCGCCCGTCTCGCCGAGCCGGGCGAGTTCACGCTCCGGGCGTTTCTGAACGGCAAGCGCGACCTCGTGCAGGCCGAAGCGGTCGCGGATCTGATCGATGCGGCGACCCCGCTTCAGGCGCGCGTCGCGTTCGATCAGCTGGAGGGGACGCTGACGGCGCAAATTGGCGAGATCGATCGCCAGTTGTTCGATCTGATCGCCCGGCTCGAGGCGTCGCTTGATTTTCCGGACGAGGGGTACCACTTCGTCGAGCCGGCTGAAATCGTCCGGCGCATCGGATGCGTCGTGCAGACGCTCGAACGGCTGCTGGCCAGCGCCCCCCGCGGCCGCCTCATTCGCGAAGGTGCGACCGTGGTCGTGGCAGGGCGCCCGAATGTCGGCAAGTCCAGCATCTTCAACAGGCTCGTCGGCGCCGAACGCGCCATCGTCACCGATGTGGCCGGCACCACGCGGGACCTGATTGCCGAGCGCGTCGACGTGGAAGGTCTCGCCGTCACCATGGTCGACACCGCCGGCTGCCGCGAGGCCGGCGACAGGGTAGAGCGCGAGGGAGTGATGCGGGCGGCGCGCGCGCGTGAAGTGGCCGACGTGCTGCTGGTCATCATCGATGGAAGTGTTCCGCTGATGAGCGAAGACGAACGGCTGCTCGCGGAGACGGCGGCGCGGCCACGAGTGGTGGTCGTCAACAAGGTGGATCTTCCGCCAGCACGTGACACGAACCCTTCGGGTTCGCACGGCGAGCCTGACACGGCTCACCCCACGACCCTCGTCCGTGTGTCGGCGAGGACGGGAGCAGGGTTCGAGCACCTGCGCGACGCGATCGTCGCCGGGCTCACGGGCCGCGAGTCGCTGCGCGACCCCGCAATGATTTCCAATGCGCGGCACATCGCCCTGCTCGAGCAGGCGCGCGCGAGCCTCGTGGCTGCACGCGCATCATCGGAAGCGGGCGAGGCGCCTGAAGAAATCCTGCTGGCCGACCTGCAGGCTGCGCGCGCGCGCTTCGATGAGGTGGTCGGCACGCGGACCAGCGAGGATGTGCTCAGGCACATCTTCGAGCGATTCTGTATCGGGAAGTAGATGGTCCGCCTGAAGGCGCCTTCAGGCGGACACTACGTACCATCCGTCGTAGTGTCCGGCTTTAGCTGGACCGAACGGAAAGCATGCGATTTGACGTCATCGTCGTCGGCGCCGGACACGCGGGGGTCGAGGCGGCGTACGCCGCGGCGCGGCTTGGATGCAGCGTCGGCCTTTGCACGTTGTCGCGCGAGACCGTCGCGCACATGCCGTGCAATCCCGCCGTCGGCGGCACCGCAAAAGGCCATCTCGTCCGGGAGATCGATGCCCTTGGCGGTCTCATGGGCCGCGCGATCGATGCGACGGGCATTCAGTTCAAGCTGCTCAATCGGAGCCGCGGCCCGGCTGTCTGGTCGCCCAGGGCGCAGGCCGACAAGCAGCGCTACGCGTTGTGGGTCACCGAAGCGCTCGAACGCGAGCCGAACATTTCGTGGATCTTCGGGAGAGCGGGACGGATCGAGGTCGAGCACCAGCGAGTCGTCGCGCTCGCCATGGAGGACGGCGATCGGCACGAGTGTCGCGCGCTGGTCATCACGACGGGCACGTTCCTGAATGGCCTGATCCACATCGGCAGCGAGCAGCAGCCGGCGGGCCGCCACGGTGAGCCGCCGTCGCGCGAGATGGCGATATCAATCCGGTCGTTCGGCTTCGAGATGGGCCGCCTCAAGACGGGAACGCCGCCACGGCTGCATCGCGATAGCATCGATTTCCAGCGCGCCGCGAGCGACGGGGTGTTCGTCGAGGAACCGGGCGACGAGCAGCCGGTGCCGTTCTCGTTTTCAACCAGGGCCGCGTTGCGCAATCAAGTGCGCTGCTGGCTACTGCACACCAACGACGCCGTTCGCGATCTCGTTCGCGGCAACATCGGCAGCAGCCCGCTCTACAACGGCCAGATTCAGGGCATCGGCCCTCGGTACTGCCCATCGCTCGAGGACAAGATCATGCGGTTTCCCGATCGGGAGCGGCACCAGATCTACCTCGAGCCCGAAGGGCTCGACGTGGACGACATCTACGTGAACGGCTTCTCGATGTCGCTCCCACGGGAGGTCCAGGAGAAGCTCGTACACGCACTTCCAGGCCTGGAATCAGCATCCATCCTTCGACCCGGATATGCAGTTGAATATGATTTCGTCCAGCCGACCGGGCTCAGGTCGACGCTCGAGACCCACCGTGTGGGACGGCTGTTCTTTGCAGGACAGATGAACGGGACGTCGGGCTACGAGGAGGCTGCGGCACAAGGGCTGATGGCCGGGATCAACGCTTCGCGGGCGGCGCGCGGCGACGGTCCCTTCACGCTGGGACGGGCCGAGGCATACATCGGCATTCTCGTCGACGACCTGATTACCCGCGGGTGTCTCGAGCCCTATCGGATGTTCACATCCAGGGCAGAGCATCGGCTGCTGCTCCGGATCGACAACGCCGACCTGCGGCTTACACCGGCCGGGCGGCGGCTCGGCCTGATCGACGAGGAGTCCTGGGCGCGCTTCGAAGCAAGACGCGAGCGCCACGCTCGCAACCTCGACACGCTGAATCGAACGCTCGTTCGCACCAGCCGGGGCGAGCGCGTTGCCGCGAGCATGCTCCTGCGGAGGCCGGGCGAGCGGCTCGAGTCGCTCATGCAACGGGGAGAAGTCGCTCTCGACGTGGACGGGGTCACCAGGGATCTCGACCTCGCCAGCATCGCGAACGAAGTCAAGTACGAGGGGTATCTGAAGCAGGAGGCGGCGCGCGCCGAACGCATGCGCCGGCAGGAGCGCAGGCGGATCCCGGAGGGCTTTGCCTTCGCGCAGGTTCCGGGGCTGTCGCGGGAGGTCGTCCACTGGCTTTCGCAGATTCGGCCCGAAACGCTCGGCCAGGCGTCGAGGATTCCTGGCGTGACGCCGGCCGCCGTTGCCGTGCTCGGCGTGTATCTCGACAGGCCGGCCGTAGCGAGACGCCTTGACCAGCCGTGAGTTCATCGACAAGCTGACCCGGCGCGCCCGCCGCGTGGGGGTCGCGATCGATCCGGACCTGGCGCGGAGGTTCGAAGCCTATTTCCGCGTGCTCGCCGTCTGGAATGCCAAGATCAACCTCACCGGGTGGAAGTTGACGGAGTTTGCGCCGGACGCAATCGATCGGTTGCTGGTTGAACCGCTGGTGGCCGCGCGCTACGTCCCCTCATCTGCCACCCGCATGCTGGACATTGGCAGCGGCGGAGGTTCGCCGGCGATTCCGATGGCGCTCTCGCTTCCGCGCCTGCGCCTGACGATGGTCGAGTCCAAGATGCGGAAATCGGTGTTTTTGCGCGAAGCGGTCCGTGTGGTGGAGCTGGATGGCGCGGAGGTCGTGACCGCCAGGTTCGAGGAACTCCTGACGCGGCCCGATCTCCACGAAGCGCACGACCTGGTCACGATTCGGGCGGTCAGGCTCGAGCCACGCACGTTGATGACGCTTCAGGCATTTGTGAAACCAGGGGGACTCCTCTTCCTGTTCCGTGGCTCCACCGCAGCGGACCCCTCCGAGACAGTCACGCCCCCCCTCGCGTGGAAGGCCACATATCCGCTCCTCGAGTCCGCACGAAGCCGCCTGGTTCTTGTCGAAAAACATACCATCGGTCGCAGTGTTCCACGTGGAACACCCAATCCATAGGATGACATTCGGTTTTTGTTCGTATCGTTCCACGTGAAACAATCATCTTGACGGTGATCTAGAAAGGTACTAGAGTTTGTTTTACTTGCTCTGCCCACATGCGGACGCCCAGAAGAGACATAGCATAAAGTTGGTCATATGACAGATCAAATTCGCCACGCCAGGACCGTCGCCGTTGCCAACCAGAAGGGTGGCGTCGGCAAGACGACCACCGCGATCAATCTCGCCACATCGCTGGCGCTCGACGGCATGCGCGTGCTGCTGATTGACATCGATCCGCAAGGCAACCTGACGAGCGGCGTCGGACTGAAAGGACAGCAGGCGCCCGCCGGCACCATCTACGAAGCGCTCCTGACCGAGGCGCCGCCCGAGTCGTTCGTGCTCAGCACGAGCGTGGAGAACCTCTCGCTGATTCCCGCCGACCGCAATCTGACCGGCGCGGAGATCGAACTGGTCAGCGTGCCCGCGAGAGAGCAGCGGCTCCGGCGTGTCATTGAACCGCTGCGCGGCCGGTACGACCTGATCTTCGTCGACTGCCCGCCATCGCTCGGCCTGCTCACCCTCAACGCGCTCGTCGCCTCCGACGCGGTACTGATCCCACTGCACTGCGAATACTTCGCGCTCGAGGGCCTGGCCGATCTCGTCGGCACGATGCGCCGCGTGCGCAGCGCGCTCAATCCGGCGCTCGATATCGAAGGCGTACTGCTGACGATGTACGACGATCGCACGAACCTTGGGCAGCTCGTCGCGCGCGATGTCCGCGAGTTCTTCAAGGAGAAGGTGTTCGAGACGATCATTCCGCGCAACGTGCGTCTCGGCGAGGCGCCGAGCCACGGCATCCCGGCCGTGCTCTACGATGCGAAATCGCGCGGCGCCGCCGCGTACGTCGCGCTGGCGCGCGAGTTGCGCGCACGGCACGCGGCGTAACCGGAGTGCCGAGAGTGCCTGAGGTGCCTGAAGTGCTTGGAACCGGTTTCATAACCGACGTAGTGCCCGGCTTTAGCCGGGCTGAAGCCCGGCACTACGTACCGAAATTGGCGGCCAAAGTCGGTTATGAAACCGGTTCTGGAGTGGCTGACATGCTCAGGCGAGTACGCGAGGAGACACCACGATGATGGAACGACGCCCTGCGCTCGGCAAAGGCCTGAGCGCCCTGATTCCCGACGCGCCGGAGCCGCCCCGCACCGGCGCCGTCGACGTCGACATCGATCAGATTGCGCCGAGCGAGCACCAGCCACGCGTGACGCTGGACGACGAGAAGCTCGACGAGCTGGCGGCGTCGATCCGAAGCAACGGGATCATTCAGCCGATCCTCGTGCGGCGCACCGGCGCGACCTATCGCATCATCGCCGGCGAGCGGCGCTGGCGCGCCGCACAGCGAGCCGGGCTCCTCAAGGTTCCGGTGGTCGTGCGCAACGTGCCCGACGGCGCCGAGCGCCAGCTCCTGGAGCTGGCGCTGGTCGAGAATCTGCAGCGGGAAGACCTCAACCCGATCGATGAGGCGCTCGCGTATCAGCGCCTCGCCGACGAGTTTGGCCTCACGCAGGATCAGATCGCCGCCGCCGTCGGCAAAGACCGGACGTCGGTCGCCAATTATCTGCGTCTGCTCCGCCTGCCGGAGGAAGTGCGCGGCGCGCTCGCGTCCGGATCGCTGTCGATGGGGCACGCGCGTGCGCTCCTGGCGCTCCCCGACGCCGCCGCCCAGCGCCAGGCGGCGCGCGATGTGATCGCGCGGGCGCTGTCGGTGCGCGACACCGAAGCGCTCGCCAGGAAGCTCGCCGCGCCGTCCCGCCCCGGCGCGGCGGTCGCCGCGCCCGATGTCCACACGCGCGCGGCCGAAGAGCGCCTGCGCTTCGCGCTCGGCACGAAAGTCCGCATCATCCGCCGTCGGACGGGCGGCGCCATCGAGATCGCGTTCGGCTCCGAAGCCGAGTTGAACCGGCTCTACGAACAGCTCACCGACACCGGCAGATCGCCAGCCTCCGAGTAGTTTTTCTGTGCTATAAAAGAGAGCTTGTGCCATTGAGGTACAAGCTCGGAATGATGAACTCATGAGCACTCGTGCGTCCGCCGCCCGCTACGCGCGAGCCCTCCTCGACGTCGTCCTTCAGGAAGGCAACCCGGAGCAGGTGGAGCAGGAGCTGACGGCATTTGCCGATCTGGTGGCCCGCACGCCGCAGCTCCAGCGGGTCTTTGCGAACCCCGTGGTCGCCGCGGCGGCGAAACGAGGCGTGGTCGAGGGTCTCCTGGCGCGCGTGACCGTGTCGGCGCCGCTCGGCAAGCTGCTGGTGCTGCTGGCCGAACGCGACCGGCTGACGATCGTCGGCGAGCTGGCGGCCGCCTATCACGCGCGGCTCATGGAGCATCGCCGCGTCGTGCGCGCCGACGTGACGAGCGCGGCGCCCATTTCCTCCGAGCGCGTGAGCCAGCTGCAGCAGCGGCTCGCGCAGGCCACCGGGCGACAGGTCGTCATGACCACGCGGGTCGATCCGTCGCTCATCGGCGGCATGGTCGCGCGCGTTGGCGGCGTCGTCTACGACGGCAGCATCGCGGCGCAGCTCGAACGAATGAAGGAGCGGCTGGGGCGGTCTGGCTAACTCCTCACGCCTGGCCCCTGCCCCCGACAAGGATCGATATGGACATCAGAGCCGAAGAAATTTCCAAGATCATCCGCGAACAGATCGGCAGCTTCGCGGTCGAAGTCGACGTCGCCGAGGTTGGCAGCGTGATCTCCATCGGCGACGGCATCGCGCGGCTGCACGGCATCGAGCGCGCGATGGCGGGCGAGATGCTCGAGTTTCCGCACGGGGTGTTCGGCATCGCGCTGAACCTCGAAGAAGACAGCGTCGGCACGGTGCTGCTCGGCGACTTCACGGCGATCAAGGAAGGGGACGTGGTCAAGCGGACGGGACGCATCATTTCGGTGCCGGTCGGCGACGAGCTGCTCGGGCGCGTCGTCAACGCGCTCGGCCAGCCGCTCGACGGGAAAGGACCGATTCAGAGCAAGCAGTTCCTGCCGATCGAGCGCCTCGCGCCTGGCGTCGTCGATCGACAGCCGGTGAAAGAGCCGCTGCAGACGGGCCTCAAGGCGATTGACGGGATGGTGCCGATCGGGCGCGGGCAGCGGGAGCTGATTATCGGCGATCGTCAGACCGGCAAGACCGCGGTGGCCGTCGACACGATCATCAACCAGCGCGACACGGGCGTCATCTGCATCTACAACGCGATCGGGCAGAAGCAGTCGACGGTCGCGCAGGTCGTCCGCACGCTCGAAGAGTACGGGGCGATGAGCTACACGATCGTCGTGGCGGCTGCGGCGTCCGATCCGGCGCCGATGCTGTACATCAGTCCGTATTCCGCGTGCGCCATCGGCGAGTACTTCCGCGACGGCGGCCGCCACGCGCTGGTCGTCTATGACGACCTGTCGAAGCACGCACAGTCGTACCGCGAAATCTCGCTGCTCCTCCGCCGGCCGCCGGGGCGCGAGGCGTATCCCGGCGACGTGTTCTACCTGCACTCGCGGCTGCTCGAGCGCGCGGCCAAGCTGAACAAGGAGCTGGGCGGGGGATCGCTCACGTCGCTCCCCATCATCGAAACGCAGGCGGGCGACCTCTCGGCGTACATCCCGACGAACGTGATCTCGATCACCGACGGGCAGATCTTCCTGGAAAGCGACCTGTTCCATCAGGGCGTCCGGCCCGCCATCAACGTCGGCAACTCGGTCTCGCGCGTGGGCGGCTCCGCCCAGATCCGCGCCATGCGGCAGGTGGCCGGCTCGCTCCGGCTCGATCTCGCGCAGTACCGCGAGCTCGCCGCGTTCGCGCAGTTCGGCAGCGACCTCGACAAGGCGACGCAGGCCCAGCTCAATCGCGGCCGACGGCTGGTCGAGATCCTCAAGCAGCCGCAGTATCAGCCGGTGCCGGTCCAGAAGCAGGTGGCGATCATCTACGCGGCGACGAAGGGCCATCTCGACGGCGTCGACATCGAGCAGGTGCACCGGTACGAGGAGGAGCTGTACCGCTTCCTCGACAGCCGGCACCCCGACGTGCTCACGGGCATCGCCGAGAAGAAGATTCTCGACGACGAGCTGAAGGCGAAGCTGGAGGCCAGCCTCGTAGAGTTCGGCCGGCAGTTCACCGGCACGATCCAGGCGGCGGTGGCGTAGCCCCATGCCGTCCCTGATCGACCTGCGGCGGCGGATCCGGGCCGTCAAATCGACCCAGCAGATCACCAAGGCGATGAAGATGATCGCCGCCTCGCGCCTCAAGCGCGCGCAGGATCGCGTGATCGCGGCGCGGCCGTACGCGCAGCGGATGATGCAGGTGCTGCACGGCCTGGCGGCCCGGGTCGATCCGGACGCGCATCCGCTGCTGCGACCCGGCGCGGAATCGGGACGCCCGCTGGCGATCGTCGTCACGGCGGACCGCGGCCTGTGCGGCAGTTTCAATTCGAACGTCATCAAGGCGGCGGGCCAGTTCATCATCAGCGAGGGACGATCGGGCGAGGTGACGCTCGGGCTCATCGGCCGCAAGGGGCGCGATTTCTTCCGGCGGCGCGGGTTCGACGTGCGGGTCGAGCAGACCGGCATTTTCCAGCGTCTCTCGTACGTGCACGCGCTCGAGATCGCCAACGCCGCCATCGACGAGTTCGTCTCGGGGCGCGCGTCGCGCGTCTATCTCATCTACAACGAGTTCAAGTCGGTGATGACGCAGCGCCTGGCCACCGAGCAGTTGCTGCCGATCCCTCGGATCCCACCCAACGGCGCAGGCGCCGTGGGGGCCCCGGGGATCGACGGCGATGCGACGGCGGGGGCGGAGTACCTGTACGAGCCGAACGCCGAGGCCATCTTCAGCGAGCTGCTCCCCCGGTACGTGCAGGCGCAGGTCTACCGGGCGCTGCTCGAATCGAACGCGGCGTTCTTCGCGGCGCAGATGACCGCGATGGATGCGGCGACCCGGAACTCGTCGGAGATGATCGACAGCCTGACGCTCTACATGAACAAGGTCCGGCAGGCCGCGATCACGAGGGAAATCATCGAGGTCGTCTCGGGCGCCTCGGCGACGTAGGAGAACGGCGGGTCCCCGGCCGCAAGGAACAAGCGCGGCCGGGGAACCCGCCCCACAAGAATCTGGGTACGTGGGCCGGGTCCTGAGGCGAGTCGCACACATCGAGCCTCAGACCCGGCGGGAACAGAGCTTATGGCACACGCAACAGCGCCAGCGACGCTGCGGATCGGCAAGGTCGTCCAGGTGATCGGGCCCGTCATCGACATCGAGTTTCCGGAGGACCTTCCCGAAATCTACAACGCCGTCCGCATCGTCTCCGACGGAGCCGGCGGCACGCAGAAGGTGGACGTGATTGTCGAGGTCGAGCAGCATCTCGGCGAGAACCGGGTCCGCACGGTCGCGATGAAGCCGACCGACGGGATGACGCGCGGGATGCAGGCCATCGACACCGGCGCGCCGATCTCGGTGCCGGTCGGGCCGGCCACGCTCGGGCGCGTGCTCAACGTGCTCGGCGAGCCGGTCGACGATCCCGGCCGCCCGGTCGAGTCGAAGGAGCGCTGGCCGATCCATCGCCATGCCCCGACGCTCGAGCAGCAGTCGACCGAGCTCAAGATGTTCGAGACCGGCATCAAGGTCATCGATCTGCTCGAGCCGTACCTGCAGGGCGGCAAGATCGGCCTCTTCGGCGGCGCCGGCGTCGGCAAGACGGTCATCATCATGGAGCTCATCCACAACATCGCGCTCAAGCACGGCGGCGTGTCCGTGTTTGGCGGCGTGGGCGAGCGCACGCGCGAGGGCAACGACCTCTGGCTCGAGTTCCAGGAGTCGGGCGTCATCGATACGAAGGATCCGAGCAAGTCGCGCGCGGCGCTCGTCTACGGCCAGATGACGGAGCCGCCGGGCGCACGGCTGCGGGTCGGGCTGTCGGCGCTCACCGTCGCCGAGTACTTCCGCGACGCCGAAGGCAAGGACGTGCTCCTCTTCATCGACAACATCTTCCGCTTCACGCAGGCGGGCTCCGAGGTGTCGGCCCTGCTCGGCCGCATGCCGTCGGCGGTCGGCTATCAGCCGACGCTGCTGACCGAGATGGGCGAGCTGCAGGAACGGATCACGTCGACGAAGAAGGGGTCGATCACCTCCGTCCAGGCGATCTACGTGCCCGCCGACGACTACACCGATCCGGCGCCGGCGACGACGTTCGCCCACCTGGACGCGACGACGAACCTGTCGCGGCAGATTGCCGAGCTCGGGATCTACCCGGCGGTCGATCCGCTGGCGTCGACCTCGCGCATCCTCGACCCGCGCGTGCTCGGGGACGAGCATTACAACGTGGCGCGCGCCGTGAAGCAGATCCTCCAGCGCTACAAGGACCTCCAGGACATCATCGCGATCCTCGGCATCGACGAGCTCTCCGAAGAGGACAAGCTGACCGTGTCCCGCGCGAGAAAGCTGCAGCGGTTCCTGTCGCAGCCGTTCTTCGTGGCCGAGCAGTTCACCGGCTTCAAGGGCAAGTACGTGCAGATTGCGGAAACGGTCAAGGGCTTCAAGGAGATCGTCGACGGCAAGCACGACGACCTGCCGGAGCAGGCGTTCTACATGGTCGGCACGATCGAAGAGGCCGTCGAGAAGGCCGCCGCGATGAAGGCGGCATAATAACCACGACGGACACGAAGGTCGCGAAGAACACGAATGCGAAATAGAGATCTTCGTGACCTTCGAAGCCTTCGTGACTTCGTGGTGAAGGTCTAATGGCTATACCCACAAAGCTCGCGCTCGAGATCGTCACGCCGGACCGGGCGCTCGTCCGGGCGGACGTCGACGAGCTCCAGGTGCCCGGGTCCGAGGGATACCTCGGCATCCTGCCGGGCCACACACCGCTGCTGTCCTCGCTCACGGTCGGCGAGCTCTGGTACCGCGTCGGCCAGGAGAGGCACTACCTGGCGATTGCCGGCGGATTCGTCGAGGTGCTGCCCGACCGGGTGACGGTGCTGGCGCAGATTGCCGAACGCGCGCAGGACATCGACGTGGCGCGGGCGGAGGCGGCCAGGAAGCGGGCGGAAGAGCGGCTCGCGCGCCCCTCGGGCGAGCTCGATTTCGAGCGGGCCCGCATCGCGATGATGAAGTCGCTGATCCGGCTGCAGGTGGCCTCGAGAGCAAGGACGAGGGTATAACAGAGGTCTGCTCTCCAGCCTCCGCCACCTTCTTCGCTATCGCGCGCTGATCCAGAGCCTGGTGGCCCGGGAGCTGAAGGCGCGCTACCGCGGGTCCGTCCTCGGCGTCTTCTGGTCGTTCGTCAATCCGCTGCTCCTGCTCCTCGTCTACACCTTTGTCTTCACGGTCGTGCTGCCCGGCGTGCACCCGCCGGAGCTCCAGCCGTTCGCCATCTTCATGTTCTGCGGCATTCTGCCGTGGGCCTGGTTCTCCTCATCGCTGCTGGAGGCGTCCAACGTCCTCATCGCCGGCGGGACGCTGATTCGCAAGGTGCTGTTCCCCGCCGAGGTGCTGCCGATCGTCACGGTGCTGGCGGGCCTCGTGCACTTCTGCCTCGGCCTGCCGATCCTGGCGGCGTTTCTCCTCTACTACCAGGTGCCGATCGTCTGGTCCGATCTGCTGTGGTTTCCCGTCATCGTGGCGACGCAGCTCGTGCTCACGCTCGGCCTGGCCCTGCTGCTCTCGGCGCTGGCGGTTCACTTCCGGGACCTCCGCGATCTGCTGTCGAACCTGCTCACGCTCTGGTTCTTCGCCACGCCGATCATTTACGCGCTGTCGCAGGCGCCGGCCTCCGTGCGGCGGTTCCTCCTGCTGAACCCCTTCACGCACCTGGCGGTGTCGTACCAGGAGGTGCTCTTCCGGGCGGGGCGCTTCACCGACTGGCCGCGGCTGCTGGCGGTGGCCGCCGCCTCGCTCGTCGTGCTGGCGATCGGCTACCTCGTCTTCGACCGACTCAGAGATACGCTTGCAGAGGAAGTGTGAACACAACCACGAAGGTCACGAAGATCGCGAAGACCACGAATATCTTAATGTTCGTGTCCTTCGTGGTTCCGTCCTGATATGAACGCGATTGAGGTGCGGGACGTTCGAAAGACGTACCGCCGGTACGGCCGGCGGAAGCAGTTCGGGACGCTGAAGAGCGCGCTGCTCTCGGGCCGGATCGTGCGTGACCTCAGGCCGGACCAGACATTCGATGCGCTCCACGGCGTGTCGTTCGACGTCCCGGCCGGGGAGACGCTCGGCCTCATCGGGCGGAACGGCTCGGGCAAGAGCACCCTGTTGAAGCTCCTCGCCGGCATCGGACGCCCGACCTCCGGCACCGTGCGCGTCGCCGGCCGCATCTCCGCGCTGATCGAGCTGGGCGCCGGCTTCCACCCGGAGATTTCGGGCCGCGAGAACGTGTACATCAACGGCATGATGCTGGGCCTGTCGAAGCGCGACATCGCGGCCCGCTTCGACGAGATCGTGGCGTTTGCGGAGCTCGAGGACTTCATCGACGCGCCGGTCAAGACCTATTCATCCGGCATGTACATGCGGCTCGGCTTTGCCGTGGCCATTCACGTGGATCCCGATGTGCTGCTCGTCGACGAAGTGCTGGCGGTGGGCGACGAGACGTTCACGCACAAGTGCCTGGACAAGTTCGCGGAGTTCCGCCGCCGCGGACGCACGGTCCTGCTCGTTACGCACGCCCTCGACCTGGTGACGCGCTTCTGCGACCGCGCGCTCTGGCTCGACGCGGGCGGCGTCCGCGTCCAGGGCGACCCGCGGCGGGTGGTCGACGCGTATCTGCAGGACGTGGCAAAGGCGGAGGATGCGGCGCTCGCCCGCGAGCCTGACCGCCTGCGCGCACGAAGTGCGCTTCGGCGAGTCTCGCCGCGGCCCTTGGCGGAGGCGGACACGGCTCGCCCCACACGCGACCAGGTGAGCGATGAGCCGCCGGATATGTATCGCGCAGCCGAGGGGCGGTGGGGGTCGCGCGAGGTGGAAATCATCGGCGTCGACCTCGTGGACCGCGACGGCCGCACCGCCCACGTCTTTGCGTCTGGCGACCCGGTGGAGATCCGGCTGCAGGTGCATGCCGGCCGCCCCGTGGACGATCTGGTGTTCGGCGTCGGCATCTTCAACGCCGAAGGAGTCTGCTGCTACGGGACGAATACCGCCATCGACGGCGCCAGGTCGGCCTCGATACAGGGGACGGGCGAGGTGCGGTTCTCGATTGAGCGGCTGGATCTGGTCGAAGGGAGCTACAAGCTCGACGTGGCCGCCCACCGCCAGAACGGCGCGGCGTACGACTACCACCGCCTGCTTCACACGATTCGGGTGACCTCGCGCCTGAAGGAAGCCGGCATCTTCAGGCCGCCTCACCGCTGGAGTGTTTCAGGCGGCGTCCGCCTCGAAGGCATGGGCAGCGGCGCCTGAGCCCCGTGAAGCCGCAGGCTCCGCTCCGTCTTCTGTCCCGCGACGAGGCGGCCGCGTTTGCCGGAGAGATCCGGTCCGCCGGCGGCACGCTGGTGTTTACCAACGGCGTCTTCGATCTGCTGCATCCGGGGCACGTTCGCTACCTGCAGGACGCGCGGGCGCTCGGCAGCGCACTCGTCGTCGGCCTCAATTCGGATCGCTCGGTCCGCGCCATCAAGGGGCCCGACCGGCCGATCAATCCCGAGCACGAACGCGCCGAAGTGCTCCTGGGGCTCGCGTGCGTTGACGCGGTCGTCATCTTCGATGACGCCACGCCGCAGGCCGTGATCGGCGCGCTGCAGCCGGACGTGCTGGCGAAGGGGGCGGACTGGGCGATCGAGCAGATTGTCGGCCGCGACGTCGTTGAGGGGCGTGGGGGGCGCGTCGTGCGGGTCACGCTGTCGCCGGGCCATTCCACATCCGAGCTGATCAAACAAGTGCGCGCATCGAGGTCCGGCTGAAGCCGGACACTCCGTACGTGGTATGTGACAATGAAGCGTTGGCCGGCCCACCGGGGGAGCTTCCTGGTGGGCCTGTTCGCGTGTACGCATGACCACGGCAACCTCTCTCACGCTTCGCGCGCTCCTCGCCCGTGCCGCCGCCCGCGCTGAGCTGGAGAAGCTCGCGCACGTCACGGCCGGGCTGTCGCCGGCCGCGAAGGCGCTCGCGGCGGTGGCCGCCGCCCGGACGACGTCCGCGCTCACCGTGCTGGTCGCGCCTGCCGACCGGGACGTCGAGCAGCTGACCGCCGACGCGCGGTTCTTCTATGCCGCACTCGAAGGCGTGTCCGAGGCCGACCTCGAGCATGCCGTGCTGCCGCTGCCGTCGCTGCAGGTCGATCCGTATCGCGGCATGACGCCGCATTTCAGGGTGGCCGCGGCCCGCGCCCGCGCGCTGCACGCCGCCGCGGCCGGCACGGCGCGGCTGATCATCGCCTCGGCGGCCGCACTGCTCCCGCGTGTGAGTCCGGCGGAGCGGCTCCTGCGGGCATCCCTCACCGTGAAGCCCGGGACCGAAATCGACCCTGAGAACCTGGCCGAGCTGCTGGTGGACGCGGGATTCACGCGCGAGGACCCCGTCGAGGAGCACGGCGCGTTTGCCGTTCGGGGCGGCATCGTGGACCTGTTTCCGGCCGGCGATGCGGAGCCGGTCCGGGTCGAGTTCATCGGCGATACGGTCGAGTCGATCCGCCGGTTCGACCCGGCAACCCAGCGATCCACAGCCACCACCGACCATCTCGTCGTCGTGCCTGTGCGCGAGCGCTTCGATGAGGACCCGGGGGGGGTGCCCGTTCTCGACGTGCTTGGCGCCACGCGCGGCCTGCGGGTGATCGTTTCGGAGTACGACGAGGTCGGCGAGCAGGCGCGGCGCGTGCGCGACCAGCTGGAGTCGAGCTTTCGCGAAGCGGCGGGCCGCGGCCACGTGGTGGCCGAATCGCCGGATCAGGCGTTCGTCCAGTGGGACGACGTCGCCGGCCGCCTGCGCGACGCGCCGCGCCTCGAAACGCTCGCCGTCGATGAGGACGCGCGGCAGATCTCGTGCCCCCCCGCAATGGAGTTCCGGGGGCGCGTGCCGGATTGGGTCGCGGACGTCCGCGAGGCGCGCGGCCGCGGCGACACCGTGGTGTTCGTCGCCGACAGCCACGGCCGCGCGGAGCGGACCGTCGAGATTCTCCAGGAATACGAGATCGTGGCCGTCCCCGTCGACCGGGCCGAGGACGCCCATGCCGCCGCCGTGCTCATTGCGGTCGGCACGCTGTCACGCGGGTTCCGGCTGAGCGACGCGGCGGTGCAGCTGTACGCCGAAACCGACGTGTTCGAAGAGGAGCGCCGGGCGCCCGAGCAGCGCCGGAGCGCGGCCAGGGCGTTTCTCTCCGACCTTCGCGATCTCAAGGTGGGCGATCTGGTCGTGCACGTCGACCACGGGATCGGCGAGTTCGTCGGCCTGAAGCAGCTCGGGGTCGGCGCCGGCGCCGCGGCGTCACAGGAATTCCTCGAGCTCCGCTACGCCGGCGACGACAAGCTGTTCGTGCCGGTCGAGCGCCTCGATCTGGTGCAGAAGTACACCGGCGGCACGCGGCCGGCGCTCGATCGCCTGGGCGGCACCTCGTGGGAGAAGGCCAAGACGCGCGTCAAGAAGGCGATGCGCGATATGGCCGAGGAGCTGCTGAAGCTGTACGCGCAGCGCAAGGCCGTCCCCGGACACGCGTTTGCCGCCGACACGCACTGGCAGCAGGAATTCGAAGACGCGTTTCCCTACGAACCGACCCCCGACCAGGCCAGCGCCATCGCCGACATCAAGCGGGACATGGAAGCGGCCACGCCGATGGATCGGCTGCTCTGCGGCGACGTCGGCTACGGCAAGACCGAGGTGGCCATGCGGGCGGCGTTCAAGGCGGTGATGGACGGCACGCAGGTGGCGTTCCTGGCGCCGACCACGGTGCTGGCGTTTCAGCATCTCAAGACGTTCCGCGACCGCTTCGCCGGCTTTCCGGTCACCATCGAGATGGTGAGCCGCTTTCGGACGCGGCAGGAAATCGCCGGCATTCTCGCCGGGCTGGCGGCCGGACGGGTCGACGTCATCATCGGCACGCACCGCCTGCTGTCGAAAGACGTGGCCTTCAAGGATCTCGGCCTGCTGGTCGTCGACGAGGAGCAGCGGTTCGGGGTGGCGCACAAGGAACGCATCAAACAGATGCGGAAGAAGGTCGACGTGCTGACAATGACCGCCACGCCGATTCCGCGCACGCTCAACATGTCGCTCGTCGGGATCCGCGACATGTCGATCATTGAGACGCCTCCCAAGGATCGCCTCTCGATTCAGACCAACGTCGTCAAGTTCGATGCGCCGGTCATCGAGCGCGCCATCCGCAACGAGGTGGCGCGCGGGGGGCAGGTGTACTTCGTCCACAACCGGGTCGAATCGATCTTCTCGATCGGCCACCTCCTGCAGCGCCTGGTGCCCGAGGTCCGGGTGGCGGTCGCGCACGGCCAGATGGGGGAGGAGGAGCTCGAGCGGGCCATGCTCGGCTTTGTCGAACACAAGGTCGACGTGCTGCTGGCCACGACCATCGTCGAAAACGGCCTCGATATTCCCAACGCCAACACGCTCATCGTCAATCGCGCCGATCGCTACGGGCTGTCGCAGCTCTACCAGCTCCGCGGCCGCGTCGGCCGCTCGGGCCGGCCCGCGTACGCCTATCTCCTGATCCCTCCGCAGGAGTCGTTGTCGCCGGTGGCGCGGAAGCGCCTGGCGGCCATCAAGGAATTCAGCGACCTGGGCAGCGGCTTTCGGGTGGCTGCGCTCGACCTCGAAATCCGCGGCGCCGGCAACCTCCTTGGCGGCGAGCAGAGCGGCCACATCGACACGGTCGGCTTCGAGATGTACATGAATCTGCTGGAGCAGGCGGTCCGCGAGCTCAAGGGCGAGGAGATCGATGAGGACGCCCGCGCCACCGTGAACCTCCGCGTGGACATGAAGATCGAGGACGGCTACATCCCCGAGATGAATCAGCGGCTGATGGTGTACCGGAAGATCGCCGCGGCGCGGAGCGAGCGCGAGCTCGCCACGGTGGTCGAGGAGATTCAGGACCGGTACGGCGCGCCGCCCGCGTCGGTGCTCAATCTGGCCGAGTACGGGCGCATTCGCGTGCTGGCTGACGCGCTGGGCATCGACAGCATCGACCGCGAGGGCCGGCTGGTCGTCATCAGGTTCAGGCCGCAGGCAAAGGTCGACCCTGTCCGGCTGATCCGGGTGGTCCAGCAGTACGCGGGGGCGACGCTGGTTCCGCCCGCCTCGCTGAAGCTGGACCTCGAGGCCGAAGGCGGGCCCGACGGCCCGCCTCTACGTCCCACCGCGAGCCGTCGGAGAGGCGGATCTTCAGGTCCGCCTGGTCAGAGCTGGTGGACGGCCCGCGCGACGGCGGGGGCCGTAACGGCTGGATTCACAAAGGATGAGATCCTCAAGAAGAGGCCCGAAGCGGACCCGCGGGCCGAGGGGGGCCTGTTCGGCCGGCTCGAGTCGCTGCTGCGGGCATTGAGTTAAAATATTGATTTTGCAGGAGATGTTCATGCGTAACCGTATCGTGGCCGTTGCGGTCGCCCTCCTGGCGATACTCGCAGTGGTTCCCACCGGGGCGGAAATCATCGAGCAGGTGCTCGTCAACGTCAACGGCGACATCCTGACGAAAACCGAGTTCGAGACCCGTCAGGTCGCCACGCTGCGCAACCGGCCCGAGCTGGCCAACGTGACGCCGGACAGCCCGGCGCTCCGCCAGGCCATTGCCGAGGTCACGCCCCAGCTCATCCTGGAGGCGGTCGACGAGCTACTGCTCATCCAGCGCGGCCGGGAGCTCGGACTCGCGCTGGGGGACGAGCAGTTCAAGAGCATCCTCGACAACATCAAGAAGTCGAACAACCTCGAAGAGGAGGAACAGTTCCAGGCCGCGCTCAAGCAGGAGGGGCTGACGATGGACGACCTGCGCCGCAATCTCGAACGGCAGATGCTGGCCTCCGAGGCGCAGCGGCGCGACATCTTCGACAAGATCAGCGTCACGGAGGCGGAGGCGCGGGCGCACTACGACGCGCACATGCAGGAGTTCACGACCCCGTCCGAGCTCACGCTGCGGGAGATCCTCATTGAAGTGCCGACCAGCGATCGCGGCGTCAACGTCGCGCAGGACGACGAGGCGCTGGCGGAGGCCGAGGATGTCCGGAAGCGGCTGCTCGCGGGCGAGCCGTTCGCGCGGCTGGCGGCCGAGCACTCGGATGCGCCGTCGAAGGCCAACGGCGGGTTGATCGGGCCCATCAAGCGCGAGGAGCTCGCCGAGGCGCTGCAGCAGCGGCTCGACGGGTTGAAGGTCGGCGACCTCACCGATGTGATCCGGACGCAGCGGGGCTATCAGATCCTGAAGCTCGAGTCGCGCACCGAAACCCGCATACGGTCCTTCGATGACGCCCGCAGCGACATCAGCACCAGTGTGGCCAACGAGAAGATGGCGGGCGAGCGTACCAAGTATCTGGAACGGCTCCGCAGCCAGGCGACGATCACGTGGCGCAACGACGAGCTGAAGCGCGCGTACGAACGCGCGCTGGCGGAGCGGACGAAGGCCCTGGCGGGATGACCCTTCGACAGGCTCAGGGTCATCCCGAGTGCGGGGTCGAGGGATGACCGGCGCATGGTTCGCGCTCTGGACGCGGTCGCGCCATGAACAGGTCGTCCGCGAGCAGCTCGAGCGCAGGCACATCGAGGCCTTCCTGCCGACCATCACGCGGTGGAGCCGGTGGAAGGATCGCAAGAAGAAGATCGACTGGCCGCTGTTCCCCGGCTACTGCTTCGCGCGGTTCGACCCGAGCGAGCGGCTGCCGATCCTCAAGTGCACCGGGGTCGTCAACATCGTGTCATTCGAGGGCGAGCCCGCGCCCATCCCCGAACACGAGATCGCGGGCATCAGACAGCTGGTCGAAAGCGATCTCGCGTACGATCCCTGCCCGATGATCCACGAGGGGATGATGGTGGAGGTCATGCACGGGCCGCTCAAGGGCGTCGTCGGCCGGCTCGTCCGCAAGGGCTCGCACGCGCGTCTCGTGCTGTCGGTCGATCTGATCGGACAGGCCGTCAGCGTCGAGGTCGACGCGGCCGACGTGCGGGCATACTAGTGAAGATCGGCCACGTCGCCCTCTCGTCGCCGTTCGTCGTCGCCCCGATGGCGGGGATGACGGATACGGCCTTTCGCCGGCTGGTGAAGCGCCAGGGCGGCTGCGGCCTGGTGGTCACCGAAATGGTCTCCTCCGAGGGGCTCGTCCGCGGCATCGACCGGACGCTCGAGTATGCGGAGTACACCGAAGAAGAGCGGCCGGTGTCCATCCAGATCTTCGGCGGCGATCCCGCCAAGATGGCGGCCGCCGCGCAGATCGTCGAAGGGATGGGCGCCGACATCGTCGACGTCAATATGGGATGTCCCGTCCCGAAGATCGCCAGACACAGCGCGGGCTGCAGCCTGATGCGCGAGCCGGAGCAGGCGGCCGCAATCATCGACGCGATGGCGCGCGCCGTGAAGATTCCCGTGACCGTGAAGATGCGTGCCGGCTGGAACGATCGCGCGCGGAACGCGCCCGAGCTCGCGCGCCGGATGCAGGATGCCGGCGCGGCCGCCGTCGCCATCCACGGGCGGACCGCCGAGCAGTCCTACTCGGGCAGCGCCGACTGGGACCTGGTGGAACGCGTCGCGGCCGATCTGAGCGTGCCCGTCCTCGGCAGCGGTGATTGCATCGAGCCGGCGCACGTGGTCGAGCGGCTGCACCGCGGTGTCAGCGGCGTCCTCGTCGGCCGCGGCGTGCTCCGCAACCCGTGGATCCTGGCGCAGGCGTCGGACCTCGCCGCGGGCGTCCCGCCGCGGGATATCACGCGTGAGGAGCGGGGGACGTTCCTGTACGACTATCTCGAGCTGCTGCTCAGCGAGCGCGTGAACGAGCAGGAGGGATTCCGCCACGTCGCGCCGGGCACGGCTGCTCCTGGCGCAGGCCGGGTCCTTTCGGACCCGGCTGGTGTGGCGCGCGGGCGCGAGCGCTGGGTGATCAACAAGATCCGCGCGCTGAGCACCTGGTATTCGAAGGGATTCGACGGCGGTTCCCACTTCCGCGCCCGCGTGAACCGCGCCGCCAGTCTCGCCGAGCTCCGCGAGATCATCGACGAGTTCTTCTTCGCCGCCGCTGTCTCTACGACCAACTGAGGGCTATACGGGCCGGCCCAGAGGGCGCCCATCCAAGCGCGCGCCGGATGAGCTTCCGGAGCGTGCGCATTCGCCGGCGACGGGTGTGACTCTTCATCGAGGTCCCGCCACTCCAAGCGGTATGCCAGGAGGCTGGAGACGGGATCAGGGAGCAGGAACCAGGGAGCAGGCGTCGGAGGGCAGGATTAGGGAAAAGAACTGCAGTTAATGCGCATCCGGCAGCAGGGCTGCCAGCCCGGCCGCACCGTCCTCCAGATGGAAGTCGTACATCAGTGCCTCTTCGAACGCGCTGAAGAAGCGGGCGGCCAGCTGCTCGTGGGCAGGGTGGTCGAGATAGGCGGCGAGCCCGCCGGCGTCGTCGAACTCGATGACCGCGGCGTACGGATAGTCGGCGCGCATGGCGGCTTCGTAGGCGCGGCCCACGCGCACACGCCGGCCCACGCGCGCCCGGCGGATCGACGGAATCTCCCGCAGGGCCGTGGCGAAAGCCGCCGCGAGCGACTCACGGGCCGCAGGCGCCAGGTGCGGGTGCGGACGAAAGAGCACCACGTGCGCGATCATGACCGCCGGCCGCCAGGCGTGCGGTGACGGCCCGCGCCTCCGGGCGGGCGCGGCCGGGCGGGGCGGGGCCCGGCGGGGAGTGGCCGTGCAGGGCGCGCCGGCCGGCCGCCCGCCTTTGCGAGCGGGGCGCCATGCGGTTTCTCACGAGGCGCCGCAGGACGGCCTGAACGATACGGCGGTCTCGCCGGCGGATGCCGAGCCGCTCCCGGAGGTCCCACCTTCGGCCTGGGCTCGGAAGCACCCGTCGCACTCCGACGCTCCCGCCGCTCGAATCGTTCCTCGCGGCGCTTGCGGTTGCCGGCCTGCTTGGCGTCCTTGAACGGCTGCCGCGGGTCGCGGTGAGCGCCGCCCGGCCGCCAGTCGCGGCCCCGGCCGGCCCTGTCGGGCCCCGCCGCGCGACGCAGCTCCGCTGCCTGCCGCGCCTCCTCGGGCGACGCCCACAGGCGTCCGCGTGCGAAGTACTTCATCTCCGCGTCGGGATGCTTTTCCTGAATGCGACGGAACGTCGGTAGCAGCTCTTCGCGAAGCGCGGCGCGGAACGCGGTCGGCAGGCCGCCCGCAAGAATAGTCCAGTACGCAAAGCGTGGTGGCATTCAGCGCTCCAGTCCGATCCGCTTGAGCTTCTCCACAAGCGTCGTCCGCTTGATGCGGAGCAGATCCGCGGCCTTGTTGCGATTGCCCTGCGTGCGGTCCAGCGCCCTCTGGATGAGGTCGCGCTCGATGGCGGCAAGGTAATGCGGGAGATCCAGCCCCTGCTCGGGGAAGTCTACGAACGGCGGGGCGCCCGCCGGAGGCGTCTCCTGGAGCTCAGGGGGCAGGTCGCTCACGTCGATCTCGGGGCGTTCGGCAGAGAGCGCGACGGCGCGTTCGACGGCGTTCTCGAGCTGCCGGACGTTTCCCGGCCACGCATAGGCCATCAGCGCCCGCGTCGCGCTCTGCGACAGGTGGACGGGCGACCCGGGCGCGAACTTCTCGAGGAAGTGCTTCGCCAGCAGCGGAATGTCGTCGCGGCGCTCGCGCAGCGGCGGCAGATGAATCGGAATCACGTTCAGGCGGTAGTACAGATCCTCCCTGAACTGCCCTTCAGCGACCATGCGGGCGAGATCCGAGTTGGTCGCGGCAACGACGCGCACGTCGACCTTGATCGTCTCGTTGTCGCCAACCCGCTCGAACTCCCGCTCCTGCAGCGAGCGGAGCAGTTTCACCTGCAGCGCCTGGCTCATGGTTCCGACTTCGTCCAGGAACAGCGTGCCCTTGTGAGCCTGCTCGAAGCGTCCCTGGCGCGTGCCGACCGCGCCGGTGAACGCCCCGCGCACGTGGCCGAAGAGTTCGGCCTCGAGCAGCGTCTCGGGAATCGCGCTGCAGTTGAGCGCGACGAACCGATGGGCCCGGCGGGGACTGTTGTGATGGATCGCCCGCGCCACCACCTCCTTGCCCGTGCCGGTCTCGCCGCTGATCAGGATCGTGCTGCTGGACCGGGCCACCGTATCGAGCATCTGGAAGAGCGCCTGCATCGGCCGGCTGCGGCCGAGGATCCCGCCGAACTGATACCGCTCTTCGAGCTGCGAGCGCAGATACGCGTTTTCGGAGGCGAGCCGGCGCTGCTCGAGCGCCTTCTGCAGGACGTGCATCAGCTCGTCGAACTGAAAGGGCTTGGCGATGAAGTCCGAGGCGCCGCGCTTGATGGCGTCAACCGCATCCTTGATGGTGCCGTAGCCCGTGATGACGATGCCGACGATGCCCGGATAGCGTCCGACAGCGGCCTCGATCACCGCTCCGCCGTCCACCCCCGCCATCCGCAGATCGGTGATGACCACGTCGAATGCAAATTGCTCGAGGAGATCGAGCGCCTTTTCTCCGCTGTCGGCTTCGACGACCTCGAAGCCGCGCTCGGCCAGGCGTTCGGCCATCAGCGTCCGCAATGCGGGTTCATCGTCGACGAAAAGCACATGGGGGGCAGGGTCGCTCATGGAGTCGCCAATATTTTGACACAGGACGTGCCTCGCCCGTTTTCGAGGGGTCCTGGGAGCCGTCTAAGGATTGTGTATGTCCCTGCCGATACAGGTCTTGTATGGAGCGCCAAACCCTCTCGATCATGAAGGCCTGCGAAGCGGTGGGCGTCAGCCGGCGGACGATCTACAACTGGATATCCGCCGGAAAGGTGGAGTACGTCAGGACCGCCGGCGGCTCGATCCGCATCTTTGCGGATACGCTGTGGCGCGATGCCAGCCCCAGCCCGTCACGAACAGCATCGCCGAGCGCGACGACGGCTGCCGGGCGCCACGCGTGAACCTGTCGTCGGCGATGCCGGAACGGGCGGAGGAACCAGTGGACGATCGGCTGGAGTTCAGACGCCTGTTCCACCAGTTGAACAACCAGCTTGGGATAATCCTGGCCCACGCGGAACTGCTCGAATCAAAGGCCTCCGAGGAGTCGACACGCGTGCGGGCGGCGCAGGTCGTCGCCAGCGTGCTGGAGGCGATGACCACCGCCCGCGAAATTCGCCGGCGCGCGGAACCCGCCGGCGTTTGAAGCCGGTTCGTTCCGAATCAGCACACAGAAGGCTGTCTCGGCAGGCTTCTGTTCAACGCGGCGAATAATACTATTTTTGTAATTCGATACGTCAAATAAATGGCGACACGGAGGCCTCTTATCGCCAATGGTTTGACGATTTGCCTTGATCCCGGTCTCGCCGCGATTACAATCCGGACTCCCTGGATTATCCATAACGTGCAGAAATAAGAAGTACTTACTGTTTCAGCACGCGGTGTCATCCGGTTGACGACGAGTGCGGCTCTGCCATTGGTACCTACGTTGCCTACCCCGTGCGCCGGAGGTCACTGCATGCGTCCCCCCAGAGGCAAGGCCGAGCGGCGCGTGGTTGCCGCGCTCCCGTTCGTCGAACAGCTCGCACGGCGCGTTGCGGCGACCATGCCGCACTCCATCGATATCGGGGACCTGGTGCAGGACGGGGTGATTGGCCTCATCGACGCGGCGCACCGGTTTGACGAAGCGCGCGGCATCAAGTTCGAGACGTTTGCCGAGCGGCGGGTCCGCGGCGCGATGATCGACGCGCTGCGCAAGGATGCATGGCCGCGCGGCGTCCGGCGGCAGCGGCGGGAGCTCGAAGCGGCGCGCGAGCAGCTGCGCCGGGAGCTCGGCTGCGAGCCGTCGCTGGCGGACCTGGCGGCCAAGGTCGGGTCCGACGAGAAGCGTCTGGGGCGGACGATCGTTCGCATCCACACCATCGAGTCGACCTCGCCGCTGGCGAACAACGAGCACAACGAGTCGTCGTTGCCTGCGACGCTGCTCCCCGCCGAACCCGAGCAGCCCGATCGGGCCTACGAGCGCGAGGAGACCAAGGCGCGAATCTATGCCGCCATCGCCTCACTGCCGCCGCGGGAGCAGAAGGTGATCGGCCTGTACTACTACGGCGAAGCGACGATGAAGCAGATCGGCGCCGAAATCGGGGTGAATGAGTCGCGCGTGTCGCAGCTTCACGCGCGCGCCATCCGGCGCCTGCGCGACGCGCTCGGGTCAGCCGTGCAGCCGGCGGAAGCGGCGGCCGTGATACGGAACGCGATCCTGGCGTTCCAGCAGAAGCCCAGGATGGCCAAGGCCACGCTCGAGGGGCGCGGATGGACCGCCAGCGGCGGCGGGGCGGTCACGCCGGGTCACGGCGTGGTTGTTCCTTACGCCAGCGTCTCGCGCACGGCGCGCAGCAAGTCGCCGAGCCGGAACGGCTTGGCCAGCCAGCGGCAGCCGCTGTCGTCGAGAAAGCGCTCGGCGTCGGTGCCCGCCACGTCGCCGGTCACGAAGATGATGCGGCGCGCCAGCGCGGGCGTCGCGGCGGCAATCGCCCGATAGAACGTCATTCCGTCGACGCGCGGCATCTTCAGGTCGCAGACGATCACGTCATACGTCTTCTGCCGCACGCGGGCGAGGGCCTCTTCGCCGTCGGCGGCATGGTCCACCAGCAGCCCTGCATCGGTGAGCGCGTCGCCGAGCGCCGTGGCGAGCGCCCGCTCGTCCTCGACGAGCAGCACGGCCGCTCCGCGCACCGCCTCCATGGACGGCGCTGCGGGACGGAGCGAACGCGCCGGCGCGTCGGATCCGCTGACCGGCAGCTCCACGATGAAGGAGGCGCCCCGGCCCGGCCGCGAGTCGACACGGATCCGCCCGCCATGCTCCTGCATGATGGCGTAGGCGACGGTCAGCCCCAGCCCCGTGCCCTCCCCGACCTCCTTGGTCGTGAAGAACGGGTCGAAAATCTTGGTGCGCATCTCCACGGGCACGCCGGGGCCGTCGTCGCTGACCTCGAGCGCCACCGAGTCGTCGTCGCCGTTGTGCCAGGTCCGCACGACGAGCGAGCCGCGGCCGTTCGCCGAGAGCATCGCCTGTTCGGCGTTGATCACGAGATTGAGCAGCACCTGCTGGATCTGATGGGGGTCGGCGAACACGCTGGGAAGCCCCGACGCCAGCGCCGTGACCACCTCGACGTTGGTCAGCCGGTGCTCGTCCGCGCGCAGGCCGAGCGTGTCGGTCACGACCTGGTTGAGGTCGATCATCGTGCGCGTCGACTGGCGCTTGCGCGCGAAGGTCAGGAGATTGCGGACGATGCGGGCCGCCCGGTCCGCCTCCCCGAGAATGACATCGACGCCGCGCCGCGTGGCCTGGTCCAGCTCCTTGTCGGCGAGCCGCTCCGCCCAGCTCAGGATGGTGGCGAGGGGGTTGTTCAGCTCATGCGCGACGCCGGAAATCGTCTGCCCGAGCGCGGCCAGCTTCTCCGCCTGCAGCAGCTGCTGATAGAGATCGCGCGACTGATCGTCGAGCTTCTTCCGCTCGCTGACGTCGCGAAGCAGCGCCTCGACGATCAGGCCGCCGGATCGATCGCGCTCGGCGCTGGCGGTGACTTCCACCCACAGGCTGGAGCCGTCGAGGCGGCGCATGCGCAGCAGGTACCCCGTGACCGCGCCTTCGACGCCGAGCCGTTCGAACAACGCGCCCCGGGCCGCGGGGTCGGCGAACCGGTCGGGAGCAAACGGCGCGATCGCCGCATCCGGCGTCGCGGCGTCGTAGCCGAACATCGCTCGCAGACAGGGATTGGCGGCCAGCGTCTCACCGCCGGTCCCTTCGCGGCCGACCGAGCCGATGAAGACGCCCTCGCGCACCGCTTCGAACAGCCGCGCCACCGCGCGCGATCGGGAGCGGGGCGGGGAGGATCGTGTGGATCTGGCGGGCACGGGGCGACGATTATAGGGCTTCAATGTGCTTGACAGTGCTGCGGGGCGGCTCTAGGCTGTCGCGAGTCACCCCCCCACCCGAGCGTCCTTGGCAGCAGCTCCATGCGGCTGATCGATCGTAACGACATCATCCTGCTCGTCGGGCTGACCGTGGCGCTCTTCGCCATCGTCTCACGGCCGCTCGCGCAGGTGCTCGAGTACGCGCGGGAGATCGATCAGGGCTGGGGCCTTCAGCTCGTGCCCGGCCTGGTCATCCTCGCCTTCGTGTTCATCGTTCACCAGATCCGCAAGCGGCATGAAATACGGGCGGAGGCACTGACCGCCGCGGCCGAGGCCCGCCAGGCGACGGCGCGCGCGGAAGAGATGGCCCGGCTCGTCGCGTTCGGGCAGGCGCTCGGCGAGTCCCTGGACCACCAGGCGATCGGCGGGGTGGCGAAGACCCAGCTGCCGACGCTCGCGGAGGGACGGCCCGCGTGGGCGATGGCGCTGAGCGGAGGCCAGTGGCGCCCGCTGGCGGTGGTGGCCGACCGGTCGCTCGCGGAATGCGAAGTCGCGGCGCAGCAGGCGCTGAGCGAGCTGGAGGGGCGTCCGCCGCCCGCGCGTGGGGCCGCGGTGCCCGGCGACGTCTGTTTTCCGATGGTGGTCGGGCGGGAGCCGGTCGGCGTGCTCGGCGTC
>Ga0155950_1004_pt2 | contig 34458 bp, 32 predicted proteins | sample RifCSPlowO2_02_FD_107604 | JGI IMG/M metagenome (GOLD analysis project Ga0155950, IMG submission 107604) | Acidobacteria bacterium RIFCSPLOWO2_02_FULL_67_21
CAGGTACGCGCCGAGCCGTGCCGCGGCGTCCCGAGCGGGGGAGAACGTCAGGAGCTTCATGGCAGCGACTCCAGAAACTCGTCGAGAGCCAGGTTGTACGCGGTCGGGTTCTCGAGGCTGCTGACGTGGCCCGTGTCCTGAATGACACGCAGGTGCGAGCCTCTGATGGCGCGGTTGAGCGCCGGCCCTGCGCCGGACGGAATGAACCCATCGTCGCTTCCGGTCGTGATCAACGTCGGCACGTCGATGGATCCCAGCACGGCGGTCTCGTCCGCCCTTGCCGCCATCGCCTCGAGCGTCGCGGCGTTGGCGTCCGCGCTGACCGTCAGGTTCATCATCGTGACCGCGTCGAGCACCCAGGGGCGGCGCTCGAGGGTCCGGGGCGATAGTCGCTTCGGCGCGCCCGTGCGGACGAACTCGGCCAGCCCATGCTGCCGGATCGCGGCGATCTGGGCGCGGCGGCGCGCCACGATCTCGTCCGAGTCGTGCTCGGCCTTGGTGTTGCTGAGCACGAGCGCTCCGATCCACGAGGCGTCGCGGGCCCACATCCGCAGCGCGAGGTAGCCGCCCATCGAGATGCCGGCGACGATCGCGCGCTGCAGTCCCAGCTGGGCGAACAGCTCGAGATAGGACTCCGCGATGCGATCGACGGTGTGCGCCCCGGGCTCGAACGTCGAGTCCCCATGGCCCGGCATGTCGGGTGCGACGACCCGGTAGCCCTTCTCGAGGCAGTGCGTGAGCTGCGGAAACCACATGGCCTTGGTATGGCCGAAGCTGTGGAGAAAGACGATGGGGCGCCCGGCGCCGCTGTCGTAGTAGGCGATCTCGACGCCGCTGGAGACGCGCCGCCTGTTCACGCGCGCTCCCGGGTCTTCTGTGGTCCGTGGTACAAGATTCGTCAATTATGCGTGAACTCAATTCTCTTGCCCCCTTCTCCCCTCGCCCCCTTGCCCCCTTGCCCCCTCGCCCCCTTCGCGCGGAGCTCCCATGTCCAGACTGCCATTGAGCTTTGCCTGCGGCCCGTACGACCGCATGGAGGCGTTGCGGTACGGCCAGATCGAGGTCGAGGGGATCGACCTGCGATTCATCCCGATCCAGGCGCCCCGCGAGATCTTCGATCGGATGGTCGGCGGGCGGGAGTTCGACGTCTCCGAGCTGTCGCTGGCCGAGTATGTCAGCCTCGAGGCCGGGGGCGACAATCCGTTCATCGCCATCCCGGTGTTTCCGTCCAAGGCGTTTCGCCACAGCTTCATCTGCATCAACCGGCAGGCGGGCATACAGGGCCCCAAGGACCTGGCGGGCAAGCGGATCGGCACGCCGCTCTACACGATGACGGCGGCCATCTGGATTCGCGGCGACATGGAGAACATCTACGGCGTCGATCTGTCGGGCGTGCGGTGGGTTCAGGGAGCGATGGAGAAGCCGGGCACGCACGGCCGGCCGCCGGCGCCGCCGAAACTGCTCAAGCCGATTGCCATCACGCCGAACACATCGGACAAATCACTGTCCGACATGCTGGCCGACGGCGAGATCGACGCGGTGCTCGGCTCGCGGATGCCGGAGTCGGTCCGCACGCATCCCGACAAGGTGACGCACCTGTTTCCGAATTTCCGGGAGGAAGAGAAGCGGTACTACCAGCAGTACCGGATCCATCCGATCATGCACCTCGTCGTGATCCGGAAGGACGTCTACCGGCAGCACCCGTGGATTGCGCAGAGCCTGTTCAAGGCGTTCGTGGCGGCGAAGGACTGGGCGGTGCAGATGATGTATTTCTCGGGGGCCCAGCGCTACATGCTGCCGTGGCTGTTCGACGACCTGCGGGAGGTCGACGAGATCTTTGGAGGCGATCCGTGGCCGTACGGCCTGGAGGAGAACCGCCCGACGCTGGCCGCCTTCATGCGGTACATGCGGCAGCAGGGGTTCATCCGCGAGGAGCTGCCGCTCGAAAGCCTCTTCGCGCCGCTTCATGGGCGCGTGACGTGACGCTGTTCCCCTTGCCCCTTGCCCCCCGCCCCTTGCCCCCTCGACCTACTGGACGCGCGTGAGCTGCCCGCGCGCGAAGCCGCCGGGATTGAGCGGTGAGTGCACGTTGAAGTAATAGCCCGCGGGGTTGGCCGTAATCGCCTGCACGAGCGCGGCATCCGCCGGTACGCTCGCCTTGAACTCGACCGTGCCGTCCGCCAGCGCCACTGGTGCGGCGCTGACGATTCCGGTGCTCAGGACCACCGGCCCATTGACACCGGCGGCTCCGGGGTGAATGTGCGCGCCGACAATCCTGGTGTCAGCCGGGAAGTTGGTGAGCTGGAAGTAGAAATGCGCGGTGCTGCCGTCGAACGCGATCTGCGCGGCGCCGCGTCCCGTCGATTCCGCGTTGCCGACCGGCGGCACTTCGTTGGATGGGCTGAGCACCGCAGAGAAGACGAGCGGCGGCGTCGAAGGGCTCGCCGGATTGTCGTCGCAGCCGCCGCAGAACACCGCCAGGGCCAACACCATCGTCGCCGGGGCTCGGCTGAAGCCGAGCACTACGTACGCGTGCGGTACGGAGTACGCGGGCAGTACGTAGTGCCCGGCTTCAGCCGGGCCCGTTACGGCCGCTGACTGGCCGGCGGCACCAGGCCGTTCAGACGCAGGTACACCACCATCTGGCCGTAGATGTCCTGCGAGTGCGCGATGGCGAAATACGCAATGCGCGCGCGCGTCGCCTGGCCCATGAAGCGCGGCCCCATCACCGCCTCCGCCAGCTGCTGATCGCTGAACTCCTTGAGCGCCGCGGCGCCGAAGTCGAACGACTGCTCGAGCGCCCGCAGCGCGCCGGCCTTGTCGGTCGCCTTGGTATTGACCGCGGGGGCCGTCGTCTTGGCACCCAGCGTGCCGAGCAGCCCGAGGTTCACCCCGGCGACGTGCGTGATCTGCTCCGCATAGCTGCGCTGGGCCGGGGTCGCCTTGAAGCCGAACTTGTCCTCCGGCATCTCGGCGGCAATCTTCATCATGAGATCCTTCTGCGCCGCCCAGTCCTTCTGGAGGTCGCCGGCCAGCGTGACGCCCTGAGCGGACGGCCGCGCGAGCGACGCAAGGACCAAGGCCACACCGAACAACATCCGACATCCAAGCTTCATCAAGTCCTCCCGAGAAACAGGTGTGACGACAACCGTCAATCCGACGGATCATACCCTGAGACGCCTCGCCGCAGCTGCAGCCGGCAGGGTAGTCTTGATGCGCACGTTCAGGAGGCGACGCGCATGACACATGTGTTCCACCCCACGGATTTTTCCCCGGCAAGCGATGTGGCGTTCGCCCACGCGCTCAAGCTGGCGCTCGTCAGCGTCGGGGCGCTGACGGTCTTTCACTACGCGCACCGCGACGAGGCGGAGCAGGAGCAGCATGAATTTCCAGCCGTCCGCGACACGCTGACGCAGTGGGGCCTGCTGCCGCCGGACAGCCCGCGGACCGCCGTGGGGGCGACGCTCGGGATTCACGTCCGCAAGGTGGCCATTGGCGGGGACGACCCCATCGACGCGATCTCGAGCTACATCGACAGGCACCCGGCTGACCTGATTGTGCTCGCCACGCATCAGCGAAGCGGCGTCGCCCGCTGGCTGTACCGCGAGGTGGCGGCGCCGCTCGCGCGCCGCCTCCAGGTGCCGGCGCTCTTCGTCCCTCCAGACGTGGACGGATTCGTGGACATCAAGACCGGCACCGTGCGCCTGCGCCGCATCGTCGTCCCGGTCGACAGGCACCCGAACCCCGGCACCGTGATCGACGCGCTGCCCGGATTCATCGCTTCGCTCTCGGCCGGCCCGGTCAGCGTGGACCTCGTGCACGTCGGCACCGCCGCGACGATGCCGCATCTCCGCCTTCCGGAGGAGGGCGGCAACATCACCTGGACGACGCGCGTGGCGGAGGGACCGGTGCTGGAGGAGATCCTGCGCTCCGCGGCGGTACCGCCGGCGGATCTGGTGGTGATGTCTACCGAAGGCCGCCGCGGCTTCCTGGACGCCCTGCGCGGCAGCACGACCGAGCAGGTCGTGCGGACGGCGGGCTGTCCGGTGCTCGCGATCCCGGCGGCCGCGGTGGAAGCCGCTCCTGTGTGATCGTCGCTTCCACGTTGCCACAGAGTCACAGAGACACAGAGAAAAATTGGACTCAAGAATCTCTGTGGCTCTGTGTCTCTGTGGCCCGTCACGTTTTGACTACGGGCGCGGGGGCGGCAGCAGTGCGCCCCTCGGCGCGCCCATGCCCTTGACGACGAACCGCTGGAACCGCCGGCCGTCAAAGTTCTCGCCCACGTAGAGGTTCCCGCGGCTGTCGGCCGCCAGCGCGTGCGGCACGTTCAGGAACCCGCCGAAGATCCCCTGCTGGCCGATGCGGTCGACCACCTCCAGCGTGTCGCGGCGGAGGATCCAGACGTGATGGTTGGCGCCGTCGATCACGTACAGGAAGCGCTGGTCGGGCGAGAAGGCGAGCCCTGACGCGGCGCCGGCCAGCAGCGTCCTCCGCGCGATGAACCCCTCGCGTACGAACGCGCCGTCGGTCTTGAAGACCTGAATGCGGTTGTTCGGGCGATCGGCGACGTACACGAATCCGTCCTTCGAGACCGCCACATTGTGGGGCAGCCGGAATTGCCGGGCCGGGGGTGCATCCGGATTGTAGGGACCCAGGTCGGTGTCGTCCGGCGCGTTGCCGTACGCGCCCCAGAGACGTTTGACGGCCAGCGTGTCGATGTCGAGCACGATCACGCGGCGGTTCCGGTAGCCGTCGGCGACGTAGAGCTCGTTGGCGGCGGGATCGACCGTCAGATTCGCCGGGCCGCCGAGATTCTCGCGATCGGCGCTCCCCTTGCCGCGGCCCTGTCGCCCGAACTGCGCGAGGAACCTGCCCTGCCGGGTGAACTTGAGGACATGGGCGTCTTTCGCGCCGCTGCCGCCGATCCAGACGTTGTCCTTGTGGTCCACGACGATGCCATGTTCGATCTGCGGCCATTCGTAGCCGTCGCCCGGGCCGCCCCACGACGCGACGAGCGTGCCGGCCTGATCGAACTCGAGCACGGGCGGCGCCGGGATGCAGCAGTCCGCTTTCGGCGGCGTGTCGTCCGCTCCAGCGAACCGTTCGTTCGCCTGCAGCGGGGCAGGCCGATGCAGCACCCAGATGTGATCGCGGCCGTCGACGGCCATCCCGCCGATGGCGCCGATCGCCCACTGCGCGGGCAGCGGCTGCGGAAACGTCGGGTCGTACTGGAACGTCGGCACGCTCGCGCGTGATGGCGCCTGCGTGAAGAGAACCGCCTGCGATGCGATCGCCGCCGCCGCGATCGTCACCGCTCGAAGCACACGGGATCGGGGCATCATCCGTCTCCTTGTCTGCCGGCTCATTGTAGGCGCGTGTCCATCAGCGACCGGCTGACGCCTGGAGGTCCGACGTGCAGTGCGGGCACCGCGTCGCCTTGACCGGGATCGTGGTCGCGCAGAACGGGCAGTCCCGGCTCGTCGGCGCCGCCGGCGGCTCGCGTGCGCTCATGATGCGGTTGACCGGCTTCACCATGAGAAAGACGCTGAAGCCCACGATCACGAAGCCGATCGCCTCGTTGATGAACTGACCGTACGCGATGACGGGAATCCCCTGCGCCTTCGCTTCGGCCAGCGAGGCGGGGATGCCCTTCGAGGCATCGAGCACGTGAAACAGGCTCGAGAAATCGACCCGGCCCGTGATCAGGCCGATGGGCGGCATCAGGATCCCGTCGACCAGCGTCGACACGATCCGGCCGAACGCCGCGCCCATGATGACGGCGACCGCCAGGTCCATCACGTTGCCGCGGGCGATGAATGCACGGAACTCTTTCAACATCGATGCCTCCAGGGCAGGAGCCCGGCTAAAGCCGGGCACTACGGTATCGAAGCCGGTGTGCGGGAGTTTATGCTTAGATGCGGAACATGGCACGTCGATCTGTCTGGGTGAAGGTCCTCGTCTTCGCCGCGGTGCTCGCGGTGCTGGTGTTTCTGTTCCTCCGATCCGTGCGGACGACGCGGACGGCGCCGTTCGTCGTCGAGCGGGGCATGCTGACCGGCTGGACGCTCGCGGCACGGCCGGGTGGCGACGCCGCGACGGCGTGGCTCGGGCTCGGCGCCCCGGAGCGCCTGGCGCCGCCGCTCGGGCGGGAGATCTTCGGGCGCACCGCCGAGTCGCTCGCGTTTCCGTCGGAGCCGGTGATACCGCTGCTGCTGCAGGCGGAGTTCGACGCCGCGTTTGACGGCCCCGGGATGCCTGACACGATCCTGCGGCTCGCGCGGGATGCCGGGCTCGAGTCGGGCGTCTGGACGCCGCGCTGCATGGGGTACCGCCGGATCAGCGAGCCCGGCGGGACGAGAAGCGTGTACTTCCTGCTGTTCGAGGGGACGCGGTTCGAGCGCTTCCGGGATCGGCTGGCGGATCTGCTGCGCGCCGAAGGGCGCGACGCCTCGCGCTTCGATCCGCGGGGGCTCTCACCGGTATTGATGGTGGCGGGCGGCGACGGCGACTTCGGCCGCTGGATCCCGCTGCGGGCGGATCCAGCGACCGACTGCCTGGCGCCGGTTGAGGTGGAGTAAGGCGGGCCTGAAGGCCCGCCTCTACGGATTATCTCAGGACGTTATCTAAACTCGACCTTGGCGATCTTCTGCGTGCCCGTGTACGGGATCCAGAGCACGGGACGCGCGCCGCTGCTGTCCACGACCATGTGCCGGCTGTTGGTGCCGCGCGACGGCAGCGGATAGCGCGTGAACTGCTCGGTCTCCGGGTTGAACTTGAAGAACACGTCGCCGTTGGCGGCCGTGACATACGCCATGTGATTCTTGTCGACGACGATCTTGTACGGGTGGATGTAGCGGCCATCGGGCAGGTCGTACTCCTTCAGCTGCCGCGTGCGGATGTGGGTGCGCGCAATCTTCCCTGCCCAGTAGTAGCCGCTGTACATGTAGTCGCCGTTGGGGTCGACGCCCATCCGCCGCGGCCCCTTCTGGTACAGCGAGGCCACCATGTTCCAGCCGCCGCCCGCCCGCTTGTCGTTCTGCGCGTCGGCCGGCAGCATCGGCTCGTCCAGCGGTGCAAGCCGGATCTCGCTGATGTCGTCGGTGCGTGAGTCGACGATCCCGATGCGGTCCGCGCCGAGCTGGTGGAACCAGACCCGTTCTTCGCGGTCGATCACCATGTCGTACGTGCGGCCGTACGGCGTGACCGCGCGGTACTCCTTGTACTCGCCCGTCTTCGGGTCGACGCGGAAGAGGCCGTTCGGCTGCGATCCCCAGAGGAAGCCCTTCGAATCGACCTGCTTTCCGTTGGCAAACCCACCCCCGAGCCCCTGCGGCCTGGGGTAGAAGCGGAGCTTCTGCGTCGCAATATCGAGCCGGTAGAGGGTGCCGAACCAGATGGCGCCGCTCGGGTCGTTGGTCGAGCCGATGCCCGAGTAGTAGATGTTGCCGTCGCTGCCGAGCGCGACGTCGTGGATCGTGCCGCCTTCCTGTTCGTCCGACCGGGTGGCCAGGAACCAGTCGGCGCCGCTGCGGTACTCGTTATACGGCGGCGGCGTTTCCTCGACGATCGTTTCTCCGTTCCGGTACGAATACCGCTGCGTCCTGCCGGTGCGAGGATCGAGGCGCCCCACCTCCGCCCGGTCTCCGGTGACGTCGTATTCGGTCACCACAATGCGCGTCGCCTCGCCGGTCGGCCGCGGGAACGGCTTCGGCGTCATGGCCAGCGGCTCGGGTCCCGCCACCCGCGTCAGATACGAAATGATGTCCTGCTTCCGGTGCTCGAAGAGCTGCTGCTGCACGCCCATCGGCTTGCCGCTGGCGTCGAGCACCGGCGGGTCGTACTTGCCGCCGCCGGGCCTCTCGGGCGGATCGCCCGCCGCAATGAGCCTGCCCATGTGGTTGACGATGATCTCCCAGCCGGCGCGGTCGAACCGCTTTTCCAGCACGAAGCCGGGCTGATGACACGTGCTGCACGTGTTGATGAGAATCCGCTTCATCCGGCCCGGCACGCCGCGATCTTCCGGCGTCAGATCGGGAAGGCTGTTCAGCCACTCCACGTCCGAGAGCTGCCGGACGTAGTTCTGGACCGGCTTCATCGTGAAGTCGCGCTGCGCCTTCTGCCCCGACATGAGCGGCTGCTCGCCGGCCTCGCGTGCAAAGCCGACCGCCTGCGCCCAGACGCGGTATTTTCCGTTCGGGAGCTGGGGAAACGCGTACTGGCCGGTGCGGTCGGTCCAGACCGATGTCGTGATCGTCGACCCCTCGGCTTTCGCCGAGATCGTGACCCCCTCCATCGGCTGGCCGTCGGCGCCTTTGACCGTGCCGGTCAGGACGCCGCCGGACGGAGTCTGGGACGCCGCCACCACGCCGAATGAGAGGACGGCCGCAAGGATGATGAATGGATGTCTCACGTGCGTTCTCCTCTACCGGACTTTCAGGTAGGCGATGAGATCGTCGAGATCTCCGCCGGTAATGCTGTAACGGAAGGCCGGCATCAGCCCCGGAATCCCTTCCTGGACCGTACGCCGCACGGTGGCTTCGTTTGCAGTCGGCCTCTTGAAGAAACCGACCAGATCCGTGGACGCCTGAATGCCTTGTGCCTTCTTCTGGCCCGACGGGACGTGGCAGAGCGGACACCGCTGCAGGAACAGCGCCTCGCCCTTCTTCTGCTGATCGGTCAAAGTGGGAACGGTCGGCGATCCGGCCTGCGCGGCAAGCGAGGCGGGCGCGGCAAGCGTGCCGGCCAGCAGGGCGACGAGAACGACACGACGGACGTTGGGCATACCTGCTCCTTGGAACCCGGGTGCCTGGGACGCCTGTATATGGCGTGCCGGCGGCGCCGAGTCAACAGGAAAATGCGGGCCGCCAGGGGGCGTCCCCTCGGCGTGGTATTGCATCCCGAACTCGTCTGTGCTGAAAGTGAGGAAGGATGCGACACGGAGCGCCGCGGACGTGACAGGGGTTCCATGGACGGTCGGGTGGACGATTGGCGGGAGCATCCTTGTCCGGCCGTTGCGCACGGGGGCTGCAACTGTGGCTCGCGCCGTGCGGGAGGTCGCCCCACGCCGCCGCATTCGCGTGTCACCGATGAGCGGCGAGTGGCTGCGCCAGCATCAGGCCAACGAGCCGAAACATCCCCGGGACGGCGGCTGACCCTTCATCACGTGAGGCATTGACGCTCGGGTACCGCTTCCGATCGCGTCGTGTCCTGTCGTTGCCGTACCCGCGATGCGCGCGTGAACCTCGACCGTGGGTTACGGCGCGGGTAACTGCTTACCAGGCTCGCAGAGGGCCGCGAGACGACTCCTTCGAGACGCGCGGAATCCACGCGCGACACGGTATTGACCGGCGGGTACCATCCTTGCCCAGCGCCGCGCGTGAGGAGCCGTCACTGGTCTCCGGCGAGGTGCTCATGTTTCATTGGACCGGGCTCGCCACCGCTGCGGCCGCGGCGCTCGCGCTGGCGGCGTGCGGTGGCGACGGGAACTCCAGCACGCCGACCGCTCCATCGACGGACGGTGGCGTGGGCGCCACGGTCGTAATTACCGCAAGCGGCGTCAGCGGCTCGACGCCGCGAGTCGGGCTCGGCCAGCGCATTCGGTTCACCAATAACGATTCGCGGCCGCACCAGCTGCTCTCGACGCCCCACGGCAGTCACACCGATTGTCCGGCGCTCAACGAGATCGATCTGCTCTCACCGGGGCAGAGCCGGGACTCCGGCGTTCTCAACGTCCGGCGTGGATGCGGATTCCACGACCATCTGAATCCGGACGACCAGCGCTTTCGCGGGCAGGTGCTGGTGGGACTGAGCGAGAACGATCCCGTTCCGCCGGATCCGGATTACTGAACCAGCGTAGTGCCCGGCTTCAGCCGGGCTGAAGCCCGGCGCCACGTACGAAACGTCAGTCTGTGGCCGCGGACGTCGCCGCGTTCGAAGCACGGAAGGCATCCCACTCGCGCTTCCCGCGCTCGAACAGGCGCAGGATCCGGTCGCTGCCGCGGAACTCGGCGAGGATGGCGGCCTGGCGGCTCGCGCGCTGCGTGACCAGCACGTAGCCGAGCGTCGTCGCCATGATGGTGCCCTCCTCGGTCCTGGTGGCCTCGAACTTCGAGCGGAAGTCGCGAAGGACCGCGTCGAAGGCCGGCCGGTCCCATTCCTCGAGCGGGACGTCCAGCCGCAGGAAGTCGTTCAGCACCTGCGCGTACTCCGCGCTGGGCGGCAGGTGCCAGAACGCGATGTCGGGGCCGAGTGCGGCCACGTGGGACGGAAGGTAGATCGCCGCGCCGGCGGGCACCCGCTGTTTCAGCGCGGGATTGTAGCGGCGCACCTCGTCGGTCGAGAGCTTCGCGGCGCGAACGACCTCGGTCAACGTGACCGCGCGGCGCGCGCGCATCCCATAGATCCGCTCCTGGGGCGTCGTGGCGATCAGCTGGGCGACATTGGCCGCGTTGCCGAAGACCATCTCGGCATAGAGCGCGGAGCGCACGCCGTAGGTGCCGTACACGTCACGGAAGGTCCTGGGCGACAGCTGGCGGAGATCGCGGGCGAACGCGGACCCGAGAAAATACCGTTCGCGGTTGTCGGCGCCGCCGAGCCGCTCGCCGTTGATCAGCACGCGGCCGACGTTGGTGCCGCCGGTGTGATGCTCCGACAGCGCCGGCACGAAGCTGCCGTACTTGGTGGCCAGAATCGAGAGATAGGCGGCGCAGTACGGCGCCTGGGTCGTCTGGTTGTAGCCCTCGATGGCGTGGGGTGCCAGCCGCTTCATGACGTTCCAGTTCCGCAGCAGCCACTGGCAGAAGCCGAGCGCGCGCGCCTCCGAGCGCACGGTGCCGTTGAGGCCCGACTCGACGATGGCCTGTGCCAGCCCGACTTCCGCGGGCACGCCGAATCGCTCGTAGATGGCGCCCCACTCGGCGAGGAACGCGCCGTACCGCCGCGCATTGGGCCGCAGCGACAGCCCGCGCGTGGCGTTCTGGATCAGCGGGCCGACGGACGGCTCCAGCAGCCGCGCGAGCTCATCCCGCCGCTGTTCCAGGCGGGCCGGCAGGCGCCGTCCGTCCAGGAGCGGGGCGAGCGACGGATCTTCCCATGCGGCCTCGCGCGACCAGTTGCCCCTGGCGGGCACGGTGACGATCAGCCGTCCGTCCACCCCACTGCCGAACGCGATCAGGCCGTCCGGAATGGTGAAGATATGGCGCCAGAAGCGGAACGCCGGCCGGAAGCGCTGCAGGGTCTCGAAGTCGATCGTGAGGCGAGCGGTCGCGTGCTCCCGCACCAGGGTGGCAAACGAGGGCGACGCGGCGGGAGTTTCAGCCAGCCCCGCGAGAGCCTGCCGGCGCCCCGCAACGGGCTCACTGGTCTGCGCCGCTGGCAGCTCGATGGCTGCGCCCAGGACGCACGCAGCCATCGCCGTAAGCGCCAAGCGTGTCGTCGTCGTTCTCACGATGAATCTCCGCGGCACGCCGTCTGGGCCACGGCGCCCTAAATAGCGCTTTCGATTATGCGGGAGTGATCCAGGATGTCAAGCGCCGCCATCCAGGCGGCGGCCGTTCCCCTCGTCGAACAGGTGCAGCCGCTCGCGCGGGAGCGCCACCGCGACGTCGGCGCCGACCGGCGGCGGTCGATCGGGCACGAGTGCGAGAAGAACCGGGGCGCCGGGCGCCGACAGGCGCAGATGGACGAGGCTGTCGTGGCCTCGGGGCTCCACCACGTCGACCGTGGCACGCAGCGGGCCTTGGGCGCCGAGTACCACATCCTGAGGCCGGATCCCCGCAAGGACCCCGGGACGCGCGCCGGCCATCAGGATCGGCGCCGGCAGCAGGTTCATCGGCGGCGCCCCGATGAAGCGCGCGACGAAGGCATTGGCGGGCCGGTGGTACACGTCGAGCGGCGGCGCCGCCTGCTCGATCGCACCGTCGCGCATCACCACGACCCGGCTGCCGAGCGTCATGGCCTCTTCCTGATCGTGCGTCACGTGAACGATCGTCGCGCCGATCGTCCGATGCAACCGGCGGAGCTCGGCACGCGCCTGCGCCCGCAGTGAAGGATCGAGATTGGAGAGCGGCTCGTCCAGCAGGAAGGCCTTCGGTTTGCGCACGATCGCCCGTCCGAGCGCCACGCGCTGCCGCTGGCCGCCCGAAAGCTGCGCCGGCCGACGGCCCAGCAGCTCCGTAATGGCCAGCGCCGCCGCCACAGCCTCCACCTCGCGCACGATGATCGCGCGCGCCACGCCGCGCGCGCGCAGCCCGTAGGCCAGATTCTCACGGACCGTCATGTGCGGGTACAGCGCATAGGTCTGGAAGACCATCGCGACGTCGCGGTCCTGCGGCGGCAGCCCGGTGACGTCGGTGCCGCCGATGGTGATGGCCCCGGCCGTGAGCGGTTCGAGCCCCGCAATCAGCCGGAGCAGCGTGCTCTTGCCGCATCCGGACGGACCGACGAGCACGAGGAACTCGCCATCGGCCACGTCGAGGTCGACGCCCGCCACGGCCACGTGCCCGTTGGGGAACGTCTTGGCGACCCGGTGCAGGCGAATCTCGGCCATCGCTGCTATCCCTTGGTGGCGCCGGCCGTCAGGCCTGCAACGATCCGCCGCTGCAGCGCGAGCACGATCAGTACCGCCGGAGCCGTGGCGAGCGCCGCCGCGGCCATCACCTGTCCCCACGGCACCTGATAGCGGCCACGGAACAGCGCCACGGCCACCGGCACCGTGTGGTGCTCCGGCCCGAGCATGAACGAGAGCGCGAACAGGAACTCGTTCCAGCAGTACAGGAACGTCAGGATGGCGGTGGCGCCGAGGGCTGGCGCGGCCAGCGGCAGCACGACGGTCCGGAGTACGCGCAGGCGCGACGCGCCGTCCAGCATCGCGGCCTCCTCGATGTCGCGCGGCAGCTGGCGGAGAAAGGCGGTGAGCATCCAGACCGCCAGCGGTGTCGAAAAAGTCAGGTACGGCAGCACCAGTCCTGGATAGGTGTCGAGCAGGCGCAGCTCGCGCAGCACCAGATACAGCGGCGGCACGATCGAGATCTGCGGAAACATCGACACCGCCAGGATGAACGCCAGCAAGAGGGATTTGCCTCGCACCCGGAGGCGTGCGAGCGGATAGGCACAGAGTGCCGCAACCGGCACGGCCAGAAGCGTGGTCGCCCCGGCCACGAGCAGCGAGTTCCGAATCGGGATCAGGAAATCGCGTTCGCCGACCAGCGCCCGGTAATGCTCGAGCGAGAGGGCCGTCGGCACGAGCGGACGGGCGCCAAAGAGCTGTGCCTCCGGCGTCAGCGCCGCCGTCGCGATCCAGTAGATCGGGAACAGCAGGACGCCCAGCAGGGCCAGCTGTGCCGCGCGCATCGCCGCGGTGCGCCCCGTCATGCCGGCTCCTTCTCGACGAGCGAGCGGCCGAGCGCGCGTACCCAGACGAGCGCGAACGCAAACGTCAGCAGAAACACGGAGATCGACAGGGCGGCGCCGTAGCCGAACCGCAGCCGCTGCATCACGGTCGCGAACGCGTAGAGCGACAACGGTTCGGTGGCCGTTCCCGGGCCGCCGCCGGTGAGCACGTACGCGAGATCGAAGATCCGCAGGGCGTCGAGCATCCGGAACGCGGCGGCGACGACGACGGCGGGCGCCAGGAGCGGCAGCGTAATCGTGAACAGCCGCCGCGCTGCTCCGGCGCCATCCACGCGCGCCGCTTCGTCGAGCGAGGGATCGATCGCCTGGAGACCGGCCAGCAGCAGGAGCGCGACAAAAGGGGTCGTCTTCCAGATGTCGGCGACGACGATCGGTACCCAGGCGGCCCAGGGATGCACGAACCAGTCAAAGGAAGCGGCCACGACGCCGGCATCCCGAAGAGTCGTCGACACGAGCCCTCCCTGGGACTCGAAGAGGAAGCGCCAGACGAGCGCCGCGACGACCGTGGGCACGGCCCACGGCAGCAGCACCATGGCGCGGATGGGACCACGTCCCCGCGTGACGGAGTGCATCAACAGCGCAAAAGCGACGCCGAGCACCAGCTCGAACGCGACGCTCACGATGGCAAAGCCGAGCGTGTGGACGACGGCGCCGCGGAAACGCGCGTCCTGCGCCGCTTCCACGAAATTGTCCAGGCCGCTGAACGGCCGGCCGAGCCACGGCAGCCGCAGGTCGTGGACGTGCAGCGCTTCCCAGGCCGTCATGCCGATCGGAACGATGGCCACCACGATCATCACGAGGAATGCAGGGGCCATGAGCAGCCACGCCACACGCGCGTCCGTGCGATCGAGCCGGCCGGCCGGACGGTTCATGGCGCAGTGCCCGGGGCGGCCAGCCCGCTGCGGGCCAGGAGCATCCGGATCTCCGCTGCCGCGTCGCGCAGCGCGGTGGCCGGCGTCTCTTGGCCGCTCAGCGCGCGATGGAGGTGCACCTGCAGGATCTCGGACAGCTCGCTGTAGACGGGCGTCACTGGCCGCGGCCGCGCCGCGGCCAGTGCGGCCCGCACCTGGTCGAGGGGGAGCGGCAGGGCGTCGGCCAGTGCCGGAGCCTCGTAGAGCGACTGCCGCGCGGGGAGCTGGCTGACGAATCGGGCGCGTTCGAGCATCTGCTCGGGAGCCGTGAGGAATGCGACCAGATCGCGCGCGAGCGAGGGGTTCGCGCTGTGCGCGTTCACGGCGAGCTGCGCCCCGCCGAGGGCTGCCGTGATCTCTCCTCCGGCGGCCGAAGGGAATGGCGCAATGGAGTACCGGCCCGCCACGCGGGAACGCGCCGAGTCCGCCAGCAAGGTCCAGGCATAGGGCCAGTTGCGCATGAACATCGCGTCACCATTCTGAAACGCGAACCGCACCTGTTCTTCCTGCCACGTCAGCGCCGACGGCGGGACGAACCCCCGGGGGCCGAGCGCATCGCGCATGAAGGTGAGCGCCCTCACGGCGGCCGGCTCGTCGACGGTGACACGGCCGTCGGGTGCGAGTATGCGGCCGCCGAACGCGCCGAGGTGTTCGAGAAAGACGGTCACCAGCCCTTCGTAGCGCGCTCCCTGCCAGACGAGCCCGAAGGGCACGGCGCCGGTGCTGACGGCGTGGCGCGCCGCGTCACCCAGCTCAGGCAGCGATCGCGGCGCCTCAGGCAGCAGATCGGTCCGCCAGTAGAGCAGGCCGACGTCGACAAACCAGGGCGCCGCGTACAGCCCGCCGTTCCACTGCGCGGCCGCGAGGGCCGCCGGGAGAAAGTCGCCGACGTCGGGCAGCGCGTCATCGAGCGACATGATCCAGCCCGCGGCGGCGAACTCGGCCGTCCAGATCACATCGAGCTGCAGGACATCGGGGTGCCGTACGCGCGCGTTGAGCCACTGAACGTACAGCTGGTGGCGCTGGTCGGCCGCATCGGGCGTCACCCGAAGCTCGACGCGGACGCCGGGGTGCCGCTCCTCGAATCGCGCGAGCTGACTGCGCACGAGGGTGCCTTCGGTCCCGAGGGCGCTGCCCGAGAACGTCAGCGGCTCGGGCCCCTCTGGGAGACTGCACGCCGCGCCTGCGCACGCGAGGAGCAGAAGCAGCCGCACCGATCGCGAGGACATCGGTCAATGATGCGCGCAGCGGCGCCGATTGCCAATTTGACAACCATAACCGGGTGCAGCATTCTTCGGCTCTGGCGAGGAGGGAATATGCAGTCGAGATGGGCGATCGCAGGAGTGCTTTGTTTGGCCTCGAGCGTGGCGCTGTCGGGTCAGGGGCAAGGAGGTCGGGGCGCGGCAGCCCCTCAGGCGCCGCTCAAGGAAACCGTCGCTCCTGATATTCCAGGCGTCGTCAAGGGCGGCACACCGGTGCAGATCGTCAAGACCGGCTTCGCGGCAACGGAGGGGCCGATTGCCATGGCGGACGGAAGCCTCCTGCTGACCGAGGCTGCGGCCAACCGGGTCAACAAGATCGACAGGGACGGCAACGTCACCGCCTTTCTCGAGAACACGAATGGCACCAACGCCCTGGCCTTCGACGCCAAAGGGCGGCTGATCAGCGTCGACCGGGCGCCGGGGAAGATGCAGATTGCCGTCATCTATCCCCGCGGCAGCGAGGCCGTGCTGGTGAACGGTTATGAAGGGCGTCCGTTCGGCGGGCCGAACGACCTGGTCGTGGATCGGCGCGGCGGCGTCTACTTCACCGAGCCGGGGCCGGGCGGCGGCAGGGGCGCGGCGCCACCACCAGAGCCCCCGCTGCCGTCGAGCGTCTACTACGTGCCGGCGGGACGCAACGCGGCCGTCAAAGTGGCCGACGGGTTCCGCCCGAATGGTATCCAGCTCAGCCCGGACGAGAAGACGCTGTATGTCAACGACACGGGCGGCGAGTACCTGCTCGCGTTCGACGTCCGTCCCGACGGGACCGTCGGAAGTCAGCGGCAGTTTGCGAAGTACGAAGGGGTCCGCAAGACCGAGACCGGGTTTGCCAGCGGCGCCGACGGCCTGGCCGTCGACAGCGAGGGCCGGGTCTACATTGCGGTGCCCGTCGGCGTGCAGGTCGTCAGTCCGAAGGGGATGACGCTTGGGGTCATCCCGCTGCCCGGTTCCCCGCAGAACCTGGCGTTCGCCGGGCCGGACAAGAAGACGCTCTACGTGGTCGGCCGCGGCAACGTGTACAAGATTCAGATGCAGGCGCAGGGCTACAAGGGACGCGCGAAGTAGGGAGCATATGGAGCGTCGCAAGAAGAAAATCAGCCGCCGCGCGTTTGTCGGCCGGGCGGGGCTTGGCGCCGCCGCGTTCGCCGGCGTGGGCGCGATTGGCGAACCCGCAGAGGCGCAGGCGCCGCGGAGCAGCGCCGGGTCGCCGATTCCCGCGAAATGGGATCTCGAGGCCGATGTTGTCGTGATCGGGTCGGGCGCATGCGGCCTGCCGGCGGCCATCCGCGCGGCCGACCAGGGCGCGTCGGTCGTTGTCGTCGAGGCGAACTACGACATCGGCGGTCACGGCATTCTCAACGGCGGACAGGTGCCGCTCGGCGGCGGCACCAGCGCCCAGAAGAAGCACGGCATCGTGGATTCTCCCGAGGTCCTGTTCAAGGACCTGACCGACTGGTCGGTCGTGGAGATCAACGGGATGCCGGAGTACCGGTACAACGACCGCGCCGTGCAGCGCGCGCTCGCCGATCGCGAGGCGCAGGCGTACGAGTTCCTGGTCGAGAACGGGGTGGTGTTCGATCCGGATCGGGCCCCGGGCGTGAGCGGTGGGCATGCGATCGGCATCTCGGCGCCGCGGGAGCACTACGCGGCGCGCTGGACCAAAGGACAGGGCGCGGAAAGTCCCGCCGGCGCGGCGGGCACCAACATTTATCGGCCGCTCGAGAACAGCGCGAAGAAGAAGGGTGTGCGCTTCCTGCTCAACTACCACATGGATGCGGTCGTCCGCGAAGCGCCCTCGTCCGGCCGCGTGCTGGGGGTCACCGCGAGCTACACGCCAAAGCTCCAGCCCGGCAGCACGACCCCGATGCGGCCGTTCCGGTCCGACGGTGTGATCCAGATGGCGGCCGCGACGGTGACGGTGAAGGCACGGAAAGCGGTGATCATCGCCACCGGCGGCAGCAGCAGCAACGTGAACTTCCGCCGCATGTTCGACAGCCGTCTGACCGACGTCTACCCGGTCGCCGGAGAGCCGTACTCCGCGCAGGATGCCAGCGGCGAGCTCGCCGGGATGGCGATCGGCGCCTCGCTCTGGGGGACGGCCAACCAGACGCTCGAGCGGAACGGCGCGTTCCGCAAGCGGCCTGTCATCGGCGCGCAGTACATCTATCCGGTCTGGAGGCCCTCGAGCCCCATCTTCCCGTTCGCGCGGGCGAGCGGGCTGCAGGTGGCCGACTGGCAGGACGTGATTCTGGTCAACCAGGTCGGCAGGCGCTTCTACAACGAGCTGGCTGAGGGATGGCCCTACGGCACGCATCACGGGTTCCTGGATCCGTACGTCCAGGGTGACTGGCGCAACATGCGCCGGATCACCTACAAACCGGACGGCTTCCTCGACGCCGTGCTCGCGCCGAACGAGGGCTCGCACCCGCCCGACTTCGAGGCTGGTCCGATCTGGGCGATCTTCGACGCCGACGCGATCCGCCGCGAGAAGTGGGAGCCGACGCCGCCACATATCGATCCGAAGTTCTTCTTCAGCGCGCAGACGCTTGGCGAGCTGGCACGCGCCATCCGCGGGAACCCGTATCAGCGGGTCGATATGCCCCCGGCCGGCCTCGAGGCCACCGTCGCGCGCTACAACACCATCGTCGACTTCGGCTTCGACCCCGACTTCGAGCGGCCCAATCCGACACACACGATTCAGACGCCGCCGTTCTATGCGGCGTGGGCGACGCCGGTCGTGCACGATACGTATGCGGGGCTGCGGATCAACATGAAGTGCCAGGTCGTCGACATCAAGGGCCAGGTGATTCCGGGCCTGTACTGCGGCGGCGAGTCGGCCGGCGGCTGCAGCCAGCATGGCCAGGGGCGCTGCATCACGCAGGGGTACATTGCCGGCACCGAAGCCGCGGGAGAGCGGAGCTGGACGTAGACCGTTGTGTCTCGTAGTGCCCGGCTTCAGCCGGGCTGAAGCCGGGCGCCACGTACGAGAATTGCGAAGAATCCAGGAGACGCGAAATGCGCAGACACGTGCTGTTGGTGACTTTGGGGCTGCTGGCGTTCTGGGCCGCCGGGGCTCTGCAGGCGCAGGTTGACGATCCGCTACCGAATCACGTCGAGAAGCGCGGTCTGGTGGTCGAGGTTCAGGACCTCGCACGCCTGCCCGACTCGCGCGGCCGGCATCCCGCCGATCAGGATGTGGCGCCGGCGGCATGGGCGCGCGTCAGCTACGTGCGCGACCTGCCCGACGGCCGCCGCTTCGCCAACGATTCCCGCGGCACGCTGTACCTGCTGGACGCGAACAACCGTCCGTCGCCGTATCTGGACTTCGGCGCGGCGTTTCCGCTCACCGTCTACAACCGGCTCGAGAGCGGGTTCATCGGGTTCGCCTTCCATCCCGAGTTTGCGAAGAACGGACTGCTCTACACCGTGCACGGTGAGCGCGGCCCGGGCAACCCCGGAACGGTGAACTTCATCCCGCCCGGCTTCACGCTGAACCAGGTCACGTACCACAACGTGATCACCGAGTGGCATGCGGCCAATCCGGCGGCGGACACGTTCCAGGGCACCCGGCGCGAGCTGCTGCGCGTCGGCCACATCGTGCAGAACCTCACGCATCCGATGGGGCACCTCGATTTCAATCCGACCGCGAAGCCTGGATCACCGGACTACGGCCTGCTGTACACGAGCGGCAGCGATCTCGGCTTCAGCAACGGCGGCGGCCCGCACGCGAGCAACCCGGGCCAGACGCAGCGGCTCGACACGGTCGTCACCGCGATCCTTCGGATCGATCCGCGCAGTCCCTCGGCGTCTGGCGGGACCAAAGGGCTCGGCGACTACACGATTCCGGCGATCAACAAGTTCCAGGCCGACGGGGACCCGAAGACGCTTGGCGAGATCTACGCCTACGGCTTCCGCAACGCCCACCGGCTCTCCTGGGATCTCACGACCGGCACGATGTACGCCTCTGACATCGGGATGAACCAGATCGAGGAGGTCAATATCGTCCGCGAAGGCGAGAACTACGGCTGGATGCGCCGCGAGGGCTTCTTCGAGAACGGCGTCACGCGGCCCGGCGGCGCGCTCAACCAGCTCTTTGCGCTGCCCGCGGACGTGCTGTCGGGGAAGACGAAGGACGAATTCACGTATCCGGTGGCGGTCTACGACCACCACGACGGACAGGCCATCACCGACGGCTTTGCGTACTACGGCCGCATCCAGGCGCTGCGCGGCAAGTTCGTCTTCGGCGACATCACGCGCGGCCGCATCTTTGCCGCGGACCTGGCCGCCATGAAGGCGGCTGACGACGGTGTGCCGCAGACGGTGGCGCCGATCGAGGAAGTGCAGCTCTACGTGCGCGGGCCGAACGGCACCCGCGTCTACATGACGTTCCGCGAGCTGATCGAGAAGACGATGGGGATGACGATCCTGCGCGCGGACCTCCACATCAGCCGCACGCGCGACGGCGAGCTGCTGATTCATTCCCGCCAGGACGGGACGATCCGGATGCTCGTCCCCGACTCGGGCGGTGCCGCCACCGCGTCGCTGCGCTAAATGGGTTCGACCTCCGACCCCATTTATCCGCTTCGCGCTCACCTGGTCCGGATGCTCGACTGGGACGAGGCGCACGTCGGGTTCGACAAGGCGGTCGCCGGTCTTCCGCCCGATCGGCGCGGCGCCCGGCCGGCCGGGTTCGACCGCTCGCCGTGGCAGCTCCTGGAGCACATGCGAATCGCGCAGGAGGACATCCTCGACTTCTGCGTGAACGATCGCTATGTGCACCGCCGGAAGTGGCCGGACGACTACTGGCCGGCGGCGCCCGCTCCACCGGGCGCCGGAGCGTGGGACGCCAGCATCGCCGCCTTCAAGGCCGATCGGGAGAAGCTGAAGGAGCTGGCGCGCGACGAGCGCATCCCTCTGTTCTCGACCGTTCCAACCGGCAGCGGACAGCAGACGTACCTGCGCGCGCTGCTGCTCGTCCTGGACCACAACTCCTATCATCTGGGCCAGCTCATCGCTGTCCGCCGCGCACTCGGGCGCTGGCCGTAGGGACGGCGGGTCCAGGGCTCGATGTTTTCCGACTCACCCTGGAGCCGCCCCACATACGCCGGCTTGGCTGCCGGGGCATTTCGCGGGAGGATAGGCTCGATGCCAGGGCGACCGATGCCTGCCGTGGACCGTGCACCCCTCGTCAGCCGGTTTCTGCAACTCCGCGAACGCTCGCGCCGGCTGTTCGATCTGCTGACGCCGGACGCGTACTACATCCGTCCGATCGCGCTCCGCCACCCGATCGTCTTCTATGAAGGCCATCTGGCCGCGTTCAGCTTCAACACCGTCGTCAAACGGGCGCTAGGCCAACCGGGAATCGACGCGCACCTCGAGCAGCTGTTCGCCCGCGGGATCGATCCGGAAGACGTCCACGCGCCGGCCGCATCGAAGGAACGATCCGGCTGGCCGTCGCGGGAGCAGGTACGCGCCTTCGTGGACGAAGCCGATCGGCGTGTGCTCGAGGCGCTCTCCACGGGGCCGATCGAACAGCCTGGACATCCGCTCCTCGATCGCGCACAGGCGGTCCATGCGATTCTGGAGCACGAGGCGATGCACCAGGAAACGATGCTGTACATGTGGCACCAGCTCGCGCACGAGCAGAAGCGGCCGCCGGCCGGTGCCGCGATAAAGATCGGCGGCCCGCCGCCGCCGCAGGAGAGCATTGCGGTTCCGGAAGGCCGCACGACGCTCGGCGCGAGGCGCGGAGAGATCCCGTTCGGGTGGGACAACGAATTCGAAGCCGTCGACGTCGAGGTGCCGGCGTTCGTCATCGACCGGCACAACGTGACGAACGCCGCGTTGCTCGAGTTTGTCGAGGAGGGCGGCTATCACGACCCGCAGTGGTGGACGCCTGAGGCCTATGCGTGGCTCCGCGCCGAAAGGATGGAACACCCGCGATTCTGGATATCGGACGAGGGGCGGTGGTGGTGGCGTGGGATGTTTCAGCGGGTGGCGCTTCCGGAGGCGTGGCCGGTCTATGTGAGCCACAGCGAAGCGTCTGCCTACGCGCGATGGCGCGGCGGACGGCTGCCGACGGAGGCAGAGTATTGCCGGGCGGCGTACGGGACACCGGCCGGCGTCGAGCGCCCGTATCCGTGGGGCGACGATCCGCCTGACGCCGCCCGCGGCCACTTCGATTTCGCCGGCTGGGATCCGCACCCGGTGGGGGAGCACCCCGCGGGACGCAGCGCGTGGGGCATCGACGATCTGGTCGGCAACGGATGGGAATGGACCTCGACGGTCTTTGCGCCCCTTCCCGGATTCACGCCGCTGGCGTCGTATCCTGAATACTCGGCCGACTTCTTCGACGGCCGCCACTACGTGATGCGAGGCGCTTCGTGCGCCACCTCACGCGATCTGGTGCGCCGCAGCTTCCGCAACTGGTTCCGGCCGCTGTACCCCCATGTCTACGCGGCGTTCCGCTGCGTATCGGACCGAGCCGCATGACGCCCGGGACGCGGCTCGCGCCGGGCCGGACGCTCACCGATCGCGACATCGAGGAGATTCACTACTACCTGGCGCAGACGCCGCGGCAGTTGCCCTCGCGCCTGCTGTACGACGCGCTCGGGTCGACGCTCTTCGAGGCCATTTGCCTGCTGCCGTGGTACCGGATCACGCGCGCGGAGAAGGCTTTGCTGGCCCGGCATGGTGCGGCCATCGCCAGGCGGACCCCGCCGACCGAGCTGGTGGAGCTGGGATGCGGCAACGGACAGAAGCTCGTCACGCTGCTGCGCGCGCTGGGCTGGCCGCCTGCCGACGTGCACCTGATCGATGTGTCGCGCGAGGCGCTCGACCGGACCACCCAGATGGTGGCGGCCGAGGGCCCCTCCCGGGTGCACGCCGTTCACGCGTCCTACGAAGAGGGGCTCATGCACCTGCCGTCCACACCGGACGGCGGTTGTCGTCTCGTGCTGTTCCTGGGATCGAACATCGGCAACTTCGACCCCCCGGCCGGGGCCGCGTTCCTTCATCTCGTCCGACGAGCGCTCGGTCCGAGCGACGCGCTGCTGCTCGGCGTCGACCTGGTGAAGCCGCACGACGATCTGATGCTCGCCTACGACGATCCGCTGGGTGTGACGGCGGCCTTCAACAAGAACCTGCTTCAGCGCCTCAATTCCGAAATCGGCGCCACGTTCGATCTCGACGAGTTCGAGCACCTGGTCCACTGGAATGCCGGCGCGTCGAGAATCGAGATGCACCTGGTCAGCCGCCGGCGACAGGACGTTCGTGTGCCGGGAGTCACCGGACCGCTGGCGTTCACGCTCGAGCCGGGCGAGTCGATCTGGACGGAGAGCTCGTACAAATACGAGCCAGACGCCGTCCGGACGCTCGTCGAGTCCGCCGGTTTCGACCTGCGCGCGCGCTGGATCGACGACGAGGCGCGCTTTCTGCTCGCGCTCTGCGAGGGGCGGTAGGAGGAAGACGACGAAATGAGGAACCGCTTCGCGACCCCCGTCCGAAATAGATGGGGTCGGGACTCCCGACCCCATCTAATCCGCTCGCTGGAGGCGTTCATGGCGGGCATCGTCCTTTCCCGCGGCAGGCTGCTGTCGGCTGCCGCCGTTCTCCTCGCTGCGCCCGCTCTGGCAGGCGCGCAGACCTGCGAGTCGATCTCGTCGCTGCGGCTGCCGTCCACCACCATCACGTCCGCAGCGTCGGTTGCGGCCGGCGCGCTCGGCCGGGCCGCGGCCGCCCTGCAGAATCTCCCCGCGTTCTGTCGCGTGGAGATGACCATTGCACCGACGCCCGACTCCGACATCACAGTGGAAGTCTGGATGCCGGCGAGCGGCTGGAACGGCAAGTTCCTGGCGGTCGGCAATGGCGGCTGGGCCGGCAGCCTCAACACCGCGGGGCTCGCCGCCGGGATCCGGCGCGGGTATGCCACCGCGAGCACCGACACGGGCCACACCGCCGGAGCGGGCGGTGGCGGCGGACCGTGGATGCAGAACCGCGAGAAGCGCGTCGACTTCGGCTACCGCGCCGTCCATGAAACAGCCGAGAAGGGCAAGGCGGTCGTCAGGACGTTCTACGGGAGCGCCGCCCGGCTGGCGTACTTCGACGGGTGCTCGGGCGGCGGCCGTCAGGGCCTGAAGGCGGCGCAGCGATTTCCGGCAGATTTCGACGGGATCGTCGCCGGCGCGCCCGCGCTCAACGCGACCGGCCGCGCCGCCTTCGCGATGTCGATTGCGCAGACCGTCCACGCCGACGCCGCCAGCTTCATACCGAGCTCGAAGTTTCTCCTCATTCACAAGGCCGTGCTCGACGCCTGCGACGCGCGCGACGGCGTCGCCGACGGCGTGCTCGAGAATCCGAAGGCCTGCGCCTTCGATCCCGCCGTCTTGCAGTGCACGGCGGGCGACGGCGCGGCGTGCCTGACGCCGGCCCAGGTGGCCTCGACGCGGGCGATGTACGCGCCGCTCGCGCACGCGCGATCGAAGGACCGCCTCTTCCCGGGCCTCTCGCCCGGCAGCGAGCTCGGATGGACGACATTCGCCGGGCCCGAGCCGTTCGAGATCGCCCGACAGATGTACGAGTTCATGGTCTTCAACGATCCCGAATGGAACTTCAAGGCGCTCAATTTCGATTCCGACATGGACCGTGTCCGGACGATCGAAGCCGGCGTCATCGACGCCAGGGACCCGAACCTCGCGCCGTTCGCCGCCCGCGGCGGCAAGCTGATTCAGTACCACGGGTGGGCCGATCCGCAGATCCCGGCGCTCAGCAGCGTCGAGTACTACGAGTCGGTCGTGAAGACGAGGGGCGGCACAGGCCGGGTGCACGACGCGTATCGGTTGTTCATGGTGCCCGGCATGGGCCACTGCGGCGGCGGCAGCGGGACGTCGACCTTCGACATGCTCGGCGCGCTGGAGCGCTGGGTCGAGCAGCGGCAGCCCCCGGATCGCATTCCGGCTGCACGGATTCTGAAGGGCGTGACCGACCGCACGCGCCCGCTCTGTCCGTATCCGCAGGTCGCCCGCTACACGGGGACGGGCAACACTGACGACGCGGCGAATTTTTCGTGTGGGCCACCATAACGTGAGGGAAGCTCTCGATGACCGAAACCGGCTGACCCGTCGTATACTCCCTCAGCTGCGGTCAGAGACTGTAGGAGCCGTTTCATGCACTCGTAGTGCCCGGCTGTAGCCGGGCTGACCACCTTCGCCAAGGCTACGGTGGTCCGCCGAAGCTTCACGCGAAGGCGGAAGCCCGGCACTACGTTGCGAATTAATGGAGGAGACGATGTCGCGAACTGTGAGTCGGACGGCGCCCGTATGGATATCACTCCTCATCGGACTGCTGTGGCTGAATGCCGGGACCGGGATCTCGGGCCAGCAGGGACAGCCGTCCACGAAGAACGGGGAATGGCCGCACTACACGGCCGACCTCCAAGGGACCCGGTACTCGCCGCTCGACCAGATCAACGCCTCGAACTTCAACAGGCTCGAGGTGGCGTGGCGGTTCAAGACCGACAACCTGGGGCCGTTCCCAGAATACAAGCTCGAAGGCACGCCGCTGATGGTCAAGGGCGTGCTCTACACGACCGGCGGCACGCGGCGCTCCGTGATCGCGCTCGACGCGAAGACGGGCGAGCTGATCTGGTCGCACAGCTACCGGGAAGGCAAGCGCGCCGCCAACTCGCCGCGGCAGCTCTCGGGGCGTGGCGTGTCGTACTGGACCGACGGCAAGGGCGACGAGCGGGTCATCTACGTGACGACCGGCTACCGGCTGATCGAGCTCAACGCGAAGACTGGCGCGATCATCCCGTCGTTCGGCACCGACGGCGTCGTCGATCTGAAGATGGGCGTCTACAAGGGCATCAAGGAGCAGATCGATCTCGAGGCGGGCGAGATCGGCGTCCATTCGACGCCGACGGTCGTGCGCGACATGATCATCGTCGGGTCGGCGATGCGCGAGGGCGCCACCGTGTCGACGCACAACAACACGAAGGGGCTCGTGCGGGCGTTCGACGCCCGGACCGGCAAGCAGCTCTGGCGCTTCAACACGATTCCGATGCCGGGCGAGTTCGGCAACGAGACGTGGCAGGACGATTCGTGGGTCGTCAACGGCAACGTCGGCGTGTGGAATCAGATTACCGTCGACGAGGAGCTCGGGCTCGTGTACCTCCCGGTGGAGACGCCGACCTCCGACTACTACGGCGGCCATCGGCCCGGCAACAACCTCTTTGCCGAGAGCATCGTCGCCGTCGATCTCAAGACCGGCCAGCGGAAGTGGCATTACCAGCTCGTGCACCATCCGCTCTGGAACTACGACATGCCGGCCCCGCCGATGCTCGCCGACATCAACGTCAACGGACGGCCGATCAAGGCGCTCGCGCAGCTGACCAAGCAGGCGTGGGTGTACGTCCTCAATCGTGAGACGGGGGAGCCGGTCTGGCCGATCGAGGAGCGGCCGGTGCCGCAGTCGGACGTGCCGGGCGAGAGGAGCGCCCGCACGCAGCCGCATGTGACCAAGCCGCCTGCGTACGCGCGCAACATCCTCAGGGTGCCGGACGATCTCATCGACTTCACACCGGAGCTGCGCGCCAAGGCGCTCGAGCAGATCAAGCGCTACAGGGTGGCCGACACCCCGTTCAACCCGCCCATGCTCGGCGACCTGCGCGGCATGCTCGGGGCGATCGTCCCGGCAACGGCCACCAACTGGCCCGGCGGCGCCTACGATCCCGAGCTTCACATCGTCTTCGCGCCGGCCGGCAACACGTTCGGCTCGCGGACCATCGTCGCGCCGCCGCCCGGCTTCTCTGACATCCGGTACGTGTCGGGCATCGCCGGGCGTCCGTTCCAGGAAGTGCTCGGTCCCGGCGACTGCTGTGCCGCCGATGCCGGCCGACGGGATCGCGAGGCGCCTCCGCCTCCGGCGGGTGGCCGTGGCGCGGGCGCAAACGCCAACATCGCGCCTTCCGGAGCCGACGGCGGCGGCCTCAATCCCGGCGGGCTGCCGATCGTGAAGCCGCCGTACGGGCTGCTCGCGGCGATCGATCTCGATCGCGGCGAGCTGTTGTGGCAGACGCCGCACGGCGACACGCCCGACAACATCCGCACCCACGCGGCGTTGAAGGGGATCGACATCCCCAAGACGGGTCAGGTGGGGACCTCCGGCGTCGGCCTGATGGTGACCCGCACGCTCGCGGTCATGGGCGATCCGCAGATCACGGCGCCGCCCGGGCGGCCGAGGGGCGCGATGCTGCGCGCGTACGACAAGAAGACGGGACAGCAGGTGGGCGCCGTGCTGATGCCGGCGATCCAGAGCGGTATCCCGATGACGTACATGGTGGACGGCAAGCAGTACATCATTGTCGCCGTCAGCGGCGGCAACTACTCGGGCGAGTACCTCGCATTCACGCTGCCCGCGAACGAAAAATAGACGTGAAAACAGACACCCGAGACGGGCCACAGAGGCACAGAGGCACAGAGAAAATCTGGCTCTGTGTCTCGGTGTCTCTGTGGCTTCTGATCGGCACCGTGGCGATCGGTCAAACCGTGTGGGACGGCGTGTACACCGAGGCCCAGGCCACGCGCGGAGAGGCGACCTACAACGAGCGCTGCTCGGCCTGCCACGGCACGGAGCTCGAAGGGGGCGACATGACGCCGGGATTGACGACCGGCATGTTCACGTCGAACTGGAACGAGTTGACCGTCGGCGATCTGTTCGAGCGTATCCGCATTACGATGCCCCTTGACAATCCCAGTTCGCTGTCGCGCCAGCAGGTGGCCGACGTCGTCGCCTTCCTTCTCAAGGCCAACAAGTGGCCGGCGGGGGAGAGCGAACTGCCGCGCGAGACGTTCGCGCTCAAAGAAATTAAGATTCTGAGCCTCAAGCCGTAGTCCGGCGGCATTCAGCCGCCCAGCGCACTGGGAGTAGATTCGTCATGAAGTCGATTATTCGATTCGTTGTCCAGATCGCACTGCTCACCGCCGTGCTCGCGGGGCTGCCAGCGGCCGGCTACGCGCAGGAAGCCACGATGAGCGGCACCGTGAGCGATTCAACCGGCGGCGTGCTGCCGGGGGTTACCATCACGGCCGTGCACGAGGCGTCCGGCAATACCTTCGAAACGGCGACCGATGAGCGCGGAATCTACCGGATTCCGCTCCGCATTGGCGGGTATCGCGTGACCGCCGCGCTCGCAGGCTTCGCGACCGTGACGCGCACCGGGCTCGAAGTCCTCGTAGGGCAGCAGACGACGGTGAACCTGCAGATGGCCCCCTCGTCGCTGCAGGAATCGGTGACGGTGACGGCCGAAGCGCCGCTGGTGGACGTGTCGCAGTCGCGCGCGAGCGGTAACGTCGGCTCACGCCAGATGTGAGGAGCTGCCGGTGAACGGCCGCAACTGGCAGGATCTGGCGCTGCTCGCGCCTGGCGCGCGGGTGAATGCGGTCGTGCAGGTGGCCGTGTCCGGCAACGGCATGCAGGGCAACTACCACGTCAACCTGGACGGCCAGCAGGTGACCCAGAACACCGGCGGCGGGCTCGGTGCCTTCGGGCAGCCCCGGTTCAGCCGCGATTCGATCGCGGAGTTCGAGTTCGTCGCCAACCGGTTCGACGCCACGCAGGGCCGGTCGGCCGGCGTGCAGGTGAACGCCATCACGAAGTCGGGCACGAACGCGTTTGCCGGAACGGCATCCGGGTACTTCCGGGACGATCGGTTCAGGGCTGAAGACTTCATCCAGCGCCGCGTGCTGCCGTATTCGGACCAGCAGTACAGTTTCACCGGCGGCGGGCCGATCGTCCGCGACAAGTTTCATTTCTTCGCCAACTACGAGTACGAGCGCGAGCCGCAGACGCTCACCTCGTCCAGCCCGTTTCCGAGCTTCAACATCGATCTGAGCAGCGTGAGGACGGTCGATCTGAGCGGCCTGCGGCTCGACAACCAGTTCTCGCCGCGTATGCGCTATTCCATGCGTGCGTCCCACTACGAGGAAGTGATTCCCAACGAGAGCGCCGGCGGGGCGGTGCGTCATCCGTCGACCGGCCTGATGCGGAAGCTGTCGGGCGATCAGATCATCAACACGTTCACGCAGGTGCTCAGCAACCGGTCCGTGAACGAACTCCGGGCGGGGTGGCTTGGCTACACGTGGCGCCTGGAAACCATGCTCGACGTGCCGAACCCCATCTATCAGGTGCCCGGCCTGGAAGACCAGGTCGGCCCACCCGTGATTCAGCTGCGCGGCTACACGATCGGCGGCGGCAATGCGAACACGCCGGAGCGGATGGGGAACAACACCTGGTCGATTCGCGACGACTTCACGCGATCCTTCGATCTCGGCGGACGCATGGACGTGAAGCTCGGCGGCGAGTACCTGTTCGTCGATCACTATATCTATCTGTGCCGGTTCTGCATGGGCGTACTCGACGTCCAGAACGGTCCGATTCCGGCCAACATCGAGTCGCTGTTCCCGGTGTGGAACGATCCCTCCACGTGGAACATCAACGCGCTGTCGCCCCTCTCCCGCCGGTTCCAGATGGGGATCGGTAACTTCCAGTTCTACCCGCCACGGCACGTAGGCGCGTTCTGGGTGCAGGACGACTGGGCGATCTCACCGAAGGTGACGCTGAATCTCGGCGTCCGTTACGACGTCGCAAAGGGCATCTGGGGCGAGGATTACGAACTGCTGCCATTTGTGAAGAAAGGCGCTCCGATCGACAAGAACAACATCGGTCCGCGCGTCGGCATGGCGTACAGCCTGGACGATCGCACCGTCATTCGCGGCGGCTGGGGCAAGTACTTCGGCGACATGAGCGACCAGCCGACCCACGGCCTCGTGGGCTATGTCGAGAGCTTCGTGCCCGAAGTGAATTACGACCGCCGGGCCGACTTCGCGATCAATCCCTTCAACGGTCCGACACCGAGCTACCAGGAGATCGCGCAACGGCAGTGCCCGGTGAACCCGGCGCCGAACTGCGTGCGCCAGAACCTGCTGTCGCACATGGTCGGGCCGGTCAACGAAACGACCTACAGCTATCAGACGTCGATTGGCGTGCAGCGTCAGCTCGCCGCGTCGATGGCGGTCGAGGCGGACTACGTCTCCACCCGGAGTCGCGCGGAGGTCTACACGCACAATATCAATCTGAGCTACAACCCCGCGACCGGTGTGAACTATCCGTTCACCGACATCAGCCGGCGTCCCTTCCCCGACTGGGGCGTCGTGGAGCCGTACTATCCGGACGGCTGGACGAACTACCAGGCACTGCAGATGGCGTTCTCGAAGCGCTTCAGCAACCGCTGGCAGGCGTCGGCCACCTACCTCCTGTCGTCCACGAAGGACGGCACGCCGCCTCCCCGCACAGGCCTGTACGATGTTGTGACGTTCCCGGTAGCGGAGGACCTGGGCGGTGAGTACACCTACGCCGGCTCCGATCAGCGGCACCGGGCCGTCTTCAACGGCATCTGGGACATGGGATACGGCTTCCAACTGAGCGGCGTCTACTTCTACGGCTCCGGTCTCCGTTACGGAACGACATACGGCGGCGACCTCCGCGCCTACGGGACCGGACGTGGTGCCCGTCTGCGCCCGAACGGGACGATCGTGCCGCGGAATGATCTTGTCGGCGAGCCGAACCATCGCATGGACATGCGGGTGCAGCGGCGCTTCGGTATCCGCCGCGTGCGGGTCGACGGGATTCTCGAAGTGTTCAACGTGTTCAACCGTGAGAACTATGGCTCGTACACGACGCAGGAGAGCAGTGCCAGCTACGGGCGCCCCTCGCAGAATCTGAACGTGGCGTACCAGCCGCGGATGCTGCAGCTCGGTTTCCGTGTGGCGTTCTGAGGGAGATTGATATGCGTATCGTAACCGTCGCACTGTCGCTGGGCATCGCCGTGCTGTGTGCCTCGGTCCGGCCTCAGGCCGCCGATGCCGTGATCCGTGGAGTGGTGGCCGATTCGGCCGGCAAGCCGATCGCCGGCGCGCTCGTCAAGGCGACGCTCGGCAGCAAGAGCGTGTCGCGCTACACGGGCGCGGACGGCCGCTACGAGCTGACCGTCGCCCCCGGGACGTACGCGCTCGTCGCGGAGGCGTTCGGGTACGCCACCGAGCGGCGCTCGCGGGACTCCGCGGCCGATGGCCCCGCGAACTTCTCCCTCGGATCGAGCTGGAGCGTGACGCAGTTTACCGGCGCCGACATCGACCGGCTGATCCCGGACGATCACGCGCCGGCTCAGCTGCTCAAGTCGACGTGCATCAACTGCCACGCGCTCGACGTGATGCTGCGGCGGCGCGGCTCGACGGCCGCGCAGTGGCGGGCCTACGTCGAGAAGCAGATGCCGCTCCGCTACGGCCGAAACTTCGGCGCGAGCGAGGCGGAATGGAAAGTCATCACCGGCGAGCTGGAGCGCTGGTTCGGGCCCAAGGGCCAGTATTTCGGGCCCGGCGCCGAGCCGCCGAAGCCGGAGCAGGTCCGCCGTCCGACGATGGCCCCCGAAGTGGCCCGCGCGACCTTCCTTGAATACACGCTGCCGAACCCGCGGAGCATGCCGCACAGCCTCGCGGTCGACCAGGCCGGACGCGTCTGGATTGCCGGTTGGGACAATCCGACCAACGCGGTGCTTCGCTTCGATATCGCGACGGAGCAGTTCAAGACGTACCCGGTGCCGACGCCGAATGCAGTGCCGCATACACCGTGCGTCACGCGGGACGGCCGCGTCTGGATGGCGCTCAACGCCCGCGGCACCGCGAAGGTGGCGCTCATCGACCCGAAGACCGATCAGCTCGTGGAATTGAAATGGGACGCCAAGGGGCCTGGCACGCACAGCTGCCAGGAAGACAGGGAGGGCAACGTCTGGTTCTCCTCGCTCGGTGAAAGCGACGAGGGATTCTACGTATACAACCCGAAGACGTCGCAGTTCCGGAGCTACAAGTACCGCCTGCCGAGCGCCTATCCGGCCGGGTCGAAGGCGCTGCGCGATACCGCCGAAGGGGACGCCCCGCCGCAGCAGGTGCGCGCAGGGATGTACGACGTGGACGTCGATTCGGGCGGCGCCGGGTGGGGCGGCGCGTACTCGATGGGCATGATCGTGCGGGTGGATCCGAAGACCGGCGATACGAAGGAGTACTACCCGCCCGATACGCCGCAGATCCGCGGGGTGTTCGTCGATTCGCAGGACACCGTCTGGTTCGCCGCCTTCGACAGCCACAAGATCGGCAAGCTCAACCCGAAGACGGGCGAAATGAAGTTCTACCAGCCGCCGACCGAGAAGGCCGCGCCGTACAGCTTCGTGGAAGACCGGCGCCGCGGCGTTCTCTGGTTCGGCGACCTGAACGGCAACAATCTCACGCGATTCGACCCACGGACGGAGACGTTCATCGAGTATCCGTTCCCGAGCCGCAACGTCAACCCGCGGCTCGGCATCGGCATCGACCCGCAGGGCCGGATCTGGTTCACGGAGTTCCTCAACGGCCGGATTGGCGTGCTCGATCCGGGCGACCTGCCGCGCACAGCGGTGATCGCTCGGTAAACGATATCGCGCCCCGCCTACCGCTTGATGCTCTTGCCCACGTCCTCGATCGAACGGCCCACGCGCCGGCGCGCGCGGCCGAAGCCCTCGCGCAGACGGCCCTTCGCCTCGTCGACCTCACCCTCGGCCCTCATCCGTTCATCGTCGGTCAGGTCGCCGACCGCCTGCCGCACCTTCCCGCGCAGCTGCTCGCCGCGCCCTTTCAGCTCATCGCGGTTCCTCATGTGTTCCTCCATGTTCACGAGCTGAAAGAGCAGGATGCGTGCCTCAAACGGACCGGCGTAGTGCCCGGCTTTAAGCCGGGCTGAAGCCCGGCACTACGTACGAACTCACGCGGCTGGATCCAAGGCAAATAACGACTCGGTTCGGACACGAGCGGACTTGAGCGGTCGCGGACCCTCTGGAACGAAAATCGCTATAGCAAAGCGTGAAAAACCACCCTATATTGTGGTCGCGCGAGCTATGACCCCAATACTCGCCAGACTGGTCGCCCTGACGGATGAGGCCCAGACCGCGCTCGGCGGGCGCCGGGAAGTCCCCGTCTCCCGGTGGCCATTCAGGGTCGGTCGGCACCGGCGCCAATTGGTCGACGGGGATGCTGCCGTCGGCCAGGAGCGCCGAGGTGACAGCGAGCCAGCGGAGAACGACTTGTACCTCCGGGAAACCAACGGAGGCCATTCTCTGCACATCTCCGGCACCCATTTCCAGATAGGGCTGGAAAGCGACGGCTTCGTGCTCGTCGATCGCGGCAGCGCGTGCGGGACGATCGTGGCGGGGCGCCGGGTTGGCGGCCACCGGCGCGGCGGATTCGCCAGGCTCCGCGACGGTGACGAAGTGGTCGTCGGCACCAGCAAGTCGCCCTACGTGTTTCGCTTCGCGGTGGACGATCCCGCCGGGCTCGGGCACGCCTGAGTTCAGCGGACCACCTGCCGGTTCAGTGTCGCCCCGCTTCTTCGTATAATCGCGTCCGATGGCTCGCCTTCGTGTCAGGCATGCCGGATGGCCGCTTGCGGCGGCCCTCGTCTGGCTGGTGGCCGCGGCCGCCCGTGGCGGCCCCGCCGGGACCGCCCCTCCGGAGCGGCCGGAGTCCCGGGCCCAGTTCGCAGTAGATCCTCGTCCCGTCGAGCCGGCCACCCCGTGGAATCCGGAGACCGTCGACGCGGCGGCACAGTCGCTCCCCCGGCTGCACAGTCTGCTCGTCAGCCGCGGCGGCGAGCTTGTGTTCGAACGCTACTACAACGGCGCTCGCCGCGACCGGCCGGCCAACATCAAGTCGGCATCGAAGAGCGTCATGTCGGCCCTGGTCGGGATAGCGATCGACCGCGGGCTCATCCCCTCGCTCGAGACGCCCATCGTGCGCTACTTCCCCGAGCTGGCGCAGGATCCGGACTCGCGCAAGCGCGCGATCACGGTCGAGCATCTCCTGGCCATGCGGCCGGGTCTCGAAGGGACGAGCAACCGGAACTATGGCGCCTGGGTGACGAGCCGCAACTGGGTGCGGCATGCGCTCGCCCGTCCGATGTTTGCCGCTCCGGGCGAGGAGATGGAGTACAGCACGGGCAACACGCACCTGCTCTCGGCGATCCTCACCAAAGCCACCGGCCGGAGTACGTGGGAGTTCGCCAACGAAGCGCTGGCGCGCCCCCTCGGGTTCTCGCTGCCGCAATGGCCCCGCGATCCGCAGGGCATTTACTTCGGCGGGAACGACATGCTGATGACGCCGCGCCAGATGCTGGCGTTTGGCGAGCTGTATCTGAACGGTGGACGCGGCGGAGCGGGCGCCGCGGCCGCGCAGATCGTACCGGAGGCATGGGTGGAGCGGTCGTGTGAAGGTCGCACGCGCACCCGTCGCCCCGGGAATCCTGTCTTCGACGCGGGCCGCGGCTTCGATCCGATGCGCGACCGCCGGTACGGGCATGGATGGTGGGTGCACGACATCCGCGACCGGGAGACCTGCTTTGCGTGGGGCTACGGCGGGCAGTACATCTTCGTGATGCCCGCGCTCGATCTGGTCATGGTGACGACCTCGTCGCCCGACGTCAGCGACGAGCGCCGGGGCCACCGGCGGGTCGTGTTCGAGATTCTCGACCAGATGGTGGTGGCGCCCCTCGCCACACGCACGCCGGGCCAGACGAATTAGCTGGCGATTCGTAGGAACCACCGTTCGATCAGGACGTGGCGCGTGAACGCCCGCGATCGCAGCAGAGCCCGGCCGGCGGCCCTGACGGCGGCCGCGAGCGGCTTCGGCGCCGGTCGTGCCGCAGGATAGCGCCTCCGCAGCTCGGATTCGTATTCACCAAGGTCTTCAACCCGGACGCGGCCGCCTGCCGCGGCCAGCGTCTCCGCGGCGAGCCGG
>Ga0155950_1002_pt2 | contig 34051 bp, 36 predicted proteins | sample RifCSPlowO2_02_FD_107604 | JGI IMG/M metagenome (GOLD analysis project Ga0155950, IMG submission 107604) | Acidobacteria bacterium RIFCSPLOWO2_02_FULL_67_21
GCGCTCAACGGGACATCTGACGGCCGGCCTGAGACGGCGCTCCGGCACCAGGAGGAAGTCTGCAATCGCCTCTTCCGGGTAATCATGGCCAGTCGGACGTCCGTCGTCCTCGACCCCCAGGAGAAGCGTGCCGCCATCGGCGTTTGCGAAGGCTGCGACGTATTCGGCGATCGTGTCGCGAACCTGCCGCCGTTCAAGTGATCGCCGCGTATCCTCGCCCTGGTCCCAGAGCGATTTGAATTCAAGGAACTGCCCCTCTTCGCGGGCAAGCATCCCTCGAATCTCCTCCTCCAGGAACCGGACGGGCCTCTCCGCGCTCACGGGGCAACTCCAGACACGCGAGACCCGGCAAGCCCGGCCGAAGGTTCACACACGGCTGACCTCCCGGGCGGCTCGCACGCGCGCCGCCAGCTTTTCCGCGGTCGAATAGTACAGGTCGTTCCAGCGGCAGCCGTCGAACTCGGGGCCGCCCTTGAAGTCGGTCCGCTCATCGAGAGATCCCTCGCCAGGACAGCCCCAGAACCAGGGGAATTCCTCGCTGGGGCGAATGCTCTTCGGCTCGGTGCCGCGGTCCTTCCTCCAGGTGATATTGGGTTTCCACCGAAGAATGCCGGAGCCGGCGCGGCCGCCCTTTCGCAGCGCCACCGACATGAACGGCCGGATGTTGATCCTGACGCCGTCATTGATATCGGGATCCCAGCCGACGGGTTGCTCGTGTAGCGGCTTCCATCGCACGAAGATGTCGTACGGCGGTTCACCGGCGAGAATGCGTTCGAGCTGAGCCTGCAGATCCAGGGCTGCGGCCAAACGACCATCGGCGCCGTCCTTGCCGTCTCGCTGATCGGCCTTCTGCCGTTCGATCCAGTCTCCGAGATAGCTGTACGTCAGGGCTTCCATCGTGCGCCGGCCCTCGCCATTGGGGCCGGCGAGCTTGTCGTAGTTGACCAACGCATGAAAGCCGTCCGGACGACCATCCCAGATGTGCCAGATGAACGGGACATCGTGAAAGAGCCTGCAGTGCTCCTGGAAGAAATCGTTCCTCAGCCAGTCATCGAGGTCTCGGTCGGGCTTCAGTGCGCAGGCTGACAGAAGCGCCAACAGCCGATCGGCCGCTGGCTTTTCGCCACGAACGCTCGGAATACAGACGATGCCATCGTTATCCGCAAATTCAGCGAGTTCGCCGCATCGCTCAACGAGGCCCCTCGCCCGTGTGCTAAGGCGCATACTCGGGTCCAACTCGGCCGGCCAACGAATTCCAAGCAGTCGAATAACAGCAACCTGCATCGGCGCGTCAGAGTGCTCGGGGCGCCCATGGAATACCCACTGCGATGGGTCATTGCTTTCTGGTTCTGGCCGTCCGGTCGCGAACGCGTGCTCAGCCCCAAGCCGCCAACGCTGAATGTCGAAGGGAACCTTGCTGACATAGCCATTGTTGACGCTCAGCTTGGAGTTCACCTTCCGCAACTCACCACGAAAGCTCGATGAACTCACGAATAGCCACAACGCTCCCAAGTCGCGCTCGTGCCTTGGGACGATGACAGGGCTTGAGTCTGCGAACAGCTCACCAGAATAAAGAGTCGCAGGCAGCGCGCTAACCTGTCCGATCGCGATGCCCAGCTTTCCCCAGGCGTTCCGGCCTCGAAGGGCGGCACCGATCGTCCCGCTAGAGAGAGTTAACCAGTCGATGATGGCTTCACGGCCGGCGAAGTCACTGGTCTTTGCCGGCGGGCCTTGGAATAACCTCCACCGGTTTCGAAGGGAGTCCAGCTCCCAGAACGACCGCGCAAACCTCGGGGCGTCCGTCGATGACAGGCCCTGGTAACAATCGGAAAAATGGCCTAGCGTGCGGTCCGAGCCGATGGGCTCCGACAAGATCGCGGCATCCTGGTTCGTCAGCTGATCTGATTGCAGAACCACGCGGACAGCCGATGCAGCAGGGCCGGTCAAAGCAGCTGCCTTGTCAGCAGCCCTCCGCTGCGCCGCCACGTCAATATCCGCCATCTTTGCGCTCTCGGGCGGAACGCCGGCGGTGAGGGCGAGCAGCGCGACATTTACTCGTTCTCCGGAAATCGTCTCGAACGCCCGAGGGCCAAGTCTGGCAACGAGATTCCACTGGTCTGTTCTGAGTGACCTTTCACGAAGGGTGGCGTACGTCGTCAGGAACAGCCAGTTCTGGGGTGTGACAAGTGCGGCCGTGCTGCCCTTTCGACAAAACGACAAGCAGCGAATGACAAAGGCGGTCGCCAAGTCAGACTTACCCGCCGCGTAGTGCTCTTCGATGTGTGTCTTCAGGTCCTCGCCTTGGTTCCCGCTACCAAGGTACGGGACATTCGTAATGACAAGTGTGTACTGCCCCGCCAGCACCTCAGCCGCCATCGCCAACCCCTGTGCGGCGACGCCCATTTCATTGCGTTCCGGCGCGCCCTCGGTGCTCGCTACGGCCGCCCCGAGAGCGGCCAGCAGAGCATCGGTGCCCTTCCGATCGAGCATCCCACCGCCCTGGAATCGGCGCGGATCGATGAGGCTGCCGAGCGAAGGCGCCTTGGAAAAGAGGTCGTACAGCTGGCCGAATGCGAAGCGCGGTGACGACTCGGTCCCTTCGCCAAGCAGCCCAAGCCACTCATCCCGCGTTCCGCCAACAGACTGCCCCGAGCAACTGATATTGAGCGGCGGCAAGTCAATCGGTTGGCCCAAGAGCTTCCACGCGGCCAGCGCCAGATTGAACGCAGCGATCTGCGTGCAGCGCGCGTCGATCTCGAGACCGAAGAGGTTCTCCGCGAGAACGCCGCGAATCGCCTCGTCGACCGAAAGTCCCTCCTCTTCCATGCGGAGGCGAACGAGCAGCTCGAAGCCCTCGACCAGGAAGTGCCCGCTGCCGCAGCACGGATCGAGCACCTTCAGCTCGGCGGCGTGCGCCGGCCAGCCGTCGAACGTTCCCGCAGCCGGTCGCCACGGTCCGCTTGGCGTCTCGTCGGCATCGGCGTCAGCATCACGGTCCGGCTGAAGCCGGACACTACGTACGCTGGTATCGCCCTCGACACGCTCACGGACGAATCGCAAATACGAGAAGTCGTACCCGCCCTGTGCCGACAACCGAACCGCGCGGCGGAGTTCCTCTTCGTCACGCGCATTTCTGGCGAGCTCAGGACTCGCCGCCAGCATCCTGCCGGCCCGCCAGGCACCGATGGTGTTGTGAAAGAGGAAGAGCACCATGTAGTGCTCAGTGAAGAGCTGCGTGACAGCCGGCAGTTCGTCAGCGCCGATCTTGACGCCGGAACGGTTGACATCGTCCTTCCTCTCAGCCTGCCAGAACTGATACGTCCATCCCAGCGAGTCATCTGCCGTGAAGACGAGGGACGGCAGGGTCTGAAGAGTGCGTTCGAGCGCCAGATAGGTTTCCGGAGGCAACTGCACTTCGAGCACCGGATCATCGACGCGAAAGATCCTCGGCAACATCGTCTGCGCGTACGACGCGGCGAGAGCCCAGGGATTGCCTCCCTGCGCACGCGCCAGTTCTTCGCACTCCTCCATGGAGATCGCTACGCCATGTGTCGGTTCGATGAGTAGGTTGTTCTCGGCGAGAAATCGCGCGAACAGCATGCGGTGCCAGTGTTCGTACGCCACTTCGTGCGCGAGGCGGTCGATCTGCTGCGTATCCTTGACCGGATCGCGCACATCGCCAAGCTGCTTGCCGTGCGCGCGCAGGCGCCCGCGTAAGCTCCGCCCGGCGGCATCCATCGAGTCGTGTGCTTTGCCCAGGTGCACGGCCAACGACTGGAGCGCCTTGCGGGCGCCGGCCTCGCCCTCGCGCCGGGCCTCCTGAATGGCGCGGGCAAGCTGGTTACGAAGGTCAACCGGAAGCGGAGCCATGCTCTTGGCTTATCCCTCATCACGAAGGCATGCCTGGCCGGCCCGGATGAACTCTTCAGCCTGGGAGATCACCTCGACGGCCTGATCGCTCGATACCTCGGTCCCCACCCCGTAATCACCCACATTCCGGATGTCCTGCCCATCGATCAGCCACCGATGAAACTTGACATCAAGCTTCCCGGTCTTGGCAAACTCCTGTCCAAAACCGCCGAGCACGCCAGCGTGACTGCTGTAAGACTTTCCGAGAGAAGCCAGTAGCGCCTCGGCGACGTAGAACATCGCGTAGTAGGCACGGGCGGCAGCGAAACCGTGGTACCCCCGATCGAGAAGGAGCCTCGCGGCGGCAAGACTCTCCTGTGCCTTCGCCATGAGAGACTGGAGGTCTTCGTTCACGCAGGCACCCCTTCACGCCTGACGTTCATGAAGAACGGAAGGTTGCGCGTCTTGAGATCCGCCTCGGAGACGAAGACACGCGACAGAACGACGTCGTACGCGAGGCTCAGGCTCGCGGTGAGTTCGGAAGATCTCCGGACGGCCTCCCCGTAATCGAACGGGCCGCGCAGGACGCAGAGCACGTCGATATCCGAGTCCTCGCGCCCTTCTCCCCGCGCGAAGGAGCCGTAGAGGGTCACGCCGACAAGCTGGTCTCCGAACAGCTTCTCAAGACCTTCTCGATATTCGCGGACGGCCTTCTCAACCTTCGATTGGTCCATACTCATCGGCCTCCCTCACACGATGCTTTTTGCACGTCCATGAACGGCACACGCCACGATGCTAACTCACGATCACAGGACCGCTCTTCGCCGCCCCGAGGAGCCTGCGTTCGTGCTCCTCGATCCACATGCGGACGGCGGCCTCGTCCACCAGCGTGGCCCGCCGGATCGCGACAGTGGTGGTCACGCGGTGCGGCTCGTCCGGCATCGATTTCGCCGCGGCCGCGCTCAACGCGCGCGACAAGCGCTGCGGCACCGCGTCGGTCTGATCCCCCCACGAGGCAAGCGCCCGCTCGTCCAAGGCGTGCTGCAGTGCGGCGTCAGTGGAGATCTCGAGCGGCGCCGGCACATCGAGACCCACCTCCCGGCGGACGGCCGCTTGGGCCGCTTGATCGAGTTTTGCCCAGCCGGCATCCGCGGCGAGTGCAGAGGCCGCATCGGCGATCGCCGCTACCAGGGCCGCGTGCGCACGCGTCAGATCTGCTCGAAGCGCGGCGGCCAGTCTCGACACCAACGGGCTGACATGGTTGGTCTCGTCCAGGAGACTGCGCTGCGCGGCGATGGCGTCGAGCTGCCGCGCGGCCTCCTCACAACCAGGTAAGCTCCCCGCGTGCTGCCGCAGCGCGGCCGCCAGGTCCCACTCCTCTCGACGAGCCGACGCCCGCTGCGAGATGGCTGACCACGCCTCGATGCTGGCTTCCAACTCAGCTTTGCTGGCAAGAATCGCGCTCAACTGCTCGGCGCCAACGAGCCGCTTCAGGTCATCAACCGACCGTGTATCAGCCGGAGCCGGCAAAGGCGGCGCCCCACCGGTTCGCTCGGCCAGGTTGACGAGGGCATCGAGAAACTGCGGCGCGCGCTGCTCCTCTTCGTTGCTCTTGCAACTGATGCCGACCTTACTGAACAGACCGCGAAGCGCGATTCGGTCGCCGGCGGGAATGCGGATTCGCTCGGCGCGAAACTCGGCGGTCTTGAGGGCGGTCTGATCCAGCGAACCCGGCGCCACGGCCTGGCCGTTCTTCGTGGCGCGCAGGTGACCGCTGCGGTGGAGCGCCGTCAGCGCGGCGTCGATCGCGTCCTGGGGCCACCCGCACGGCGCCGCCTTCAACGCTCGCTGGAGCTCACTGCCCTTCACAGCCGATGCGGCGCGCTGCAGCACCTCCCTCGCGACTGGGTGCTCCTCCGTTGCGCCATCCCATCCGACAACCTTCAGAGGCTGATCCGAGCCCTGTTGCGCACGCTTGAGCGCCGATTCCCACGCCTTGTGATCGCCCTCGTGGAAGCGCGGAAATAACCGGGCCAGCGACGCCTGGGCGCCAGCGTTGATCCTGGCCGTGAGGTCGTCACCGAAGAGCTCGTTGCCACCGCCCTGAAACGCGACCGCCGCCCGCAGGACGTCGCGCACGATCTCGTCTCGTGCGGCCTCGGCGTTGCGCAGACGACTCTCCATGCTCGCTTGCGCTTCCTTGCCTTCGGGAGGAACCTGCGGGCCGTAGTGATCCAGCACCTGGCGGGCTGCCTCCACGTCGATGATGCGGTCGCGGAGGCGATCGTCGCTGCGCCTGGGCAGGAACACATGAACGGTGGGGTCGTTCTGGCCCAGACGCCTGGCGTCACGCTCGGCGTCTTTCTGCGAGCATGCCCACCCATCACGCAACCAGACGCTGATGTGGTCTACGCCAGCCTGCGGCGCCTCGTTCGCCACGTGGAGCACCATGGTCCGTCGCAGCCTGGCGTCGCCGTGAATGAGCTTGACGGTGCTGAGAATGTCCTGAAGGGCTTTACCAAAGAGCTGGTCGCGGCGCGCGCCAATCTCGGGCTCGTTGCCGCGGACGCCCTGCTGACGCTCTCGAAACGCCAGGTCCCACGCGGCACCCTCAGTCGTCTGGAGGCGGAACTCCTCGCCCACCTTCATCAGCACGCCTTCGGTGGCCAGAGTCTCGAGCGTGTCGCTAACTTGCTTCCGGAACGAGCCGGATTCCTTCGAGATGTCCGACACGAGCAGATCGGCGATCGTGTTGGCATTCGCCCGAACGCCCAGGTCGACGCCTTCCTGTTTCGGCAGCTTGCCGACCAGGAACGCGATGCCGCACACGTCACGGCGCAACCGCCCGCTCTCCGTCCCGTCGTCCAGCTTCTGAATGCGCGTGTTGATCTCATTCAACAGGACACCGGAATTCACGAGGCTCGGGGCGAGCGCATCGAACAGATCGCTCGCCGGGATGGCCGCGCCGAGTTCCTGATTGGCGATGGCGTGCAGCGAGTCGTGCAGGATGCGAAGCTGCGACCGGAGTTGGCTGTGTGTGCCGGGCGCGTCGGCCGCCTGAAAGCAGGCCTCCCAGAACCGGCGTCGGACCGGCAACAAGGGATAGTCGTCAACGCGATACTTCCGATCATCGGACCGGGAGCCCATTTTCGTGCCTTGAAGGTGCCGGGCAATCTCACCGGCGTGGGTCTCGAATGTCGCCTCGATGTCCGGCCGGGCCGTGGGTTTCTTCTGCAGGAGCACACGCCTGGTCACGGCTTCCACGTCAGCGTCGGTCAGCTCGACGGCGATCCGGAACCTGTCTCGCAGCCACATCAGCGAATGAGTGCCGGCTGAAAGCGCGGACTGTCCGGCGCCCACGAGCATTACGCGGCTATCGAATTGCGTCTGCAGCGCCTCGGCGAGCTCGGTTATCGCAGCGGCGCGATCGGTGTCTTCATTGATGTACTGCTGCACCTCGTCCAGAACCAGGATCGTGAGCGGCAGCGTCGCGTCAGGTGACAGTGCATTCTTCGCAGCCGCCACAAACTCCGCGGTCGTGATGTCCGTGTTCCTTTGCGGAAACTGCCGGATCAATACCTGGCGCGCGGCCTTCTCATCCACCGCAAAATCGGGATCGACCTGAATCAGCGCTCGGGCGATGACAGGGCTCACGTGCAGGTCACCGAGCTCCTTGAACCAGTCCTTGCCCGCGGCTTCAACAGAGCGGCGGACCTCGCCAAGATGGCCGCTCTTGCGCAGCCAGAAACAGAACATCGCCTGCGAGTACTGCGACGGCCAGCCGGTCGCCTGAAGCAGGACGGACAGCACCGTCTCGCGAACCCGGTCAACGATGCCCCCCAGCATCGATCCGGCGGCAGCCACCGCCGGTCTGCCAGTGCGACGCGCATGGGTATCCAACTCTCGAAGCTGTGCATCGACCTCGTCGGGAAGGCCGCCGCGCACAAGACTCCGTGCAGTTGCGCCGTCCTCAAACGTAGTGTTCACCCACAGATGCGTGAGCATCTTGAGGAGGTGCGACTTTCCGCTTCCAAAGAAGCCGCTTACCCACGCCGAGTCCTGGCGTGGCGTGCCAAGGTTTGCCAGAAACCTGTCGAGGATTCGCTGAAGAGCATCGCCGAACTGACCGTCGCAGACGAAGCTCTCGAGCTCCGCGCGAAGTTCGGCCCGTGCTCCGGAGTCTGCGATGTCCAGGATGCGAGCCTGGCCGCTGTTGGCGAGGCGTCCGGTCCGGGGATCGCGGTCGAGCAGTTCGTAGATCTTCACAGAGGTGTCCCTTCGCCGTGGAGCGTGATGCCATTGGCCAGGTAATTCCATCCGTCCCGCGCGTCAAGCAGCCGGTAGTTGTTCCCGTTCTTCGTGCCTGGGAAGAGCACCACGAGTTGACCGCGAATGGCGCGCTCGACGTCGTGAATAATCTCGGCAACGCGCACGAATCCGTACAGTGATGCCACCCCGAGGAGCGCCACCACGGTGTTGTCATCCGCCTGTTCGAGCTGCTCCGTCAATCGGCGCACGATGTTGCGTTTGAAGTCGACCTTCAGCTTCATGACGAGCAGCTCGGGCATCTCGAAGTACGACTCGCGGTATTCTTCGCCGGCCATCCACTCGGAGAACCATTTCGAGCAGTCGACCAGCTTCCAGGCATGCTGTGCTCGCAGGGTGGCCTGCTCGAACTCTCCTATGCGCGCACGAAGCGCGCGCTCGGCCTCTTTTTCGTAGACCACCAGCATCACGCGCTGAGCACCCGACGAAGTGCGCTGCCAGGGCACGCTGATGTGCCGGTGATACGCCGCAGCGAGATCCTCCACTTTTCCCATGTCAGGCCGCCTTCCACGCAGGATCCAGCCGGCTCGCGTCTATCTCGATCACGCCACCACCCACTCGCGCGTGCAGCAGACCGAGCTGTTTTGCCTGAAGCACCAGCGTCAATAACTCCTGGCCGCTCCGGTCAAGAACTGCGGTCCACCTGCCGGAAAGCAGGGCCTCGCCGCCGAGGCCCTCGAGCGTGCCGAGCCAGAGCGCGTACGCAACGGCGCCCGGCGTTGCCTGAACGCGCTGACGGATTTTTCTCATGCGGCCAAGCAGATGCCCAGACTGCGACCAGGAGCTGGCTGCATTGCGCGCAACCTTGTCTAGAACGGCGTCGTTCAGGCGCGATCCGACCGCCTCCCGCATGGCGCTGAGAAAGAGGGAGCGCACGAGCTCGAAGCCAACGGGCAATGACAACACCGAGGCCGCAGTCGCTCGAAGAAGGGGATCGCGTGTGAGGGCACACATCATCGCGACGAGCGGCCTCCCGTCCTCATCGAGATCCCACAAACGACGAAGCACGCGAAAGACGGGGATGGCGGGGTCGAGCCCGTACAACTCGCCGAGTCGCTGGTTTGTGAGGCGGCGGCTGGCGTTCGTCGATTTGCCGAGAACGTTGTGCTCGACGATGGCCGACCGGTAGTCGTCGCGGGTGGCGGACGCCGGCAAGGCGGCCAGGAGATCCGCCAGCTCCGCCAGCATCATCGTCCGGCTCGTGTGCATGCCGGTGTCACCGAAACGGAAGCCGAACCTGGCGAGGTGCGCCTCGTGGTCGATCGCGTGCTCACGCCAAGTCGCCGTTGCCATCGGAGCCGATCCTAGAGAGCGGCTTGGGGCAATGTCAAGTTATATATTTGTTTAGCCGGCAAATTTGCCGGCGTTGTATTTGTATGTAAATGATTATTTGCCACAATGTGTCAAATATTCATATTTAGACAAATTATCTGATAGGCTTCTCTTGAGACCCCATTGGAAGAGATCCCAACGACTGCTATTCAAGAAAATCAGCTTCTACGAGAGGTTCTGGAAATCGTCCGCTCCCGACTCCCCACGGGGTGGTCAATGACCGGTAGGACCGAGGCTTGTTGGGAGATTGAGACCCCCGGCGGCGAGCGGGCCACTCTCCCAATTGAGGTCCAGCCCCGACCGTCTCTGTCGTCGCTTCGGGCCGCGCTTGATCTGTCACAGGCGGGAGGGACACTGCTGATTTCCTCCTTTCTCTCTCCCGCCATTCGGCGAGAGCTCGCTGCGCGCGAGATGAGCTTTGCCGATCTGACTGGCAACGTGCGGATCATGCTGTCCAGGCCCGGTCTGTTCATGGAAACAACCGGCGCCACGTCGGATCCCTCGCCTCTGCGTCCGCAGCGATCACTCAAGGGGGCGAAGGCCAGCCGGGTGGTCCGCGCGCTCGTCGACTGGAGCCCGCCATTTCGCTTGACGGAGATCGGCGCTCGGTCACTCGTTGACGTCGGCCATGTGTCCCGGATGCTGACGCAGCTCGAGCAGGAAGGCCTCTTGACCAGGAAGCCGCGTGGGGCCGTCACGGAGGTGAACTGGGAGGAACTGATTCGCCGATGGACGCAGGATTACCAGGTCACCAGGAGCAACGCGGCCACCTATATGTTCGAACCGCGAGGCCTCGCGTCTCTCCTGGCAGGACTGCGAGCCACGACGCTGCGATATGCCCTCACGGGTTCGGTCGCCGCCTCAATGCGCGCCGCCGTGGCGCCCGCGGCTCTCGCCATGCTCTACGTGGACGACCGCGGCACTGTTGCCGATGAGCTGAAGCTGCGTCCCGCTGACTCCGGCGGCAACGTCGTACTGTTGGTCCCGAAGGACTCGCTGCCCCTCGAAGGTACGACTCGAGAACAGGATCTCGTGTTGGCGGCGCCGAGCCAGGTGGCCGCCGACCTGCTCAGCGGGCCGGGGCGGAGCTCGTCGGAAGCCGAAGCCTTTCTCGATTGGATGAAGGAACACGAAGATGTCTGGCGACGCTGACCCGAGTCGCGGTTGATCTTCTGGTTCCTGAGTCGCTTGGCGGCGGTGGCACCCGCGGCGCGCGACTGGACGGGCATGACTCCAAAGCGGCGCGCAAAGTGCGGGGAATCGAAGGCTGCCTCGTTGACAAATCTACGTTCACCATCGCAGCGCTTGAGGCGACGGACCAACGACGTTTCGAACTTGAAGTCGCGGGCCCGGCTGCCCTCCTCGTGTCAAAGTGCCACAAGCTCGCCGAGCGAATTGCGGAAGGCGGGCGTCGCGCCAAGGCGAAGGACGCGCACGATGTGCTGAGGGTCCTGCGAGGCGTCACCACCGACGTGCTGGCTGTCGGATTCACACTGATGAGGACGGACGAACTCTCGCGGCAGGTTGCCGAGGCAGGTATTGACCAGCTGCAGTCTCTTTTCGGACGCCCCCGCCTCGCGGGCTGCGACCTCGCCGCGCAGGCGGTGGCTGGTCTGGAGAATGAGGAGACGATTCGACAGTCCTGCGCGGCGCTGACGGCTGATCTCCTGGCGGCCCTTCGATGATCTCGTGCTCGCGGCCATCGTCGTACGGCCGGTTCGGTGAGCGCCGTCAGTCTTTCGGATTGGTGGCGAACACGGTCAGCTCGGTGATGAACCCCCGGTCGTCCATTTCAAGCGCTGACTGGACGGCGTGCGCGATGTCGTCGCCGTGCAGTTTGGTCGGGTTCTCCTGGGCCTGCGGTAGCCCCGCCGCCGAATAGAAACCGGTGAGTACTTCGCTGGGAGTCACCAGGATCACGCGGATATTGAACGGCTGTGTCTGCCCGCCGCGCCGCCAGACAAAAAACGCTCTGCCTTCGGTTAAGCCCCGGACCGGGCCGAAAGGGCACTCATAGTTAGCGGCAAAGCCTCGAAACCAACAACGGAACGCGCAATAATACGCCGCGATGCCCGGGAATGGCATCGGCACGGAAGCCGTTGGACCATTCCACTTGAGGGCCAGGAGCGCAAAACTGGTGCGATACGCGACGTAATGAAAGTACAGGTAGGCCGTCGCGTAGACCAGCACGCTGGCCGCGAGCGCCCCGATGACCGCGATGGCGAGCCTCTTCACAACACGATCGAGTACTTGTACGGATACTCCGCCCGCTCGATGGCGTCCTCGAGCTGCTGGCGGGTCACCGATGCGCCGCGCTTCACCGTGATCCGGATCTCCTCCGCGTCCCAACGCAGGTCGATCTGCTCGATCTCCGGCATCTCGGCGAGTCGTTTTTCAATGCCGTACATGCAGTAGGGTCCCGGAATGCCCGGCACCGCAATGGTGACACCGCGCGGTGGCTGGCCTGCGGTGTCACCGGCCGTCACCATCACGAACACGGTCACGAGCGCGATCGTGGCGATGCGCATGGTCCAGGCGCGCGTCATCATCACGCCAGAGGATTCCTCCAGCGCAGGTCCGGGAAGCGGGAGAAGTCGCGATCGGTCGTGTAGAGTGTGGCGCCGTGCTCGATGGCGATCGAGGCCAGGGCGGCGTCCATCACGAGGGGCCCGGATGTCTGGCCTTGCCGCGTGAGGGCTCGCAGAATCGCCCAGTGCCGCTCGCCCGGGTCGAGAATGCCCGCGACGGGTTGGGCCAACCAGGCGCCCACGGCCTCCTCGGCCTCCGCCATCGTCAGCGGCTGTTCGAATACGCGAGGGCTCGTCGAAATCCGCAGAAACGCCCACAGCGAGAGCCAGGCGAAGCGCACGAGCGATGGCCCCGAGAGCGTGGCCTCCAGCCAGCGCCTGCTGCCTTCGTGGTCGGTCGCACGCGGGTTGTACGCGTACAGGAGGAGATTCGCGTCGATGAGAATCACCGGGCGAGCGGACCCTCGACGCGCTCGATCAACTCCGGGATGCTGTCGAGGTTCAGCCCGGGACGCAACGCGCCGAGGTCGCGCGTCACCACGCGGAAGGGCGCACGTGAGGAACCGGCGGGCGGGCGCGCCAGGCCGCGCCGCAGCGTGTCGTTGACGACCTCACGAAAGGCGCGTCCCGATCGCCGCGCCAACGATTTCAGCTTGGCGGCCACGTCGTCATCGAGCGTGAGGGTCGTTCGCACATTGTGATGCTATGGGAGAAGCATCATGATGTCAATGCCGGGCCGCTACCAGTCGTTCCTACCGTTGATCGTCTTCGACCCCCGCACAGCCGCTTCAGAGGTCTCGTGCAAGTGGCAAGTGGAAGGGCATGAAGCGGCCGTGGTGGAACCCGCCGATCCCGGCTGGTTGTGGCCGACGACATCGCGTGAGATCGCTCCTGGCGGTGGTCGTACGCAGGCCGATTGAGATTGAGGGTTCTACAGGGAGAGGAGCGGCTATCAGCACTACTTCGCGCCGAGGCTGTGGGGGACGAGGACGGCAGTGGTCGCCGTCGAGGCGTCGCCGCCGAGGTCCGTGCAGGTGATCGCGATCGTGTAGACGCGACCGCTGCCCAGACCCGAGCGCTCGGCGCGCAGCCGCACGTGCCCGGCGTCGACAACCTCCCAGTCCGGCGAGAGGTCGCCGTCGCCCAGGCCATCCTCCGGCTCGTTGCTGCTGACGCTCAACGAGCAGGAGTCGACCGGAAGCGGGCAGTTGTCGGTGACGTCATAGTCGATGACCACGTCTTCGAGCCGGTGATCCGGGGGCCAGAGCACCGATTTGTCGACCGCCGCATCGGTGATGGCGGGCGGGGGATTCGAGGCGGTCGTGGTGACGAACGCGCTGTCGTTCAGCGAGTCCGGATCCAGAGTCGCCGCCGTGACGCTCGCCGTGTTGTTGATTACCGTGCCATCGGCCACCCCGCACAGGACCGTCGCCCGGAGCGAGACCGTGCGAAGGGCGCCGACCGGAATCGTCCCGAACTCGACCGTCCGATTGTTGTTGATTCCACCGCAGATACCATCGCCGTCGGCGGCGCACGCTCTGAAGATCGTCTGCGGTGGCAGCGTGTCGACGACGGTGACGTCCATGGCATCATCCGGGCCGTCGTTGTGAATCGTCAGCGTGTAGGTCAGATCAGTGCGCGTCTGTACGGGATCTGGAGCATCGGACTTCGCGATCGACAGATCCGCCGCCTCCGTCCTCAATGTCAGTCTTCCCACGCGGATCGAAAACCCGGTCGTTTCAGTGCCAACGTCGTAATAGAGAAGATAGGTGCCGTCGTGTAACCGGACAATATCGGGACCATTGCCGTCAATGCCCAGAGAATACAACGCATCGAACGTCACTCCATCTGTGGAGGTGCCGTAGCGCAGACGCGGGAGGGTGAAATTGTCCTGGTAGTGAGTGCTGTAGAAAAAGAGCGTGGCGCATCCATTCCCACGCTGCAGCGCGTGAGGCTGTTCCGCAGAATAATCGGATGCGCCGGTTCCCACTCTTATACCTTCGTCCATTGTCCACGTGAGCGGGTGCTCCGCCGAATCGGTCAGGATAGGGGCGCCGGGGCCGAGCCTGACGCCTTCTTCGACCGTTCAGGTGAGCTGATCCGTCGAGACCGCGCTCTTGACGAGATGCCCGCCGGGAGGGTCGCCGGGGCGCGACAGATCGCTGAAGTACATCCGGTATCGCCCATCCGCAAGGCGGACGATCGTGGCGCCGCCGGTCGCGCCCGTTTTGGTGGTACTGCTGAATCCGGCGGCCTCCGCCGTCATTCGAAACCCGGGCTCGATGGTAAAGATCAAACCGTCGGCGCTCACGGCCGACCGGATGCTGCTCTCGCTGATGTAGAAGAGCCGCCGGCCGGATTGACAACGACGCGCGGCATGCCGGCTCCGTCGGGAAGCCGCGCGCCAGCCTCGGGGACGAAGCTGGCCCCGTCGGCGGCCAGCGACACGGCGCTGACGATGCCGAGTCCCTGCGCAAACACGTGCAAGCGGACACGGCCGTCGGCGAGCCGCGCAGCCGACGCGTCTGCGACGGGCAGGCCGGCGGCCACGCCGAAGTCGGACGGTCCGAGCAGCGGTCCGACAATCGTGCAGGCGCCGGCGGCCGTGGGGGGCGGCGTCGGGGTCATCTGACCGGCCGATGCCTGCGGGAGCAGACAGAGAAGACCCAGGACCGCTGCGCCGCGCGAGAAAGGCGCGGCGCGGCTGGTCCCACGAGCGAGCTCTTCAGGCGAGCGGGAAACGAATGCGCCGTACATCAATCCCTCCTCCGGATGGGCCGACTTCGCCCCACGCGTGTCCGTCCAGCGCCGAATCCGCGTCGGCTCATGGATCCCGGATTTGGCGACTATATGGCAGAGGCATGTCGGCCTCAATCCCGCCTCGACAGTATGCCTCGACCGTATTGCATTGGACCGCTATATATCGTCTCCAATCGCTCGACGGGCTTGAGAACATTCTCGACGACCTGGCGCACGACCGCATCGTTCGCGTCGTCGCCGGTGAGGTTAGGATGAAGGCACCGCCTGCAGCCCGATCGGCCTACACCGACCTGCCGTTGTGAACCCCGTCGATCCCGGCAAACAGATCCCGAAGCAGTGGGTGGCGGGATTCGGCCAGGGATTCCGTGAGGCAGGCGAGGGGGGGAGCATGGCGACCACCACTGGCGGGCTGATCACCCGGAAGGGCATCTGCGGCGTCTGCCCGGCGGGTTGCTGGGTGGAAGCCGACCTTCGCGACGGGGCGCTCGAAGCGATTCGTCCGGACCGAAGCCACCCGTTGGGCCAGATCTGCCGGCGGGGCGAGCACGCGGCCGAGATCGTCTATTCGCCGCACCGCCTGCGACATCCGATGCGGCGTACGGGGCCCAAGGGGACCCACGGCTTCGAGCGCATCTCCTGGGACGCCGCCTACGACCTCATCGTCGAGCGTCTGCACGCCATCAAGGACACCTCGGGACCGGAGGCGGTCGCCATCTACACCGGGCGGGGCGCCTTCGAGCTGTCGCTGTGCGACATCTTCCAGCCCAAGGGCGTCGCCGTGTCGTCGGCGTCGAGTGTGCGAGCGCTGCGTCTGCCCTGTGTCTGGGCGCGAGCGCCAAGGGACCGTGTCGCGTCGCAGAACGGGCTTCCGTCAACGTCGGGAGGCCGCTAATGCTTCCTGGTCGGGCTGCTCGATGTGAATGCCCTCGTCGCGCTTCTGGTGCCGAACGTCCCGAGCTAGCCGAGGGACGGAGCGACAGACGGCTCCGCGCTGCCCTCTCCCGCGAGATACTAGATAACGGAATGGCCAAGGACGCACTCGTCTCCGACGATCTCGCCCGGAAGTTCGCCACCGAGAAGGAGACCCCGTACACGCGCTGGGTCCGTTCGGAGGGGCTCGACATCATCAGCTCGTTCTACGTCCCCGACCTCCACACCGTGGAGCTCAAGCCGTGGGCGCGGCGCGGCGGACGCGGCGTGTTCCTGAACCACGACGCCTCGCGCACCTCGAACGACTGCTACGTCTGCGAAATCCCGCCGGGCCGGCAGCTCGAGCCGCAGCGGCAGCTCTACGAGGAGATGATCTATGTGCTCGACGGCCGCGGGTCCACGGCCGTCTGGAACGGCGCGGGAAAGCGGATCAGCTTCGAGTGGAAGGCGGGCGCCATCTTCGCCATCCCGCTCAACACGTCGCACCAGCACTTCAACGGCTCGGGGACTCAGCCCGTCCGCTACGTGGCGGTGACCAACGCCCCGGTCATCATCAACGCGTTCGGCGACCTCGATTTCGTCTTCAACACGCCGTATGACTTCACGGAGCGCTTCAACGGCGAGCCGGACTACTTTGCCGGCCGCGGCGAGCAGAAGGGGCTGCTCCTCGACACCAATTTCGTGGCCGACGCCGTCAACCTGCCGCTCTACATCGCCGATGAGCGGGGCGCCGGCGGCGGGCACATCCGTTTCAGCATGGCCCGCGGGTATCTCAACAGCCACATCTCGCAGTTCCCGGTCGGCACCTACAAGAAGGCGCACGCGCACGGGCCCGGCGCGCACGTGATCGTCATGAGCGGCGAAGGCTACAGCCTCATGTGGCCCGAAGGTGAGGAGCCGAAGCGCTACGAGTGGAAGGCAGGGTCGATGATCGTGCCGCCCAACCTCTGGTACCACCAGCACTTCAACACGGGGGACGGCCCCGCGCGCTACCTCGCGTTCAAGGCCGAAGGGGTGGCGATTCGCAACGCGCAGGGTGTGCCCAAGGCCTGGATCTCGAAGCGCCTCGGCGGCGACCAGATCGACTACGCTGACGAGTCGCCGCGCATCCGCCAGTGGTTTACCGAGGCGCTGGCGAAGAAGGGCCTGGAGTCGAGAATGGACAAGGCCTACGCCGCCGAGCTCAGTACGTAGGGCGGGTCCCGGTCAGCGAAGGAGACCGGACCCGCCGAATATCGCAATGATCAGATTTCCAGTCGCAATCCTCGTTCTCGTTGCCGCTGCCTGCGGCGGTTCCGCGCCCGGACCGGGCGCTGCCGTGTCGGTCGGCGACCTTGCCGTCTACGTCGGCGCCGACCGCGAGCAGAAGCTGCTCGAGGGCGCCAGGCGCGAGGGCGAGATCACCATCTACACCTCCGCACAGACCTCCGACCTGGGCCCCGTTGTCGAGGCGTTCGAGAAGAAGTACGGCATCCGCGCGAATCTCTGGCGCGCCGGGTCTGAAGTGGTCCTCAACCGCGCCCTGCAGGAAGCCCGCGCCGGCCGCCATACCGTGGACGTGGTCGAGACCAACGGCCCCGAGCTCGAGTCGATGTCGCGCGAGCAGATCCTGCAGGCCATTACGAGCCCGCATCATGCGGATCTGATTCCGCCGGCCATCCGCCCTCACGGCGAATGGGTCGGCACGCGTCTCAACGTCTTCGTCCAGGCCTACAACACGAAGATGGTGAGGAAGGAAGACCTGCCGAAGACGTGGGAGGAGCTGCTCGACCCGAAGTGGAAAGGCAAGCTCGGCATCGAGGCGGAAGATTCCGACTGGCTGGCCGGCATCTTCGGCGAGCTCGGTGAGGAGCGGGGCCGCAAGGTCTTTCGCGAGATCGTGGCGAAGAACGGCATCTCGGTCCGGAAAGGCCACACCCTCCTCACGCAGCTCGTCGCCTCCGGCGAGGTGCCGCTCTCGCTCACCGTGTACAACTACAAGGCCGAGCAGCTCCGCCGCGAGGGCGCGCCGATCGACTGGTTCACGATCGGCAACGCGATCGCGCGGCCCAACGGCGTCGGCGTCGCGAGACACGCGCCGCATCCGCACGCGGCGGTGCTCTTCTACGATTTCGAGCTGAGCGAAGAGGGCCAGCGGATCATCGCCGACCGCGAGTTCGTCCCCACCAGCCGGAAGATCGACACGCCGCTCAACAAGGTGCCGATGACGTTTGTCGACGCGCGCGTGTCGATCGACGAGTACGACAAGTGGAAGAATCTGTACATGTCCCTCTTCGGCGGTGGCCGGTGAGCCTTCCGTGCTCTTCGTGTCCTTCGTGGTTCATTGTTCTTGTGCTCTTTGTGGCGGGGTGCGGCGGCGGAGGCAGCCCGACCGCCAGGCCCGGCGCCGGCCATGAAGGCGCCCTCACCCTCTACACGACGATCGCGGAGAAAGATCTCCCGACCCTCATCCAGCCGTTCGAGGCGAGGCACGGCATCAAGGTCACCGTCTGGCGGGCCGGCACCGATCGCGTCCTGCAGCGGACGATGGCGGAGGCGGGCGCCGGCAGGAACGAGGTCGATGTCATTCACTTCGGCACGCCGGAGATGGAGGCGCTGGCGCGCGAGGACGTCCTGCAGCCGATCGAGTCGCCGGTGCATGCCGACCTTCAGCCCGGGTCCGTGCCTGCACACAGGAAATGGGCGGCCACGCTGCTGTCGGTCTGGGTCCAGGCCTACAACACGACGCTGCTGGCCCGGAGCGAGCTGCCCAGGACCTACGCCGAGCTGCTCGACCCGAAGTGGAAGGGCAAGCTCGGGATCGAAGCCAAGGATCAGGACTGGTTCGCGTCGGTGGTCGACGTGATGGGCGGCGGAGAGAAGGGGCTGCAGTACTTCCGCGATCTCGTCGCGACCAACGGCATCTCGGTGCGGCTCGGCCACACGCTCCTCACCAACATGGTGGTCTCGGGCGAGGTGGCGCTCGGGCTGACCGTCTACAACTACATGCCGGAGCAGGCGAAGAAGAAGGGCGCGCCAATCGACTGGTTCGCGCTGGAGCCCGCCATTGCGCGTTCGAATGCGGTCGGCGTCGCCCGGCGGGCCCCGCATCCGGCGGCCGCGCGACTCTTCTACGACTACCTGCTCGGCGAGGAGGCGCAGCGGCACTTCGTCAGCATGGACTACGTGCCGACCAACACGAAGGTCGCCTCGCCGCTTCAGGGCATCGAGATCCGGCAGGTTGACCCCGTTCGCGTCCTCGACGAGTCCGACACGTGGACGCGCGCGTTCCAGGAGACGCTCGTCACCCGCAACTGACCGCCGGACTCAAATCTTGAAGAGGTCGTCGAACGCTTTGCGGGCGTCGTCGGTGCGCGGCGCGGTGGTTTCGCGCTCCACGGTCGTGCGCGGCGCGTACAGCGTGCAGGCATTCGTGGTGTTCTTGGGCGTCACCCGCGCCGGGATCGGCTGCATGCATTCGAACCGGCTGCCGGGGTCGAACGAGCTGCACTGCGAGCAGGTGTGCAGCTCGACGCCGCACCGCGGGCAGCGGCTGTCGGACCGGACGTCGGGCTCGATGCCCGAGCCGCACTGCGTGCAGCGCACCACCTCTCGAAAGCCGGGCATGTTGATGTTGCGGGGCCCGAGCTGCGAGATGCGGCGCGCACCGGCCGGGGCTCCTGGCTCGGGGGCGGGCCGTGACGGCGCCGGCTTCTCGCGGCGCTCGCCCTCGTCTTGGTAGCCGCGCTGCCGGTACTTGCGGTCACTCATGGTGGGTTTCTGACGCTCCGCCGAGATTCTACCGTTTTCGCATACAATTTCGCGGTTTGGCCCGGGCAGGCATGGCCGGCCGGGTCGCTTGATCCTTTTTTCACAACATGGTACAAATTCGGATCGTTTCGGCGGATGGCACGGTGCCTACTGCCTGGTCCCTCATCTGATGCCGCAGATCTTCCGTCGCAGCGCGAACTCGTATGCGAGACTCAGCCTCCTCGGCGCCCTTCTCCTGGCCGGCGGTCTCATCGGGCTGATCATGGCCATCGGCAGCTCGTCCTACGTGACGCGCGCCAACGAATTCATCGAGCAGCCGATTCAGTTCAGCCATCTCCATCACGTGGGCGACGACGGCATCGACTGCCGGTACTGCCACACGTCGGTCGAGTCGTCGCCGTTTGCGGGAATTCCGCCGACCAAGACGTGCATGAACTGCCACTCGCAGATCTGGGCGACCGCGCCGTTTCTCGAGCCGGTCCGCTCCAGCTTCCGCGATGACCGGCCCCTTCGCTGGATCCGGGTGCACGACCTGCCCGATTTCGTCTATTTCAACCATAGCATCCACGTGAAAAAGGGGATGGGATGCGAAACGTGCCACGGCCGGATCGACGAGATGCCGCTCGTGCTGCAGCAGAACTCGCTGCAGATGCAGTGGTGCCTCGAGTGCCATCGCGCGCCCGAGCAGTTCGTCCGTCCCCGCAGCGAAGTGTTCACGATGGGGTACCGTCCGGCGGTGCCGCAGTCGGTCCTTGGCCCCCAGCTCGTCAAGGAGTACGGCATTCAGAGCCTGACGAGCTGTTCGACGTGTCACCGGTGAGCGCCTCATGACCGTACCGCCCGACATCGAGGCGCTGCGCGCCCGGCTCGAGAAGACCCGCGGACGGGAGTACTGGCGCAGTCTGGAATCGCTGACGGAAACGGCGGAATTCAAGGAGTTTCTGCACCGCGAGTTCCCGCAGAACGCCTCGGAATGGCTCGACCCGGTGGGGCGCCGCAACTTCCTGAAGCTGATGGGCGCCTCGCTGGCGCTGGCCGGCGTCAGCGCGTGCACGCGCCAGCCCACCGAGGAGCTGGTGCCGTACGTGCGGCAGCCCGAGGAGCTGGTGCCCGGCAAGCCGCTGTTCTACGCGACGGCCATGCCGATGAGCGGCGCCGGGATGGGGCTGCTGGTGGAAAGCCACGAGGGGCGCCCGACGAAGATCGAGGGCAATCCCGATCACCCGTCGAGCCGCGGCGCGACCGACCTCTTCGCCCAGGCGTCCATCCTGACGCTCTACGACCCCGATCGCTCGCAGATCATTACGAATCTCGGAGAAATCAGGGCCTTCAGCGCGTTTACCGCGGCCGCGCAGGCGGCCATGTCGTCGCAGCAGGGGTCGCAGGGCGCCGGCACCCGCATTCTCACTGAGACCGTGGCCTCGCCGACGCTCGCCGCGCAGCTCGACGAGTTCCTGGTGCGCTTTCCGAGCGCCAAATGGGTGCAGTGGGAGCCGGTCGGCCGCCACAACGCCCGCGAGGGCAGCCGGCTGGCGTTCGGTGAGTACGTCGACGCGCAGTACGCGGTCGAGAAGGCCACCGTCATCCTGTCGCTCGACGCCGACTTCCTCTGCACCGGGGGATCGGGCGTGCGGAATGCGCGCGCGTTCGCGGCGCGCCGCCGCGCCGACGGCGATCACACCCAGCCGAACCGGCTGTACGCCGTGGAAAGCACCGCGACGAATACCGGCACCAAAGCGGACCACCGGCTGCCGCTGCGCCCGTCCGAGGTGGAGCCCTTCGCCCGCGCGGTCGCCGCGGCGCTCGGCGTGGCCGGCGTCTCGGCCGGGGAGCTGTCCGAGCCGGCCCGTGCCTGGATTGGGCCGCTTGTCACGGATCTCCAGGCGCATCGCGGCCAGAGCCTCGCCATCGCGGGCGACGGCCAGCCGCCGGCGGTCCATGCGCTCGCGCATGCGATGAACGAGACGCTCGGCAACGCCGGAACGACCGTCCTCTACACCCAGACGACCGAGGCGCGGCCGATGAATCAGCTGGCCGCCCTCCAGGAGCTCGTCGGCGAGATGAACGCCGGCACCGTCGACTTCCTGCTGACACTCGGCGGCAATCCCGTGTACACGGCGCCCGCCGACCTCGATTTCGCGGCGGCGCTCGGGAAGGTCCGGCTGCGCGCGCACCTCGGGCTCTACGAGGACGAGACCTCCGCGCTCTGCCACTGGCACATCCCCGAGGCGCATTACCTGGAGGCCTGGAGCGACGTGCGGTGCGACGACGGGACCGTCACGATCGTGCAGCCGCTGATCGCGCCGCTCTACAACGGGAAGTCGGCCCACGAGGTGATTGCCGCCCTGAGCGAACGAGGCGAGCGTCCGGGGTACGAGCTGGTTCGCGAGTACTGGTCGCGACAGACCGGGCTCTCGACGCAGGCGCCGCCGCCGCCCGCGACGGCCGCCCCGCCCGCCGCCGTCCCTCCGGTCTCGCAGCCTGCGCCGACCGGCAACACGGCTGGCGCGGCCGCCGGCGCCCAGGCCGCTCCGGAGCGGCCGCCGATTGCCGCGGCGCCCGTTCCGCAGCTCTCGCCGTTCGATCGCGAATGGCGGCGCTGGCTGCACGACGGCATGGTGCCGAACACGGCGTTTGCACCGCGCACGGCCACCGTCCTGGGCGCGCCGGCGGCGCCGCCGTCGGGCGGCCGTCCGCAGGGGCTGGAAGCGGTCTTCCGGCCCGACCCGAGCATCTACGACGGCCGGTTTGCCAACAACGCGTGGCTGCAGGAGCTGCCGAAGTCGCTGACGAAGCTGACCTGGGACAACGCGGCGCTGATCTCGCCGGCCACCGCCGCTCGTCTCTCGCTCGTCAGCGGCGACGTGGTCGAGCTGCGGCAGGGCGGCCGGTCGGTGCGCATTCCGGTCTGGCTCGCGCCGGGTCAGGCCGGCGACACGCTGACGCTGCATCTCGGCTACGGCCGCACCCGCGCCGGCCGCGCGGGCAACGGCACCGGGTTCAACGTCAACCCGCTGCGCACGACCGCCGCGCCCGACATGATTGCCGGCGTGGAGCTGGTGAAGACCGGCGACACCTACCAGCTCGCGTCGACGCAGGACCACTGGTCGCTCGAAGGCCGCAACCTGGTGCGCGTCGCCACCACGGCGCAGTTCGCCGCCGACCCGCAGTTTGCGGCGAAAGAGGAGCACCAGCCGCTCCCCGGCATCTCGATGTACGGCGATTTCAAGTACGACGGCTACGCCTGGGGCATGACGATCGACCAGAGCGTCTGCACCGGCTGCAATTCGTGCGTGGTCGCCTGCCAGGCGGAGAACAACGTGCCGGTGGTCGGGAAGTCGCAGGTCCTCAACGGCCGCGAGATGCACTGGCTCCGGGTGGACCGCTACTACACCGGCGATCTCGAGAACCCCGAGACGTACCACCAGCCGATGCCCTGCCAGCAGTGCGAGACCGCCCCGTGCGAGGTCGTGTGTCCGGTGTCGGCCACCACGCACAGCACCGAGGGCCTCAACGACATGGTCTACAACCGCTGCGTGGGGACGCGGTACTGCTCCAACAACTGTCCCTACAAGGTGCGGCGCTTCAACTTCCTCCTCTATCAGGACTGGAACACGCCGACGCTCTGGCTCCAGCGCAACCCGGACGTGACCGTGCGGAGCCGCGGCGTGATGGAGAAGTGCACCTACTGCGTGCAGCGGATCAATCACGCGCGGGTGGCGGCCAAGCTGGACGACCGGCAGATTCGCGACGGCGAGGTGCTGACGGCGTGTCAGTCGGCGTGCCCCACGGAGGCGATCGTGTTCGGGAACATCAACGACCCGAACAGCCGCGTCTCGCGGTTGAAGGCGCACCCGCTGAACTACGCGCTGCTCGCGGAGCTGAACACGCGCCCGCGCACCACCTACATGGCGATTGTGCGCAACCCGAATCTCGAGCTGGAACCGGCGGCCGCCGCCGCTGAGGACGAACGCTGATGGCCCCCAGCGAGCATCCGCACGATCAGACGACCGCCGCCGGGGAGCGCCCCTGGTTCCGTGCCGCGCCGCCGGTGCTCGGACCGGGCCACACCTTCGAGTCGGTCACCGAGAAGATCAGCGCGATCGTGATGACCAGGCGGACCCCGGTGGGCTGGTTCCTGGGGTTTGCGATTGCATTCGCGTTTCTGATGCTGCTGAACGTGACGATCGGCCACCTGCTGCTGACCGGCATCGGCATCTGGGGCAACAACATCCCGGTCGGGTGGGCGTTCGACATCATCAACTTCGTCTGGTGGATCGGCATCGGCCACGCCGGCACGCTGATCTCGGCGATCCTGCTGCTCTTCCGCCAGCAGTGGCGCACCTCGATCAACCGCTTTGCCGAAGCGATGACGCTCTTTGCCGTGGCGTGCGCCGCCATGTTCCCGCTGCTGCACACGGGCCGCCCGTGGCTGGCCGCGTACTGGCTCTTCCCGTATCCGAACACGATGAACCTCTGGCCGCAGTTCCGGAGCCCGCTCATCTGGGACGTGTTCGCGGTCTCGACGTACTTCACCGTGTCGCTGCTGTTCTGGTACACGGGCCTGGTGCCCGACATGGCGACGCTGCGCGACCGCGCCAAGTCGCGGTCGGCGGCGGTCATCTTCGGGGTGCTGTCGCTCGGGTGGCGCGGATCGGCCCGGCACTGGCAGCGGTACGAGATGGCGTACCTGCTGCTGGCGGCGATCTCGACGCCGCTCGTGCTGTCGGTGCACTCGGTCGTGAGCTTCGACTTCGCGGTGTCGGTCCTGCCGGGCTGGCACGCGACGATCTTTCCGCCGTACTTCGTCGCCGGCGCCATCTACTCGGGCTTTGCGATGGTGATGACGCTGGCGGTGCCGCTCCGGAAGTTCTACGGCCTCGAGGACTTCATCACGATGCGGCACATCCACAACATGACGAAGGTCATGCTCGTCACCGGCATGATCGTCGCCTACGGGTACGCCAACGAGGCGTTCTTCGCGTGGTACAGCGCCAACCCGTACGAGCAGTACATGATGGCGAACCGGATGGGCGGGCCCTATGCCGTCATGTACTGGTCGCTGATTGCGATCAACGCGGTGATGATCCAGCTGTTCTGGTTCCGGCGCGTCCGCGACAACGTCATGCTCCTGTTCGTCCTGTCGCTCTTCGTCAACGTCGGCATGTGGCTCGAGCGGTTCATCATCATCGTGACGAGCCTCCATCGCGACTTCCTCCCCTCGTCCTGGGACATGTACGCGCCGACGCGCTGGGACTTCGCGATGTTCACGGGCACGATCGGCCTGTTCCTGTCGCTGTTCTTCCTGTTCATCCGGTTCCTGCCGGCAATCGCGATGTTCGAGATGCGGACGCTCGTCGAGGAAGAGACGCACGAGCTCGAGCGGCCGGGGATGGTGTGATGGCACACGACGCACCTGCGGTCACGCTGCACGGCCTGATGGCCGAGTTCGATACGCCGACGGCGCTCGTCCATGCGGCCGAACGGGCGCGCCTCGAAGGGTACCGGGAGATGGACGCCTACTCGCCGATTCCGGTCGAGGAGCTGTCCGAAGCGCTCGGGCTCCGGCGCACGCGCCTCCCGAGGCTCGTGTTCGCGGGCGGCATCCTCGGCGGCCTGGCGGGGTACGGGCTCGAATACTGGTCCCAGGCGATTGCCTACCCGTTGAACATCGGCGGCCGGCCGTACCACAGCTGGCCGCACTTCATTCCGGTCACCTTCGAGACGACCGTCCTCGGGGCGGCGCTGGCGGCCTTCATCGGCATGTGGGCGCTCAACAGGCTTCCGCAGCCGTATCACCCGGTGTTCAACGTGCCGGCGTTTGCCCGGGCGTCGGTGGACCGGTTCTTTCTCTGTATCGAGGCGACCGACCCGAAGTTCGATCGCCATGCCACGTGGAAGTTCCTCGAGAGCCTCCACCCGGTAGGAGTCGCTGAAGTTGCGCCCTAATCAGAACTCCCAATTCCGCAACTCCCAACTCCCAAGGGGTCTTGGGCGTTGGTCTTTTGGGCGGTGGGAGTGTGCCGCCATTCTGCTCTGTGTGCTGGCGGCCGGCTGCCGGCAGGACATGCACGACGCGCCCCGGTACGATCCGCTCGAGGCGAGCCCGTTCTTCCGCGACGGCCGCAGCGCGCGCTCGCTCGTCACGAACACCGTCGCCCGCGGTGGTCTGCGCGAGGACGACCACCTGTACCAGGGCAAGGTCGACGGGCAGCTCACCGACACCTTCCCGATGCCGGTCACCGCCGAGCTGCTGGCGCGTGGCCGGGAGCGGTTCAACGTCTTCTGCGCGCCGTGCCACGGCCGCACGGGACAGGGCAACGGGATGGTCGTGCAGCGCGGCTTCCGCGCGCCGCCGTCCTACCATGAGCAGCGGCTGCGCAACGCCCCTGCCGGGTACTTCTTCGATGTCATGACCAACGGGTTTGGCGCCATGTCCGACTATGCGGCCCAGGTGCCGGTCGCGGACCGCTGGGCGATTTCCGCCTACATCCGCGCCCTGCAGCTCAGTCAGCGCGCGACCGTCGACGACGTCCCGGTCGATCGCCGGCCGGAGCTGGACCAGGCGCCTGAGGTGAGGCTCCCGCCTGGACGGCCCGAGACCCCGCCGGCGCCGGAGGCACGATAGTGGCCGAGACGACCTACGCCCCGCCCGCTGATATCGATGCGCTGCGTTCGCGCGCGCTCATCGCCGGCGCCGCCGGCCTCGTCGCCTGCGGCATCGGATTCATCGTGGACCGCGATCACTTCTTCCGTTCATGGCTCATTGCCTACCTGCTGTTCCTCGGGATCGCGCTCGGATCGATGGGGCTGCTGATGATCCAGCATCTGTCGGGCGGCGCGTGGGGCGTCTTCCGGCGGATCTTCGAGGCGTCGAGCCGGACGCTGCCGCTGCTGGCGATTCTCTTCCTGCCGATCGTGCTCGGCATGGGGACGCTCTACTCGTGGACGCACCCGGAGCACGTGCAGGCCGACGAAGTCCTGCAGCACAAGGCCGTCTACCTCAACACCGGGTTCTTCCTGCTGCGGGCGTTCATCTACTTCGCCGGCTGGATCCTGATCGCCTGGACGATGACGCGCTGGTCGCGGCGGCAGGACGAGGGCGACATGAGCGTGAACCTGCGCCTCCAGTACCTGAGCGGAGGCGGGATCGTGTTCTACGCGTTTGCCGCCACGTTTGCCGGCATCGACTGGGTGATGTCGATCAACCCGCACTGGTTCTCCACGCTCTTCGGGTTCATCTTCATCGGCGGCCACGGCCTCGCCGCGCTGTCGTTTACGATCGTGATCAGCGCGTTCCTCGTGCGGCGCGCGCCGATGGAGCAGATCCTCAAGCCGGGCCATTTCCACGACCTCGGCAAGCTCTCGCTGGCGTTCGTCATGCTCTGGGCGTACTTCAACTTCTCCCAGTACATGCTGGTCTACGCGGCCAACCTGGTCGAGGAGGTTCCGTACTTCGTCGCCCGGATCAGCCACGGATGGCAGTTCCTGGCGATCTTCCTCGTGCTGTTCCAGTTCGCGGTGCCCTTCCTGCTGCTGCTCTCGCGCGATCTCAAGCGGATGCCCCACCGGCTGGTGTGGGTGTCGCTGGCGCTGCTGCTGGTCCGCTACATCGATCTCTTCATGCTCGTCTCGCCCGAGTTCGCGTCGACCGGCGCGAACCTCCACATGCTGGAGGGCGAGCACGCGTCGGGGTTCTTCGTTCACTGGCTCGACCTGGCCGCCCCGCTGGCGGTGGGCGGGTTGTGGCTCTGGATGTTTCTGACCCAGCTGGCGCAGCGGCCGCTGGTGGCGTTCGCGGACCCGTACCTGCGCGAGGCGCTGCAAAGCTCGGGAGGCCACTGATGGCGCATGACGACCCGGTAGGACACGCCTCGGCAGACGACGAGTATCTGGCGACGCCGCCCGACTCGACCTACGAGCACACCGACGCGCACGTCGGTCCGATCGTCAAGTTCATGGTCTGGCTCGCGGCGTCGGCGATCGTCATTCACATCGGCCTCGGCTTCATGTACGAGTTCCTGATCCAGCAGTCGATGATCGCCGAGCAGCCGTACCCCCTGGCCACCGGCCAGGAGCCGCGCCTCCCGCCGGCGCCCCGGCTGCAGCAGTTTCCGCACAACGAGATCTACCAGTTCCGCCTGGACGAAGCGACGCTGATGGACCGGTACGGCTGGATGAACAAGGACGCCGGCATCGTGCATATTCCGATTGAGGAGGCGATGCGGCTCACCGTCGAGCGCGGGCTGCTGCAGACGCGGACACCGGACGCGGCGCAGCCGGCCGGCGTGCCGGGGCAGATGGCGTCCGACGCGAGCTCGGGCCGGACGATGGAGCGGCGGAGGCAGTAGGACGGCAATGCTCAATGCTCAATGCTCAATGCTCAATGTCCAACGCGGCAGACGTGTGTGTGCGGTCGCCCTTTTGTCATTGGGCATTTGGCATTGGGCATTGGGCATTGATGCGGCGGCCCAGGCCGGCTTCCCGAGCGGCTACGGCAGCACGCAGGAGCCGGGCATGGTGTCGACCGACGTGCCGCCCCAGCTCCGCGACGTGACGTTCAGGCAGCGGTTGAACGAGCGGCTGCCGCTCGATGCCGCGTTTCGCGACGAGAGCGGCCGGCCCGTGACGCTGGGCGACTACTTCGGCCGCCGGCCCGTCCTGCTGGCGTTTGTCTACTACAGCTGTCCGATGCTGTGCACGCAGGTGATGAACGGGCTGTCGAGCGCGCTCAAGGTCACGCCGTTCAAGGCGGGCGAGGATTTCGACGTCGTGCTCATCAGCTTCGACCCGCGCGACACGCCGGCGACGGCCGCGGAGAAGAAGCGCGCCCACCTGGAGTACTGGTCGGTCGAGCAGGATGCGGCGGCGTGGCACCTGCTGACCGGCGATGAGGCGACGATCCGGCGCGTGACGTCGGCGGCGGGATTCACCTACCGCTGGGACGAGCCGAGCGGGCAGTTCGCCCACGTGAGCGGCGTGCTGGTGGCCACCTCCGACGGCCGCCTGTCGCGCTACTTCTACGGCGTCGAGTACTCGCCGAAGGAGCTGCGGCTGGCGCTGGTCGAGTCGGGCGACGGCCGCGTCGGCTCGGCGATCGACGAGCTGCTCCTCTACTGCTTCCACTACGACCCGGAGAGCGGCCGCTACGGGCTGATGGTGATGAATCTGGTGCGGCTCGCTGGTGTCATGACAGTACTGTTCATCGGCGGCTCGATCCTGCTGATGCGCCGCCGCGACGCGCGCCCGCGGCTGGACCGGGCCTGAAACCTATGCTTTCTGGAATCCCGCTGTTTCCCGAGCAGGCCTCCACCATCGCCCCCGCGGTGGACAACCTGTATTTCTTCGTCACGGCCGTGACGGCGTTCTTCGCGCTGCTGGTGGTGGTGCTGGTCACCATCTTCGCCATCAAGTACCGCGACAAGACAGGCGAGAAGGTGGGCGCTCCGATCACCGGGTCGCTTCCGCTCGAGCTCGGCTGGTCGATCATCCCGTTCTTCATCGCGATGGGGATCTTCGGCTGGGCGACCGTCGTCTTCTTCGATCTCGTGCGGGCGCCGGATCAGACGCTCGAGATCTACTCCACCGGGAAGCGGTGGATGTGGCGCTTCCAGCACCTCGACGGCCAGAGCGAGCTCAACGAGCTCCATGTGCCGCTCGGTAGGCCCGTCAAGGTGATCTTCACCTCCGAGGACGTGCTGCACTCGCTGTACGTTCCGGCATTCCGCGTGAAGGCCGACGCCATTCCCGGCCGGTACAGCTCGATCTGGTTCACGGCGACCCGTGTCGGCGAGTACCACCTCTTCTGCGCCGAGTATTGCGGCACCCGGCACTCCGGGATGATCGGCCGCGTCGTCGTGCAGGAGCCGGGCGAGTATCAGGCGTGGCTGAGCGGCGGCGGCGGGCTGTCGATGTCGGCCCGCGGGGAGCAGCTCTTCCAGCAGCTCGGGTGCGTGGGGTGCCACCTCAATGACGGGTCGGGGCGTGGGCCGTCGCTCGCCGGCAAGTACGGCGCCCAGGAAACGCTCGCCACGGGCGCCACCGTGAACGTCGACGACAGTTACATCCGCGAATCGATCCTGACGCCACAGCTCAAGCTGGTGGCCGGCTATCAGCCGTTGATGCCGACGTTCCAGGGCCTCGTGAATGAAGAAGGGCTCATGAGCCTGATCGAGTACATCAAGTCGCTGCCGGGAGCCCGGCCGCCGGCAACCGCGGCGCAGGCCAGCGCCGCAGCGGTTCCCGCGACGGCTCCGGCCCAGGGCAGCAGTCCAAGGTAAGACCAGATGACCACAACCGTCCTTCCGCGCGTCACCTATCTCAACGTCAGACACGGGCTCGCCTCGTGGCTCCTCACCAAGGACCACAAGCGCATCGGCATCATGTACCTGATCGTCGTGTCGCTGGCCTTCTTCCTCGGCGCGATCTTCGCCGCCGGCGTCCGCATCGAGCTGACCACGCCGCAGGGCGACTTCGTCTCGGCCGACACCTACAACCGGATGTTCACCATGCACGGCGTGTTCATGGTGTTCTTCGTGCTGATTCCCGTGGTGCCGGCCATTCTCGGGAACTTCGTGATGCCGCTCATGATCGGCGCGAAGGACGTGGCCTTCCCCAAGCTCAATCTTCTGAGCTGGTACGTCTTCGTGCTCGGGTTCTCCCTCGCCCTCGTGGCGCTCTTGAGCGGCGGCGTCGATACCGGCTGGACGTTCTACACGCCGTACAGCTCGAATGTGTCGAATTCGAACGTCGCGCTCGTGGGGGTCGCCGTCTTCATCACCGGCTTCTCGTCGATTCTGACGGGGCTGAACTTCATGGTGACCATCCACCGGATGCGGGCGCCGGGGATGACGTGGTTTCGCCTGCCGCTCTTCGTGTGGGCGCTGTATGCCACCAGTCTGGTGATGATCCTCGCCACGCCGGTCATTGCGATCACCGCCGGAATGCTCGCGCTCGAACGGGTGTTCGGGTTCGGCATCTTCGACCCGCGCCTCGGCGGCGACCCGGTGCTCTTCCAGCATCTCTTCTGGTTCTATTCGCACCCGGCGGTCTACATCATGATCCTGCCGCCGATGGGCGTCATCAGCGAGGTGATCGCCTGCTTCTCGCGCAAGAACGTGTTCGGCTATTCCTTTGTCGCCTTCTCGAGCCTGGCGATCGCCATCTTCGGGTTTCTGGTGTGGGCGCACCACCTGTTCGTGGCCGGCATCTCGCCCTATTCGGCGATGGTCTTCTCGTTCCTGTCGTTCGCGGTCGCCATTCCGTCGGCGGTCAAGACGTTCAACTGGACCGCGACGCTGTACCAGGGCGCAATCTGGTGGCGGGCGCCCCTGATCTGGGTGTTCGGGTTTCTGGGACTGTTCCTCGTCGGCGGCCTTACCGGCCTGTTCCTGGCCTCGCTCGGCCTCGACGTGCACCTGCACGACACCTACTTCGTCGTGGCGCACTTCCACTACATCATGGTCGGCGGCGCGATCATGGGGTACTTTGCCGGGCTGCACTACTGGTGGCCGAAAATCACCGGCCGGATGTACTCCGACTCGCTGGCGATGCTGTCGGCGCTGCTGGTGTTCGTCGGCTTCAACCTGACGTTCTTCCCGCAGTTCATCCTCGGCTACCTCGGCATGCCGCGCCGGTACCACGCATATTCGGCGGAGTTCCAGGTGCTGAACGTCCTGTCGTCGGCCGGGGCGTCGATCCTGGCGGTCGGTTACGGGCTGATTGCCGTGTACCTCCTCTATTCGCTCTGGCGGGGCGAGGAGGCGGGCGCGAACCCCTGGCTGGCGACCGGCCTCGAATGGAAGACCGAATCGCCGCCGATCCCTGAAAACTTCCCGGAGACCCCGATCGTGAACGAAGGGGCGTACGAGTATTCGAAGCGGGAGATCAAAGTTGCCTGACGGCCTCGCCGCACGCGCCGATCCGCACGGGCACGCGCCCGCCTCCGCCACCGGCTCCGGCGCGGCAGGCCATCATCCGGCGCTGCAGCACCACTTTCAGACGCTGGAGCAGCAGCACGAAGTCGCGACGCTCGGGATGTGGGTGTTCCTCGTCACCGAAGTGATGTTCTTCGGTGGCCTCCTGATGGCGTACCTCCTCTACCGCGTCTGGTACCCGGCGGCCTGGTCCGAAGGCAGCCTCGAGCTCGACATCCGGCTCGGCGCGTTCAATACGGTCGTCCTGATTGGCAGCAGTCTCACGATGGCCTTTGCCGTGCGCTCCGCGCAGACGGGCGCCCAGCGGGCCACCGTCCGCTGGCTGATCGTGACGATGATCCTGGGCCTGACGTTCCTGGTCGTGAAGTATTTCGAGTACAAGCACAAGTGGGACCTGAACCACATTCCCGGCGCGAACTTCCAGTTCGAGGGACCGCACGCGCACCAGGTGGAGATCTTCCTGTCGCTCTATTTCGGCCTGACCGGTCTGCACGCGCTGCACATGATCATCGGCGTGAGCATCCTGGCCGTGATCACCTGGATGGCGTCGCGCGGGCGCTTCAGCCCTCAGTGGAACACGCCAGTGGAGATATCAGGTTTGTACTGGCACTTTGTCGACATTGTCTGGATCTTCCTGTTCCCGCTGCTCTACCTGGTAGACCGGGCGCATCAACTGGGGTAAGCCATGGCAGGGCATGTTTCTCCGAAGCGCGTCTACTACACCATTTTCGGCTCGCTGATGGTGCTGACCGCCATCACGGTGGCGGTGGCGTTCATCAATCTCGGGGCGCTGAATTTTCCGGTCGCGCTCGGCATTGCGATCGTCAAGGCCACGCTGGTGATCCTCTTCTTCATGCACCTGAAGTACAGCAGCCGCCTGACGAAGCTGGTCTGCGGAAGCGCGTTCTTCTTCCTGATCGTCCTGTTCGGCTTGACGATGTCCGACTACCTGTCGAGAGGATGGTTCACGGCGCCCGGCGGCACCACCGCGGCGGGAACGCGGGTCACGATCGAGCCGCCGGCGGAGGCCCCGCCGGGGGCGCCAGCCGAGGGCGCCGAGCCTTCAACACCCGCCCAGCCGGTGCCCTAGATCATTTAGAACACCTCGCCGAAATAGCTCCACAGCTTCTCGCGCCCGCGGATGTGCAGCGGGCGCTCGCGCCAGCGCACGGGGTCGATCCGCACGGATCGCTCGATGTCGCGCTCGAGATCGGCGCGCAGCCGCCGGGCGAGCTCTCGGTCGAAGACCGCGACGTTGAGCTCGCGGTAAAGTGGTGGCGATGATCGGCCCGCTGCGATCGCTGCTGTTCGTTCCCGGAACCCGCGCCGACAGGTTCGAGAAGGCCCTCAGCACCGGCGCCGACGCCGTCGTCTTCGACATGGAGGACAGCGTCGGGCCTGCGCAGAAAGACCAGGCGCGCGGCGCTATTGCCGAGTTCCTGGCGGCCGGACGGCAAGCGGGGCCTCACCGCCTGATCCGGCTGAATCCGGTTCACACGGCGTTCGGCACGGCCGATCTCGAGTTCTTTCGCGGCCGTGACGGGTTCGACGGGGTGCTTCTCCCGAAGGTGGATGCGCCTGGAACGCTCGAAACCGCCGCCCGCGCGCTAGCCACGAGCCGATCCGGAGGCGTGGCCTCGCCCCTGCTGCCGCTGCTCGAATCGCCGCGCGCCGTGCTTCGGGCGCTGGAGATCGCGTCTGCTGACGCTCCGGTGGCGGCGCTGCTGCTTGGCGCCGAGGATCTGGCTGCCGCGCTCGGTGTGACGCGGACCATGGACGGCGAGGAGCTCATCCTCGCGCGCGCCCAGATTGCAATGGCGGCCGCGGCCGTCGGCGCCGAGGCCATCGACGCCGTGTTCACCCATCTTGACGACGAAGAAGGGCTGCGGAGGGACTGCGCCCGCGCCCGCGGTGTCGGGTTCGGGGGAAAGATGGCGATCCATCCGCGCCAGGTCGCCATCATCAACGAGGCCTTTACGCCCTCCGACGCCGAACTGGACCAGGCGCGGCGGACGATCGAGACCTACGAGGCGGCGCTGGCGGCCGGGCAGGGTGTGACAAGACTGGGCAGCGACATGGTGGAGCTGCCGATGGTGGTACGCGCCCGCCGGCTCATCGCGCTGGCCGGGCGGCTCCGCTAGAACCGGACGAGGGTCACGCCGGCGTTGTGCGGATCGAGCTCGAAGCTGTTCACGACCGGCAGGGTCTTCAGATGCCGGTGCACCGCTTTCCGAATCCGTCCGGAGCCCTTGCCATGGACGATGTCCAGGCGATCGGCGTCGTCGCGCAGCGCGTGATCGATCGCGTCGACGACGAGGGCGATGGCTGCTTCAACGGTGAGCCCGTGGAGGTCGATCCGCGCCGTCATGGCGGGCGCCGCCGGCTGTTGCTCCCGCGACGCCTCGGACCGTCCCTCTCGCGATCGGCGTTTGCTGCGCTTCCCCTCAGCCGGAGGCGGCACCGACAGGTCGTCTTCGAGGCACGACACCGTGACGTTGCCGATGCGCACCCGGTAGTGGCCGCCGCGGCCTGCTTCGACGACGACGCCCCGTTTCTTCCCCAGCGTCGCGACGATGACTTCCGCCCCAACGGCCAGCGGCATTGATGAAGGCCTCCCGTTGTAGCGGCGGGCCTTCAGGC